>Ga0222662_1000295_pt1 | contig 45687 bp, 35 predicted proteins | sample AntAcemetagen600_FD_179821 | JGI IMG/M metagenome (GOLD analysis project Ga0222662, IMG submission 179821) | Saline water microbial communities from Ace Lake, Antarctica - #600 | ecosystem: Environmental > Aquatic > Non-marine Saline and Alkaline > Saline | place: Antarctica: Ace Lake... | reverse complement strand
GCCAATCGATCATGCGAGGTCGGGGAACATCTCGGTGACCGTCCCGACCAGATCCTTGACGTGGCTGATCGACTCGTCCATCAACGCCCGCTCCGTCTCGTCCAGATCGATTTCAATAACCTTCTCCACACCCGCCGAACCGAGGATGCAGGGTACGCCCACGAAGTAACCGCCGACCCCGTACTCAGAGTCGCAGTAGGCGGCACAGGGAAGAATTCGTTTCTTATCCTTGATGATGGCTTCGGCCATCTGCACCGACCCGGAAGCCGGCGCGTAGTACGCACTGGTCCCCATCAGCTTGACGATCTCGCCACCGCCAACCTTCGCTCGGTCGACACACTCGGTGATTTCGGCTTCGGAGAGCAATTGGCTTACCGGGATGCCGTGCACCGATGTGTATCGGGGCAGCGGGACCATGTCGTCGCCGTGACCGCCGAGCAGCAATGCAGAGATATCTTCGACTGAGCAACCCAGCTTCATCGCCAAGAACCCCCGGTAGCGAGCGACATCAAGGCAACCGGCTTGTCCGACGATCTGCTTGGTCGGGAACCCGGATGACTTCCAGGCCGTGTAAACCATCGCGTCTAGTGGATTCGAAACGAGGATCATGATCGAGTCGGGCGAATGCTTCGCCACCTGCTCGGTCACCGATCGAACGATCTTGACGTTGGTTCCGATGAGATCGTCCCGGCTCATGCCTGGCTTTCGCGGAAGTCCCGCGGTCACGATCACCACATCACTTCCGGCAGTATCTGCATAGTCCGCGGTGCCGTGGACATTGGCATCGAAACGCTCCATTGGACCGCAGCAGGCAAGATCGAGGGCCTTGCCTTTGGCAACGCCTTCCTTATCTGGAATGTCCAAGAGAACCACATCGCCAAGTTCCTTAGCGGCCGCCCAATGGGCACAAGTGGCACCGACATTTCCAGCGCCGATGACACTGATCTTCGCGCGTCGCATGATTGAAAGCATCTCCAAAGACTTGAGATCACCACGAATTCTGACTCGTCGTGACCGGATCGAGATCGGCCGAAGCCGGGGATCCAAAACGGCCGGTTGGCCGATTCGGGGCAAGTCGGGCATGATAGGGTCCCCGCCGTCCGACGGCTCCCTTGGCGGGTTCAGATCCTCGGATCTCTCTCAAAATCGGGTCCATCTGACTCCGGGGCCAACCGAAAGTCGCGTCGCTGGAGTTCGAGACGCCCTTCCCTCGATGCCAGCATCCACCGCCCATCCTCGCGTGATTCCCCCCCGGGAGAGCCGGCGCATCCTGCTCGCCGCCCAAGGGTTGGCCACCCCTCCCGCCACGCGATCTGGCCCGGCTTCGGTGCAACGCCTGATCGAACGACTTGGATTCGTCCAAGTCGACTCGATCAACGTGCTGGAACGAGCCCACCACCTCATCCTGCAGACTCGCCTGGAGTCGTATCGCCACGAGACCCTCACTGGTTTGCTGGAGAAGGACCGATCCCTGTTCGAACATTGGACCCACGACGCCAGTCTGATCCCCACCCGTTGGTACGAACATTGGAAACCTCGCTTCGCCAGGTATGCCGACCGCGCGGACCGAAATACGTGGTGGCATGAACGCCTTGGCGGCGATCCCGCGCCCTTGCTCAAAAGAATCCACGCCCGCGTTCGAGTTGATGGGCCGATCCGCGGTCGAGACCTCGAGGAGGAACGATCGGATGACGGCGGCGGCGGATGGTGGAACTGGCACCCTGGCAAGGCCGCGCTCGAGCATCTTTGGCGAGTTGGAAAAATTTCGATCGCCGGCCGCGCACGATTCGAAAAACTGTACGACCTCGCCGAACGCGTCCATCCAGAAGCTCACGCTCGATCAAAGCCTTCAATCGCAGAACATCTCAAGTGGGCATGTCACACAGCGCTTGAACGACTCGGCGTGGCGACCTCGAATGAAGTGGCCGCGTTCTGGAAGTCGATTTCCAATGTCGACGCTCGAGCCTGGTGCGATGCCGCCGTGGCCCGTGGCGAAATCGAATCGGTGGTCCTCGAAGACCTCGATGGAAAACGACGACCGGCCTACGCCACCGAAGCCTCCCGCCGACTTGCCCGCGTCGAGCCTTGGGCCGACGAGCTCCGCCTGCTTTGCCCATTCGACCCGGTCATCCGCGACCGCCAACGACTCGCCCGCCGCTTTGCGTTTGACTATCGGTTCGAAGCTTTCGTTCCTGCCGCGAAACGCCAGTTCGGTTACTACGTGCTCCCGATTTTGCACGGAGAACGATTCATCGGCCGCATCGATCCAAAGTTCGATCGCGCGACGGACACCTTGATCGTCCGCGGGCCGTGGTGGGAACCGGGCTGCGGTGGCCGAGAGCACCAAAAACAACTTAAAACCGCCACAAACCGCCTCGCGGTGCAGATCGGCGCCGCGTCGTATCAGTGCATCGATTAAAGACGTGGCCGCCTCGAGCCATGTTGCTCAGCGTTCATCAACGAGGCTCAGAGAAGGTTCCCTGGGCGGTCATCACGCTCGAACGGCCGGATGCGACCGGTGTCCGACTCGGACGCCGATCGCGACCGCGATTGGTCCGAGGATGAGCGAGAGCCCAATCAAAATAATGGCCGAGCCGGTCGATCCTGCCTGCCACAAACGGATGAATTCAAGACACAACGTTGAGTAAGTTGTAAACGCGCCGAGACCACCCCCGACCACCGCCGCGGTCAAAACGGGATGAACTGGGTTTCGACCGGGCTCAAATCCAGGCGGCAGATCAATATCAAGAAGACTTGGATACCGCGTGTCGAGCCGCGTAAAGACCACACCCAACATGAACGATCCCAGCAGATTGACGATGAGCAAAGACACGGTCAACGCGCCGCCCAGATGAATCGACAACTCCTGGACGCCCCAGCGGGCGACCGCACCAAGGCCCCCGCCGATGGCCACCAGCGGCAAGATCTTGAAGATCGGCAACCTCCGGACGAGTTGGTCATCACGTGGCGATTCGGCTTCGGCCGAGGAGACCGATCGAACTTGATCCGTCGGAGGATTCGTCATCCGCCACCGCCGATCCACAGGCCAAAGGACAATGCCAGAATTGCGGCAAGGGGCGTCACGAAAAGCGAAATCATCGCCTTCGTGAAATGCCCGGATCGCCACAGCACCCAGATGTCGAGCATCGCCGTCGAGAAGGTGGTGAATCCGCCAAGCACACCAGTCAACAGGAGCAGTTCCACGCCGTGAACACCGCCTGGAGATCCTCCAAGCATCGACTCCATCGTGCGAACCAACCAGAGTTCATCGGCGTTCGAGGCGGTCAGTACCGCAGCCGCGGCACCGATGAGCAAGCAACCCACGATGTTCACCACCATGATGCCAGTCCAGAACGGGACCTTGAAGTAAACGGACGCGCCAACCGTCAAGAGCACTCGGAACATTGCTCCGATCGAACCGCCGATGGCTACCAGAAGGAATTCAATAAAGAAGGTCACGATGGGAATGCTACCGCTTCTGGAGCAGTCATCGAAACCGATCGATCGACTGAACTTCCGCCGGAATCGAATGACCGGCGCGACAACGTACATTTTGGTCAAGTTCAGCTGCCCGTTCACCAAGGCCCAATTGAAGTCTTTCGGTCCGTGATCAATTGGCCAACGCGAGCGCGGGGCTTGATGCCTGAACCCGATTCCGCGATGAGTCATCCGGTTCAGACGATCGCCGACGCGATCGCGGCCGTGCTCCAGCAGGCCAGGGCTCCGGCGAGCATCGCGCGAGGGGCCAACGAAGAAAAGTCGGCCCGACGCGTGGGCGCCATGGCCCCGAGTCCACCGATCTGAATCGCCATCGACGGAATGTTCGCGAACCCGCACAGGGCGTAGGTCACCACGATGACCCCGCGGGGCGAAATCGTTTCTTCCGCCATCATCGTGCGGAGGTCGGCGTACGCGACAAACTCCGTTGCGACCATAGAGGTTCCAAGGAGCCGTCCGATCTGCGGGATGTCCGCGCTCGGGGCCCCGATGCACCAGGCGATGGGCTGAAACAGCAGACCCAGTCCACCCTGCACACTCCAGATGCCATATCCATTGGTCGCTCGCCAACTCGCGATCCACTCGGTCTCCGACAAGGCACCGATCGGCCAGTCGAGCAGGGCGAGAATCGCAATGAAGGCGATCAGCATCGCGCCGACGTTCAACGCGAGCTTCAAACCGTCCGTCGCTCCCACTACCACTGCATCGAGCACGTTTGACGCAACTCGATCCTCCGTGGGCTGGGCGTTCAGTGTCTCGACCGGTTCCTCCTCCGATTCCGGCAGCATCAGTTTCGCCATCACGAACGCTGCTGGTGCGGACATCAACGAGGCGGTGATGAGGTGCTTGGTGAATCGAATTCGGGCCTCTTCGTCGGCACCGCCGAGGAAATCGACGTAGCCCGCCAACACGCTCCCGGCGATCGTCGCAAAACCGCCAGTCATCACCACCATCAACTGTGAACGCGTCATCTTCGGCAGGAATGGCTTGATACAGAGTGGCGCCTCGGTCTGCCCGACCAGCACGTTGGCCGCGACGGTCAATGATTCGGCCCCCGAGACCTTCAAAGTCCGTCGCATCACCCACGCCATTGATGCGACGACCCGCTGCATCACGCCCAAGTGATAGAGCGCCGCCATCACCGCCGCGAAGTAGACGATGACCGGCAATACGCGAAACGCAAAGACGAAACCCGCCGGACCATCAACCGCGGCCAATGGGCCAAACAAGAACCCAGACCCTTCGTTCGCCATGCCGATCGCGGTCGAGACCTGACGAGCAATCCACTCGAAGACCGACGCGGTAAATGGCACACCAAGAATCAGTCCGCCCAGCACGACTTGGAGTCCGAGGCCTCCGAGCACTACCCTCCAGGGGATCATGCGGCGATTTGATGAGCAGGCCCATGCGATGAGGCACAACACCAGTACCCCGATGAACGCGCGGAGCGGATCGGCGATGGCCCAGTCGGTATCAACAGGTGTTGAAGTCTGCATCAACCGAAATTAGAGCAGATCCCCACGCCGAGATCTCATCGAGAAAGATCTGGGTTAAGGAATGACTCGGACCACCGACTCTATGGCCGGCCGATCGATCACGGGCGGTGTGTCCGCGACCCCTGCCCAGAGAAATCCAATGATCTCGAGTCCGGCCGGGTCCAGACCAAGTAGGTGATACGTGCGAGGATCGCGGGTAATCGCTCCTGTTGACCACTTTCCTGCAATCCCTTCGCTCGCGAGCGATACGAAGAAGTTCTGAATGGCACAGGCACAAGCGGCATAGTCCTCGCGGGTTCTAAATGGGTCCATGCTCCGGATCTGGCAGGCCACGGCGAGTTCGGGTGGTGCCATGGTCTTGGCGAAAATTCGTTGTGCATCCTCGGGCGACAAAGGCCGGTGTTCCGCTTTGATCTGCACCGCGAGTTCGGCCACCGCGGCCCGTCCCTTTGGACCAACTCGGACAAACCGCCATGGAAACGTCAGCTTGTGACAAGGCGCGTGATTGGCCGCGACCAACGCTCGTTCAAGCGACTGAAGATCCACTGGCAGATCCCGATAAGCGTGAGCGGTTCTTCGGGCGACGATCGATTCGAATGCATTCAGAAATAGCGGTGGTTCATTCGTATTCATGTTGGCGGATTCTATCGTCCTTGATATCTGGCAGGGAACTGCTGGATTCGTCATCATGACTCCATGGATCAACGAATTCAAATCAGATATGCCGGACGCTTTCTCCATTTTGCCGAGCGAAATGGATGGGAATACGTCACACGTTCCAATGCATCTGGAGTGATTGCGATCATCGCCCTCACCGACGATGACCAACTCGTACTCGTGGAGCAGTACCGTCCGCCCCTCGGGCGAACGGTCATCGAGATTCCCGCGGGACTTGTGGGCGACGAAGCTGCATCGACAGACGAAGTCGATCTGGATGCGGCCCAACGGGAACTGCTGGAAGAGACGGGATTCACGGCGGATCGCTGGCAATCACTACTTACCTGCGCGAGCTCCGGTGGGCTCACCGATGAATGCGTACACTTCTTCCGAGCGGATGGCCTGACGAAAACAGCCGAGGGCGGCGGCGTCGATGGGGAACGAATCCACGTCGTGCTCGTGCCAAGAAATGGCATTCACCGCTGGATTCAAAGTCGTATCAAGGATGGCCTGGCCGTCGATGCAAAGGTCTTTTCAGCTCTCGCGATGCTGGAGGCGTGATTCCGGTGTTCTGGACAGGTACCCTCTCGTCATGATTCTCAACGTCACGATCATCATGACTGGATTCTTCTTGTCGCCGGTACCGCCGCCTGAGTCACCGGCCGTGATCGCCCCGCAATTCGAACACATCACGATCGCCGCGGACTCCGACTTCGAAGCATGCGGTGTCGCGGACTTCGATCGCGACGGTGATCTCGACATCGTGTGCGGTGACGCGTGGTACGAATCACCGACCTGGACCCGCCATCCCATCGGGTTGGTTCGAAGCGTGGGTGGATACCGGGTCGACTTCGCCGACGTGCCGATGGACGTCGATGGTGACGGCTGGACCGATGTGGTCTCCTGCAGCTGGCACGATCGCGGCGTCTTCTGGCGACGCAATCCTGGGGCGACAGGCGGTGACTGGAAGACGCGGATCATCGATCGTCCAGGCAACATGGAGACCGCGATCGCAGCCGACGTCGATGGCGACGGCCGCCTCGACTTCGTCCCCAACACGGTGAATGCGACCGTGTGGTACTCACTCTCCGACGGAACGCTGGTCCCGCACATGATCTCCACCGACCGAGGCGGCCATGGTGTCGGCGTGGGCGACGTGGATGGCGACGGCCGGTCCGACATCCTCGGTCCGGATGGATGGTTCCGCGGGCCGGTGGACCCGATCAACGGCGAGTGGGTCTTTCACGGAGATTGGTCGCTCGGCGGCGCCGGAATCTCGATCATCGTGCATGACTTCGACGGCGATCGACTCGCCGACGTCTTCTGGGGCATGGGCCACGACTACGGCCTCTTCTGGCTGAAGCAGGAACGCGACGACGCGGGGAATCGAATCTGGACGCGTCGGCTCGTCGATGATTCATGGTCGCAGGCGCACGGTCTGGTCCTGGTCGATCTCGACCGGGACGGAACCCCCGAAGTCGTGACCGGCAAGCGTCGACACGCCCACAACGGCAAGGATCCCGGTGGCGAAGACGAGTTGCTGGTCTGCACCTATCGATTCGATCCGGTCGACGGCACGTTCAAGAAGACGACGCTCTCCCGCGGCGGCGACGTCGGCGCCGGCCACTATCCCGTGGTGGTGGATCTCGATCTCGATGGAGATCTCGACATCGTCCTGCCGGGAAAGAGCGGCCTTCACATGCTCCGGAATCGAAGGACGCCGAAGCCCCCCGGGATTCGACGTCCGTGATCTTCTTGAATCCCCGAATCGACTGATTCCGATTTCAACCGTGGGACGACGCCTCATCCTCTGAACGTCCTGGCGTTCTTCTATTCGGTCATTGGTCATGTCCTACGAATGCGACGCAGGACCGCTGGACGGTATTGATGTTGGCGTCGTGAAGACCAGGTGAAACAGCTGCTGGAGACCGCAAGACATTCCCATCTGCAGACACTGGCTGCCCCCCGCCGCCTCGCTCAGCTCTTTATCTGAGAGTTCCATTGAGCCGCTGGGCGGTGCAGGCATCGTGATGTGCACGCAGTTGTCTGCGTTCTCCACCACTTTGACATCCATCCCATCAGGGACGTCCATGCCGTGCTCGGCCAGGACCGCCTTGGGGTAAGTGGCGTCAAGGAGTTGGCTGGATTCATCTCGTCAACACGCGTCAACACGCGTCAACAGGTATGTTCGAATTGAGTCTACGAACTCAAGTCAACGGAACGGCGTCGGTGGTACCCCGGCGGAGGCCATTGATACGCCAGAAACGACGATTAGGCTTGCAAAAGCGGTTTACGAGCCAGGGCGAGCGGGGCGTCGCCTCTCGCACCGCAACTGTCGCCGCCGAGTCAAAGCAGCGAGGAGACGGCGGAGCCGTCCCCGCAGCGATCAAGCCAAGCTGCTGTCGCCGAGAGACCACCGCCTCGAAACGGGGATTTGACCGCGGAACTCCACTCGGGACGCTGCTGCGCGGGGCTGTCGTCGCGTATCGGGCGGACGAAAAACTTTCGCATGGAGTTCCAACTCATAGCCGGTTAAAACTAGGATGAGGCCCGCCATCCTGCTCCCTATAAGACGTTCTCCAAATCACCATGACAAGAATCTCGAAGAACCCTAGCTCGGCCGCGCCCGATGAACCGGCCACCGACCATGCGACCAAGAAGCTTCTACACGCGATGGACGCTCGAGCAGGGGTCGCCGTCGCGTTTCATCTCCCCACGGTGCGCACCGTCGCGACTGACGATCAAGTTCGCGGGATGTACTTCCTTTCCGAAGATGTTCGACTGGACTCCATCGAGGCCATTGCGATGGCCCCCGGCGGCGCCGCGATGCTCATGAAGGATGGGACCTTTCAGCTCCCGCCATCATGTCCCGTCGCACAACCCGATGGGACGAGCCTGCTCCAATCCCACGCCCCCGAACTCGAGGTGCTCGGTGACCTTGGCTTCCTCTGCATCGGCATCGGGCAGATCCCCGGGCTTCCCCCCGTCGCGCTGGCCTTGGATTTCGAGGACGGTTTTGCGAGAGGCGGAGCGGTGTTCTCTTCCGCCCCGAGCGGAGCGGGTCTCGAACTTCTCGCTGCGGTGAGCGTCCGAATCCTGAAGACGCAAACGCTCGACGACGGAAGGGTCCTCCTTCACTTGGAGAATCGTCTCGAAACGCACTTCGACGCGACCAGACTCTCCAGCTATCAACGAACCGGCAACTGCAATCGTTTCTTTCTTACCCATGGCACCGCGACCGCCGGAATCGAGCAAGGACTCATGGATGCCAGTCAGGTTCGAATCGCGGCAGGTCGGGACCGGGTTGCGAAATCTGTAATCGAGCGGTCATCGAGGGCGATGGATGAGCACCTGTCCCTTGAGATGCGGTCCCCGGGCCAGTCCTCGACGACGTCGTATGGCGACCTCGTTCCACTGGGATTTCTTGGGGCGGCACTTCGGCGGATCGTGGAGTCGCCGGGGCAACACGCCGAGGCCGCGAGAGAAGTACTCGATCGCCTCACCAAGCATCTCGAAGGCCATCGCACTTCCGGGTTGTGGGGATATTCCCAGGGCTGCATTCCGACCAGCACCGACACCGCACTCGTGGCATTGGCTGGTGTGGTCCCCGACTTCGATCAGCTCGATCGACTCCGAGGTCCTTCGAGAGGATTCACGCCGCAAATCTGCTCGGAGGACGGCGCCACGTTCACCATGATACGGTCGCCCGCCACGGCACACTGGGAGGAGGAGGACGTTCCGACCACCGCCCTGCTCGAAGCGCTCCGTATCGATGCTGGCCATGCGCCGGAGGTTGATGCGAAGTGGTTTCTCGCCCGATTCCAGTTGTGGGGTGGTCTCTACTTCAACCCACCGATGCTCGGACTCTGGTCGTTGGCCCGAATCTCGAGCCGCCTCGGTCCATGGGAACCGCTGGAACCAAAAGACAAGGATAAGGATGAAGACACGCCGACGGTCGAGAAGGATTCCCCAGAAGTCATTGCGGAACGACAAAAACGGTCCGATCGCGAGTCCCTCCGGAAGACCATCCTCCAGATGCTCGCAGGCCATCGAGACGAAGACAGTGGATTTGGCACGTTCGATCCGATTCTGAACAACAGCCTCGCGGTGCTGACCCTCGCGGAACTCGGCGTGCTCGACCGGGCCACAACGATCGCACAACTGCAGGTCCTTGATGGATGGGAGCACTCCGAGCGCGTTGAAACGCCCTTTCATTCGACACTGGCGATGCCGCGGCCAACCACGTTCGAGGAGATCGTCGCACAACAGCAGCTTCCCGCGGCGGCGGTTCTGCATGAACACGTCCATCAGGCATCCACGTACGAAGACCCCCATCGCTTGATCGGGGCGGCCGTCGCGTGCCTCGCCTTGCACGTGGATGCCGACCCCGCGGTTCGAGATCGATTTCTTGATGCCGAGCACGCCCCGGCGGCGTTCCACCGACCCACCACGCCGGTCGAACAGGCGATGCGCCATGTCCGAGGCTATTGCCAACCGAAGACTTCGAGCGGCACCAACCTGAACGACCCGTTCTGCGTTCCGGAAAAACGCGCTCCACTTCTGGAGGCGATGATGTCGAGTCTCAACCGGCTTGGCCCCCTCCTCGTCTCCACCTCGGCGGAAACCCGACTTCTCTCGGCCATCCGGAAGACCGAAGACGACCACATCAAGTCAGGCACCTTCGGCGTCGAAGTTCGTCTTCATGCCGGCGACGATGCCATCGACTTTCTCTGGTGTGCATCTCGAGGTTCTCGAAATCTCATTGCACTTCTGAACCAACCGGACCCGACATCGCGCCTCCGACATCTGGCGAGGCTATGGGACATCCTTCCGGATGATAAGAAGCCAGCCATCGCCTTCATCGATAGCATCTGGTTCGAATTCGATCTCGACGAAGCGGATAATCTTCCGCCGGCTTTTTTCTTCGGACCATCGACCATTCAGCAGGATCTCTCGGTCAAGTATGGGCTCCGCGAGGTCGCTGACAACGTGCGGCGGATCACGAAGACCCTGAGTCTGGAATCGAGTCTTCACGATCAGTTGATGTTGACCGCCGATCATCTTGGACATCTCGATCGCCTCGATGTGAAGACGGATGTCTTTCAGACGGGGATCATGTTCTCAAGACCCGATACCCCGGTCCGGATCTGCTTCAAGCCGTTGAATGAAGCCAAGTCTTGTGCACTCCTCGTCGGGTTGGGCCTGGAGGACATGAACCTCCGTTGCGAGGAGATCTTTGCGGCTGCGGAAGCGTGCGCGACGAAGATCGCAATCTGCGTCGACATCACGCCCGATGGTGTCTCCAATCGAGTCGGTCTTGAATTGCATACGCGCCGCAGTGAAGATGGCTCGAAGAAATCGTGGATCCGAGCCCTCGTCTCACGACTTCTCACGTTGGGCGTGTTGGACGCCGAACGATCCCGCGATTTCCTCGACTCCGAAGGTTGGGATGAACTTTCGGGGGTGGGTGGCTGCAATCGAACCGTCAACCACATCAAATGCGTGGTCAGACCCACGGGTCCCGTGGAGACCAAGGGGTATCTGGCGATGAACCGAACGAAGCGGCCTCGGCATTGATGAGCTTCCTGTCGCAGCAGGAGACGATTGCGTCATTGCGTCATGAATAAAAACGCCCCCGATCACGAAATGTGACCGGGGGCGAATTCAGATGGGCCCAAGAGGACTCGAACCTCCGACCTCACCCTTATCAGGGGTGCGCTCTAGCCAGCTGAGCTATGAGCCCGGGTTCCTGAATGCTCAGGACGGGACAGTGTAGCGGGATTCTCGCCTCCAGCAACCCGCTTGCGCCCCTCTTTCGGGCCTGATTCCGATGGGGAGCTCGCTCCTTCTTTGATCAGTGGCGAGATGATGTTCTGATGGTCGTTTCACCATTGGGCGCCTCTCGAGGCATCATGAAGTCGCCATGGAATCCGCTTTGGGGACCTGGCGAGATCTCACCAGGCCCGGAGATCTCCGAGAAGCGGTTCCACAAGGTCTTTGAGGGTCACAATCCCCAAAGGCCTCCCCTCGATGCTCTCCACGATCCCGAGCGGTCGATGATCAACCCGAAGAATCTCGAGCGCGACCATGGCCGAGGTCTCGGGTGTGAAACGTGGAATATTCCGATCGAGCATCTCCTCGATCGACTTCCTCCCAAGTAACAGATCCTGAACCATCACCACTCCGACCACGCCACCCTGCCCGTCGACGACCGGAAGTCTGGAACGTCGCGTCCGCGCGGTCAGACGAGTTGGATCCTCTGCGAGCGCTGCTTCCGTCGCGGTGATCACTTGCCGCCATGGGGTCATTTCTCCAGAAACCGTCAAACGCCGCATGGAGAGCACGCGATCCGCGAGATCCAGTTGTTCTTCGGTCAACGCGCCCGACTCGGCACTCTCTCTAAAAAGCCGTGAGACGCGAGCCCGGGCCGTGGTATCGATCCCTTTGGGTGTCCGAATGAGTAACTGGACGATCCGCGCCACCACCCCGAGCAAGGGAACCAACCCGATCACCGTCATGGCCCGACGCATCCAAACCAGTTGCGGCGTGAATCGCAGCATCCAATGATCGGCGTTCGTTCGGAAGAGATCTTTAGGAATCGTCTCACCAAAGACGAAGAGAAGCGGTACCACCAGAAGCGTGTTCAAACCGACAATGGTCCATTCCGAGACAACGAACATGCTCAGAATCGCAGCGATGCCCAGACTTCCCGCATAGTTCGCAGCGTTATTGGCGATGAGCAAGGCTGAAAGGAGCCGCTCGGGTTCCTCGACCTCAGCTTCAAGTCGAACCGCATTGCGATCGCCCCGACCGGCACGAACTGCCAGCCGAACTCGATCGACCACGTAGAGTCCGGTTTCCAACCCGCTGAAGATCGCACTCGCGACGATGCCCAGAACCGCGATGACGATCGGTGTGATGATCGAGGTGAGGATGACGCTCATGAGCTCTCCTCCACCAGATCGACGATGGCGGTTTCGACTCTGCCCTTTTTCACTCGTTCCGCGACCAGTCGGACGTTCACCAATTGAATCTCATCCCCCGCTCGTGCCAGACGTCCAAGCCTCGCGAGGAACAGACCACCCACGGTTGAAACTCGACGATCATCGACTGCAGGGCCAAACGTCGCCTTCCATTCGTGAAGCGGCATGAGTCCACTCACTCGCCAGCGTGCCTCAGCGAGCCGGACTGGATCAACGAACTCTGCGTGGTCTGCGCCACCGATCTCACCGACCAGTTCCTCGGCGACATCCTCGATGGTCACCAGACCAGCCGTGCCACCAAACTCGTCCACCACGATGGCGATGGTCGACCCTTCATCTCGAAATCTCGCCAGCAGTTGTTCCACCGAAGCCATCTCGGGAACAAAAGCTGCAGATCGGCAGAGCGAACGCAATCGATCTGGGTCCGGTGTGTCTCCGCCGCCTTCGAGGAGAAAACGTCGGCAAGGAAGAATGCCGATGATCTCGTCAAGGTTCTCCGCGTGAAGTGGGACCCGTTGGAGACCGCTCTCCGCAATGAGATCGCGAATCGCTGCCGGCTGGTCTTGGACACCGACGGAGAGCACCGAAACCCGAGGGGTCATGATGTCTCGCACCCGAAGCGTTCGAAACGACACCACTTCTCGAAGCAGGGTTTCTTCATCGCGATCAATCACCCCTTGCCGGAGCGAAAGATCGATCAGGGCTTCCAGCTCTTCGGAATCCAGCCGTGCTTCAACGGGGCGGCCGATGAGCCGATGGAGTGGCTCGATGAGAAACGATGCAATCACTCGGCCTAATGGAGACAGCACTCGATGGAGCACCGCCAACGGTGGCCCAAGGAATCCGGCGGCGGCCACTCGATGAGCCTGCCCGGCGAGTTTCGGCGCCACCTCACCAAACGCGATGACCGCAAAAAGCGTGAAGAGCCCAAAGAAGACGCCCACCAGTGGCGTCTCGCCGTGCCGCAAGATCAAGACCGAACTGACCGTCATGTAGACGGTGTTCACCGTCATATTTCCGAGCAGAATGGTCACCAGAAGCCGACGGGGATCTCGAAGCAACCCTTCCACGGCAGTCGCAACCAAACCGCCACGGCGACGGATCGCGGCCCGGTCGTCGGTGCGAAGCCCAAAAAAGACCGTTTCAGATGCCGAAAAAAATCCACTCACCACAAGGAGTGGGAGAAGAGAGACGAGCAATAAGTAGTCGGTGACTTCGAGTTGGGGCACTGGTTCAAAGGTCCAGAGCATTTATTCCAGGATCAATCTGCTCAAGCATCCGCTGCGAGTATCGCCAGCGATTCAGTTCTCGTCGAATCTCAAGCAGATCGGCCGGACTGGGCTGATGGTCTGAGTCTGCTGAATCACCATCGAAAAGCCGCTCCACGGCATCGCGGCGGGCCTCCCATTCGCCCGCAGCCCAGGCTTCCAACCTCAGCCGACCGACTTCATCATCGAGTCGGTGCGCTTCCTCGAGCTCCATTCGAATCTCAAGCATGGATTCGAGGAAGCCCTCGGGAAGGCCATGATCTTCTGCAGGCCCCAGCCCCCCTTGCATCGCAAGAAGGGCTTCGGCTCGACCAAGATCATTTTCCAGAATGCCGACCGCTGCGTGCACGGACGCAAGTTCATCGGTGCAGCTCGCGGCCGCAATCGCATTACTCGCTCGATCCGGATGCAGCCGGGCCGCCAATCGCGTTGCCCGTCGTTGCAGATCCTCACGGTCCAGTCGAAACCGGACCGGAATGCCAAGAAGTGCAAAGATATCCGTGGTCATCAACGCATTCTCTCAAGTTTTACGGGAGCACTCGACCAGAGGCATCTCCATGCCCCGCATGGTGTCCAAATCTCGCCCGCCAGAAAGCGCACCCGAACCATCTGATGATCAGCCAACAAGCCAATGATACGCGTTGGTTCGAACTCGCTTTCCTGAATTGGTCTTTTTCGGCCACGCTTCAACCGCGGCGCGGATTTCGTCCCGATCGTCGAGGACGAGCATCAACGTTCTTCCGGATCCTTCGCGGTAGGCCGGCGGCACCGTCACGATTTGCAATGGTGACTGGCGTGGCGTTCTCTTTCACTAACGCGGACTTCTTGACCGCTTGATTGACGACCAGCCGGCGACCTCGAAGTTGATGCCCATCCACCCCGGCGATCGCCCGAGCCGCTTCCTCAACATTGGGCATCATCACGATGGCAAAGCCGCGGAACGTCTCCGTCTCCTTGTCCATCGCCATCGCAATGTCCTCAATCTCCCCGTACGGCGCAAACAATGCTTGGATCTCCTCCAGCTCAGCGGCGTAGGCAACATTCCCGACATAGATTTTGTTCTGCGGCACGTGTATACCCCCCGCCAAGTTCTGAAAACACCTCGTGACCATTATTAGCCTACGCGAACCACGTTCAATGAACAACTCGCCACGCGTGGCTGCTGGTATCCATCCGTCAAAAAACCATGCTCGGATCCATTTTTGTCAGCACGCGGCCCTCGACGCCAAGAGAAACGCCAAGGTGTCGGCGCCACACTTGCTCGAAACTCGACGTAAAGACCATTTGGCGTCCAAAACCTCCCTGCGAAGGCTTCCCTCCGAAACAACCCGAGCATCCCAGTGAGCCCGCGAGACCACCAAGCCCATCAATCCGAGGCCGAACGTGTTTGGTCGGTTTTGGGCGAGACACAGACCATCCGGCACCAGTTCAAAATATCTCAACCGTATCAAGGTCTGGATCGAACGCTGAATACGTTGATCTCAGGCTTCCCTGGTCGGTCAGGCTTTCGGAAATCAAATCTCGATTTTTGCGTATTGAGGCCGCTTCCCGCGGAAACAACGCACCCTCGCGATAGACCGAGTCGGCCATGACTGCGAGATCACGGCGCGTCGTTGAGGCATGTTTGCCCTCGCTGAAGCTCTTACGAATCGTACCTTCGAATTCGAACCCCAGGAACGCAGGCCACGAGCCCATGATTTCGTTGGTCATTCCAACTCAGCACGAAGGAGCGCTGATCCCACACCCATTGATCGCCCTCCATCGCTGGGCTCGTGCGACCGGCGAACCCTTTACGAAATCGTCGTTGTTGACAGTGCAGAGAGGAACGGCACTGGACAGCCGGTTACAGATCAAGGTGCCAGCGTGATCAGCGTCTGCGTTCGTCGAAACTTCGCCCAAAAACAAAGGTGGCCCGACCGAGGTTTCCCTCGGCCGGGCCTAATTGTCGGCGATAACCTACTTTCCCGCTGAGCAGTATCATCGGCAGAACGAGCTTCACTTCTGTGTTCGGGATGGGAACAGGTGTTTCCTCGTCCTCATGGTCACCGACAAACGCCTGACCGGGCTGTCACCCAGCCAGGCGGTAATCGTGCAAATGTCGCGTATCGAGACCAAGTGATCTTGGCTATTGGGACTCACCGGTGTCAACCGGCTGCCCCACCATGTGACCTGGTGTGCTTGACCTGTCACCCAATCCTATGGATCGGGGCAGGGTCGGCACGGTCAAATTTTCGACCGTTAGTATCGCTTCGCTGAATGCATTTCGGCACTTACACGTGCGACCTATCAACCCGATAGTATTTCGGGGGTCTCAAAGCAATGCTCATCTCGAGGTGGGCTTCCCGCTTAGATGCTTTCAGCGGTTATCCCTGCCGCACTTAGCTACCCAGCGGTGGACCGAGCGGTCCAACTGGCTCACCAGGGGTGCGTCCTTCCCAATCCTCTCGTACTAAAGAAGTTTCCTCACAACATTGCAACGCCCACAGCAGATAGGGACCGACCTGGCTCACGCCGGTCTGAACCCAGCTCGCGTACCACTTTAATCGGCGAACAGCCGAACCCTTGGGACCGCCTTCAGCCCCAGGATGTGATGAGCCGACATCGAGGTGCCAAACCGCTCCGCCGCTATGGACGCTCGGGAGCGATCAGCCTGTTATCCCCGGGGTAGCTTTTATCCGTTGAGCGACAGCCCTTCCACACAGAACTGCCGGATCACTAGAGCCCTCTTTCGAGACTGCTTGACTTGTATGTCTCGCAGTAAAGCTAGCTTATGCTCTTACACTCTATCATGCGGTTTCCAACCGCACTGAGCTAACCTTTGCGCTCCTCCGTTACTTTTTAGGAGGAGACCGCCCCAGTCAAACTGCCCGGCATGCATTGTCCACTGCCCAGCTTCATGGGAATCAGTGTTAGGCCACAAATGTATTCAGGGTGGTATTTCAAGGATGGCTCCACCAGGACCAGAATCCTAGTTTCAAAGCCTCCCACCTATCCTACGCAGAATAAATACGTGACCAGTACAAACGTACAGTAAAGCTCCACGGGGTCTTTCCGTCTTGCTGCGGGTAGGCGGCATCTTCACCGCCACTACTATTTCACCGAGTTGGTCGTGGAGACAGTGCTCCAGTGGTTACGCCATTCATGCGCGTCGGAACTTACCCGACAAGGAATTTCGCTACCTTAGGACCGTCATAGTTACGGCCGCCGTTTACCGGGGCTTCGGTCGCTAGCTTCGCCGAAGCTAACCAGCTCCCTTAACCTTCCGGCACCGGGCAGGCGTCACACTGTATACGTCCTCTTACGAGTTAGCACAGTGCTGTGTTTTTGATAAACAGTCCCCAGAGCCTCTTCTCTGCGCCCTTCTCCTCTTGCGAGGAGGGAGGGCCCCCTTATTGCGAACGTACGGGGTCAATTTGCCTAGTTCCTTCACGACCATTATCTCGAGCGCCTGAGGCTTTTCGCCACACCTACCTGTGTCAGTTTTAGTACGGCTTCCATGATCGTCACCGGACGGCTTTTCTTGGAACCAATCCACCCGACATCGGCCCGAAGGCCTGCACGCTTCACTGTGCCGTCGAACTTCATGATCCGTCACGCCGGATCAATCTCACATGAAAGGGCAGGAATATTAACCTGCTGTCCATCGACTACGCCTTTCGGCCTCGCCTTAGGTACCGCCTAACCCTGGGCGGAATTACCTTCCCCAGGAAACCTTAGGTTTTCGGCGACGGAGATTCTCACTCCGTTTATCGTTACTCAAGCCGACATATTCACTAGCTGCCGCTCCACCTGCCCTTACGGGCAAGCTTCGACGCTGACAGCTACGCTCTCCTAACACGTCCGAAGACGTCCGCGGTTTCGGCATATATCTTATCCCCGATCATTATCGGCGCCAGATTCCTCGACCAGTAAGCTGTTACGCACTTTTTAAATGGTGGCTGCTTCTAAGCCAACATCCTGGCTGTCACTGCAATCTGACTACCTTTTCAACTCAGATATATTTAGGGGCCTTAACCGGCGGTCTGGGCTGTTTCCCTTTTGACCACGGAGATTATCCCCCGTAGTCTGACTCCCACGATAGGTCACTGCGGTATTCGGAGTTTGGTTGAGGTGGGTAGGCTTGTGGCCCCCCAGCCCCATCCAGTCGCTCTACCCCCGCAGGATATAACGTAAGGCTAGTCCAAAAACTATTTCGGAGAGAACGAGATATCTCCCGTTATGATTAGACTTTAACTCCTCCCCACAGGTCATGCCAGAACTTTTCAACGTTCAAGGCTTCGGTCCTCCAAGAGGTTTTACCCTCCCTTCAACCTGCCCATGGGTAGATCAACGGGTTTCGCGTCTACTCCCTGCGACTCGACGCCCTTTTAAGACTCGGTTTCCCTTCGGCTGCGCTGGGATTCAGCTTAGCCTTGCCACAGAGAGTAACTCGTCGGCTCATTATGCAAAAGGCACGCCGTCACCCCGAAGGGCTCCGACCGCTTGTAAGCACACGGTTTCAGGTACTTTTCACTCCCCTTATCGGGGTGCTTTTCATCGTTCACTCGCGTTACTGGTTCACTATCGGTCGTCGAGGAGTACTTAGGCTTGGGGGGTGGTCCCCCCATGTTCAGACCGGGTTTCACGAGCCCGGACCTACTCTAGGCCTCACCGGCAACATTGCTACAGGACTATCACCTTGTATCGTCCGCCTTTCCAGGCAGTTCGCAATGCATTCCGGCTTATCCGCTTTCGCTCGGCGCTACTTACGGAGTCGCTGTTGCTTTCCTTTCCTACGGTTACTGAGATGTTTCAGTTCACCGCGTTCGCTTCCGTACCCTATGCATTCAGATACGGATGACCCTTACGGGCCGGGTTTCCCCATTCGGAGATCCCAGGATCAAAGCTCGGTTACCAGCTCCCCTGGGCATATCGCAGGTTCCAACGTCCTTCATCGCCTCTCGACGCCAAGACATCCACCGTGTGCCCTTAATAACTTGACCGCGCCGACCTCAACCCGATCCCGAAGGAACGAAGCGAAGATCGACCTTCTCTTAACACCGCGAGTGGTGTTAAGAAAACGGCTGTCAGCAGCAAGCAAGACAGCCCGCAAGTCACATGGCTACTCAAGATCTCTCGGTCTCGATGTTCACATGTTGACCTACATCTTGGTGAAAGGTCAGTGAACATCGCGACATCGTGCACGGGTTTTCAAAGAGCAGAAACGCGACCTAAACTTCGTGGCCGGCTGCCTTCGCTTGACGATTTCCGTCGGTTGAGGGCAGAAGGAGAAGGATAGTAAAATCCCTGAGGGTGTCAACCCCACTCACTCGCGAAAATAGGCATTTCTAGACCTGTTTTTGAGTTTTCAGGACTTTCATGCCCGGTTTCGAGCTGGATGGCGGCCAATGAACGCGATTCAAGGCCATAAATCTCCGTTCATCCACCATTTCTCCACTCGAAATCATGATTTCTCACGGATCCGAAGGACATGACGAATCTCCGGGAAGGGATTCTGGAGTCAGCGGCACAGTTCATCCATGATTCTTCCACCGTCACACTGATTCCTGCACAAACAAGGACGGCCAATTGAGCCACGGGAGGCGCTCTAGGAGCCGTCAGACGGCCCAGGAGCGACAAGGCTCCGGAATTCGGCTCCGAGGGTGCCAGGAGTCGCCGCAGTTCCCCGGTGTGGCCCCACGGATCCGCAAAAGAAAGCCGGCCGTCCTTTGGAGGACGGCCGGCTGGCCAGGTCGATACAGAATTTCTAGTTTAATCCCTTGAATTGTCTAAGGCGACGAAACCACTGTTTTACAAGCGTTTTTTCGCTGTATGACGCTCAAGAAGACTGGGCGTCTCGGACATCCATCTTGAGCCGAACACGGTCGGGATTGGCGATCTGCCGCGAAGGCACTCTCAGCCGCACTTCCGATCCATCGATCCGCCTACAGACCACCGTGGAGTCGTCGTCACGATCCAGCCCGGAGCCGCCAACAGCGGCGGGATCGGCAATCACGTCAACCAGATACCAATCCGTCGAGAAGTCGATCGTCGCCACTTGACCGTTCTGAGTCACGGTGGCGGATCGACCGATCTGTTCGCCAGGTTGGACGGTGAACTGTTCACTTCGACGACTTCCGTTGAAGTACCGGTACATCTCAATCCGGATCTCACCCAAACCCATGCTCCCGCCATCCTCGGTGGCTCGGACCACATAGAACTCAACGGGCGGCTTGATTTCAACGGGTGCTGACCAGTCGCTGGTCAAGGATTCAATCGTGAAGGCCGTCGCGAGTTCTTGCTGAGCCTTCAAAAGCTGCCTGCTACGTGCAAAGAGCGGGTTGTAGAGAAGAACACGGCAGCGATATCGATAGGAGTCACCCGGCACAACGCCAAGATCATGCGTCCAAACCAGCATTTCATCATCAGTCGCGACGTCGATGATCTGAAGTGATTCATCATCGAGCCCTGCCATGGCGGCTGCCGCGGCTGGATTGAGCGCCTCGAATTCGGACTGGAGACGCTGGATCTCCGTCTTGAGGCGGTCAAGCTTGAGCGTGAGATTCAGACGCCGGCGTTGATCAGAGACCGAAACCGCTGATCCCTTCTTGCCCTGGCCACTCGACCCAAACCCTGGATCGCCGTTCGGATCCTTCTTGTTACCACCTCGACCCCCGCCGCTGCTGCCTCCTCCGCCATCACCCTTGGCCTGATCGATGTCATCCTGTCGCATCGGACCACCGAGCTCTTCAAGGGTCGACTCAACTCGTTTCGCGGAATTAACTCGATCGCGAAGTCGCCGCTCAATCTCACGCTGCTGTTGCCGACGGGTCGCTTCTTCATCGCTGACATCTTCGATGTCGTCGGAAGCCGACGCTGCTCGATCATCAAACAGCGCGGGCTCGGCGAATGAGTCATTCGTGGTCGCGTAGAAGTCGGGCTGCATGATTTCAAGCTGTTGGACTTTGTCATCGAGGGTCTGCCAGACCTGACGTCGGAATCCCGCATCAAGTCCGGAGTTTGCCACCAGTTCGGCGATTTCCTCACGGAATGAAAGCATTCCCGGAACTGGCTTGACCAGCTCGGCGGCACCCCACTTCCCGTCACGCCCCATGGCCTGACGCTCAAAGACAACGTCCACGAAATATGGCCGTCGGTTGTACCAATTGCTTGGAATCTGACTCCGACGCGGATCCGTCATCGAATCCTGGCCCTCGAGTTCGCCACGGATGGCCGCGAGATCGATACTCGCGACCGGCGTCGTCCAGATGACGTCCCGACTTCCACCATCAAGCATTGCCGAGAGGGTTGGGACTCGATCGAGTTCTGATTGCTGGATCGTGTCGATAGTCTGCTTGACCATCGGCTGAATTCGGGGTTCGGGAATGATCGGTTGGTAGTACCAGACGTCAGCAGAGCCGACCTCAGCCGGCAAGAGAACTGACGCCAGCGAGGGGGCAATGAGCGGTGGCGCCGTTGCAGGCGACGTCGAGCCAGCCAATCGCTGGCGATAGGCCGCTCCCCCACCCCCGGATACCGAGGCGAACTGCTCGATGTCAGCGGCCGCGTCGGGCTGGAGCTTCCGGCTCAATTCGCGAGCCTTGGCGATCATGACTTCGTCGACTTCCGCGGGCCCGAGCACTCGATTATCGATATCCGCCGTCACGGCATCGAGATCGAGCACAACGATGGCGAGCACACCGAGAAGGACCAAAGCCGCGAGGCCAAAGACCATCTTTTCGATGTGCTGTTCCCAGAATGGAATTCCCTTATTCATCTGTGGATGTCTTCCGCTTCAAGGTTCAAGGTACAAGGTGACTGAAAATCAATCACGAAAGGTCAACCAGCCTTGCCAGGCGTGGTCTTGGGGGTGCTTTTGATACCAAGCGCTTCCCGGAGATCACCGGGCATCGCATTCGCCGTCCACTCTCGAAGCCAGATCGTCTCGATCCGGAGCTTCACCGTGGCAACCGGCTCAATACCGTAAATGAAGCCGTCCGCCGCCGCGGCGAAGGCATTTGCTGGCTGAAGTTGAACATCCAGTACGGTCATGAAATTCTGTGCTGCGATCGCATCGATCACGGCAGGGAGCCCTCGGGTCGCGACCACGATCGTGCAGTCGACCACTCGGACGTCGTACACGCTGTTGGAAGTTCGTCCGGTGATCGAACGCGACTTATCAATGGCCGCGGCCGCCGAAGCGTCAATTTGAGCGTCGCCCGGGTCTGATGGGCCGGAACCCGACGAATTCTGCGCCGTAGCGCCGCCACTGCCGTTTCCACCTCGGTTGCGTCCGGGAGCATTCCCTCCTGGACTCCCCATTCCTGGAGCCCCGCCCCCAAATCCGCTACTTCCACCGGATGACCCGGCCGCCGCCAAATCAGCATCGAGGGGCGCAATGCTCATCGAGAGCAGACGCTTCATGGGCCCACCGATGACTTCCTCATCTCCGTTGGCCGTCGCAAACGCGTGGAGCAAGTCTTCCGTGACCCAGAATTGCCACTGCCATTCAAACATCTCGCCAAGCGGCATCACATTGGTCGGCTGCGGCGGAATTGGAAGGACAGCAGGGCTGGCATAGAAACTGATCGGCGTTGTGCCGTCCTCACCGAGGACGTGGCTTCGGTAGATATTCAGCCTTGCCGCCGTCAATTCCTTCTGCATCGCCACTGTCTCGTCCTCATCGAGTTCATCGACGGCGTCCTTCCGTGCTCCCGAGACGAAGACGTCTCGGCGGCGGGAAAGTCGCTCGGCGACATCGTCTACCTGGGGAGGAACTCCGGCACGGACATCAGACAAGAGCGATTGATACGCCTCGACCAGCCGCTCATGCAAAAGGAACGGCATTTCTTCGTATTCAGGCTTTGATGATGGCGCCGGGAAGTGACCGGGCAGGATGTCGTCCGCACCTCGAACCCGACCGTTGAGCGTCTGATTCCTTGCTAAGCCCGCGGCGTGCACAATCTCCGCCTGGGTTCCAATCGTTGAGACCGCCTTTTCGTAGGCCTCGAGAAGACGCGGATTCACCACCCCTTGGACGGAGATGGGATTACCACCTGGGACCTGCAGAGCGACGGTGGTTGATTTAAACCGATCAAGTTCCTTCACCTTCGAAGCCGTCTGTTGCAGTTGATCTCTCAGCTCTGCAGACATGCCAGAGGAGACGTACCACGCCACCAATGGGACAACAACGATTACGACGGCGCAGATCACGACGACGAGGTGGGACTTGATCCAGCGAAGCACGGGTGTCATTCGCGAATTGCCTTTCCAATGCCGGAGAATCCGGCGAACCAACGAGGAGATAATCGAACGAGTTCAGCCCGAAAGATCGGGTGAACGATCAATCTGAGTTCAACTTGATACGAAAGGTGACCCGGCCCTGGTGAAAAACGTCACCAACATCGTAGAGGCTTGGCTCTCCAGGAATGGCCGCATCTTGCTCGAGATTCACCAGGTCGATGTCATCCTCGACCTTACCACCCGGACGTTTATTACCACTGCCATTATCCGAGAAACCACGGTCATCTGAGCTGTTGCTCCCGAACCCACCGGATCCGCCACCGCCGCCCGCGAATGAACCTCCAGAACTTCCCATTCCGGTTGGGTCCGCATTTGGGTTGATCTTCTCTCTGCTGCGATTCGTGTTCTTGCCGGGCTGGCCACCACCGCTTCCGCCTGCGGCGAAGCCGGTGCCCTTGGGGGCGTCCGGAGTAGTGGATCCCGAGGGTCTGCTGGAATTACGTCCCGGTGGCTTTGGCTTGCCCGAAGGCCGGCTGCTACCACCGCCCGAAATCTCATTCTTGCCATCCTTGGTGACCTTCACAATCTGAAGATCTCCCGGATTCGCACTGAAGGAGCCGGGAATGACCACATATGGAACGCCGGCACGAACGCCCTCTTTCGCTAACCCATCAATGAACACGCCGATGGTGTTGTTCAGAAATGCACGCTCATCATCATTGCTAAAGGCGACCTGCATCTCGACATCGAGAAATCGGCCATCTGCAGTGGGCGTGTACACGGCACTGAACTGTTCGAGCAGGATGAGATTCCTCACTCCTGGCTTCACGGCCTTGAGTTTCTTGAGGTCACTTCCGAGGAGTTCCGGCTGCGGGCCAGCCGATGCGACCGCATTCATGGCATCTGTCACGAGGAAGGGCCAGACTTCACGGTCATCGAGCATTCGCTCGAGGTTCGTAGAGGTGAATCCAATGTTTGCGGCGGCGGAGATCTGATCGACCTCGCCCGTCAGCTTCTTGGCAAGTCGACTCACGGAATCAACTTGGCTCGCACCAGCGATTGAGTCAGCGCCCATTGTCGTCTGCGCTGCGAGCGGGTTAATGAACATCAATCCGCTGGCCACCAGGGCCACGCATGCCGCTGCCACGAACCACTTCGTCTTCGACGCCCATGCCTGATCGCGAATCACCTCGGTCGGTGCCAGATTGACATCGATCTCGGATTCACCGATTCCCTGCAGGGCAAGACCGTATGCGGTGGCCATACTGACCCCGTGAGAGGCGAATTCGGCCGCCATCCGGCCCTCGACCTGAAGCCGTCGAAACTCGTCGAATCGCTGGACATTCAGGCTCAACTGTTGCCCAAGGAACTTGCGAAGCCCGGGGATTTTGAAGGTACTGCCCACGCCCAGAACGGTCTCAAGCTTCACCCCTCGGTTCATGTTCTCGTAGTGCGCGATCGATCGCTGGACATCTTGGAGCAGATCGCCAAAGACGGGCCGCATGGCCTGCATGATCTGCTTGGCGTATTTACTGCTCGCAGATTCCTGCTTCAGCCGCTCCGCCTTGGAATAGGGAAGCTTAAAGGCCTCCATGATCGCTTCGGTAAAGTCGCTGCCACCAATCGGGAAGGTCCGGATCCAGCACTTATCGCCGTCTACGACGACCAGATCACTGGCCTTGGTGCCAATGTCCAGCACCACGAATGGCTTGTTCACGGTTCCGGCCAGATCAAAATGGACGGCGTTAAAGATCGCCACCGGGCCGAGGTTGACGATGCCCGGTTCAAGACCGTATTCGCCCCAAACCGCCAGCCGATGGTCGAGCACGTCTTTCTTGATCGCAAAAATGCCGACTTCGGTCTCCGGGGAATCCTCGGAAACGAACTTCTTCGCGTCCCATTCGACCTCTTCGATCGGGAAAGGAATCTGCTGTGCCGCTTCAAACTGGATGATGTCGGGAATCTTCTTCTCTTCGACCGGCGGCAACTTTGCGAAGCGCGGCAACGAAGATCGGCCCTCGATGCTCATCACCACGGTCTCATTCTCGAGATTCTTCTGACTCGTGAATGTTCCGAGCGTGAGACGAATCATCTCATCGACATCGAGATCTGGCGTGCTCAGTGGCCGCTTGTGCGGAAACTCACCGAAGTCCGAGACCACGATTTGGTCACCCGATCGTTCGAGTCGGAGTGCTTTCACGGCGTAGGAACCGACTTCGATGCCCCATGCAGCCTTACTTCCAGCCATTCGCTCGCCTCTCTGGAAATCTTTGGTATCGGCCACTCCCCCCAAAGGGACGGCCGAGTGAAGGAAGAACTATACCGGAGGGAGCCTACCAACACCTGATGAATACCGGCTTGGACCGAGTTCCTCCTGAATCGCGTCCGGTTTCAGATACGAGTCGAAGATAGGTATCGGTTCCAACCACTCACCGGTGTATGCTGCAAACTTCCTTGGCGAGTCGCCCGGGGAATTTCCGCACGCCTGAAATAAGATCATCAATCCATGCCCGAAGAGACACCCAGACCATCCGAGGATCCTGCGCCCCCCGCTTCCTCGAACCTCGACCCGACCCTTTCAGAGTTGGACTCCACGTCCATTGATCGTGACCTCCGGGCGGCGATCGGAGATCCGGTGCAGTCAGATTCACCGACACCAGAGTCTAAATCTCCCCCGCCCCCCCAGGCGGAGAAGGAACCGGCCGCCAGTCTTGAGAATGAGATTGCCGCCGCACTCGCCGGCGTCGATTTGATGGCGTTGGCGAACGAAGCCACGCCGGCAACGGGAAGTCGAATCAATCTCGAAGGTGGCCGTCGAACGCGGACCGGCCAGATCGTTTCGATCCGCAACGGAGACGTGCTCGTCGAATTCGGCCCGAAGAAACAAGGCGTTTGCCGTTTGACGCAGTTTGAGACCCCGCCGACCGAAGGCACCACCGCCGAGTTCCTTGTCGAACGGCTCGACTCCGACGGTCTTTACGTCCTCAGCGTCCCGGGTGCGGTCCAGAAGGCCGACTGGGGCAACCTCGACGTCGGCCAGACCGTTGAGGGCAATGTGATCGGCGTGAACAAAGGTGGCCTCGAGGTGGAAGTCGCCCACCACACCGGATTTATGCCCGCCGGCCAAATCGATATCCGTCACATCCCCGATATCTCGATCATGCTCAACGAGCGAGTCACTTGCCGAGTCACCCAACTCGACAAGCGGAAGGGAAGACTGGTCCTCAGCCGCCGGGTCATCATCGAGGAAGAACGGGCCAAGAACCGTGAATCAATCCTCGCGACCCTCGAGCCAGGCCAACGGAAGACCGTGGTGGTCACCAGTATCCAGCCCTACGGTGCCTTCGCCGATCTCGGCGGAATCGACGGTTTGATCCACGTCAGCGAGATCTCGCACGATCGCGTCCGGGATCCGGGCGACCACATCAAAGTGGGCGAAGAACTCGAAGTGGTGGTCACCAAGATCGACACCTCGGGCGATCAGCCAAAGATCGGGCTCAGCCGGAAGGCGGTGGTGGCCGATCCGAGATCGGCGATCGGCGACAGCCTTGAAGTCGGGGCGACCGTCAGCGGAACCGTTCGAAAAATCGCTGATTTCGGAGCCTTCGTGGAGGTTGCGGAAGGAATCGAAGGCCTCCTTCACATCTCAGAAATCAGCCATAAGCGGATTGATCGGATCGAGGGCGTCCTTCGCGAAGGCGAAGTGCTGCAGGTCAAGATCCTCTCGATTGACTCCCAAAAAGGCCGCGTAAGCCTCTCCAAGAAAGCGCTCGAAGAGCGACCCGCCTCCGCGGGCCGTGGGAAGGGCGATGGCCAAGGAGAGCCCGATCGACCGGAAGATCCAGAGATGCGGAAGCTCCGGGCCCGATTCAGCGGTGATCTCAAGGGCGGGCTCAGCTGAGCCCGACGCCCCCAACAGGGTCACCATCCATGCTGACGGTTCATCTCGCGACCAAGGGAGATCCCGCGACGATCATGCCTTCGGCAACAGCGGTCGACGATCCGTTCGTCGAGGCGATGCACGAACTCGCGGGAGATATCGCCACGTTTTCTCGAGGCCCGATCGAAGAGATGCCGTCGCAGTGCCAAGTCCTCGTCGGTGGCCGCATTGATCCCGATCAACTCGCCAACGCCCGGGACCTCCACACGATCATCGTTCCCTGGGCTGGCATTCCAGGCGGCCTCGTGAGTTCGATCGAGGCGGCCGGGCGATCCGACCTCACCATTCGGAATATTCATCACAACGCCGCGAGTTCGGCTGAGATCGCGATTGGCCTGCTCCTCGCGGCATCCCGCGGCATCGCCCACCTCGACGCCCGACTTCGTCTGGGTGACTGGCGGCCCCGGTACGAACCTCGCCCAACTCGACGACTCGAAGGCGCCCGGGCCACCGTGCTGGGTCGCGGCGCGATCGGCGGTCGAGTTGCCCGCGCCTTGACCGGGCTTGGCATGCAGGTCGAGACGCTCGGTCGCCCACCGGCAGGCGGGCGGTGGAAGAGCGATGATCTGGTGGCCCGCATCAAGGGCAGCATGGTCCTCGTCGTGGCGATCCCCCTACTCCCAGAAACCACCGGGTTGATCGACGGCCCCGTGCTCGACGCGATCCCGGACGGGATCTTCGTCAACGTCTGCCGTGCCGATGTCGTCGTCGAGAACGATCTCTACGACCGGCTCGCCGACCACCGGCTCTTTGCCGCCGGTCTCGACGTGTGGTGGCGAATTCCTGAGACCCTCGCGGCGCGATCGAATCACTCGCCCGCGCACCGCGCTTTCTGCGATCTCGACAACGTCGTCATGACGCCAAAGGTGGGCGGCGGACTTGGAGAACCAGACATTGAAAGACGACGAGCCGAGGAAGTAGCCGCGATTCTTCAGGAATTCGTCGACTGAATGAGGGTCTCCGAGAGGACGGCTCAATCCTCGCCGGCCAACCCTTCGATCAAACGTGTGACTTCGCCGGCGTGGGCCAACGGGACGTCGCCTCCTCGAACCAAGTTCGGCGCGTCGATCGCGACCTGACCCGGTGGACACCGCCGAAGATCGAATTCAACGCCTTCTAGCATTCCGTGCATCGTCTCCAACATGCCGAAGCGGCTCCGCGTGATGGAGAATCGGATCTCAAGGACATCGATGAATTCCAGCTCCGCGGCCAGGTCACGGATGTTGCGGACGCCGTGATATCGAAGGTGAATTCGATCCTCAGGCTCGATACGGCCCCGGGCCGCCCGTCCCGCGAGCCGACTTCCCAGGTACGTTCGCCCTTGATCAGCAAAGCGTTCTTCGAACGCATCCAGGCACTCGAGAATATCGAGCGCCGACCGGAGTCGATCCGCCCGCATCCGGTTCATGGCCGATTCGCCGATCGATGCGGATCTCATGGCAGCCAGATGGCGTTTCACAAGCCCTTCGAGCCGCGCGGGGGCGTTTCGGTGTTGCATCGCCCGCGAGAGGGAAGCAACCCTCCCGGTGTGAACGTCAGTCGCCACAGACTGTGCCATTCGATCATCAGCGCGATCCGCCGCGCCATCATCGAGATGACGCGGTTGAGGCCGGAGTGGGTCTGAAAATTCTGAATTTTGGTCGTTGGGGAACATGAATGTGTCGACCTTGCATCGCGATCTGAAAGCGCCGGTTCAATCCGCGTTCGGCCCCGGAGCGCCGAGTTCGTCGATCTGAAGCTGCTCGACCGAACGTCGTTGAAGAAGGTAGATCCGTCCACCGGCGGCCGCGATGAAAGCGATGGTCCAACCCATGCAGAGCATGGTGACCAACCATCGCCAGCCATCAAAGATAGAGACCGCAAACCCCCGCATTCCGGAGGATTCACCGGCCGCTGGAACGACGCCCACGGCATCAAGCGAGGGCCACGCGGTCCCCTGGCTCTCGGCTAAGGGGCCGCCGAACAGACTACCTGCCGAACGGGCGCCTTCAAGGGTGATCGCGGTCACGCCGGAAACCAGAAGCCAGCCCACCGCCCCGGCGACCACCGCCGTGGCGAGCAATAAGAGATAGCGACCGGGCCGATGTCGGATCAATCCGGCACAACGGACGACAAGCTCGGAGGGGTCACCAGATTCGCACGCCGTGGCGGCCGTGAGCATTGGCATCGCCACCAACCACGCCGTGATCACCAGCGCCGCCGCAAAGGAAAATACGAGCGCGAGGATCCAGAGCAGCGACACGAGGACGTCCAATCCGGGAATGAAGGCAATCAATCCCAAGGCCGCTGCGGGAAGGAGAAGAATCAGGGCCAGTACTGGCGGAAGAAGGACGCCTCCATAGAGTCGACGCCAGTCTCGCATCGCCCATCGCAGCGCCGACCACACGGAAATATCCCGATCTCGAGTCAATCGTTCGGCATCAATTCTCGAGATCGCACCCCCGAAAATCGCAAAGATCAGTAAGAAAACAAGGCCAAAGATCACAAGGAATCCCCGGTCATGGCGCCAGAGACTCCCGAGGTTAGAAATAAACGCGATGTCAAGACCACGAATGATCCCAGTCGGCCGAAGTTCAATCACGCCGAGACGGATCTCTTCGAACCCGGCACTCATCTGTCCCCGCAGAAATTCAAATGCGTTGCGCCGGCGCAGTTGTTCAACCCGTCGACGAACCTCCTCCGGGGCCGAGGCGAATGCTCGCTCGACTTCCACACCATCAACATCGTCGGTATCCCAGCCGTGTGGCCGCTCGAATTCCTCGACGTGCTCGCGGAACAGCGACGGCAGTGAGGCTCCCGGCTCGGACGCGCCCAAGGCCGGCATGCTGGTCGGCGTGGTGGCATCCCAGATCGAGCCGACGGCCATGGCAAGCAAGAGGCAGCAGCAGCCAAGGACGAGTCGTCCCGGACGGGCAGACGCAAAGACCGTCGCAGCCACTTCGCGAGCGTCGCTCCAGATGTCTGTGATGGGCCCACCACCGGGGTCCATGATCCGCACGATGGATGGTTCAGGGTCGTTGGTCACCGTTGATCTCCGGCCGCATGCTACCCGCGTCCACGTCGCACTCCGAATTCCCGGGCCATGATCGGGCCACGATCGGGCCACAAACGGCCCGCGGCCTGCGAGGCCGCCGGACGGCCGAATCGAAGCGGTGACAAAACCAAACCTGTTTCGCGCCCGACCACCGCTGATCTGAAGGGCCTGCGCCTTTCGAGGCCGCAGCCCTCCCTACGCGATGTTCAAGACACCGCAAATTACCCATCTTGCCGTCTTCAGAACCGTCGGGGCGGGAGACGCACGCGCTCTTCTTTGGGGGTACGACGTCGTTTTTGGTTGCGTCGCCGCCATCTCACCTTAGGCTTGAGATATGGAGAAACGAGATCGACCCGGTCATGGAACGCGTCGCGACATATTCGATGTGGCCCGCTGTCGAAAGTGCGGCTTCGCGCCCATGCTGCATGACGAGTCGGTCACCGGGTGGCACGACGGTGATCCGGCCACCATCAACCCCAATCCACGCGACCTGATCGCCCGTTGTCCGATCTGCGCCAGCAGTCTCCAACCGCCTGCCCAGACGCCGCGATCTTCCCGATCGCCGGTATCCGGCGTCGATCGGGCGTGGGAAGGCTGGCTCGAGCAAAGACGGGTCGAACGCTGGCTCTGGTTCTCGTTCGCCGGTGGACTCTGTGTCGCGATCATGTTGTTCTTCCTTCGCTTCTGATCTTTGGGGAATCCAGGGCGCGATGAACCGTTAACCTGTTGGGATGAATTCCAACCAACAGAACGTGGCCGAGGTGATGAAGTCCATCGAAGACCATTTCGATGATGCCGTGGGCAGGCTCCAAGCGATTCTCCGAATCCCGTCCATTAGTACCGACCCCGCCCACGATGCCGACGTTCGAGCCGCCGCCGAATGGTTCGACCGCGAGTTTAAGAGCCTGGGCTTCGAGTGCGAGGTCGTCGACACGCCCGGCCATCCCGTGGTGTTTGCCGAACGAAAGCCTCCCTCCGAAGACGCGCCGACCATTCTCTACTACGGTCACTACGACGTGCAGCCAGCCGATCCGCTGGACCAGTGGAACTCGCCGCCATTCGAACCCACGATCATCGACGACGCGAACGGTGGCAGAATCGTGGCACGAGGCGCTGTCGACGACAAGGGTCAGGTGATGACCTTTATTGAAGCGTTCCGCGCCTGGATCGAAACCACCGGCGATATTCCAGTGGGTATCAAGGTCATGCTCGAAGGCGAAGAGGAATCAGGATCAGAGAGTCTCGAGGGATTCCTCGATGACTATGCGGAACGGCTCCACGCGGACGTGTGCGTGGTCTCCGATACCGGCATGTGGAACGGCGAGACGCCCGCGATCACCACCATGCTTCGAGGAATGGTGTATCTCGAGGCCGAAGTCCGAGGCCCGGGCCATGACCTTCATTCCGGAATGTACGGCGGTGCCATCGCCAACCCCGCCAACGTACTCGCTCGCATCATTGCCTCGATGCATGAGGATGACGGCACCGTCACCGTCCCAAATTTCTATGACGGCGTTGAAGACCCCCCCGCCCGGATCCTCGACCAATGGCGAGATCTTGGCTTCGATGAAGCCGCATTTCTAGCCAGCGCGGAGATCTCCGCCGCCACCGGAGGCGAAACGGGTCGCTCGATCCTCGAACGAACCTGGTCCCGCCCCACCATCGATGTGAACGGAATTCAGGGTGGGTACACCGCCGCCGGTGCGAAGACGATCATCCCCGCCGCCTGCAGTGCGAAAATCAGCTGCCGGCTCGTGCCCGGGCAGGATCCCGCCACGATCGAATCCTCGTTGAAGGCGTTCATCGAAGCTGGATTACCGGAGGGCTTCGCCGTGAATTTCATCAGTCACGGCGTGAATCCCGCGGTCGTGGTCCCCGCGGACAGCCCGTGGCTCGCCGCCGCCACGGCTGGGCTTGCCCAGGCCTATGAAGCGCCGGCGGCGGTCATCGGTTCGGGCGGGAGCATCCCCGCCGTCGGCGACATCCAGTCGAAGCTGGGAATCGACGCCTTGCTGGTCGGCTTCGGCCTTGATGAAGACCGCGTTCACAGTCCCAATGAGAAATTCGACCTTCGGTGCCTTCGCGGTGGCATCAAATCCCACGCGGGCATGATCGGTGCATTCGCCGACCGATCGGTCGCATCGGCCGCATCCTCGGCCGCTCAAGACTGACCCTCGTTCAGAGGTCAAATGCCCCCCGCCGAGGCCATCGTTGCATCAATCCCGAGGCCCAGGCCAGCGGTTCCGGTGTTCCGGGGCCTCTGCCGACAGAATATTTCCGCAGGATGGCATGGTCGCTCCGATCTACCCCAGAACCCAAAGACGTCAATGGGGGAACCGGCCGCCGCGCCGCGATCGAATTCAGCGTGAAAAAGATCAGCCACCTCACACCGAGCTGGATCGGCATTCCAAACACTCGGTCCACAATCCGAATTGATGCGGGGTGACCCGCTGGTACCCTCGGCCCACATCATTGGCATGACCACCGAGACGACTACAATGTGCGGGATGAGCCTTCTCCTCAAATCCCTCTTCCAAGCGCGGGCGTTCGGGGCCATCCGATCGGTCGGCACGCCACGGATCATCACGATGCTCGGGGGGATTTTGAAGTTGGTGGCCATCTCGGCCTGCCTGACGGCCACCGCAGCCTCGGGGCAGACTTCCATCACCATCGATCAATTCGGGGCGGGGAATGCGTTCCGGCCTGGGGGAAGTGTCGCAGTCAGGGTTCGGATTCAGAGCGACCTTGACGAGCCCGTTCCCGGTCTCATCCAGTGGGAAACCATCAACGGAGACGGCGATACCGTCGCCAACACCCGTCAGATCGCCATTCCGGCTCGCAGCGGCGTCGCGACCACCTGGCTCATCGCTGATCTTCCCTCAGACTCCTCGGCCTCCGACCTCGTCGATCGAATCTGGACGTTTCGCCTCTTTGAGTTTCGTGATGGTGCTCGAGCGGAGGAAATTGCCGTCGCCAGAGTTGATGCCGCCATGGCGCAGGCACGGCCCGTGGAGCAGTATCAGGCGATGGCGTTGGTGATTGGTCGCGACGCCGCGGGGCTCTCGGGCTTCGACCAACTCCGTGGCTTCCCAATTCATGAAGGGCTCAACGAGGAGACGATCGTCGTTACCAATGTCGAGCCGGGGGACCTGCCGGACCGCGCTGCTGGGCTTTCGTCGTACGACTTGATCGTCTGGGCGGCGAACGATCAAAAGTTTCTGCCGTCCGCGATCGATAACAAACCGGCGATCGAAGCCGCCCTCCGCGGATGGATGGAACGGGGCGGCCATCTGGTCATTCTCCTCCCCAGTACGTCTGACCCTTGGCGGATCGGTCGAAACGAATCGGTGTTCGGAGATCTTCTGGCGGGCTTGGTGGCGATACCGGATGATCGAATACCACTTCGCACGCTCCTCCCGGCGCTCAGCGATCGCACCGGTCTTCGAGAAGACAGCCGACTGCAACCGATTCACCGTTTTGATCCGACCACGCTTCCAAATGCTTGGCGACCGTTGGGGGCTGTCCTTCCGCCGACCACCGAATCAACCGAGATCCCGAGTGGCACCACGGCCGCAGAGATCATCGAACGGCGGCTTGAGGCGAACGCCAATGCAACCACCGTGGCCGATCCGATCGTCTACGCGGTCCGTCGGGATGTCGGACATGGCCTCTTGGATGTGGTTGGTATCGATGTCGCCGATCCCGATCTTCGACTTCAACAGACCGGCGGCCTTCCCCAAACATGGGTCTTCTGGAACTCGATCCTCGGACGGCGTGCTTTCACGCCCACCGCCGCCACGTTGGAAAACTTGGCGAGCGAGAAGACTCTGGCAAGACGACCCACCATTCAGAGCATTGGTACCGGTGGACTGATCTCCGATCGCATCGGACTCTCTTCGGGTGCGACGGTCAGTGTGCTCGGTGGCTTCCTCCTCTTCCTCACCTATTGGGCCGTCGCGGGCCCGCTCGGGTTCGCCATCCTCGCTCGCCTCAAGCGAAAGCAATTCGCCTGGGTCGCCTTCGCAATGACCTCGGTCATCTTCGCGATCATTGCTTGGTTCTCAGGTCGCGTGGTCGAATCTGATGGTGTTCAGATGAAACATGTGACCGTCCTGCGGCATCTGTACCGACCGGAAGGCACCAGCAATGACGTCCCGCAATTCGATCTTGCGCGGACCTGGTTCTCCGCACGACTACCCGGATACGGCAAGGTCGATGTCCGACTCGAAGGCGATGTCAAAGGCAACCGTCTCAATCAGTTCTCGCCTCCACCCAACGGGCTTGCCCAGCAGTTCCCCAATACCGATCGCTACGACATCGCGATCGACGAAGGCGATGGCTACGAGGTTCCAGCCCGCGCCACCAGCGCCGAATTCAGCGGCTCCTGGCTTGGCCGCATCGTTGCCGTCGACGACGCCTGGAAGTCCACCCTCAGAGTCAAGGTGGACGATCCAATCCGCCTGACTCGGGACGCCGCTGGCCAGATGCGATTGACTGGGACCCTGATTAACGGAACTGGGCTCGACCTCGAGGACGTCCGTGTCGCGGTGGTTTTTCCGTTGCGAACACCGATGTCACCAACCGCCCCGAATGCGGTCGCCGGCCTACCGCTCGTTCTGGATGAGCCACCAAACTACGGGGCCTTCGTCGCCTTGAGCCAGCCCTTCATCAAGGGGCAAGAACTCGACCTTCGGACGCTGCTGATTTCCAACGGAAGACTCCCGTCCGAACGACTCCGTGGGGCCACGAGTCTCTCGACCGCCATCCGTGAATCATTCCGCGATCCCAACACCCTCGAACTCGTGGACCAACTCTACAACGGCGGCCAAACGCAACGCATCACATCCGAGGCCGATCGCCGAAAGTTCTTCACGATGCTGTCGATCTTCCAGATGCTCCCACCACCCCGGCTCGAGGTGACACCCGGATCTTCTTTGTCGGGGAACCTGAAGTTCAATCGATGGCTGGCACGGGATTGCGATGTCTCGGATCGATTCGGTGAACCTGGCGTGTTCGTCTTCGGAACCGCCGAGAATGCGCCCTGTCCCGTTCCCATTTCGATCGACGGCGAACCAACGCCCGGCGAGGGTATGGTGTTCCTCCAGTGGATCCATCCACTGCCGCCGGTTCTCGACAGCCTGGCCAGACCCGCCTATCGAACCGACTCCATCAATCGAAGTTCAGCCTCATCGATGATCCCCCCTGAACCGCAATCCAACCTCGGAGTGGCGTCGTCATGGCCATGATCGAAACGATCAATCTCACGAAAAAGTACGGCGACTTGGTTGCCCTGGATAACCTCAACCTGGTGGTGGAGCAGGGAGCTTGTCTCGGCTTCATTGGCCCCAACGGCGCCGGGAAGACCACCACGATCAAGATCCTCGCGACGCTCCTGAAACCAACCTGGGGCGAAGCGCGAATCGATGGACATGTCGTGGGGTACCAGAACCACCTGATCCGACCGGTCATCGGATACGTCCCGGATTTCCTGGGGGCCTACGAAGACATGCTGGTCCTCGAATATCTCGAGTTCTTCGCGGCCTGTTACGGCATTCACGGAGCGAAGCGAAGGAAGGTCGTCGGCGACGTCCTGGATCTCACCGAACTTGGCTACAAGGCGAAGAGTGAAGTCAATGGCTTGAGCCGGGGCATGCAACAACGCCTCTCGGTCGCGCGGGTGCTCCTCCACGATCCCAAAGTCTTGCTGATGGATGAGCCCGCCTCAGGACTTGATCCTCGAGCGAGAATCGAAATTCGCGAACTCCTCAAGGAACTACGGAGGATGGGAAAGACGATCATCATCAGCTCCCACATCCTTCACGAGCTCTCGGAACTTTGCAACGCGGTCGCCATCGTCGAGAAGGGACAACTGCTGTTCAACGGCACGGTCGCCGAGATCATGAGGAAGGCCGGAACCGGAAAAATCGTCCACATCACACTCGACGATCGAACTGAGGAGGCCGCGAAGCTGCTCACCGAGGTTCGGGGAATCGAATCCGTCGAAGTGATCGACTCCGATGGCGGTGCCCGAATCGACGTCACGTTGGATCTTGAGCACGGTCTCCCGGTGAGTGAGATACCCAGTCGGCTCATCGCGCAGGGCTTCCGAGTTCAGACCATCCAGCACGAGCAGGTGAATCTCGAGACCGCATTTATGCGGTTGACCAAGGGAATCGTCTCATGACCGTCAGACCTCGCGTGCTTCTTGTCGCAGACCCTCACCGGGACGGGATTCCCGCCACCCTCGCCATCGTCGAACCAGCCATTCAGAGTCGAGCGGAGAATGTGCTCCGGATCGCACCCGACGATGCCCTGCCCGAGGATCATTTCGACGTGGCGGTGGTACTCGGCGGCGACGGAACGATCTTGGCCCAGGCCCGGCGACTCGCCTCCCGCGGAACACCGATCGCCGGCGTGAACGTCGGGCGGCTCGGATTTCTGGCCGCATTCGATGCCGATGAATTCGCCGGCGCCGCCGAACGGATCCTCGGCGACGACCCTCCGGTGACCGAACGGATGATGCTGGAAATTGCGGTCGAGTCTGCCGGATCCGCGACATCCAATTCGACCGAACTTGATTGGGCACCGGCCCTCAACGAATGCGTCGTCACCGCTGGGCCCCCCTTTCGAATGATCGAACTCGGGCTCGACTTCAATGGCAACGGCGGCCCGCATCTCTCCGGCGACGGCCTCATCGTCTCAACGCCCACCGGAAGTACCGCCTACAACGTCAGCGCAGGCGGGCCCATTGTGCATCCCAGTTGCGACGCCCTCGTCATCACGCCCTTGGCGGTTCACAGCCTCGCATTCCGTCCAGTGATCGCCAGTCCGGACGAACCGATCACGATCACCGTGGTCAGAGTGAACGAAGGTACGACGCTGGTGATCGACGGCCAACTGACCCGCCGGCTCGAGATCGGCGATCGCGTCCATGTCCGACGAGGCGGTCACCGGGTCCGAATGATCCGTGATCCAAGCACTGAATTCTGGTCGACCGTCGTCCGTAAAATGCGCTGGGCGACCGGCCCCACCTACCGAGACCGTTGAACGACCTCCGCAAAATGTGATCGCTCCCAACCCTCCCCGCCCCGAACCGCATGACCGTCGTGGTACCTTCCCCGTCCTCCTATCCCGCCATCCGACCGAGACCCGCATGATCGATCTCAAGCAACTCCGCGAGAATCCCGAGCAATTCCGAGAAGGCGCCGCCGCCAAGAACGCCTCGGTCGACATCGATCACGTTCTCAAACTGGATGCCCTGACGAGACGACTCCGGACCGAGCAGGAAGCAGCGCGGGCAGAACAAAAACGACTGGGCAAGGAGAGTGGCCCGCAGATCGGCCGATTGAAAGGCGCCCTGAAGTCTGCCGATGACGCCGCGCGGGCGGGCATCGAAGCGGAGGTCGCCACGCTCGAGCGGAAGCCGCTCGAACTCAAAGAACGAATCCATCAACTTGAGAATGAGATCGCGGCGATCAACCCCGAATTTCAGGCCGCCTTGCTCTCGATCCCCCAGCCACCGGCCGCGGACGTTCCACGCGGCGCCTCGAGCGATGACAACGTTGAGATTCGACAGTGGCACCCGGACGGTTTTGATCCGAGCCAGACCTACTCGACACAACGAGGATTCACCCCTCGAACCCATGTCGAATTGGTCCACGAACTCGGCCTTGTCGATTTCGAACGCGGTGTGAAGATGGCGGGAAGTCGACACTACGTGCTGACCGGCGCGGGTATGCGTCTGCATCAGGCCATTCTCCGCTACGCCTTCGACTTCATGACGATTCAAAATGGCTTCACGCCAATGTCTGTCCCAGTGATTGTTCGTGAAGAGTGCATGCAGGGAACCGGGTTTTTTCCGGGTGGACATGACCAGGCGTACCACATCGAAGAATCGCGAAGAGGATCGGGCCACGACCTCTACCTGACCGGTACCGGCGAGGTTGGCCTCATGGGACTGCATGCCGAAGAGATCCTGAACGCAGCAGACCTTCCATTGCGGTACACCACCGTCTCAACGTGCTTCCGGCGTGAAGCCGGCGCCGCGGGCAAGGACACCGCCGGGCTCTACCGGATCCATCAGTTCGACAAGGTCGAACAGGTGGTGATCTGCCGCGCCGACGCCGACGAACAGAAAGCGTGGCATCAGCGAATGCTCGGGTACGTCGAATCGATGCTTCAGACCCTTGGACTCCCCTATCGCCTGCTGCAGTGCTGCACCGGCGATCTTGGAACCAAGAACGAAGACATGATCGACATCGAGTGCTGGATGCCTGGCCGCGGGCCTGACGGTGACGATGGCCGCCCGGTCGGCGACTGGGGTGAGACACACTCCGCCAGCCGACTTGCCGATTTTCAGTGCCGTCGCCTCAACCTTCGCTACCGCGACCCTGAAACAAAGAAAACGGTCTTCGCCTACTCGCTCAATAACACGGTGGCGGCGAGCCCACGGATCCTGATTCCAATCCTCGAGATGCATCAGCAACCCGATGGATCGGTGATTGTCCCCGAGCCGCTCCGCCCTTACATGGGCGGTCAAGACCGAATCTCACCGAGCTCGTGATTCGCCCGACGGAAGGTCGAAGACCACCCGGACCGGCCAATGGTCGGAGATGGGTCGCCCATCGACCAAGGGATGCTCGATGGTTGCTTCCCGAACGTCGAGACCAGAAGCGAAGACAAAGTCGATTCGACGGCCACTCTCGATCACCTCAAATCCATTCCAAGTTGCATTCCTCGGCTCACCAGCGTTCTGCGTCGCCCAGCAGTCGAAGAGCGGGGCGCTCGTTGATTCTTCGACTGCGATGATGCTCCGGATCGGCGGCGACGTGGGAACCGCATTGAAGTCGCCCATCAAGACGACCGGCTCCGAGGCGTCGGCATGGGCTTCAATCCTTGTACGAAGCAACCTCGCCGATTCTCGCCGGGCTTCCGGACCGCGATGATCAAAGTGTGTGTTGTAGACCCAGACCGCGGTTCTGTCCGCGGTGTCGCCGACGGGGATCAACCGAGCGAAGGTGGCGATTCTGGGAAGACTGGAATCCCAAGACTTGGAGCCCTCCACCGAAGGCGTCTCGCTCAACCAGAATGTTCCGTGTTGAGTCGGATCACGCGTCCACCGGTCGGTCCTCCAGAGAATTGGCGTTGCTTCACCTTGGCCTGAATCGGCCTCGCGGGTCCGGATGAGCATGGCGTAGCTGGGAAACGCCGATCTGATCGCCGCCGCCTGATGGGGCAGCGCCTCTTGCAGGCCTAAGAAATCGGCATCGAACGATCGCAGGGCATCGATCACCGCGGTCTTTCGATTCCTCCAGCGATTCACCCCGTCGCCAGCGTTGTCATATCGGAGATTCAGGGACACCACGGTCACCGTCCTTGGTTCGGACGATGGCGACTCCACGGAGTGCGTCCCTCCACCCGTGGCACATCCGAAGGTCAAAAGCAGCAGAGTGGCCTGAGCGACCATCGAAAAGGATCCGGAACGCGAACGATGCCAGCAAGAATTCTTCATATCGGTATCAGACTCGATCTGAGGGGCCGGTGCGGATGCCTTCACACTGGACATGAGCACCCCGTTGTGACGACCATGTTCACATGAGCGATTTGAACCAACGTGCGGCGGCCGGAACTCCCGGAGGGCCAGTCACCCCCGATCAACTGATCGACCTTGATTCTCTGCTGGCCGCCTACCACGACGACCGACCAGATCCCGCTCATCCCGAGCAATGCGTGGCCTTTGGCACCAGCGGCCACCGGGGTTCCTCGCTCGATCGAACCTTTAACGAGGCGCACATTCTCGCCATCACACAGGCCATCGTGGAACATCGAGTGGCCCGAGGGATCGGTGGGCCGGTCTTGGTGGGGAAGGACACCCACGCCTTGAGTTCCGTCGCGGAACGAACGGCCATCGAAGTCCTCTCCGCCAATGGTGTTCCCGTCCGCATCCAAGGGAGCCACGGGATCACCGCGACCCCGGTGATCTCGCGCGCGATCTTGGCCTTCAACGAAGGCCGGAGCGCGACGGATCCGGGCCGCGCCGATGGGATCATCATCACCCCGAGCCACAACCCGCCCCGGGACGGCGGCTTCAAGTACAACCCGCCGGACGGTGGACCTGCCGACGGAGACATCACCGGGGGCATCGAACGGCGAGCCAACGAGATTCTCGCCGCCGGGCTCACCGACGTTCGTCGCGGATCGTCATCTGCGGACGTCGCCACGCTTCCAGGGGTTGAAGTCATTGACTTCATCCGGCCCTACGTCGAAGCCCTTTCCAGCGTCATCGATGTGGCCTCGATTCGATCCGCCGGCCTTCGCCTTGCGGCGCATCCACTCGGCGGCGCGTCACTTCCCATCTGGCCAGTCCTGGCGGAGGTCCATGGCATCGATGTCTTCGTCACGAATGACGCGCTCGATCCCCGCTTCGGATTTATGACCCTCGACGCTGATGGTCTGGTTCGTATGGACTGCTCAAGTCCGTTCGCCATGGCTCCTTTGGTCGCCCAAATGGCCAGCGGCGAATACGACCTTGCGTTCGGAAACGATCCCGACTCGGATCGTCACGGCATCGTATGTCGTTCTTCGGGACTGATGAACCCCAACCGTTTCCTCGCCGTTGCCATCGAACACCTTTTGGCCACCCGAAGTAATTGGTCTGCAAAGTCCCGGATTGGGAAGACCTTGGTTTCCAGCGTCTTGATCGATCGGGTGGTCGCCGCGGCAGACCGAACGCTTTGTGAAGTTCCCGTCGGCTTCAAGTGGTTTGCGCCCGGGCTCTTCGACGGCTCCCTCTGTTTCGGCGGCGAAGAAAGTGCCGGGGCGTCTTTTCTCCGTTTCGATGGAACGCCCTGGACGACCGATAAAGACGGCATCGTGATGGATCTCTTGGCCGCAGAGATCATGGCGCACAGCGGCCGCGACCCCGGAGAACACGAACGCACGATGGTGGAAAAATTCGGCGATCCGGTGTATCGACGGATTTCCGCACCCGCGGATGCCGCCACCAGATCGACGCTGAAGAATCTGGATCCGAGTGCGGTTTCCGCAGTCACCCTCGCCGGCGATCCGATCACGAGCATTCTCACCCAAGCTCCTGGAAATAATGCCCCGATCGGCGGACTCAAGGTCTGTACGGATCATGGGTGGTTCGCCGCCCGGCCTTCTGGAACCGAGCCGATCTCCAAGATTTATGCCGAGAGCCTCCGGGACGAAGCCCATCTCGAACGGATTCTGGGCGAGGCACAGTCTATGATCGCCGCCGTCATTTGACCGTCGCGATCCGGCTCCCTCGGCCTTTCGTGCTGCTGAGATCAATTTCCCCGTTTCCACGCGGATGCCCAATTAACCGCAACAAGATCCCGCGAAGTACGTTCGATCCTCCTCGCTCCTCTAAACTGATTCAGATACCAAACCCTGGAGTCTCCAATGAATACTCGGATGTTGCGGTTCGCCGCCCTCGGCCTGCTCTCTGCCGCTCTTTCAACCCCTGCCCTCGCTCAGAACGGAAACCAGCCGGGAAGACCCGGGCAAGGTGGCAATGCCGGACAGCAGCAACCCGGCCAAGGCCAGAATGGCAACCGGCCGCAGCAGGGCCGCGGCAATCGGGGTGGCAACCCCGAGATGGTCGCCGATCGCATGATGCAGGCGGACGCCAATGGTGACGGGAAGATCTCGAAGGACGAAGCGAGTGGCGGGAATGCCCAACGGGTATTCAATCAGGCTGATGCCGACGGTGACGGATTCGTCACTCGCGTCGAGATCATGACGTTTGTCCAATCCCGCACCGGAAACCGCGGAGGCGGTCGCGGCGATGGCATGACTCGTCCTGGCGGCGCCAGCCGCCCCACCGGCCCCGCGGCGACCAGCCCCACGCCCGTCGATCCCAAAAAAGCCTTCCAGGAAGCCATGGAGACTTCAGGTCGCGCCTTGCGAGGACTCCGCCGAGCAAAGTTTGATGCGATCTCCCGAGAAACTGATCTTGCCGCCATCCGCACCATTCAATCGTCGTTGATGATCGCCAAACAGCACACCGCCGCGATCCCCATGAGCGATGCCGCCAAGAAGAAGTTCGGAACCGACTCCAAGGCGTATCAAAGCGCATTCCAGATCGACATGATCATGTCGATCATGGCTTCCCTCCAAGTCGAGATGGCGATTCTTCAGGGCGATGCCGAGAAGGCGAAGGCTGCGGTCAAGACCATCGTGACCGTTCGATCCGAGAGCCACGACGTCTTCGAGCAGTGAATCCGAAAAAGAATCCTTCGGTTTGATGATCGACCTTCCCACCGCCCGGTGTCCAAGACATCGGGCGGTGGCCATTTTGGGACATTCCCATTGAGATTCCAGTGGGGAATTCGCATCCGGTGTGCAGCCCGCCCAAGTGGACGGTCGATGAATCACTCGAAGCCCCCCCAAAGGATCCGCCGCGTGCCCAGCATCATCATTCCAGCCCACAACGAAGAGAACCTGATCAATCGAACCCTTGAGGGCGTCATCGCAGATGGTGTCGAAGATCTTGAGGTAGTGGTCGTTGTCAACGGCAGTTCAGACCGGACGGCCGAGCGAGCGAGAGATTTCGGAATGGGAATCCACGTGATCGAGACCGAAATTCCGGGTAAGTGCAACGCGCTAAATCTCGGTGAACAGCATCTCTCAACTTTTCCCCGGGTGTTCCTTGACGCCGATATCCAGATGCTCCCCGGAACTCTCTCGGCATTGCTGGCAGCCAGTTCCGCGAGCGCACCACTCGTATCGCCTTCTCCTCGTTTTGATCTCACCGGTGCTTCACTCGCTGTGCGTCTCTACAAGCGAGTCGAACGGTATAACCGGTACTTTGGAAGTGGGTCACCAAACGGAAGTGGTTGCTTCGTCGTCTCCCGTGAAGGAAGAACTCGATGGAGCCAATTTCCAAAAATCATCGCCGACGATGGATTTGTGCAGGGGCACTTTAAGTCGGGAGAGCGACGCACGATCGTCGGAACGACCGCAATCGTCCAGCAGCCCCGTGACCTCCAGTCTCTCATGGCAGTGATGACCCGGACACGGCGAGGAAATTTCGAACTCAATGCGAATTTTCCGCGGCTCATGCAGAATCACGAGAGCCCGACGGGTCGAATGCTCAAGCAACTCCTGATCCGCCCTTGGGAATGGCCGGCCATGGTGGTCTATGGATACGTTCGCATCATGGAACGGATCATCGCCCGTCGTCAGATTGCGGCCGGAGAGACCGGTTGGGGCCGCGACGAAACCGGCCGGCAATCAAACTGAGTCATTCCGGCTTACGAGGCTCGGGCGTGGATTCACCGGATTTCGACGGCACCGCGACCGTCGCCGCGGGAAGCACCATGAGTTCGACTGACTTGAATTCGACTGGATGGCTCTCGCCCTGCAGCGAGATCCAGCCGCGATCGAGCATCACCTCACCATTGCGTTGCTGCATCAATGACTGAGCATCTGGATCTCGTGGATCAAGTTGCGGCCGCTGGTACTTCATGACCTCGACGCCATTGATGTAATGCGTGATCGACTCGTTCCCGAGAACCTCGACTTCCGCGGTCACCCATTGGTCACCGTGGAATGTTTCGCTCTTGGAGTTGGTGCAGTGCCGGGTCACGACGTCGTTCTTCATTTCGACGTTGGTTCCCGGCGTGCAGAGATTCCCAGTGGAACGCGTGCCAGCGCCCGGCCCGCCCAGCAGTTGAACCTCGACTGAAACCGGAAAATCTTGATCGGTCCGCATCGACTTGGGGTCTTGGCAGTGGAGCATGATGCCGCTGTTGCGGAAGGCCCAACCGGGACCGCCGTTGACTTGCTCACCCGTGAAGCGATACACGACCCGAATGCGATACCGATCGTGCGGCACGCGATGGAAAAGGTGGCCGAAGCGGCCTTTGAATGACTCCCACGTTCCGTAGTCCATCCGGATCACCCCGTCTTCGACCTTGACCGTCGACGAAGGATCGACCCCGAGCTCGGAACCGGTTTCTTTATACATCCAGCCCTCGAGGTCACGACCGTTGAAGATCGGTTTCCACGTGGGCGTTGTGGCGGCCTCGGTTGGGCGTTTTCCCTGAACCGCGATGGGCGAAGGCGACGCCTCATCCTGTGCCGCGACCACCGAGGCTCCGGAGAGGAGGACCAAGGGGAGAAGAAACCGAAGACCAGCATGATGCCGGGGAACTCTGGAGAGTCGTGATTGGTTCATGGATTCATCCTATCGATCGTGAGGCCGAGGTCGTCGATGATCCGTTGATCACCGGCCGAACCGACTCAAGGAGCGGTCTTTGACTTGAAATCGGGATTCGCCCGCGGCATTTCCGCGCCAATGCCGAGCCGCCATCCCGCCAACGCCCCCCGCAGGCGAAGAACGGTGTTCGGACGATCACCGGCGAGATCAATGGTTTCGCCGGGATCGGTCGCGAGATCGAACAACTCCACTCGATCGTCCTCGAACCATTCGATCATCTTGAGATCCCCGGACCGGATCGCGCCGCTCGGGGCGCCGCCCTGATTGCCGTAGTGCGGGTAGTGCCAGTAGAGATCGGTTCTCGGCCAGTTCACGTCTTCGTTGAGCAGGATCGGTGCCAACGACTGACCATCGAGCGGACGTTTGATTTCCGGCGAAAGATGGCAAAGTTCCAACAACGTCGGCAGCAGGTCATGACTGGTGATCGGAATCGAACTGACCTTGGCCGCCGCATCACGGCCGGGAAGTGCGATCAGACATGGCTCGCGGATTCCACCCTCGTAGAGCCAGCCCTTGCCAGCCCGAAATGGAAGGTTGCAGGTCGGGTGTCCTTCGCTCGTGGAAAGGCCGCCGTTGTCACTGAAGAACACCACAATGGTGTTTTCCACCAAGCCGAGCGTGTCAAGACCATCGAGCACCTTACCGACCGCCGCGTCCATCGACTCGACCATGGCGCCGTAAACCGCATGGTCCTGAACCAGCCGAACTTTTCGATTCCGTTCCCGCCCCCACCGCGGACCATCGACATCCACCATCTTCTGACGATTTCGGTAGACCTCGACGAGCGATTCAGGAGCCAGGAGTGGCGTATGCACGGAATAAAACGAAAGCACCGCCAGAAACGGATCATCACCCTGATCCGCCATGAATTCCACAGTCTCTCGCGCTAGCCGATCCGGCAGATGTTCACCAGGTTCGCCATCCTCAAGCCGAGGATTTCCGTACGGCGAGAAGTACTTCTTCCCACCGTAGGGTCCGCCCCGAGTCCAACCGCCTCGGTTGACTTCAAACCCCTGATCTTCCGGCCAGTATCCTTCCGGCCCGAGGTGCCACTTCCCGGCAAAGAAGGTGGCGTACCCCGCGTCTAAGAACATCTCGGCGATCGTGTGTTCCTCTCGCGGCAGCGCCGGTTCATACTTGGCCGGGAGAAGCTTTCCAGTCCGCGCACCGCCGAACCAGTCGGTGGTTCTGGTTCTCGCCGGGTGTCGGCCAGTCATGATGCTCCCGCGAGTCGGGCTACACACTGGCGCCGCCGCGTAAGCATTCGTGAACCGGACCCCACGCGCCGCAAGGCGATTGAGATTCGGTGTCCGGTAGAACGTGCCAGGATTGTTGGGCTCGATG
>Ga0222662_1000294_pt1 | contig 45723 bp, 40 predicted proteins | sample AntAcemetagen600_FD_179821 | JGI IMG/M metagenome (GOLD analysis project Ga0222662, IMG submission 179821) | Saline water microbial communities from Ace Lake, Antarctica - #600 | ecosystem: Environmental > Aquatic > Non-marine Saline and Alkaline > Saline | place: Antarctica: Ace Lake... | reverse complement strand
CGATGGGACTGGCGCCGAGCCCGTCGTGGGTGACCAGGATCGAGGTGAAGTTCACTCCTTGGGCGTCCGGGGTGTAGGTCAGGGTCCGGGTGGTGTTCATCCCGCCAGCGAGGGTCCCTGCGCCCGGGCCCCCGCCGATGACAAACACGCCGAGCCCATCCCAGGTCAACGCCATGGTGAAGTTCACCGGACTCGAGCCGGGGTTCGACAGCGAGAGGGACAACGACTGGTTCGCTCCCACGAACACGGTGCCGAAGTCCGTGCTCGCCGCGGTCACCTGCAGGTCGCCCGGTGCGCCGTCGTCGTCGTCGTCGTCGTCGTCGTCGTCGTCGTCGTTCGCCACGTCGTCGTCGTTCGCTGCGTCGTCGTCATTCGCTGCGTCGTCATCGTTCGCTGCGTCGTCGTCGTTCGCTGCGTCGTCGTCGTTCGCTGCGTCGTCGTCGTTCGCTGAGTCGTCGTCATCGCCCTGCGAGCCGCCGCGGCCGCTGCTGCGCGGCGCGCACGCAGTGACAACAAGGGTGATCAGGAGCATGAAGGCCAGAATGAAGCGAAGACGCATCGGTCCTCCTGTCGGTGGGAGCGCAAGCGGGAGCGCGGGAGCCTACAACGACGCGCGGCGATAGACTCGGGCCGTGCAGCCCCCCCCCACCCCGCTTGCCCACGCGACGCGCGCCCTGGCCGTCATCTTCGCCGCGGTCTTTACGCTGTCGGCGTACTGGCAGCTCAACGACCCAGATTGGCTCCCCTGGTTCACCTTCTACTGCGCGTCGGCGGTGGCCGCGCTCGCTGCCCCATGGACCACGCGCGGCTGGATGCTGGCGGCGGCGCTGTGTGTTGGCGCGGTTCTGTGGGGGGCCGTCATCGCGAGCGCCGGCCTCGATCCCATCACCTGGGAGGAGCTGACCGGGGACTTGAGCATGAAGACCCTCAACGTCGAGCGGCATCGGGAGATCGGCGGTCTCGGCATCGTGAGCCTGGCGCTGGCTGCGCTCGCCATCGCCGGAGCTAACGCCCCAACAGCTCCGCGAGCACCTCTACCCCCCGAGCGACCGCCGCCGGCGGCGCGCTCGTGAAGCACAGGCGCACGTAGCCGCCATAGGCACTCCCACACGACGACCCGGGCGCGAGCACCAGGTTGCGGTCCAGGCAGCGGTGCATGAACTCCTCGAGACCTTTGGGCCCCAGTTGGTCCGCTACGTCGAGGAAGAGGAACGTGCCGCCCTCGGGCCTCGGCACGCCCAAGCGGTCCGCAGCGGCGTTCCCCGACGCGAGGTAGTGATCGCGGCTCGCCTTCAGCCACGATTGGCCGTCCCGCAGCGCCGACAGGGCGGCGAACTGAGACGCCGTCGGCGCGGAGTAGAAGGTGTGGGTTGAGGTGCGGCGCAGGATGGCGCTGTGCTCGAGGTCCTCGGGGCCGATGATGAAGCCGCACCGGTTGCCCGCCATCGCCCAGGCCTTGCTGAAGCTGTGCACCTCGAAGGTGCGCTCCGGCGCCAGCGACAGCACCGACACCGGCTCGCGCGCGTACGCGTGGTGCTCATAGACAACGTCGGACCAGATCCACAGGTCGTGCCGCCGGGCCACAGCGACCACCGCCGCCAGATCCTCCTCGGTCAGCACCCGGCCGGTGGGGTTGTGGGGGCTGTTGATGTAGATGGCCACGGTGCGCGGCGTCACCGCCGACTCCAGCGCCGCCCCCAGCTCTTCGCCCCGGGCGTGCAGCATCATGTCCACCTCGACCGCGCGGCCCCGAGACGCGGTGACGATGCCGCGGATGAGCGGCCAGTAGGGCGCTCCGATGAGGACCTCGTCGCCGGGGTCGAGCAACGTGTTGGCGATGGCGTCCAGCGCGCCCGTAGCCCCGGTGGTGATCAGCAGCCGACCCCGGTCCACCCCGTGGATCTCGGCGAGCGCGCTCAGCAGCGCGCCGTTGCCCTGCGGGCGGGCGTAGCGGTGCAGCGACGGGTGGTCCGAGCTCGCCAGGTCCTGCATCTGCGCGCCCTGGGGCGGCTGGAGCCAAGAGTCGCCGACGTGCAGGGGAAACACCTCTCCCTCAAGCTGTGCGATGCGACCGGCGAGCTTGGTGAACAGACTCCCCTGCATGGAGGCCAGGGCGGGTGACGGGTGCGGATGGCGAGGCATGGCTCCATCATCGCCTAGGATGACTCCGTGCGTACACACCTCTGCCTGCTGTTGGCGCTGCTCGCGCCGTGCTCCTCCCTCGCCGCCACAACCATCGTGGACTCCGAGAAAGAGCTCGCGTGGCTCACTCGGCAGAAGACCCTCGACGGCTCCGTCGTCATCCGGGTCCCAGGCCTGACCACGCTGTCGCTGCCGAAGCTGGCGGCGGTCACCGAGCGGCTCGAGATCGCAGTCCCGGGCCTCGTCTCGGTCTCCCTGCCCGCGCTGCGCACCATCGGCACGGATCTGAACGTCGGCTGCTCGCTGCACCCTCGGGAGCAGTGGGAGGACATCGGCCCACTGGCTCCGCTGCCCCCCACCGTGGACGACGGCCCCAACTTCGCGGACGGCCCCGGAGCGAGCACCAAGGCGGCGCCTCAGCCCTCCGCTCCGGCGGCGCTCACCCTGCCCCGACTCACCTCGGTGGGGGGCAGCGTCGCGGTCTGCTCCCCGGGGCTGCTCGGCGTCAGTGCGCCCAAGCTCGACGAGGTGGGGCGTGACCTGCAGCTGTTCGCGGGCCCGAGCTGGACCTCGGTGGACCTGCCGGCCCTGAAACGGGTGCGCTCCACCCTCTTCCTGTGGCTGGATGGACCCACCCTGACGGTCACTGCCGGAGAGCTGTCCCAGGTGGGCGCGGCGTTGCAGGGCGGCGGGGAAGGCACGCTGTCCCTGGACCTGCCAGCCCTGGAGATCACCGCGGGCATCGCGCTGCGGGGCTGGCGCTCGACGGTCGCCGGTGAAGGGGAGCGACCCTCGCTGACCTTGACGGCACTGCACCTGCCCGCCCTGTCTCGAGCGAGCCAGATGGTGGAGTTGGTCAGCATCGGTGGACTCACGCAGGTGGATCTGCCAGCCCTGCACACCACCGCGAGCCTGCGGGTGGACGACCTGCCCGAGCTGAGCTCCATGAGCTTCCCGCTGCTGACCTCCATCGAGCGCAGCGTCACCCTGCACGCCCTTCCCGCCCTGGTGACCCTGGGGATGGACGCCCTGGGCACGGTGACCGAGCGGCTCCAGATCGGTGGGCTCGGGATGGCCAACGTAGAGCTCGCGGTGCAGACCGTGGGCTCGCTCATGGTGGTAGACCAGCGCTGCGCCACCCTGACCGCGCCCACCTTGCGCAGCGCGGGCTCCATCCTCCTGTCGGGCATGGGCCTGACCGATCGGGTCACCTTCGCGGCCCTCGAGCGCGTCGATGGCCCGCTGCACGTCGTCGACTTCCTCGGCGCGTCCGATGACGATGAGCTGCCCGTGCTCGCCAGCGACGATGAGACCGCCCGGGTGTTCGAGGCTCCGCGGCTTCAGCAGGTGGGCGAGACCCAGCGGGACGGCTTGATCCTGCGCGGCACGCCCTTCACCCACGTACGCCTGCCGATGCTGACCACGGTGATGGGTCCGCTGAAGCTGCGCGGCATGCCGGCCCTCACCCAGGTGGACCTACCCCGCCTCACCACCGTCGGCGGCGCGTTGAGCATCGGGGAGTCCAGCCGCCTCGTCGCCCTGTCCTTCCCGGCGCTGCGGCAAGCGCAGCTCGTCGAGCTGGTCACGCTGACGGCGCTCAAGCGCGTCGTGGCCACCCGCATCAATGCCCGCGTGACTCAGGCGTCCGGCACCCGGGTGGACGTGCTCGACGTGGGCATCCCCGAGTGAGCGCCGCGCATCTCGCTGTCTGCTTCGTCGCCTTGACGCTGCTCCTCGCCGGGTGTGTGCCGCCGGACCCGAGCGAGCCGGAGCCCACGGCCGCCGCCCGCGCGTGCAACGGCAGCGCCGCGCTGTGCGACCGTCCGCTCGACGAGATCGCGTTCCTGCGCACGCACAACTCCCATGCCAGCGAAGAGCGCGGCTACAGCACACTCAGCTGGAACCACTACTTCGCGATGCCCACCCAGCTCGCGGACGGCGTCCGGGCCGTCAACATGGACGTCTACCTACAGGACGGCGCCATGCTGGTCTGCCACGGATACTGCTCCCTCGGCTCCCAGCCGCTGGCGGACATCCTCGCCGAGCTGACCGAGTTCGTGGCGAGCGCCCCCGATGAGGTCGTGTTGCTCTCGCTCCAGAACGAGGCGCCGTGGACCGACACCCTCGCCGCGCTGGAGGCAGCGGGGATCGGCGCCTTGGGGTACGCGCACACCCCCGGCGACCCGTGGCCCACGCTGTTGGAGATGCTCGATGCGGGCACTCCCCTGCTGATCTCCGCCGGTGGAGTCCCGAGCGATGCCCCGAACTGGCTGCACCGCGACGGCGACCTCGCGTGGGGCGACCACTGGGCCGCGGAGACCCCGGACGATCTGGACTGCGAGCCCGAGAACGCCCCGTTCGAAGGTGGCCTGTACCTGTACAACAACGTGCTCACGGACCCCATCGCCAGCCCCAACCTCGCCGAGCAGGTCAATCACAACCCCGATCTGCTGACTCGGCTGCAGGGCTGCGCGCAAGAGAACGGCCAGCTCCCCAACATCATCAGCGTGGACTTCTACTCGGTGGGCGATACGGTGGCGGCGATCGCTGCGCTGAACGGCCAGTGAGGCGTTAGGTTTGGCCCGTGACCACTACGCCGACCCCTCCCGCTGCCCCGACCGCCCCCGAAGAGAGCGCGTTCTCTCGCCTCGCCTGGGCGTTTGTTGGCTACCTCCTGTTCGTCATCCTCTTTGGCGCCTGGGTGCGCATCACCGGCTCTGGCGCCGGGTGCGGAGACCACTGGCCCCTGTGTGATGGGGAGCTCATCCCCCGCGCGCCGTCGGCCGAGCGGGTCATCGAGTACACCCACCGGGTCACGAGCGGCCTGTGCGGCGTGTTCGGCATTGGGTTCTTCGCAGTCGCAGCGCGGCTGCACGGGTTCGGCCACCGGATCACCCGCTCCGCGCTCGCCGCCCTGCTGTTCATCATCGTGGAGGGGGCCATCGGCGCCATGCTCGTCAAGCTCGAGCTGGTCGCTGGCGACACGAGCTCCGCCCGGGGGCTGGTGGTCGCTCTGCACCTGGGGAACACCCTGCTCCTGACCGGATCCGCGGCCTTGATGGCGTGGTTCGCCGGTCGCGGCCGAGGGTTCGTGCTGGGGCGTGCTCCCCTGCCAGGCTGGTGGTTCGTGGCGGTGCTCGCCGGGCTCGCCGTCACCGCGATGGCCGGAGCGGTCACGGCGCTCGGCGACACCCTCTTCCCCGTGGGCTCCGAGGCGGCGCGTACGGCCTCGGGCAACCTGCTCGTGCAGCTGCGCATCGTGCATCCCGTCATCGCCCTGACCGTCGCCGGCTTGCTGGTGGCGTTTGGCGCCGAGGTCGTCAAGGCCGGAGCGCCCCCCGAAGCTCGGCGCTGGACCGCACGCCTCGGTCTGCTGGTCGTAGCCCAGGTGGTGTTCGGCTTCATCAACATCGGCCTCGCGGCGCCGGGATGGGCTCAGCTGCTGCACCTGCTCCTCGCGCAGGCCCTGTGGATCTGCGCGGTGGTCGCCTCCGTCGCGGCGCACGACCGCACGAGCTGAGCCCTCACCAGACCCTGGCTTGCAGGGCCGGCCCTCGCGGCGGCGCCGGTACGCCGTCGCGCAGCGGACCCGCCGGAACCATCGCGAGCAGCGCCGCGACCTCGGGGCCTGGGAGCACGTAGAGGACTGGGTCGCCCTCGATCCGCGCGATGCGGTCCCCGTCCTCGCCGTTGCCGCACAGGGCTCCCACGTCGAGTCGGAAGGTCCCGCGGCGCTCGGCGGTGGCTTCGGCGATGAGCCAGGGGGCGGCCAGCGACGCGCCGGCGTCGGCGATCTCGGCATCGGACGCCGGAACGGCGGCGAAGGCGGCGAAGTACGTGTGGGCTTGCGCAACCCACGCGGGGAGCGGAGCGTGGTCCATCGGCACGCCGCTGTGGCGGTAGGTGGTCCCCCCGTACGCGAACTCCGCCTCGCCGCGCAGCTCACCTTGCTGCACCGCGAGCGTCGCCAGCTGATCGGGCGCGAACGGCACCAGCTCGGGGCTGAGCCAATCTTCGAGGTTCGGGCTCAGCAGATCGCGCCCCGGAACGCTCGCCTCGTAGACGGAGCGTCCCCCTCCGATCCGCACATGATGGTTCCCGTTCGGGAGGGCAGAGCCCACCTCCACACGCACCAGGGTCTCCCACTCCGACTCGAACTGCAGGTCCACCCGACGGTCATACAGGCCCAACTCGCGGGCTTGCTCGGCGCTGGGGCTGGCGGCCACCACCGACTCGGTGCGCCAGGTGACAGACCACGCATCGAGCAAGCGCTCCACCTGCTCCTCGTCGGCGGGCAGGACCACGGGCTCTGCGATCCACCACTTCCCTGCCGTCGAGACCAACCGCACGTCTCGCGGACCCTCATGAATGCTGATCGAGCGCACTGCGGGGCGATCCAGGCGCTGCTCCACGGCCAAGAAGTCCGCCGGGGACCGAGAGCGCGACAGGGAAATGGCCCCGACGACGGCCGCCACCACGCACGCGACCGCCAGCCCCCGCAGCGCCCCCGAACGAACTCGTGTCTTTCGCGGTGTCCCCATCGCCCCAGCTCCCCGTGACTCCCTGCCCGTCGGTATCCTCCCGTGCCAGCGCACGCTCGGCAAGCACCCAGATGAGGAGTAGTGATGAAGCGCAGGGACTTTCTCGGCAAGGTGATCGTGGGGGCGGCGAGCGCGACCCTCGCGGGGGCGACGGCGGCCTGCGGTGATGGCGGCGAGTCCCCGGGGACCGCGCCGGCGGTCATCACCAACCCGCAGGTGATGTGGCGCCTCGCGTCGTCATTCCCTCGCAGCCTGGACACCATCTTCGGCGCCGCAGAGGTGCTCGCGGAGCGGGTGACCGCGATGAGCGGCGGCGCGTTCACCATCAAGACCCACCCGGCGGGCGAGCTGGTGCCGGGCCTGGAGGTGATGGACGCGGTGCAGAGCGGCGCCATCCAGGTGGGGCACACCGCCAGCTACTACTACACCGGCAAGAGCAAGGCCCTGGCGTTCGACTGCTGTGTGCCGTTTGGCCTCACCGCGCGCCAGCAGAGCGCGTGGCTGCTGGAGGGCGGCGGCCTCGAGAAGATGCGCGAGGTCTTCGCCGACTTCGGGATCCTCAACTTCCCCGCTGGAAACACCGGCGTGCAGATGGGCGGCTGGTTCAAGAAGGAGATCAAGTCGCTGGCGGACTTGCAGGGCCTCAAGATGCGCATCCCCGGGCTGGGCGGCAAGGTGATGGATCGACTGGGAGCGACCGTGCAGGTGCTCGCGGGCGGCGACATCTTCCCGGCGCTGGAGCGTGGAGCCATCGACGCCACGGAGTGGGTGGGTCCCTACGACGACCTCTCCCTCGGCTTCTACAAGGTCGCCAAGACCTACCACTATCCGGGCTGGTGGGAGCCGGGGCCGTCGCTGAGCTACTACGTGAGTCGGGCCGCCTGGGACAAGCTGCCGGTGACCTACCAGGAGATCTTCCGGGCCGCGGCCTCGGAGTCCGCGGTGGCGATGCAGAACCGCTACGACGCGCGCAACCCCAAGGCCTTGCAGGAGATCATCGGGCACGGGGTGCAGCTGCGTCCGTTCACCGACGACGTGATGGCCGCCGCCCGGCGGGAGTCGGATGGGCTGCTGGAAGAGTTCGCCGCCGAGGACGCCGTGTTCCGCGGGATCTACGAGCACTGGAAGCCCTGGCGGAAGCAACAGTTCGAGTGGTTCTCCATCGCCGAGCTCGCCTACGCCAAGGCAGTCTCCGGATAGCGCGAGGGGGCGCACGGAGGCGTACTCATTTACGCCGCACAAGCAGCCCCCGAAGCGCGACGCCGAGATCGGGCCCCTGGGGCCGTCGCGGACGGGAACTACTCGTAGGGGGCGAGCATCAGGAAGAGCCGCGAAGAGTAGAACTCCGCGCGGGCCGGCCACGGGAAGTCTGCGAGACACTCGAGACCGGCGGGCCACGGCTCGCCGTTGAGCAGGACCTCCTGCCCGTAGACCTTCGCCCCGCGGCGCCCGGTGAACAGCCGCACGGTGTGCACCCCGCGCTCGCCGGGCTCGTTGGCGAAGGCCTCGCGCAGCGCGTTCACCAGGGGCCCGATGTCCACCGGATCGGCGCCGGTGAAGAAGTGGGGGCCGAGGCACGCGTGGTAGCTGCCGGACCGATGAGGCCACACCTCCCAGGCGACTTGGTCCTTGCCCAGCTCGGGCTTGATGAGCGTGGCGAGCAGCACGTGCAGGCTGCTCTGCAGGAAGTTGCGCAGGCTGTGATGCACCGCCTCGGTCCACGTCCCCCCCACCGCCGAGTTGGACTCGAGCGCCTTGCCGCCCATGAGCCGCGGGTGCTCGATGATGTAGTTCACCTGGCCGCGCAGGGGCGCCTTGTCGAAGTTGGGCAGGACCCGCACGTCGCCGCGCAGCTCGCCGCACGTGAAGCCCTTTCCTGGGATCTCGGCCACAGCGAGCTCGTGTGCGGCGAGGAAGCGCGCGAGGAACGCGCGGGGCTCGGGCACTCCGCCATCCCCTTCGCCCATGGGCGGAAGCGCGGTGCCGAGCGAGAGCTGCGGGACCGGTACGTCCGCGAGGTTGGCCGGGCGCTTGGCCTCGGTCTCGGCGGTGAGGAACTCGCTGACGATGGTGAGCTCGGCGCTGCGGGTGGCGATGCCGTCGGCCTCGGCGCGGGTCATCGTCTTGGCTCGGGCCGCGGCGGCGACGTAGACCGGGTCATCGGTGTGCAGCAAGGGGGCGTCCGGCGCGCTCGCCACCGTGTACCGCTCGGAGAAGGTGACCTCGTTGAGCACCTCTCGGCCGAACGCGATGGGCAACCACAGCAGCAGGCGAGCCCCCAGCCAGGGCTCCACGCCGAGCTCCGTGAACGCAGCCTGGATGGTCTCGTCCGGCGCCTTGAGGTTGGAGAGGAAGGTCGCGATGCCCACTTCGATTGCGTCAGTCCACATGGCGCGGAGTGTGTCAGAAGTGCGCTGGCCTCGCCGCAGGGCCCGGGCCCTCAGTCCCGCCCCACGAGCAGAACGGTCACGATCTCGGGGAACGCCACGATCAGCCCCAGCCCCACGAGCTGGATGCAGATGAACGGCACGACTCCCCGGTAGATGGCCGACGTCGGCACCTCCTCGGGCGTCACGCCGCGCAGATAGAACAGCGCGAAGCCAAAGGGCGGCGTGAGGAAGCTGGTCTGCAGGTTCACCCCCAGCATCACGCCGAACCACACGAGATCGATGCCCAATAGCTTCGCCGCCGGCACCAGCAGCGGCAGGATGATGAACGCGATCTCGAAGAAGTCGATGAAGAAGCCGAGCACGAACACCACGAGGTTGGCCACCACGAGGAACCCGATCTGCTCGCCCGGCAGGGACGTCAGCAGCGCCCGAATCCAGGTGTCCCCTTCCAGCCCGCGGAACACCAACGCGAACGCGGTGCTGCCCACGAGCAGGAACAGCACCATCGCGGTGAGCCGGGTTGTGTGGCGCGCGGTCTCCCGCAGCCCCTGCACCGTGAGGCGACGGTTGGCCGCCGCCAGCAACATCGCGCCCACCGCGCCGAGGGCGCCGGCTTCGGTCGGAGTGGCCACGCCTGCGAAGATGGACCCCAGCACCACGAGGATGAGCAGCAGCGGCGGGATGAGCACCAGCACGACCCGACGGACCAGCGCGCCACCGCTGATCTCCCGCTCGGAGGGGGGCAGGGCCGGGGCCGCTTCGGGCTTCACGATGGCGACGCCCACGACGTACAGCGCGTACATGCCCGCCAGCATCAGGCCAGGCAGCAGCGAGCCTACAAAGAGATCGCCGACCGAGATGCCCATCTGGTCGGCCAGCACCACCAGCACCACGCTCGGCGGGATGATCTGCCCCAGCGTGCCCGACGCCGCGATGACCCCGGTCGCGAGGGTCTGGCTGTAGCCGTACTTGAGCATCACGGGCAGGGAGATCATCCCCATCGCCACCACGCTCGCGCCCACGACGCCGGTCGCCGCGGCCAGCAGCGCGCCCACAAACACCACCGCCAGCGCGAGCCCCCCGCGCAGCGGCCCGAACAGCAGCCCGATGGTGTGCAGCAGGTCCTCGGCCAGCCGACTGCGCTCCAGCATCGTGCCCATGAAGATGAAGAACGGCACCGCGAGCAGCACGTAGTTGCTCATCACGCCGAAGACCCGCAGGGGAAACAGCGAGAGCAGGCTCCAGTCCAGCACGCCCATCTGCACGCCCAGCGCCGCGAACGCCAGCGCCGTGCCGCCCAGAGAGAACGCCACGGGGTAGCCGGTAAAGATGAGCGCAAACGCCATCACGAACATGAGCGGCGCGAGCCAGTTGTCGCTCATGAACGCGCCTCGCCAAACAGCGTGTCACCGGACCGAATCGCCACGGCCACCCCCTGCAAGCCGAGCAGGAAGAACGCCACGGGGACCACGGTCTTGAGCGGATACCGCGGCAGTCCCCCAGGGTCGGGGGAGCCTTCGAGCCCGTGCCAGGAGCTGGCCACCCAGTCCCAGCTCTCCCACACGCCGAACACGCAGAACGGCAGCAGGAACACGAGCGTGCCCACGAGATCGACCCACGCCTTGCCCCGCGGCCCGAGGCGCCCGTAGAGCACGTCCACCCGCACGTGTGCGTCGTCCTTCAGCGTCGCCGCCGCGCCCAGGAGAAACAGCAGCGAGAACAGGTACCACTGCCCCTCGATGAAGCTGTTGCTGGACAGGTCCACGCCCACGAAGCGCCCCAGGTAGCGGGCCACCGCGTTCCAAGCTCCGAGCCCGACCATCAGCAGGCACAGCCACGACACCGCGTCACCGATGCGGCCGTTCAGACCGTCGATGAGGGTGGCGAATCGGCGCAGGGCGTGCAGCATCGCTGGCAGGCTAAACGAGATCGCCCCCCTCGTGGGGCCGCCGCTTGCCACTACCATCGCGCGATGCGCACCGTTCTTTTCCTCGCCCTGCTCCTCGCCCTGCTGCTCCCATCAGGGGCCCAATCTCGCGACCAAACCGACGTCGACAGCTCCGGCTACGAGCCCCTGGGCACCGCCTTGGTCAAGTCCTGGGACTGCGAGGCCACGATGCTCGACACCCGAAGCAAGAAGGGGGTCGGCTTCGCCGCGTGCCTGCGCGGGCTCGCGATGGACACCACCAGCGGGCGGTCCACGGTGGTGCTCGAGGTCACGCTGGACAGAGCAGCGACACCCAGATCAGCGTGGGGCCGTGCGGCTCCTCGGTGACGCGGTCCGAGGCCAGCGTGACCGACCTCTCCACGGGCACCCCCACCGTCAACATGAGCGGCGAGCGGACGACCTACAGCAACCCCGGCTGCGCCGGAGGCGCACCCATCGCCTCGTCCCTGCCCAGTGGCCCCCTGGCGCCCGGCAAGGTCTGCACCCTGACGGTGGTCGCCGAGCGCGACGCCGAGGTGCGGGTGGGCAACGAAGTCCTGGGTACGCTGGCCACCGGAGACCGCTGGGTCGCGCAGATCGCGCCCGGGACCCACGCGGTCCAGGTCGGCGGCGAGGGCATCGCCTGCTGACCGCCGCGGCGGGCTCTGCGGTCACCCTCCAGTTCGGCAATGACGTGCTCGCCGAGCCCCCAGGGGCGTTGATCGAGTAAAATCGAATGCCATTCGAAAAATGGTCTAGCATTTGAACCCCAACTGGAGGACTCATGCTGACGGCCATCTCCGACGATCTCCACACCGCGTGGATCGACACCACGTTCCTCGGGCTCAAGTTCGGCCGGCGCGTCACCGTGCTGCGCCTCCCCGGCGGCGCCCTGTGGGTGCACTCGCCCGTGCCGCTGACCCCCGAGCTCGCCGCTGCGGTGGACGCGCTGGGGCCCGTCGGACACATCGTCGCGCCAAACCTGATGCACCACACCTCGGTGCCGCAGTGGGCCGCCGCCTACCCCGAGGCCGTCGTGCACGCCCCGGCGGGCATCGCGGGCAAGAACAAGGCGGTGGGCGAGCACCGCGTCCTCGGCGCGCCCGACCCTGCGTGGGGCGGCGCGCTGACTCCCCTCCCCCTGCAAGGCCTACCGGCCTTCGACGAGACCCTGTTCCTGCACGAAGCGAGCGGCACCCTCATCTCCGCGGACATCGCGCTGGCCATCCCGCCGGAGCTCAAGCACTGGTGGACCCAGATGTATCTGCGCATGGCGGGGATACACGGGCAGCTGGTCGGCTGCTCCCTGGTCCACAAGGCCACGATGAAGGACAAGCCGGCCGCCCGAGCAAGCCTGGAGCGCATCCTCGAGCCAGCGTGGGATCGGCTGCTGGTGTCGCACAGCTCCGTCGTGGACGTGCCTGACGTCAAGGATCTGCTCGCTGAGGCGTGGGCCTGGGTTCCTCGGTGACCCGCGACAGCATCGAGCCGGACGACGCTCGGGAGCAGGCGCGTCTGGCCCGCAAGCAGCGCCGCCAGGCGAGCAAGCGCAGCGCGATCCTCCTCGCCGCACGGGAGCTGCTCGCCGAGGGCGGACCCGCAGCGCTGACCATGTCGGCCCTGGCGGGGTGCGCGGACACCTCACCGTCCACGCTGTACTACTACCTACCCAGCCGCGAAGCCGTCGTGGACGCGCTCGCCGCCGAGTTGGTCCTGCAAGAGACCGAGGTCATGCTCGCGGCAATGCAGCCTGAGCACGGAGGCGTGGACGCGCTCGTCGCGGTGATGGAGGCTCGGGTCGCCCTCTTCTTGCACGACCCCGCTCGGTTCGGGGCGCTGTATATGCACCTCGTTGGGACGCGCATCTCTGCGTCGGTCCTGCGCGAGCACGTCTACCCGCAGTCCGCCCGGGTGATGGGGGAGCTGGCCCGCCGCCTCGCCGCCGATCAGGAAGCGGGCCGCGTACACCCCGACCTCTCCCCCCGCGCGTTCGCCAACGTGGGCTTCTTCGCTGTTCAGGGCATCCTGACCACCGCGCTCGGGATCGAGGCCTCGGGCGGCGCGCTGCGCTTCCCGGTCGAGACCCTGCTGAGCGAGGCGGTCGCCACCGTGCGCCGCGCGGCGGCCGTGACGATCACACCCCGGTCTTGAGCAGCTCTCCCCACGCTGCTTCGACCGCCTTGCGCAGCGCCCGCATCGACGAGTAGCGGTCGGCGGGGTCCTTCTCCAGCAGCCGCAGCACGATGTCGTCCAGGGCCTGGGTCAGCTCGGGGTTGCGCCGAGACGGAGGCACGGGGATCTCGCTGACGTGCTGCATGAACAGCGCGGGCATCTCCTTGGCCCGGAAGGGCAGCACGCCGGTGAACAGCTGATACATCACCACGCCCAGGGCGTAGAGATCGCTCGCGGGGCTGTCCGCATCCTCGCCGTAGAGGCGCTCCGGGGCGATGTACGCCGGGCTACCGACCAGCGTGCCGGTCGCGGTGAGGCTCGCGTCCACCTTGGTCACCTTGGCGATGCCGAAGTCCATGACCTTGAGGCCCCGGCCCTCGTCGGTGACAAAGAAGTTGGGTGGCTTCACGTCGCGATGCACCACCCCCTGCTTGTGCGCCGCGCCCAGCCCATCACACGCCTGCAGCAACAAGGGCAGCGCGGTCAGCAGCGGCACCGGACCGCGGGCCTTCTTGATGAGGTCCTCCATGTCCTCGCCCTCGAGCAGCTCCAGGGTGAGGAAGTGGTTGCCTCGCCACGCCCCGAACTCGAACACCCGCACGATGTTGGGGTGACTCAGGCGGCGGCAGATCTTCATCTCCTCCTTGAAGCGCGCGACCTCGAGGGTCGAGCCGCCGGGCCGGCTGATGATCTTGAGCGCCACCTCCTCTTCGAGCATGGTGTCGGCCACCTTGAAGACCACGCCCATGCCGCCTCGGCCCAGCTCCCGCTCGATGACGTAGCGATCGGCGATGCGGTCGCCCTGGGCCAGCGTGCGGGGGTCCATGGGAGCAGCCTCGCCCGGGGTGGTGGCGGGCCGCGCGGAGCGCGCGAGCACTGGCGCATCCACCGTGGCCGTCTCGGTCACCTTGCTCGCGCGCAGACCGTTGGCGCGCAGACCGGGGGTCGTCGCGGGCGCCGGCACGGGCGCGACGGCGGGGATGGACGGCAGCGAAGGCAGGTCGGGCAGATCGGGCAGCGAGGGCAGGTGGGCGAAGTCGCTACCCGACACCCGCGGATCCGCCGCCTGCCGAAACGCCTTGTCCTCGTCCAAGATGCGCTGCAGCGCCGAGACGTCCTTGCGCTCCCTCGCGTCCGCGAGCGTGGCCAGCTGCTCCCGAGCCTCCCGCAGTCCGGGTGAGAGACGCAGCACCGCTCGGAACGCGATCTCGGCGCTCTCGGGGAGCCCCTTGCGCACGTACAGCAAGCCGAGCGAATACAGGGGCTGCATGTCGGATGCCCCGTGGGGGTGCAGCTCGCCGCCCCGCAGCCATGGGCCCAGCCAGTGGTCCAGATCGAACTCGAGGATGTCGTGCTGCCAGGCGATCATCACCGCACGGCGCGCAGCCTCCGCGTAGCGGGGCTCCCGGGGATCGACCGTCGCCAGCGCCTTGAGCGCCTCGGCGGGCGTGCGCGCTGCCAGCAGAGGGTTGCTCGGTCGGCCGGTCTGCCTCGCGCGGGACTGCTTCAGCGGATCGACGGACACGCCCTTCCCCTGGAGCACCGCGATGGCTTCCGGCCGCCGTCCCGCCCGGCGCAGCACATCGGCCGCCCGGTCCCGCTCGTCGAGCAAGATGTAGAGCGCCGCTGCCTCTGCGGGCTTGTCGCCCTGGGTAAACGCCACCGCCGCCGAACGGAGCACACGCCGGGTGTCCTCGTCGGGGCGAGCCCCCCGTGAGACCGCGGTCGGCACCGCCAGCAGCAGCGTGCGCGCAGCGTCGAGATACTGATGCTCCTGGAAGAGCAGCCGCCCCGCCTCGGCCCACGCCTCCGCCCGGCGATACGCCGCGACCGCCTCGCCGATCCGATGCTCGCGCTCAAACAGCTGCCCCGCCTCGACAAAGCGTCCCTGCTGCATCAGCGCGTCGCCGCTCACGAGCCTCGATGCTCCGCGAGGAGCTGATCGGACTCCATGATCTCGCGGAACTTGTTCGGGTAGGCGGCGTGCTTGAGCGCCTCACCTGCCTCGATCTGCCCGTCGCGCACGAGGCGCAGCAGATGGCTGTCCAGGCTCTGCATGCCGCTGCCCGGATCCACGCTCTGCAGCATGGAGTCGATCTGATACGCCTTGTTCTCGCGGATCATGTTCGACACGCCAGTGGTCACGAACAGCAGCTCGATGGCCGCCACCCGCCCCTCGCCGGACGCGTTGCGCACCAGCCGCTGCGACACGATGGCTCGCACGATGACGCTGAGCACCGCCCGCACCTGCTCGGACTGCCCATCGGGGAACGAGTCCACGATGCGGTCCACCGCCTTCGCCGCCGAGCCGGTGTGCAGCGTGCCGAACACCAGCACCCCGGTCTCCGCCGCGGACAGCGCGAGCTTCATGGTCTCCAGATCGCGCATCTCGCCCACCAGCACCACGTCGGGAGACTCCCGTAGAGCCGAGCGCAGCGCCATCTCGAACGTGCTGACATGCTCGCCCACCTGGCGCTGGGTCATCACCGCGGTCTTGCGCCTGTGCAGGAACTCGATCGGGTCCTCGATGGTGATGATGTGCAGCGGGCGGTGGGTGTTGAGCTCGTTGATGAGCGCCGCCTGGGTCGTGCTCTTGCCGCACCCGGTGGGGCCGCAGAACAGCACGAGCCCGTTGGGGAGATCGAGCAGCTGGCGCACCGCGGAGGGAAGCCCCAGTTCATCGAGCTCGGGCACCTTCTCGGGGATGACCCGGAAGACGGCGCCGATGCCACGGCTGTGCTGGAACACGTTCGCGCGAAAGCGGCCGCAGCCCCGCAGGGTGTAGGCGAAGTCCACCTCCTGATCGCGCTGCAGGATGTCCCGCTGCTCCTCGGTCAGGATCTCGAGCAAGAACCGGCGCGCCTCGGTATCGGTCAACTCCCGGAACGGGATCGGCACCAGCTCGCCGTCGTGACGGATGAGCGGCTTGTTCCCCGCCATGAAGTGCAGGTCGCTGGCCTTCTGCTCGACGACGAGCCGCAGAAACGAGTCGAGACGGGCCATTACAGGGCGGGCTCCGAGGGGGCTTCGGCCCAGGGCGGCATGGTCTGGGTCTTGGGCTGCGGCGGCTCGAGGCCCGCCTGTTCAGCGACGATGAGGTCTTCGAAGAGCGACTTGTCCAGGGCCTTGGCGTAGGCATCGGCGGCGGACACCACACCCCGCTCTACGAGCGAGCGCAGCTCGTCGTCCATGCGCTGCATGCCGAGCTCGCGACTCGTCGTGATCACCGACGGCAGCTGGTAGCAGTGGCCCTTGCGGATGAGGTTGGCGGTCGCGTCGGTGTTGAGCATGATCTCCACCGCCGGCACGCGGCCCTGCCCGTCCTGGGTGCGTAGCAAGTGCTGGCAGACCACCGCCCGCAGGGTCTGGCTGAGCATCGCCCGGATCTGGGCCTGATGCCCCGGCGGAAACGCGTCGATGAGCCGGTCCACCGAGGTGTCCGCCGACACGGTGTGCACCGTCGCAAACACCAGGTGTCCCGTCTCGGCCGCCGACAGGGCGAACTGGATGGTCTCCAGATCCCGCATCTCGCCGACAAGGATGACGTCAGGGTCCTCGCGGAGCGTCGCCCGGAGCGCCCGCCCGAACGAGCGGGTGTGGGAGCCGACCTCCCGCTGCGTGATGACCGAGCGGTTGTGCTCGTGCACCACCTCGATGGGGTCTTCGATGGTGATGATGTGGCGGCCGTACCGCTGGTTGATGTGATGGATCATCGCGGCCAGCGTGGTGCTCTTGCCGCTGCCGGTGGGACCCCCGAGGAGCACGAGGCCATCGGGCAGATCGCACAGCGTGGCGACCAGCGGCGGCAGGCCGAGTTCGTCGATGAGGCGCACGTCCTGGACGATCTTTCGAAACACCGCGGACACGCCGGTGACCTGGCGCAGGACGTTGACGCGGAAGCGCAGCCCCAGCGCCTTGACGCCGAGGGAGAAGTCCACGTCCTCCAGCCGATCGAACTGCTCCTCCTGGACCGGCGTCATCATGCCGCGCAGCGTGCTCTCGGCCTGGTCGGCGCTGATGATCTTGTCGGTGAGCGGGACCATCTGGCCCAGGCGCTTGATGTACGGCGGCTGGTCGGCCATCAAGAACAGGTCATCCCCACCCTCTCTGGTCGCCCAATAGAGAAGCCGCTCGAAGCCTTGGAGCCGCTCGGCGAGGTCCTCTTCGTCCGAGGTGCCGATGGTGGCCTTCCACCCCAGCATCAGGGTCTTGGCCAGCGCGCGCACCCGCTTGTCTTCGTCGGAGAGCAGCGGACGCACGTGCTTGGCGATGCTGGCGTCGCCGACGGAGCCCACCACCCGCAGCGCTTCGAGCCGCAGATCCGCGTCCTCGTGAGCAAACAGCCGGACCAGGATGGTGAGGCCAGAGGGGTCTTTGAGGGCGCCCAGCGCGGTGACGATCGCGGGGTACAGGGTCGGGTCCGACTCGCCGAGGCGAGCGAGGTGCGGCACGATCTTGGGGTCGCCCACCGCACCGAGGCACTCGACAGCGCGCTCGCGCACCCACCAGTCGGTGTCGGTGCTCGCGACCTGAAGCAGCGCGCCGAGGCTGCGAGGGTCCCGCAGGCGAAGCAGCACCTCCACCGCGTAGCGGCGCACGACGTCCGAGTCGTCGTCCAGATAGGTGACCACGTGTCGGGTGAGCTGGTCGCCAGCGAGCGCCACGAGCGCGTCCACCACCCGCTCCCGCACCCACCAGTCCTCGTCCCGCAGGAGCCGCAGCAGCTTCGGCCAGATCTCGCCCAGGGGGTCGCCGACCTGCTGCACGATGTCCACCGCCTGCCGCCGCACGTGCACGTTGGGGCTGCGCAGGAGCCACAGCAGCATGCGGGTGGGGTCCACGCGGCGGCCGCGGGCGAGGTTGGTCACGACCGCCAATGCGGCGTTGCGGATGGGGAGCGAGTCGTCGGCCAGCGCGTCCACGAGCAGGGGCAGCACCGAGTCGTTGCCGATCTCTTCCAGCACGCCGAGGATGATCTGGCGGGTGCCGCGGTCGGCGTTGGCGTACAGGCGCTGGAGCACCTCGATGGTCTTGGGCGAGCGCGCGGACGCGAGGCACTGGATGGCCGCCCGATGCAGCCGCTTGTCCTCGTGCCGCAGGAACGGCCGGATCGCCTCGAAGAAGATGTCCTGAGGCGCGGTGCGTGACAGGGCGCGCATCGCCTCCACCGCGACCTTCGTGTGCCGCGAGTGCAGGGCGGGCTCGATGGCTTGCGCCGCCGAGTGCCGCGAAGCGCGCACATAGCGGGGGTCGCCGAGGAAGCGCAGCGCCATGATGACCTGCTCGACATCCGCGGTGTTCACCACCTGCCCGAGGATGGGGATGGCGTGGTGCCCGCCGAGCTTCATGGCGACCTGCATCGCCTCTTCGCGCGTCGTCCAGCCGCCGGTCAGCAGCGCGGAGGCGACCTCGGCCAGGGCGGTGCGGCCGCCGCCGCCCATGAGCAGGTCCGCCGCGAAGCCGCGCAGTCCGCCGTCGGGGCTCTTGAGCAGTCGCACCACCTCGACGTGGTGGGACTTGTCGTTGCACTTGATCAGCAGCGGCAGCAAGACGCGGCGCACCGCGGGGTCGCCCTTGAGCGCCACCTTGAGCATCGGCCCGTACCAGAACCGGTCCGGGTCGTGACCGATGAGGGTGACCCAGACGCCGAGGCGCGCTCGGCGCTGCTCCACGCTGATCCCCGGCTCCGGCAGGAGCAGCGGCAGCAGCCTCGACAGATCGGCGCGGGGCAGCTCGCGCAGCCCTTCGACGAAGGCCTGCTGTGCCTCCGTAGTAGCCCACGACGCCGCGACGAACTCTCTCTTCGCCGTACGCAAGTTCATCGCCGCGCCACGCTCCCCAAGCCCAAGGTCAAGGCGCGACGATACCACCCAGCCCCGACGTGAACCGCCACCCCGCGTCCTCGAAGAAGTCCTCCGCGTCGCTGTACGCAAAGCCGCAGTTCGCTGCGAACTCGGCGTCGGTGGGGAGGTCCCCCACGAACACGCATTGCTGGGGGTCGAGTCGGTGGTCGAGGATGAGCTGCACGCCGAGGCCGGGCATGGGCTTGCGCGTCCAGTTCTCGATGCGGCCCGACGGGTGGGCGTCGTAGCGCACGTCGATGTCCTGGCGGAGCAGCTCGTTGGTGCGGGCGAAGCAGGCGGCGGCCGTCTCGTGGGAAAGCTGGCCCCGGGCGATGGCCGACTGGTTGCTGACGCCCAGCAGGAGCCAACCGGCGGCGCGGAAGGCAGCGAGCACCTCGGCGCGGCCGGGCAGGATCTGGACTTGGTCGGGGTGGAGCGGGAACGGGGCCGGTCCGGTGCTCCGGCGCAGGGTGCCGTCGTAGTCGAGGATGAGGGCGCGAGCGGTGTGGTCCGCGGGCCAGCGGCGCGCAAACGGCACGCGCTCGATGCTGGCGAAGCCTTCATCGTCCCGGGGGGGCTCGGCCCGCGCGAAGTACCCGGTGATGGCGCCCGGGGGGAACATGTTGGGGTCGTCCTTGGAGGCGGCCTTGATCTCGGCGGCGTCCAGCAAGCGTCCGTGCCGCGCGACCATGCGCAGACACGCGTTGAGGTAGGCGTCCTCGCGGGAGGTCTCGAGCAGCATCAGGGTCGCCGGCACCCCGTGCTTGTTGGCGAGCGCCACCGCCTCGGCCCGCGACGCGACCGACGGGTAGGTGTTGTCGAGCACGAAGTGGCGGCCGCCGGAGTCCAGACCGCGCCGCAGCAGCGCGTCCACGTCGGTCAGTCGTCCGCCGACGGTGTCGCGGTTCAGGCGCACAAAGCCGCGGTCGAGATACGGCTGGACCCGCGAGGTCTTGCCCGCGGCGGGGGGACCGGCGATCAGCACGATCTCCTCGGGCGGTGGCGGGACCGCGGCGGCGATGGCGGCTCGGGCGGCGGGGGCCCAGGCGCGGCGCCCCTCGAGGCGCTCCTGGTCCGATGGGCTCAGGGTCAGCGAGAGCGCGGCGAAGGACGAGGCGGCGGAGACCGCGGTGGTGGCCCCGGGGATGGCGACGATGCCGGGTCCCATGCCGAGCAGCCAGGCCAGGGCTGCCTGCTCCGGCGACGCCCCGAGCGTGGCGCCGACGGCCTGGATCGCGAGGTCTTGTCTGGTCTTGCCGACGCCGCGATGACCGCCCAGCGGCGAGTGGGCGATGACCGGGATGGACTCGGCGTGGCAACGGGCCACGAGGCCGCTCTTGAACGCCGCGGGGCGGGACCGGCTGAGCTCGATCTGCACCGCGGCGATGGGGAGAACGGCCAGGGCTTCGCTCAGCTGGGCGTCCTTGATGTTGCACAGCCCCACCGCCCCGAGGAGGCCCTCTTCGACCATCTGGGACAGGGCGCCGACCTGCTCGGCGAACGGGACGTCCTTGCCGTGGGGAGCGTGAAGGAGCAGCAGCGGGAGCTGCTCGAGCTTCAGGGCGGAGAGAGAGCCGAGCACGGCGGCGCGCAGCTGCTCGGGCCGGCCTGCGGGTACCCAGCGCCCATCGGGCCGAGCGAGGCCAGCCTTGGTCGCGATGAGCACGTCTTCGGCGGGGCCGTCCCAGGTGTCCAGCGCCTCGCGCAGAAGGGCCTCGTTGTGGTGCAGGTCGTCGCGGTGCAGCGCGTAGGTGTCAGCGGTGTCGAGCAGTCGGACGCCGGCGTTCAGGGCGGCGTGCAGCACCGCGATGGAGTCGGCGCGGTCGGGGCGGCCCGCGGTGGACAAGCGCATGCAGCCCAAGCCGATCCGCGGCACCGAGACCCCGGCGAGGGTGAGGGCGGACGGCGCGCCGAGCGGACCGAGGCCTCCGGGGGGCAGCGCGGGGCTCGCTCCAGCGGGGGGCGACTCGTCAAAGAGGTCCCACAGCCCGGCGTCGTCCCAGTCTTCGTTGGGCCGCTCCGGGCTCGATCCGTCTCGCAGGTTCTTCACCTGCCACCACCGGGGCAGCAGGGTGAGGTCGCTGCGGTCGCACACCAGGACCTCGCGGCGGGCTCCTGGCGCGGTGGGGGGGCGCACCGCGAGCAGCAGGGTCCCGTCGAGCAGCGCGTCGAGCAAGGCTCGGGTCGCGGAGTCGGGCCGGGCCCGGCGACTGCGGGGGGCATGGGAGACGTAGCGACCGATCGACGAGCCGCCGGACTGCCCCTCGCGCGGGACATCGAGGCCGAGACCTGCGGAGAGCTCGGCGTTGCTCAGGGCCGGGCTGAAGGAGGTCTGCACCTGCTGAATCTTGCTGCGGTACGCGTCCTTGCACGCGGAGATGGCGCGGTCGGCGGCGAGATCGGCGATGCGTCGGGCGGCGCGGGTGAGGGCCATCGCGCACAACGTACCCTGGTGAGGAAATACCGCGTCGGCTCCCCCCGTATCGCCGACGAACATCTCGTTCGGAGGACCCAATCGTGCCCCAGACCATCGCCGACTCAGACCGCTCCCTCGCCATCGCCGCGCACCTCTCCGGCCTCGCCGGGTACGTCATCCCCTTTGGCGGCGCGGTGGTGCCCGTCTGCATGATGCTGTTCCTGCCGGACCGCCCCCAGGTGACCGCCATCGCCAAGCAGGCGCTGCTGCTGAACATGGCCATCTTCGCCGCCGCCATGGTGGCCATCGCCTGCGTGTTCACCATCATCCTCATCCCGGCCGCCTGGCTCATCGGCATCGCCCTGACGCCCATCGCCGTCATCTTGCCGGTCATCGGCGCCATCAAGGCGGCCAACGGCGAGCTCTTCAAGTACCCGGTGGTCGGCGACTTCGTGTAGGACACACGGCGTGGCTGGCGACACACCATCGAGGATCGGCGTGGTCGGGGTGTCCCTGGCGGTGGCGCTTGTCGGCTGGTGGTTTGCGCGGGGCGAGCCGCCCAGCGCACCGGAGCCCACCGCCGTGGAGGACACCGCCGCGGAGGACGCCGCACCGGAGGACGCCGCACCGGAGGACGCCGCAGACGCGCCCGTGGGTCCTGCCCTGCACGCGCTGGCCCGCGCGGCGGGCATGGGCTTCATCTCTTGCTCGCTGCCGCCCGGCACGTCGGCCATCGCTGTGCCGTGGCGCCATGGCCATCGGCTGGGGGACACCGTGCACGCCGCCGTGGACGAGGAGTCCGGGCGGGTGCCCATCTATCCCCTCGAGCCTCCGCCGGAGCTGCTCCTCACCGACCCACAGGCCTATGAGGAGGGGCAGGCGCTGGCGCTGGAGCCCATCGGAGCGCTGACGTGGAGTGGCGCGCGCCCCGGCGCAGCGGCGGACTGCTCGTGGGGTGTGCCCGAGACCGTGACGCTGCGGGGTCAGGTGCGCGGCTCGCCGGAGATGCCGCCACTCATCTACGGCTGCGACCCGGCCAGGACCCCGAGCCCCATCGCCGACGACGGCAGGTTCGTGCTGACGGTGCAGCGCCAGTCGGTGTGCGCGGTGCGGACGGAGCGCAGCAGCTTCCACGAGGCGGGCACGACGGTCGGTGCCCTGGCGGATCGAGACGGCGTGATGGTGACCCACGGGCCTCCGTCCGACTCGGCGGTGCGGCTGATGATCAGCACCCTGCTGGATCGCACCCGGGGTCTCGAGGACGAGCTGGCCACTTACTCTGCAGCGCAAGACGCCTTCTCTGTGGCGATGCGCGGCGATGCGAGCCGCGCCATCGGCGACCTGCTGCGCGAATGGCGCGTCGCGCACCTCGCCCAGCTTGAGCGCACCTTGCAGTTCCAGGGCAACCTGGCGCGGTCGATGGAGGCCTCCCTCAGCCGCCAGGAGGCGCTGCTCGGCGAGTAGCGCGGTTCCGCGGCAGTGTCACTGCAGCCCAAACACCCGGGCAGCGTTGTCGTGCAGGAAGAGCGCGCGGGTCTCCTCGTCGAGACCCAGGGCCGCCACGTCCCCCAGGCACATCGACGGCGACAGCATCGGGTGGTTGCTGCCGAACAGCACCTTGCGACGCCCCTTGCCGCGCAGGAACTCTGTGAGCTCGCTCGGGTAACGAGACGGCCGGTACGCCGAGGTGTCGATGTGCACGCCGGGGAACTTGCGCGCCAGGAACACCATCTCCGCCGTCCATGGGGCGCCGATGTGGCCCGCCACGATCGTGAGCTCGGGGAAGTCCAGAGCGACGCGCTCCAGGTGGGGAATGGGGCGGCCGAACTCGCTGGGCATGAGCGGTCCCGTGTGGCCGACCTGCAAGCAGAACGGCACGCCGAGCTGCACACACTCGGCGTACAGCGGGTAGTAGCGCCGGTCGTCGGGCGGCAACTCCCACAGCCACGGCAGCAGCCGCAGACCGCGAAACCCTCGCTCGGTCACGTAGTGGCGCAGTGTGCGCACCGCCTCCATGGGCCGGCGCAGATCCACCGAGCAGATCCCCACGAAGCGGTCCGGATGCGCATCCACCAGCGAGCCCACGTCCTCGTTGCTGAGCAGCGGCCCGCTCGGCCCATGCCACGCGGTCACCAGCGCCCGGGACACCCCGGCGGCGTCCAGCGCGCCCAGCGTGAACTCGGGCGGGATGACGTCAGGCAGCTCCGTGACCCCCATCCAGCGCAGGAGGCTGGCGAACATGGGGTTGGCGAGGAACTCGGGGCTCGGGTGCTGCACCCAGGCATCGATGATGGGCTGGTTCATGACCTCACAGGGCTCCGGTGATCGCGGCGCCCACGGCGAGCTTGAGTATGGTGCGCTTCATCGTCGCAGGATATCGGCGGGGGTTCGGCGCTGCGTAGGCTCACGCGGTCCGCGGTGCACTAAACTGATTCCGGCGCCGCGGTCACGCGAGGCCGAGCACCGGAGATCCCATGAGCGAGCGCAATTCCCCCGAGTACCTCAAGCAAGGCCTGGATGAGGGCCGCTTCGTCGCCGCCCACACGCTCGAAGACCACTTCGAGAAGGACCTGGTCGAGAAGGCGCTCATGGATGCGGAGATCCCGCACGCCATCCGGCTGACCGGCGAGAGCGAGTTCGGGCTGATCTTCGAGGACGCCCAGGGCTTCGGCACGGTGCTGGTGCGCAGCGAGGACGGGGAGCGGGTCGCCCAGCTGGTCTCCGAGATCCGACGCTCGGATGCCGAGGCGGCGGAGACCGTGCGCCAGATGTTCAACAAGGAATAAGTTCCCGTCCGGGGACGGCCGATCCACCCGATCTCATCGTCGAACTTCGGGCCTGCGTCGTGCGGCGTACATGAGTACGCCTCCTCGCAGGCCCTCGTTCTCCTCGACCTCGCGCGCCTCGACCATCCCCGAACTGGGAACTGCCGTTCGTTTCCCGTCCGGGGACGGCCGATCCACCCGATCTCATCGTCGCACTTCGGGCCCGCGTCGTGCGGCGTACATGAGTACGCTAGCGGCCCTACAGTCCCTCCCGCAGGGCGGCGTCCACGTCCATCCAGGAGCGCCGTCGCATCAGCCAGTCGAGGTGACTGAACTGCGGGGTCTCCCGGTTGTCGGCGCCGGGCATCTGCGCGGTGTCGAAGGGCTGCATCAGCGGGTCGCTCGCCGACCAGAAGCAGACGAGGCGCGTCCCTCTGCGCCACGGCCGGTCCGTATCCAGCCGCGCCATGAGTCCCGAGTCGTGCCGTAGACCCGCCATCAGCGGTCCCCCGGTGAATCGGGCGGCGTGAGTGCCGCCGTGTGGCGTGCCGAGAGTCACCAGGGTGTGGACCCGGCGCGCCGTATCGGTCTCGCGCAACGCAAGACGGCTCACCAGCCCCCCCATGGAGTGGGCGACCACGTCGATCTGCCCCGCATAGGGCAGCTCGTTGACCCGCACGATCTGCGCGACGTACTCGCTCAGCTCCTTCGCCATCTCCGGGATGGTGCTGCCGCCCAGCCCCACCGAGTAGGTGCGGCTGCGTCCATGCAGACCGAGCCACGTGCGCATCGGAAAGAAGTTGCCCCGATACCCCGCGAGCCCGTGCACAAAGAGCACCGGCCGAAAGCCGTCGTCGGGCATGGCCTTCGCTACGGCGCGACGGGGACCGACGCTGGCCAGCGCGACGACGGGCATCCACGCGAGATCACGCCGGGCGTCGGGATCGACGCTCTGGTGGGCCTGGCTCGCCGCCCGGCCGATGCCGCGGCCGACCTGTGCGAAGAACGAGCCGAGGGCCTGACCCGTGGTGGACAGCGCGGGGTGCATGCTCACGAGGCCTCCGTGACGATGGAGCGCAAGAAGAACTGCACGTGGGTGCGCACAAACGGCACGAGCTCCGGGCTCGCGGGGTCCACCGCCGCCAGCGACGCTGCGTGAAGCTGCGCATAAAACACCGGCGCGAGCAGCAGATGCGTCGCGTCGGTCAGGTCCAGCTCCCGGAACTCCCCGTCCCGCACGCCCCGCTTGAGCACCCGGGTCACCAGGCGGCGCACCCGCTGCAGCACCGTGCGCACGTAGTCCTCGGCCAGCTCGGGGAAGTTGCCCGCCTCGGCCATCACCAGCTTCGGCACGCCAGCCACGCCGCGCTCCTCGAACTCTTCCACCCAGCGCACCAGCAGCGTCATCAGCAGGTCCGCTGCCGACCCCTCGCTGGACACCTCCAGCTCATCGGCCCCATCGACGATGGGGACCACCGAGGTGCGCACCGCCGCCGCGAGCAGGTCCTCCTTGCTCTTGAAGTAGAGGTAGACCGTGCCCTTGCTTACGCCCGCGCGCTTCGCGACGTCCTTGAGATTGGTGGCCGAGAAACCCTGCTCGCCGAACAGGGCCACCGCCGCCGCGATGAGCTCCTCGGGGCGCGCGCCCTTGCGGCGCCGGAAGCGCGGCTTGTTGGCGTCCAACTCCGGTGGGAGCTCTGGCGCCGGGGGCGGCGGGACGCTGGGAGCATCCGCCGTCGCCGCAGTGGGCTCGTTGCTGACTCCTGGGTCCGCGACAATCTCAAGAGTCTTTGGTTTCTTCGCCATCAGAAAGCCTCCGCAAGTTACTGACTGGTCAGTAACCTACACGGAGGCGCTCTGAGAGTCCCGAAGAACCCGAAGAAACTGGCGGTCCTTCCCAGTTCGGGAAGGAGCTACTTCGTGGTCAGCTGGGGCGGCACGTAGCCGGCGAACTCGCGGTCGAAGTCCTCGATGAACGCTTCGCTCTTCTTCGGCGCGGTGCGCATGTCGTGGCGCAGGGCGAGGACCGAGCAGCCCACCGAGCGGTAGACCATCATGCTGATCCGGCTGATGTTGCGCGGCGAGATCAGGCCCTTGATGCCGTTGAGACGCCACTGGAAGCGCACAATCCACCACGCCGACTTGCGCAGCGTGCGGCTCAGGGCGCGGTAGATGTTCAGCCGGTGGGGCTCGTACGCGCTGTCGGCGAGGTAGTCCACCGTGTCGTCCTTGGGCGGGCAGAACTCGGGACCGGCGAGGATGTCCTCGCGGTAGGGGTCCGCGAAGCCGACGTTGGCGCCCTCTTCCACGAGCTGGTTCAGGTCCTCGTAGACCTGCTCGAGCATGCGCAGCTGCTTCGTGGGCTCGATGATGTCGAGGAACTCCTTGTTCAGGTGCCAGCGCCCCACGAACGTGGGGACCCAGAACCCGAACCACCAGATGTACTCGAAGTAGATGCGCCAGGACATCGCCGAGGCGTTGCCGAGGTGCTTGTGGTGGTCGCGCACCACGTGGATGGCGTTGTCCGCCCACCCCTTGTTGAAGGTGTCGAACGCCTCGCGGTTGATGTCCGCGTCGGTCTCACCGGCCAGCTTCGCCCGAATCGTCTCGGTCACGGACGTCACCGAGAATGCGATCGACGAGGTCCCCATGGAGTAGAACGCGTCGCCGAAGTGGGCCGCATCACCGATGGTGTACCAGTTGTCCTCTCCCAGCATCTCCTCGCTGGTGTGCGCGGGGCGCAGCAAGAACTTGTAGTCCTCGACCTCGCCGCTCTCGGCCAGGTCCGCGATGACGCCGTGGTGCTCACGCAGGAACGCAAACATCTTCTCCTGGGAGTCGAGGCTCTTGTGCTCGTGCACCTGACGGTGCGCGATGATCCCGATGGAGACGATGTCTTCCTTGCCGCACAGCGGGATGGTCCACACCCAGTGCCCGTCGCCGAAGAAGTGGTTCGTGGCGAAGTAGCCCGACACCGACGAGCGGCGCTGCTGGCTCGTCGCCGCGATGAGGTCGGTGTTCGCGCCCTTGACGCGGACCCAGCACGCGAAGCTGTCGAGGCCCCACAGATCTTCGGGCTTGCGCTTCATGTGTCCGCGCTTGCGGCCAATGAGGAAGGCGCGCCCGCACGCGTCCACGAGGTGGCCCGCGGTCAGGGTCTCGGTGTTCCCGTCCGCGTCCTTTGCGACCATGGTGTGGTCGTTGCCCTCGCCAAAAGTGAAGTCGCTCACCTTGCTGTGCAGAAACGTGACGCCGGCGGCCTTCACCTTGGCGCTGACGTCGCGCTCGAAGCGCCCACGATGCAGCTGGTAGCAGGGAATCTTGGGACCCTGGGGGACCCAGGAGCTGAAGTAGTCGTTGGCCGTCTCGGTCTTGCCCTGGACCTTCGCCCAGTGGAAGTTGAGGCCGTACTTCGGCGGGCAGGTGCCAGCGAGGTAGTTGGCGAGACCCAGGTCGCGGGTCATGAAGTTCGCGGCGATCTCGACCGTAGACTCGCCGATCTTGTGAATCGCTTCGATCTCGTCGGGCGTGCGTGGCTCGATGATGGCGATCGACGCCTGCGGGACCACGCGGGTCAGGTGCAGCGCCTGGACGAGGCCGGCGTAGCCGCCTCCCATGATGACGACGTCGTAGCGGGAAGACTCGGGACTCTCAACAGCGGCTGTCTGCACACACACCTCACAAAGCGGGGGCCGGCCATACGGTCCCGACGACCGCCGAGACGAGGGAAAAGTAGCCCCAGGTTCCGGACGGCGGCTACTGGTTACCAGAGCCAGGGTCTCGATGCGCGAAGATGATCGGCAGATTCACCGGGAGGGCGGTTCGGTGGGGCGACTCCCCTCCTCCGACTCGTCGGCTCGCTCCGGTTCCGAGAAGTCCTGGAGCGCGATGGCGCGCAGCCGGGGGAGCGCGACCCCGACAAACAGCAGGGTCGCACCGATCGACGCCATCGGCAGCGCGAGCATCATGAGCGTCAGCGACCATCCTTGCTCCATCAGCTCCGGGCTCTCCCCCATCGCCGCGCGGATCACCGACAGCCCACCCACTGCGCACAGCATCGCGGCCCCACCGGCCAGCGCCAGGGGCCACACGATGGCCGGCGGGGCAGGCTCGCCCGGCACCTCAAGCCACCCGAGGCATGCGGTCGGTGATGGTGCTCAGCAGGCCGTGCAGGGCGGGCAGGTGGTCTGAGACGAGCGGCTTGCCCGTCGTCACCACGGCCACGCTGGTGTTGCGCCAACGGTCCGCCCAGCAGTGAATGTTCATCAGGCCGAGATGCCCAAAGGCCGCCTGGGTGTTGGGGCCGAACGGCGAGACATGGCGCCCACCGAGCATGAAGCCAATCCCGTACCGAAGCGGCAGCAACAACGACAGGTCGAGCTCGCGGAACGACGACTGCTGGGTCGCCCGGTGCACGGTGCGCGCCTCGAAGATGCGCCGCCCCCCCCACACCCCGCCGTCGAGCAGCATCTGCAGGAAGCGCGACATCTCCTCCGCAGTGCCGACCACGTTCCCCGACGGCACGATGGAGGTGAGGAAGGTCGGCTCGTTGCTGATCTCGGCGGCGTCCTCGAAGCTCATCCCGAGCACAAAGCGGGCGACCCCGGTGAACGGCGGGAACACCGGGATGCCGGTGAAGTGATTCTCAGCCACCAGCGGCACATCGGCGGGGGGCACCCCGTAGTTGAGCCGCGCGACGCCGAGCGGGGCGAGGATGCGCTCGGCCAGCACCGTGCGCACGTCCTTGCCCGTCACCCGACGCACCACCTCGCCGAGGATGAAGCCGCCCGTCAGGGCGTGGTAGCTCAGCGTCTGCCCGGGACGGCTGCGGGGCTCGGCCTCACACAGCAGCGCCACGATGGCGTCCCAGTCGGTGAGCAGCGCCAGATCGCCGCGGCCTCCGGTGGTCGGGATGCCCGCCCGATGGGTCAACACATGGCGCAGGGTCACCCGGTCCTTGCCGTTGCAGCCGAACTCGGGGATGTAGTCGGCCACCCGGTCATCGACGTGCAGCACGCCGTCCTCGTCCAGCAGGTGCACCACCATCGCGGTGATGGCCTTGCTCGCCGAGAACATGCAGATCGGGGTCTCCGGCGTGGCGATGGTCCGGGGCGCGGTGGGCGGCGAGTCCGGGCCGGCGCCGTGGGACCAGCCGAGGCTGCGGTTCATCAGCAGATGGCCGTTGCGTCGCACGCACACCGTCACGAGCGGATGCAGACCTCGACGGAACAGCCGCTTCGTCGCGGTCCAGATCGCGTCGATGTCGTCTTGGGTGACCCCGCCAGCGGCCGGGTCTTCCTCATTCCCTACGCGCGTGACCTCTGTCAGGTCGGCGGGGACCCAGCAGCGAACGTGGCGAAAGCGGGAGAGGACACGGGGGCGCGGCATGGCCCGAGACTGCCACACCCCACACGGATGGGAGTAGACTCCGCTCCCCCACCACGAGGCCCCCGTTGAGTCATCCGTCGCCCGAGGTCGTCCGTGAGGACGATCTGCCCATTCCCTTCGGTCGCTTCACCCTCACCCGCGTGGTGGGGAAGGGCGGCATGGGCCGGGTGTTCGCCGCGGTGTTGACGGGGCCGTCGGGCTTCCGAAAAGACGTGGCGCTCAAGGTGATCTCCGGCGGGGACCGGGAGCGGCTCGATGAGGTCCGGCGGGGGCTCGGCGACGAGGCGCGCATCGGCGCGCTCCTGCGACACCCCAACATCGTGGATGTCTACGACTTCGGGGAGGACGACGGGCTGCCGTGGATCTCCATGGAGATGGTGCACGGCGTGGATCTGCAAGCGGTGATGGACCGCACGCGGCTCGCGCCCGTGCACGTCATTCAGGTCGGGATGGCCATCGCCGCCGGCCTCGAGCATGCCCACACCCTGCAGATCAACGACGAGCCCGCCGGCTTGGTGCATCGGGACCTGAAGCCCAGCAACGTGCTGCTGAGCCGCGATGGCGTGGTCAAGGTGATGGACTTCGGGATCGCGAAGCTGACCAGCGAGGGGCACCACACCGCCACCGGCGTCGCCAAGGGGACGCCTGCGTACATGGCGCCCGAGCAGGCGGCGGCCGAGGAGCTCGACGGCCGCGCGGACCTGTGGTCGCTCGGCGCCATCCTGTTCCAGCTCGCCACGGGGGAGCCGCTGCTCCAGGGGCGCACGATCATCGAGCTGATGATGCAGCTCCTGCAGCTCCCCCAACGCCTGGCGAACCCGGCGGCGTTGATGGCCGTCGAGGAGGGCGTCCCGGGCCTGGCGCCCGTGGTGCAGCGCCTGCTCCAGCAGGACCCGAAGGATCGCTACAGCACCGCCGCCGAGGTGGAGACTGCGCTCGCCGAGCTGGTGCCAGGGCTGCCTTCGGCTCCTTCGTTGAGAGCCTTCGTGCGCGATCTATTGACCGGCGGGGACGGCCTCGCCCTGCCCAATCTGACCACCCGCCCGCTGATGGAGCGCCTGGGGCTGTCAGCGACGATGGAGCGGGTCACGCCGACCAACATCGCCCCGGATCCGTCGTCCTTTCATGGGCGCGCCTCGGACCTGGAGCAGCTGAGCGCGATGTTCGCCCAAGGGCGGCTGGTGACTCTGCTGGGCTCCGGGGGGACTGGCAAGACCCGTCTCGCGCGCGAGTTTGCGCTGGGCTACCTGCCCGAGGTCGCGCAAGGCGGCGCGTGGTTCGCGGCGCTGGATGAGGCCCGCAGCCTCGACGGAGTCCTGCACGCCGTGGGCAGCGCGCTGGGGGTCCCCCTGAGCAAGGGCGACCATCAGGCCCAGCTCGATCAGATCGGGGCGAGCCTGGCGGGGCGCGGTGGAGTCCTGCTGGTGCTGGACAACTTCGAGCAGGTCGCCGCGCTGGGGCCGCAGACAGTGGGCCGCTGGCTCATGGCGGCGCCAAAACTGCGGGTGCTGGTGACATCTCGTGAGTTGCTGCGCATCGAGGGCGAGGACGTGCTCGCCCTGGGACCGCTGGACGAGGAGGCTGCGGTCAAGCTGTTCGTGGACCGGGCCCAGGCCTCCAGGGCCCGGTTCGCGCCGACGGACGCCGACAAGGAGATCATCGCGCAGATCGTCCGGCGCCTCGACGCCATCCCCCTCGCGGTCGAGCTCGCGGCGTCGCGGATCTCGGTGCTGCCACCGGCAAAGCTACTGGACCGCTTGTCTCAGCGGTTTCGGCTGCTTCGGGGCGGCCAGCGCGGCACGTCGGCCCGGCAGGCGACCCTCGAGGGCGCCATCGCCTGGTCGTGGGACCTGCTGCTCGAGCACGAGCAGTGGACGCTGGCCCACTGCGCCGTGTTCCGCGGTGGCTTCACCCTGGAGCAGGCCGAGCAGCTCATCGATCTGGACCGCTTCGACGGCGGCCCGTGGGTGCTCGACGTCGTCGAGGCCCTGCGAGACAAGTCGCTGCTGCGTAGCTTCGAGAGCCAGTCGGGGGAGCCGCGCTTCGGCATGTTCGAGAGCATTCGCGAGTTCGCCAGCGCGCGCCTCGACGCCCTCGGGGCAGCCAGCAGCGCCCGGGATCGCCACGCCGAGGTGATGCTGGAGCTGGGCCAAGCATTGGAAGACCGCATGTGGGGGCCCGGCGCGGTGGACGCCCACAACCAGCTCGGCGAAGAACTCGAGAATGTGTCGGCCGCCTGGGCACACGCCCACGCCAGCGGGGATCCGGTCACCGCGGCCCGACTCGCCCTGGCCATCGAGCCGCTCCTGCGACGCAGGGGGCCAGCCGAGCTGAACCAGCGGCAGCTCAAGGCGGCGATGGACGCTGAGGCGTCCCTGGAGCCACGACTCCTCGCCCGCGTCGTCAACGCCTACGCGACGACTGTACGCCTGCTCGGCAAGAGCACCGAAGGGCTCGAGCTCGCGTGGCGTTCGGTGCGCCTCGCCGAGGAGGCAGGCGATGAGCTGCTCGCGGCAAAGATGAGCATCGCGCTGGGGCACTCCCTGCGAGGCCCCGATGGCTCGGCCGAGGTGCTGACGCGGATGGAACAGTCGCTCGCCCATGTGCGCCGGATCGGGGACCGCCCGTTGGAGGGGCTGATCCTGAGTTCCTACGCCCTCGCAGTGGGCTGGGCGGGGCGCAGCAAGGAGGAGCGGCGGCTGCACCACGAGGCGCTCGCGCTCCACCGTGAGTCCGGGGCCCGTCGCATGGCCGCGGCGGAGGCGGGGAACATCGCGGTGCAGTACGCGCTGGACGGGGACCTCGAGGACGCGGAGCAGTGGATGCTCGAGGCGTATGAAGGCTTCAAGCAGTCCTACGATCCGATGGCCATCCAGATCACCCTGGGCAACCTGGCCAGTTTGTACGTGGAGCTGGCCCGCCCCGACGACGCGGACCGTGCCTTGCGGCGGGCCCTCGACTCCGCCGAGCGCATGGGAATTCGGCACCTGGCCCCCATCCTGGTGACCAATCGAGGGCTGCTCGCGTTGACCCGCGGCAAGGTGGAGCAAGGGCTGCGGCTGCTGCACGACGCGGAGCGGCTCTACGGAGAGCTGGAGCCGGCGCAGTACCACCTCGGCGTGCTCGACACGAGCATCGCGATGGGGAACCTGTTGGGGCGCCGGCCGGCGGCGGCGACCGAGCGCCTCAAGCGAGGCGTGAGTCGCTTTAGCGACTGCCTGATGCCGCGAGACCAAGGACTGGCCGAGGGGCTGCTCGCCGTCGCTCTGGCCCAGACCGGGGACGAACCAGGGGCGATGGCGGCCCTCGATCGGGCGCGCGCGCTCGCGGACTCTCTCGACGACGACGACGTGCGACTGGTTATGCAGCTCGGCGAAGGGCACGTCGAGCTCCTGCGCGCATCGCAGGCACGCGCCTCCGGTGAGACCGAAGACGCGTTCCTGCTGCAAGAGCTGGCAGAAGCCCGGCTCGATATGACGCGCACCAGCGCGGTGCGGCCGACTCTGGTGCGGTTGGCCCGCACGCTCCTCGAGGAAGCCGTCTCTCCCTAGGTCGACCTGCTAGAGGGCGGCCAACGCGGCCATGCGCTGGGCGTCAAAGCCCGTGCGGAACGTGATGGTCGCGCCCAGCACGGCAGCCTCGAGATCTTCGTCGTCGTCGATGTCGTCGGCCCACAAGCACGCACCGGCGTATGCGACGACGACCTCGCCATCCACCGCCTCGGAGGTCCACGGGTTCTCGCTCTCGCCCCCGCCGCTGCTCGTGATGTCGCCCTGCGCGATCGACACTCCCAGCATCGCGCAGTTCACACCGTTGCTGGCGACACCGGCGCCGAGAAGCATCGCGAACTCGCTGCCGTCCTCGCTGATGAGGCCAAAGGCCGAGACGTCCTCGGTCACCATCTCGGTGGTGCAGACCGCCTCGCAGTCGGGGTTGTCGGTGCCCTCGCCGCACTCCTCGGCCGCCGGCGCCACGGGCTCGCTGTCGCAGACCTGGCGCTCCACGGGCATCCAGACCCGGTTGGGGTACTCGGCCTCGCGGTGCTCGAGGGCGACCTCGGGCGACCAGACCTCGCTGGGGCAGATGACCTCCTCAGCGGCGCAGTCGAGCGCAAAGGTGACGGGCTGACCGTCCACCTCGATGCTGAAGGCGCCGCCCTGCCAGTCGAGCTCCGAGGTGTAGGTGGCGCCGCCCAGGGTCACCTCGACGCTGATCACGTCGTCGTATGCGATGGCCCAGTCCCCCTCCATGGTCGGCGCCTCATCGGTCGAGAAGAGCGCGCCGCCGCAGTTGGTAAAGCCAAACAAGAGCGGCAGGGTGGCAAGGGGGAGAACGCGGGTGGCAACGCGGGCAATTCGGTGGGTCATCTCAGCCTCCGTGTCGGGGGTTTTTGTCCGACGCTGACAACCTACGACGCCCCCATCCGGCCTGGATTACCCCTCCATTACATCGCCCGGGAGTCCGGCCAGACGGGCCGCCTCGCTACAGTCCCTCGGTGTCCCGCGCCAACATCACCCGCGTCCTCATCCTGCTCGCTGCCGTGCTCTCGCTCTTCCTGCTCGTGCCCCTCGATGCGCTGCGCGAGTTCCTCGATCCCGAGGTCCTGCGGTCCCGGGCGGCCGACGGCGGCAACACCATCGTGTTCGCCTACCTCGGCGCCGCGGCCCTCCTCGCGGCGATGACCGGCCAACAAGCGCTGCCCATGATCGCCGGCGGCGCGCTCTTCGGGCCCTGGCTCGGGCCGGTCCTGGGCGTGGTGGGGGTGGCGGTGGGTTCGACCGTCCAGTTCCTCGCGGTTCGCTACGCGCTGCGCGAGCCTGCGAGCCGCTTCCTGCTGGCCCGCGCCCCCGCGCTGGCCGGCAACCTCGAGGAGCGCGGCCTCGCCGTGCTGGTCCTGCTGCGCTTCATCTGGTTCCCGCTGGGCCCGACCACCATGGGGGCCGCCATCACGTCGATGTCGCTCGGCCGCTTCGCTGCGGCGTTCCCAGCCATGCTCCCGCAGGCAGTGATCTGGGCATTCGCCACCGACGCCATCGTCACGTACGGCCTCGCCGATGTGCCTTGGCCCGTGTGGGGCCAGCTCGCCGCCATGATCGCCGCCGCAGTCGGCGCGTACCTGCTTGCGGTGCGGCGCTGGCCCAGCCTGGCCGCGGTGCGGCGAGGTCGGACCGCCTCGGAGGAGCTTCTCAAGTAGGATGTACCTGATCCGATAGGTTGCACGGGTACTTACGCCCGTTCATTGGAGGGCAACGTGCGCCCGAGTACAGATGCTCTCCTCACCGCGCTGTTCGCCGCCGCGCTCATCGGCTGCCCCACGGAGCCCATCGATGACGTGCTCATCGGGGACGACGACGACGCGGGCACCGACGATGACGACTCGGCCGGCGACGACGACGACTCGGGCGGCGCAGATGACGACGACGCGACGCCGCCGTCATTCACCGTCACCGTGCGGGCCGATCTACCGCCCGACTCCGTGCTCGCGATGCAGGACGGCGACGGGCCGTTCAGCGTTCTGCCGCTCAAGGGCATGAGCGCGTCGTTCGATATCTCCGACCCCGACGGGCGCTACGGCCTGGTTCTCGCGTGCGCGGGCCCCGCGCGGGCAGGCGTGCAAGTGCACCTCAGCGACGCCGAGAGCGAGCCCAACCCGGTCATGGGTTGCGCCGAAGCGGCGATCCGCGGCCTCGACGATGGCGCGCTGACGGGCCCAGTGCTGAACACCGAGAACGACATGTGGTCGCTCTACGTTGGCTCCCGGCGCTGGCTGGTGGTGCCCGGCACCCTGACCAGTTACCAGACCTACATGCCGCTGGATAACTACGATCTCATCGCGGTGCGCCGCGACCCCAGCGGGCTCGCCAACAAGATGCTCATCCAGCGGGTGCTGCCGGCCGACGCCGACCCGAACGTGCCCATCGACTTCAACGACGACGGCTCCGGGGTCCCCCACACGCCCGAGTTGGCGACCCTGCTGGTCACGACGACGGCTCCGACCACCTCGACCACCGGCGTGTTCCTGAGCCGCGGCGGGTCGATCTGGCCTCTGGGATCAGCGGCCGGCGGCGACGCAGTGTTCCGGGTCTTCTCCAATGAGCGACGCTTCTCGACCGACATGTTCCTGTTCCGAACCGACAGCGCCCACGACGCAGAGTGCGTCGGCCAGACCCTGACCCTGCTGACGTCGAGTCGCATGGAGGACTTCAACACAGCGGCGCGGCACGGCGCGCCAGAGGTCCCCATCGCCCCCCAGTCCGACGCGGTGTGTGAGGACTTCACCGGCCTCAACCCCGTCGCCACCGCCGCGGACCTGACCCTGGACTGGAGCGCGGGGCTGGCGTCCGACCACACGCTCGCTGCACTCAGCACCACGCTGACCAGCCCGTCGGGGGCGACCCGCTGGACCGTCACGGCCCACGCCGACCGCGCCGCCCACGGTCTCAACCTCGCGGACCTCGGACCGCTGCTCGGCGCCGCCTATCCCCTTCCCACCACCGGGTGGACCTGGATCGGCACGGGTTGGGAGCTGCCCGTGGACGGCGTCACGGGCTCGCAGATCGCCCTCGCCACGACGTCCGATATGTTCACCTCGATTCCCCAAGGGCGCAGCCGCTTCCAGTTCGACCCGGACGCGCAGGGCAGCGAGGAGCGCGACCACGAGTACGAAGAGGACGACGAGACCCGAGGCTTCGTGATGCTGCCCTGGGACGAGACCGAGTACTCCGCTCACGGCGTCCAGCGAAGCGGCATCCTCCCCTGAGCGCGCGGGCCTTCGAATGAACCTGTTCTCCCTTACATCTGCGCCCGCCGCGCTGCTGCTGGCGGCGTTCCTGGTCGGCTGCCCCAGTGGCCCGCTCGGTGACGACGACGACGACGACGCGACCGCACCCGAGACCGACGGCACGGAGCAGCCCCGAGTCTGCGGGGATGTGTCGCCGTCGCTGAGCGCGGATCCCGACGGTGGGTTTCGGGTGGAGACCGCGCACTACCGACTCTTCGTGCGCGGGATGGATGAGGACGAAGCCGAGACCCTGGGCCGCATGGCCGAGACCGCGTGGGATGCGTGGCAGGAGTACTTCCCCGCGACCTTCGATCTGCCGCCCAGCGACCCGTTTGAGGCGTACGTGGAGGCCAGCTTCGCGGACTTTGCGGCGCGGATCGCGACCGACGGTCTCGACCCTGGCGATGCCGGAGGCGGCGGCTACTACCACCCCGACACCCGACGCGCGTACCTCTACGCCCAGCCCACGGTCTGGTACACGCGGGTCTTGTTCCTTCACGAGCTCGCCCACCAGGCCCACCGCCAGTCTCGGGGCGCGGTCTCGGTGCCCGGCTGGTACGTCGAGGGGCTCGCCGAGTTCTTGTCCCGACACGACTGGGACGGCGAGTGCTTGCGCCTCGGTGTCACGCCTCACCTGAGCCTGGAGGACCCCGCCGAGGCTGCGCTCAGCTCCCTCGATGGGCTCGATGTGGGCTCGTGGTTCGACCAGGACGCGTGGCCGGGGCGCCCGCTCGCCCTGGAGTTCTTGAGGCTGGCGGAGACCAGCGCCGATCTGGTGGATGGCTGGACCGAGCTGCGCTCGCTGCTCGACGAGGGCGCGAGCGTGGACAGCGCGGTGGCGGAGGCGACCCTCGATCTCTCCATGAGCGCGCTCGATGAGCGGCTGCGCGACTTCGTGCCGGACGATCAGGAGCCCCTCATCCCGGTCTACCAGGAGTGGCTGCACCGAACCCCCACCTCGGTGCGTGGCTGGGCCGACGGGGTGTTGACCCTCGCCCGCCACAAGGTCTCGCCGGGCCCGATCTCGCTGGTGTCGGAGCCGCCGAGCGGCGGGAGCGTCGGGCTGCTGATGTCGTGGGACTCGGGCAGTGACTACGACGCCGTCGTGCTGAGCGAGGACGGCGAGCTGTGGACGTTCAACGCCGTGGGCGGCACCAACACCTGGAACTACGCCGGGGAGATCGACCCGCCGGCGGGTCCCGTGAACTGGGCGCTGGACCACGACGCCGACGGGGCGCTGGTGACCGTCAACGGCGAGGCGCTGAGCTTGCCCATCGGCGCGAGCCCCGCGAGCGGGCTTGCCGTGAACAACGACGACATCGTCTTCTCCGAGCTCAGCTGGAGTCCCTGATGCAGGCACTGACGTTGGACTCCCGGGGTCCCGCGGTGCGGGAGCACGCCCTGGTCGAGCGGCCCGGAGAGGCCCTGCTGCGCCCGTCGATCGCCGGAGTCTGCGCGACCGATCTGGAGCTCATCGAGGGATACATGGGCTTTGAAGGCGTGCTCGGTCACGAGTGGGTGGGCGTGGTGGAGCGCGCGCCGGACGCGGCCTGGGTGGGGCAGCGCGTCGTCGGAGACATCAACTGCCCCTGCGGCGCATGTCCGACGTGCCGGGCCGGCCGGCCGACGCACTGCCCCCACCGCACCGTGCTGGGGATCCAGGGCCGCGACGGGGCGTTCGCCGAAGCGCTGAGCCTGCCCATGGGGAACCTGCACCGGGTCCCCGATGGGGTGTCCGACGAGGCGGCGGTGTTCGTGGAGCCTCTGGCGGCGGCCATCGAGATCGTGCAGCAGGTGCACGTGCGGCCCACGGACTCGGTGGTGGTGCTCGGCGTGGGGCGGCTCGGGCAGCTCTGCGCGCGGGTGCTCGCCCTGACGGGCGCCTCGGTCCGAGGCGTGTCGCGGAACCCGGCGCGCCTCGAGCTCCTGCCCGCGGGCATCGGCCGGGCGACCCTGGACGAGGCGACCGCCGAGCTCGACATGAGCCGCCGGGCGGACGTGGTGGTGGACTGCACGGGCAGCTCGGCTGGGTTGGCGCTCGCGACCTCGATGGTGCGGCCCCGAGGCACGCTGGTGCTCAAGACCACGACTCACGATCTGGGCGCCGCGAGCCCCATCCCGTGGGTGATCGACGAGCTCACGCTCGTGGGGTCCCGCTGCGGCCCGTTCGCCCCAGCGCTGCGCATGCTCGCCGCAGGGACGGTGGACCCAACCCCGCTCATCTCGGCGGAGTTCCGGCTGTCCGAAGGGGCGCAGGCCCTCGCCCGGGCCGCGGAACGGGACGCGGTCAAGGTCCTGCTGCGGATGTAGGGCCTAAGGGCTCTGGACTCAGGCGGAGGACCGCTCGTCCCGGAGCTCCTCGACCAAGCGCGACAGCAGCCACGACAGCATCTCGCGGGGCTTGCTGCAGATGTCCCGAGGCACCTCGTAGACCACAAACGAGTACTCGGGGTCCTCCCGCAGGGAGCGCAGCAGCTCCGCGCAGTCTGCGCCCTTGAGCGCAGAGGAGATGGCGTCCCGCAGCGCTGCGTCTCTCCCTCCGTCGGAGACGAGCCGCTCGACGACGCTGCGCAGGGCGGTGTGCGATGCTTGCCTCATGCGACGCCCCTCCTTTCTCGCTCGACTCTGGGACCGTGTGGCGGACCTCGTCACCCGGCTGGTGCTCACCTTCACGGGCGGCACCGGAGTCTAGAGCACCGAACAGCCTATGCGATGGGAGAGCCCGAGGGGTCCCAGCCGAGCGCCGCCATGGCCGCGGCGACCAGCTCGCCCGCGATCGGCGCGTCGTCGAGGGAGCGGGCGGCGAACGTCCACTCGTTCCCCGTCGCCGTCACCTGCACGATGAGCCCGCTCCAGCCGGTGTCGCGACCCTTGCGGTCCAGCGGGAGGGCGCCGAGGTCAGCCTCCCTGAGCAGCGTTGCCAGATCCGCCACCACGGAGCCGGCGAGAGGACGGCTCATGCGCTCCCACCGGGCCAAGTCGTCGGGCGGGTTCACGACGGTGTCGATGCGAGGGCCGCGCACCCCGCTCACCTCCCCCACCGGCGGCGCGATGTCGGTGCGCAGGTCCAACCGCAGCCGCATGTGCTGGCGGCCCTTGGCCCGCACGCCCCGCAGCAAGACCACCCAGCCGCGCTGGTCCTCGGCGCGGTCCTTCAGGTCCGCCCGCACCGCGTCCATGTCCGCCCCGATCTGCAGCTGACCGACCCGTCGCCGCGCCTCGATCCACAGCGGCGCGGAGCCCTTGCCCGCGATCACCAGCACGACGGCGGTGAACAGCACGGAGACCGGCAGGAAGAGGAACGGCAGCGCGACCCAGCCCAGCCACCCCAGCGTGTGCGCGCCGATCCACGCCGCGACCCTGTATGAGACGAACCCCGCGGCGCCGAGCATCACCGGGCAGCCGACCCGCCGAAGCCCCGCCCGCCAGCCGGTGGGCCGGGCCTGGGCCATCAATGCGCGATCCGAGAGATCGCGGACCTGTTCCTCGTCAGACATACCCAGAGCCTACACTCCCGCCGTGCTCGCCTACCTGCTCCCCGGCGCCCTCGCGGCGGTCGTCGCCATCGCCGTCACCGTCGCCATCGAGCGCTGGGGAGGACGGGTGGGCGGCCTGCTCGGCACGCTGCCCACGACCATCGTGCCCGCCTCACTCGGCATCGCGATCCAGACAGATGACGCGGGGCTCGCGCAGGCCATGTACGCGGTGCCTGCCGGCATGCTGCTCAACGCGCTCTTCCTGTGGTTGTGGCGCGCGGTGCCCCCGCGGCTGCCAGCGCTGGCGCTGAAGCCACGGCTCGCGCTCATGACGGCCGTGTCCCTGACCGCCTGGTTTGTGGGCGCAGCGGGGGTCACCGCGGGGCTGGGGGCCCTGGGCGACTCGCTGGCCACCCTTCGCTGGGCCGCCCTGGGCTGCACGGCGGCGATTCTGGTGATCGGCGCGCTCGCGTGTCTACGCACCCGCCCGGCCCCCAAAGGCAGCCGGCGAGTCGGGCCGACCGCGCTCCTGGCCCGCGGGCTGCTCGCCGGAGTGGCCATCGCGACGGCCGTCTGGGTGAGCGACGTCGGCGGGCCGCTGGCGGCGGGCGTGGCCTCGGTGTTCCCGGCGATCTTTGTCACCACGATGGTGTCCCTGTGGCTGGCGCAGGGTGAGGCGGTGCCCGCGGGCGCGGTGGGCCCGATGATGCTCGGATCGGCCTCAGTGGCGAGCTACGCGCTGATCGGAGCGAGCCTGCTTCCCGCGTTGGGTCCGTGGCTGGGCACCGCCGTCACCTGGGTCGCCGCGGTGCTGAGCACGACCGTGCCCGCGTGGTGGTGGCTGAGCCGGCGCGCCGCCGCTTCACCTCTTTAGGCTTCGAGGATCGGTAGGCCGGTCTCGATCATCCACGAGTCCACGTCGTCCACGTCAATAGCCCGCAGGAGGCGAGCCTCCACCCATCGCGACCCCCGGTAGGCGTTCACCGCGGCCGCGATCGCGTCGCCACGATCCGCAGGGGCGCCGCCGAGGATGGAGATGGCGGCGAGCTCCCGGTGGACTGGGAGCCCGCGGTCCTGCCGGTCGGCCATCGCCAGCAGCAGCTCCGACATGGGCGCGGGAGAGACCAGCTTGATCTCCTCGAGCAGCCACTCCACGTCGAGCGTCAGGCGCACCTGACCTCGGTGCTCGGCGGCGATGCCCAGGGGCACCGGTCCGTCAAAGCAGGCGATGCTGGTGTTGGGGGCTCTCCAGGGAATCCCCTGACGCGCGCAGAACGCAGCGATGCGGCTGGGCTCCCGGTCTGGAGTTCCCAGCGCTGACCCGCCGAGCAACGCCTCGTGCTGCTCGCGACTCACCCAGAGCACGAACGTCAGCTGTCGCTCCCGCCATCGCGCCGCAGCGTGGACAGCGCGATCTCGACGCGCTGCTGGATCTCGTCGCGAGCCGCGGACGCGGCCGCCTGGGCCGCCGCCGCCGCGTCACGCGCAGCCACCGCCTCGTCACGCTCCGCGCCCAGAGCATCCAGATCGGCCACCGCGCCCCGCCACCCCTCGTTGGCGGCGTCCCGCTCCGCGAGCGCCGTGTCCCGCTCCGCCAGCGCCGTGTCCCGCTCGGCTACAGCTGCGTCCCGCGCTGCGCCCAGGGCGTCCAGGTCCGCGACCGCGGCATCACGCCCCTCGTCCGCCGCGTCCCGTTCAGCCACCGCCGCGTCCCGCTCGGCCACCGCTGCGTCCCGCTCGGCCACCGCTGCGTCCCGAGCCTTGAGCGCCGAGTCTTTGTCGTCCGCCAGCTGGGCGAACTCGGCCTTGGCAGAGTCCCGCTCGGCGATCGCCGCATCGAGATCGCCCCGGGCGGCGAGCACCGCGGCCTGCCCCTCCTCCAGCGCCAACCGAATGGAGTCACCCTGGGTCTTGCTGGCCGCCGCCTCCGCCCGGGCCGCGTCAGCCTCTCTCTGAGCCTTCTGCGCAGCCTCCGCTGCCTCCGCGAGCTGCCTCCTGAGCTCGTCCACGTGCGCATCCGCGCCCTTCGCGCGCGCCTCGATCTCCGCCAGCTCCGCCGCCCGCGCTTGCGCGATGCTCAGGTCGGCCCGCTGGGCCTCGACCTCCATCCGCACCAGGGCCGCTTCGTGAGCTGCGTCCTCGGCCTCCTTGCGCAGCGCGGAGAGCTGCACCCCTACGGTGGACTCGCGCTGCACCAGCGCCGACTCCTTCAGATCCAGCGCCAGCTCCCGCTCGGTGAGCTCCACCTCGCGCTCCGCGAGGTCGGCGGTGGGGTCTGCCTCCAACTCCCCCAGGCTCGGCTCTTCCGCCAACGGCTGGCTGCCGGACAGCGAGGTCAGCCCCACGTCGGAGCCCGCACTTCCCACGGTCTCGCTCTGCACGAGCAGCCAGCGCTCAAGCCGCGCCCCAAAGAACGCGTTGCCGAGCGGCCGACGCACGTACAGGTCTGCGCGAGGCCCGCCGCTGAGCAGGTGGCTCGTGATGTGCGCCCCCGGCACCCCATCCGACACGACCACCACGAGCACGTCGCGCAACGCGGGGTCGCTCTTGATCTCGTTGGCGAACAGGAGCCCATCGGGGCTGTCTGCGTGGGTCACCACGATCCACGGGCGCGCCGCACGCGCCGCGCGCACCCCCGCGTCCAGAGAGCCCACGCCATCCACGCGGTAGCCCTCGAGCGCCAGGCGGTCTGCCAGGAACTGCACCGTGCTCGGGTCGGGGTCCAAGACGAGGACGTCAGCGCCCATCAGTCTCCCTTCCGCCAGAACTTGAGGCCGCTCTGCTTGCCACCGTCCGTCGGACTCGGCGTGAGCTTGCGCAGCGCTCGGCGAGCCCAGCGCTGGCTCCTGTCGAGCTCCATCACCCGATTGAGCCAGCGGATCGCCTCGTCGTCGTCACCCGCTTCCAGGGCCACCTTGCCCAGGTAGATGACGGCGTCCAGGTGGTTGCGGTCAAACGCCACCGCCAACTGCAGGAACTCCTCGGCCGCCTCGCGGTCTTTGTCCATCTGCCAGGTCACCCAGCCGAGCTGGGCGAGCACGTCGGGGTCGGACGGGTTCACCAAGCGCGCCTCCTTGAGGAGACCGGCCGCCGTCTTCCACTGACCCGCCTCCACAAAGTGGTCGACCCGCTCCATCAAGGTCGGCGGTCCGCCGTCGGCGCCTTCGCTGGGGCCGACGGCCGCCTCGGGGCGCTGGGGTCGCGGCGCGGCCGGCGTAGACAGGTGGGTGGCTCCCTGGATGGGACGCAACACTGGGGCTTGCCCCGCAGCCAAACGTCGGTCGTATTCGGCCCGCCGTTTCGGATCGGCCAGGGTGCGGTAGACCAGCTGAACCCCCGTCGAGAGCTCACGGGCGACATCCTTGACGTCCTGGGGCACGGCCCGAGATCGCATCGCCGCCTGCCAGCGCCCGGAGAGCTGCCGGCAGCGCCGCTCGATGGCGTGCATCTCCGCCCCAGGCTCGAGACTGAGGAAGGTGTAGTAGTCCTTGCCCATGCGCGCCTGATAGTCCCGGCGCACCACAGACACGGGATCCCGAGGACGCTTGCTCGCCGGCGTGGACTGGCGGCGCGTCGAATCCACCGGCGCAGGCTCATCTGAATACGAAGGCTCGGGCTCGGGCTCCACCGCTGGGATCCCGATCATCGACGGCTCATCGTCGATGACCTCGATCTCGGTCTGGCTGTCGTCCGCGCGCAGCCCCTCGAGGAGCGAGCCCATCTCGATCCGGTGGTCGAGCTGGCCCTGGAACAGCCCGCCCTGCTGCAGCATCCACAGCAGCTTGACGAGGTTGCCCGACCGGTCCGGGATGCGCCGGTACAGGGCGTCCATGGCGCACCCGCCGGCCAGCGCGGCAGGCAGCTCATCGAGCGGAGCCTGCACGCCGAGCAGCGGGAACCACTCATCGAAGTCCCCGGCTCGAGCAAACGTCTCCACCGCGGTCACCGCAGGCATCGCCTCGTCCATCGCCACGTGCTGCATCGTGCCCAGCCAGAGGCCGCTGAGCACGTTCGGGTCGGGGAGCAGCGCGGGGTCGATGCTGTCGGGCTCGATCGCCGGCGCGGGCTGGAACGTCCACGAGCCCGTAGCCCACTCGAGCGATGCCGCGACGCCTTGCTGCAGGAGGTCCCCGCGGGCGTCCGGCGCAGCGGCCACGAGCGCCTTCACGAGCGCGTCGTCGTCTCGGTCGCTGCCGTATCCCACGACGCCTCCGAGCACCACGTCAAAGCGCTTCCAGCTCTTGCCGAAGCGGAGCTGAACCACGCCGGAGCGCGCCTCGCGAGCGAGGGTGCAGAGCAGCCCAACCCACGTAGCCCGGTCGTGTCTTCCAGAGGAGGGGGGCGCGATGCCCGCCTCATTCGTCATCGAGTGCTCCTAGAGGGGACGAGGTCCTCAGTGGGACGCCGTTCCGAGGAGTTTAGCGGGGGGAGCGCGTCCCGTGGGTGTGGACGCGTCGCCGGGACGCGAATCCTCAGCCCGCGTCGCGGACCCAGGTCACGAACTCCACCCCGGCTCCCGATACTCGCTCCACCTCCGTGAACGCCTCGCGGTCAAATCGCGGGAACCAGGTGTCCCCTGCAACCTCCCGCTGTACCTCGGTGATCTCGAGGCGAGTGGCCAGGGGCAGGGCTTCGGCGTACAGCGACGCTCCTCCGATCACGAACGGCTCCGGGTCCGTCGTGCGCGCCAGCGCGAGCGCCTCGGGCAGCGAGTGGGCGATCTCCACCCCGTCCGCGGTGTAGTCGCGGTTGCGAGTGACCACGATGTTGCGCCGCTTCGGCAGAGGCCGCCCAATGGACTCCCAGGTCGCGCGGCCCATGATGATCGCGTGGCCCAGGGTGATGCGCTTGAAGTGCTTCAGATCCTCAGGCAAACGCCACGGCAGGTCTCCATCCCTGCCGATCACGCCGTTCTGGGCGACCGCCACGATGACGCCCAGCCGAGCTTCGTCGGACGGGATCGAGGGCTCGTCGGCCCCGCTCACACCGACACCTGCGCCTTGATGTGGGGATGGGGGTCGTAGCTGCGCAGCTCGATGTGCTCGTACTCGAACGCAAAGAGGTCGGTGATCGACGGGTCGAGCACGAGCTGCGGCAGCGGGCGCGGCTCCCGGGTCAACTGAAGCTTCGCCTGGTCGAGGTGGTCCAGGTACAGGTGGGCGTCGCCGAAGGTGTGCACGAAGTCGCCCGGCTGCAGTCCGCAGACCTGGGCGATCATGCAGGTGAGCAGTGCGTAGCTGGCGATATTGAACGGCACCCCGAGGAACACGTCGGCGCTGCGTTGATACAGCTGACAGCTCAGCTCGCCGTCCTGCACGTAGAACTGGAACAGCGTGTGGCAGGGCGGCAGCGCGACCTGGCTCGCCTCGCTGGGGTTCCACCCCGTCACGAGGTGCCTGCGCGACTGGGGATTGCGGGTCAGCTGGTCGAGCAACGCCTGGATCTGGTCCACGCCGTCGCTGCTGTAGGTGCCGTCCGCCTGCAGCGTGGCGCCGAAGTTGCGCCACTGATGCCCGTACACCGGACCCAGGTCGCCCGCCGCTCGCCCAAAGCGGGCGGTCTGCTCGGGGGTGGCCCACTCGTTCCAGATGCGCACCTTGCGCTCCTGGAGCCACTGCACGTGGGTGTTACCTGACAAGAACCAAAGCAGCTCGATGATGATCGAGCGGGTGTGCACCTTCTTGGTCGTCAGCGCGGGGAAGCCCTGCCGCAGATCAAAGCGCATCTGGTGCCCAAAGACGGACAGCGTGCCGGTGCCGGTGCGGTCCGAGCGCCGCTTGCCGTGGGTGAGGATGTGGTCGAGGAGATGGAGGTACTGCTGCACCTCGGCAGGAAAGCACGGGCTTGCGGGCCGATCCAGCGGGCTGGGGCAGGTACGATCG
>Ga0222662_1000292_pt1 | contig 45979 bp, 36 predicted proteins | sample AntAcemetagen600_FD_179821 | JGI IMG/M metagenome (GOLD analysis project Ga0222662, IMG submission 179821) | Saline water microbial communities from Ace Lake, Antarctica - #600 | ecosystem: Environmental > Aquatic > Non-marine Saline and Alkaline > Saline | place: Antarctica: Ace Lake... | reverse complement strand
TGACCCGACAAGCCTTCAAAGCAATGCCGAAACGGAGCGCTGACTTGACCTGAGACAGAGGATCTCCGCGCGGTCCCTCGTTCTCCTTGACCTCGGGCGCCTCGGACATCCCCGAACTGGGAACTGACGTGAGTTCCCGTCCGGGAACTCACGTGAGTTCCCATCCTGCTTTGCCGGATCAGAACTAGCTTTAGAGAGACTTGAGCCAGTTCATGACGTTGTAGAGATAGCGGCGATCCGTGGCGCCGCCCCCGTCCTCGGGCTGGAACGGCAGCCAGGCCCCGCGGTGGTCCATCGACGTGCCCGAGAGACAGGTGGCCGAGGGGTTGGCCGTGTACGCGATGGTCGTGAGGGACCCGCCTACCTGACCCTCGACGACGGCGCCGGTGCAGGTGCCGACGATGGCGTCACCCATGGGGTCGCCTCCCGTCGAGAACGAGGAGCCGAGCCCACTCCAGAACACTCCCGCGCCTACCCGGGTCACCTGGTTCCCGACCGTGGTGCCGCTGCCCGAGAAGTTGAGCGTCACCCCGGCGAGCGTCGCGAGCTCGTACCGGTCGTTGTATGTGCTGCAGGACTCCGGCCCGAGCGTGCCGGTGATCGCGATTCCTCGGCCGTCGCCCTGCAGCCACGAGGTGATCTCCGCGCGCTCGCTCGCCGAGTACGCCACGCAGGCTTCACCGGGACTCGACACCAGCGCCACGTGAGACGCCGCCGCCACCAGCGCCGCCTCGGTGACCGGTGCCGCGATGTCAACAAACGTCAGGTCGCAGTTGCCGTAGGTGGACGCCTCGGTGTCGAGCGACACCAGCGCGGGCAGGCTCGTCCAGGAAGCCACCTGGCCCGGCAGGAATGCCACCCGCACCTCGGTCTCCGCCACGCCGTCGCAGTCCCAGTCCGTGCCGTCACAGTCCGGGAAGCCGGCCCCGGGGAAAACCAGCGGGTCGCCGTCGTCGCAGTCGTCGCAGAGCGGCGCGCCGTCCCCGTCCGCATCGAGGTTGCCGGGCAACCCGTCGCAGTCATTGTCGTCGGTGTCGCACAGCTCCGGCGCGCCGGGGTAGGTCGCTGGGTTGCCGTCGTCGCAGTCCACGTCGGGCGAGGCGCAGGTCGAGAACCCATCCCCATCCGAATCAAAGCCTTCGTCGACCACGGCGTCGCAGTTATTGTCCTGCAGGTCGCACACTTCGGGAAGCGACGGTGCGTTCAGGGCGTCGGCTTCGTCGCAGTCGCCATCGCACAGCGCGTCTCCGTCGCCGTCTTGGTCGAGGTTCTCGTCGGTGCTGGGCACGCAGTCGTTGTCGATGCCGCCATCACAGACCTCGGGGTTGCCAGGGAACGAGGCCGCCTCGGCGTCATCGCAGTCACCCTCGCACACCGAGTCGCCGTCGCCGTCGCCGTCCAGGGTCTCCACGGTGCTCGAGTCGCAGTCGTTGTCCTGCCCGTCGCAGACCTCGGTGCCGCCGGGGTAGTTGGCGGCGTCTCCATCGTCGCAGTCGCCGATGCAGGTCGACACCCCGTCTCCGTCGTTGTCGTACCCCTCGTCCGCCAGTCCAGAACAGTCGTTGTCCTGCCCGTCGCAGATCTCGGCATTGGTGGGAAAGTTGTTGGAGTCGCCGTCGTCGCAGTCCCCGTTGCACGGGTACCAGCCGTCCAGATCGACGTCGTACTCCTGGGTGGGCAGGAACCCGTTGCAGTCCGTGTCGAACCCGTCGCACGCCTCCAGCGCGAACGGGAACACCGTCGGCTCGAGGTCGTCGCAGTCCGGCGGGGACTCGCAGGTAGTGACCCCGTCTCCGTCGTTGTCGAAGTCCTCGTCGAAGAAGCTGTCGCAGTCGTTGTCGAGGCCGTCGCAGATCTCGATCCCGTTGGGGTTGACCGAGCCCTCGGCGTCGTTGCAGTCCCCTCCGCAGGACGTGAAGCCGTCCCCGTCCACATCAAAGCCCTCGTCGGTGAGCCCGTTGCAGTCGTCGTCTACGAGGTTGCACTGCTCGGCGGCGTCGGGGTTGATCCCGGGGTTGGTGTCGTCGCAGTCAACACAAGGACCGTCGAAGCCGTCCCCGTCGGCGTCTGAGCCCTCGTCGATGAGCCCGTCACAGTCGTTGTCGGTGGGGGGCTGGTCGCACACCTCCACCGCTCCGGGGTTCACGCCAGCGTTGGAGTCGTCGCAGTCCGGCGTCGGCAGATCGCAGGACGTGTAGCCGTCACCGTCGACGTCGAAGTCCTCGTCGATCGCCCCGTCACAGTCCTCGTCTTCGTGATTGCACAGCTCCGATGCCTCAGGGTTGATGGCGGCGAGCAGATCGTTGCAGTCGCCTCCGCACGACGTGAAGCCGTCGTTGTCCAGGTCAAAGCCCTCGTCGATCGTCAGGTCGCAGTTGTTGTCCTCGCCGTCGCAGACCTCGATGGCGGCGGGGTTCACGCTCGCGAGGTTGTCGTTGCAGTCGCCGATGCACGGAGCAAAGCCGTCCATGTCCACGTCCAGCGTGTCCGGCACGGAGTTGCAGTCGTAGTCCACGCCGTCGCAGCCCCGAGATGGCGCTCCGGGGAAGATCTCGTCGTTGTCGTCGTTGCAGTCGGCGATGGGTACGGCGCAGGTGGTCCAGTTGTCGCCGTCGGCGTCGAAGCCCTCGTCGATGTCCTCGTCGCAGTCATCATCGAGGTTGTTGCAGATCTCCACGGCGCCAGGGTTGAAGGCGGCGTCCGTGTCAAGGCAGTCGACGCAGACGGCGTAGCCATCACCGTCGAAGTCAAATCCCTCGTCCACGGTGCCTTCGCAGTTGTTGTCGACGCCGTCGCAGACCTCCTCCTCACCCACCTTCACCAGAGGATCGGTGTCGTCGCAGTCGCCGAGGCAGGCCGAGACCCCATCCTCGTCTGCGTCGATGAAGTCGCGCTGCCCATCGCAGTCGTTGTCGAGGCCGTCGCAGAGCTCCTCGGCGCCGGGGTTGATCGCCTTGTTCGCGTCGTCGCAGTCGCCTTGATCGGGGTCGAAGCCGTCCCGGTCCCGGTCCGTGATCCGGTCGAGGCAGCCGCCGAGCAGCACCGCGATCAGCAGGATCATGAGCCGTGCCGTCATCGGACCTTGACCTCCAGCGGGTTCCCCGCATCGCCGAGCGGGACACCGCCAGGCTCAGCCGTGAACCAGAGTTGCAAACGGTCTGAGTGTAGCTCCGATGCCGGGATCTCCAGAGCAAACGAGCCGTCGCTCTGCTGGCTCAAGGACCGGCGCTTCCGGGCGGCCGCGCCTTCGGAGCGCCACTGGTAGTAGACGGCCACCGAGGTCGCGTAGAAACCGTCGGAGCGCACGCGGACGGACAGCGGCGCGCCCACGGGCTGCTCATCGCTCGAGAGGAAGCGAAGCCGCGGAGCCCCGGTGTCGGCGACCGGCGACGCGGCCTCCTCAGGGTCACCGTCTTGGCGGCGGGTGTCGATGCTGCGCTCGCCCTCGGCCTCGCTCAATAGCGACTCCCCGGCGCCGGAACCGGAGATGATCTGCCCTTCCTGGAGACGAGGCTCGGGCGTCGGCGTTCCCTCAGTCTCGCCGCGCCAGTCCGCCAGGTCAGCATCGATCCCCCCGCCCTGTGTGACCACGCGAGGGGTCGGGTCCGACGGCGGCACGGAAGGCTGAACCTCGTTCACTTCGGCCGACAGGTCGGCGACATCCGCTTGATCGGGGGGAGCCTCGTCCGGAGGACTGCCGGGGTCAACGCCGAGCTCCGCCACAGGCTCGGCCTCGGCCTGCAACAGGGTCTCCTCTGTCGGCTGAGCGACCTCGACGGCAGGCGCTGGACCGGGCTGAACCGATGGGCTCGGCGCCGCGACTGCGCGCTCGCGGGCCTGCTTGCCGGCCAGCCGGTCGCTGGGCAGCATCAACTCCTCGTCCTCGAACCCCGTCGGCGGCGGCTCATCGCTCGGCAGCAGGGCCATCCAAGCCAGCCGCGTCGTCGCGGCGATGAGGAGGAGCGCGGCGAGCAACAGCAGCGTGCCCAGCAGCGGGCTCTTGAGAAACTGCGCCCAGAGCTGCCCCCCGACGCTGGCCTGCGGAACCCGACGGGCCGTTCGGCGGGACGCAGGCGCTCGGGTCTTGCCTCGCTTGCCCGCCCCTGGCTTCCCCTTGGATGCGGGCGGCGCGGGGTGTGCGCCCGCCCTGGCCGGCTCGCCATTCGCGGCGGCGTCGTCAGGAATGGGAAGGGTCTGCGCTGGATCGATGTCACCCAGCCGCGCCTGCGCCTCCGCCACCGTCTCGCCCGTCCCAATGCGAAGCTCCCCGGTGGGGGCCGGCTGCCCCATGGCCGCCAGCAGCGCCGCGCGCTGGGCTGGCGACGTCTCCAGTGGGAGCGTGCGGTGGCTGTCGATGGCCTCGAGCAGACCCGAGCCTCCTCCATCCGCCGCCGACGCCGACGCGACAGGCACACCATCGGGTGTGCTGAGAGTGAGACCCCCAGTGCCGAGCGAGTCCTCGTCGGAGAGCACCGGCAGACTCGAGTCCGCCGACGTCCACCGAAACGAGCCGGTCCAGGACGGCTCATCGTCGAGATCCTCATCGCCCTTGCTGCGGTGTCGCTGCACCGCGTCGATACAGAACTTGCGAAGCGCCGGTGGCGTCGCGGTCTCCGCCCGGAGGTGGCGTAGCGCATCCGCCGCGTCCGCCGCGGTCTCGTAGCGCTGCCCCGGCACGCGCGCGAGCATGCGCTGCAGGATCGGCTGGAGGCCTTCTTCGTGCACGAGGTGCTCAAGCCCTCGAGACACATCGCCGGTGACGACCCGACCGAGCACCGCCGCGCCGCTCACGTCGCCCCACGGTGACGCGTTGGACAGCATCTCGATGAGGATCAACCCGGCGGCGAACTGGTCCGTAGCCGGCCCTACATCGCCCGCGGTCGCCTGCTCCGGCGCCATGTAGGCCAGGGTCCCCCTCAGCTCTCCAGCGAGGGTCCCCGCGTGCGCGTCGTCGCCTCGAGCGACCCCAAAGTCCATGACGCGGATGCCGTGGCCCGCGGTCAGCATCACGTTGCCCGGCTTCACGTCGCGATGCACAAAGCCCTGCTCACGCCCTTCGGGATCGCGAAGGGTGTGCAGGTAGTCGAGCGACTCGAGCAGCTGTGCGGTCAGCTCCAGGGCCGCCTCCCACGGAACCGGTTCGCCGCGGGCCTTGCAGTCGGCCAGCACCGAGCTGAGCGTGACCCCGTCGACGAAGTCCTGAACCAGCACCCACTCCCGGGGCAGCGACAGGACCTCGTGCACGCGCACCAGACTGGGGTGGTTGACCAGCCCTCCCACCTGCGCCTCGCGCTGCAGGTAGGACTCGAAGTTCTCCCCACGGCCCTGGCCTCGGGAGATGCGCTTGAGCGCGTACCACGTCACGAAACCCGAGGGGTCGCCCTTGCGGGCGAGGTAGACCTTCCCGTAGGCGCCTTCGCCGAGCTTGCGCAGCACCTCGTAGGGCCCGACCTTCACCTCAGCGGCTCTCCGAACGAGAAGCCCACCTCGAGCATCCACCCCTCACCGGTGCGCGCGGGCAGGCCCGAGTCCCGAAGCAACCCGGGGACCGGCGAGCTCTGCGTGAGCCTCCATGGTCCCGGCAGGATGCGGCGAAGGCGCAGCACCTTGAGTTGCCCCGCCAGAGTCATCACTCCCCCGCCCAGCGCCACGCCGCCACCCGCGATCGACAGCCCCCAGCCGAAGCGGTTGCCGCCGATGCCCTTGTCGGTCACGCCGCTGTACGCCTCTTCCGCGAACGTCGCGAAGCCGATGCCGAAGCCGACCACCGACGCGACGAGCCCGCCGGCCAGCACGCCGATACCGACATTCCGTAGATCCTGAGCCTGCTTCCACTCGACCCCCACCGTGGGCCGCCCCAGATCCCCCCGGATGGCGTTGAGGAGGTCGACCGACCGCACGTGCTCGGCGAACGGCAGATCACCGGTCATCCACGTGGTGATCAGGAGCTCGGCGTCTTCCGACTGGCCATCCATCCGATGCAGGCGCGCTTGCTCAAAGCCGAGCCGCGGAGTGGTCGGGTCGAGGTCCGCCGCCTCGGCGAGTGCCTTCTCCGCCTGGCTCAGGAGACGCTCCGCTTCTCCCTTGCGGCCCGCCTCGAACTCCGCGCGAGCCTGATCGAGGGCGTCCGCGGCGTCGTAGACGAGATCGGTCGCTTCGGCGCGCGACGCCGGGGCCTGGCCGAGCGCGATCGGCGGGCAAAAACACGCCACGAAAGCGCAGACCGCAAGCCCGCGCACCGCCGAGAGCAACCATCGAAAATGTCTGCTTTGCACCGCCTCAAAGATACCACGGGAGACCCGCTATCACCCGGCTTCCCAGCCCGCTGCTACCATCCGGCCGCCACGGTCAGGAAGAGGATCCCATGCAAGCACCCGGTGCATTTCTCGCTGCTCTCGATGTCCATGAACGCAACCGTCTGCTCGCAGGAGCCGACGAGCGTCAGTTCGCCTCGGGCGACTCCTTGCTCGTCCTCGGTGTCGAGGGGAGCTCGATGTTCTTGATCACCGCCGGTGAGGTGACGGTGTCTCGTGGTGACGCGGACCTGGCGGTGCTCGGCCCGGGCGCCGCGATCGGCGAGATGGCCCTGCTGGATCCAGCGCCTCGGTCGGCGACCGTGCGGGCGAAAGGCAAGGTGACCGCCATCGAGCTCGATCGGGCCACGGTCTGGGGCATGCTCGCCGACGGGGACTCGGCCGCCGTCAAGGTGCTGCAGGGGATCACCGCGACGGTCTGCGAGCGGCTCGCCGACGTGAACCACAAAGTTCAGAACGAGGTCGTTCGCCCCCGGGGCAACGTGTTCAAGCGCCTCTTCAGCTCCGTGTTTGGAAAGTAGCCGTGGCCATCGACCCCTCAGACCTCGACTCATTTCAGAGCCTCGCGCCTCTCGGGCAGGCCGGCCTCGCCGCCTTGGCTCCCCTTCTCGTGTCCACCCGCTATCGGGCCGGCGCGCAGATCTGCCGCGAAGGAGACGAGGGAGATGCGTGCTACCTCCTCCTCGAAGGCAGCGTGATCGTCACAAAGTCGCTCCCGGACGGGCGCAAGGTCAAGCTCGCCACGCTGCCCCAGGGCACGCTGTTCGGGCAGGCAGGCCTTGTCCCCGGGCAGGTCCGCACCGCCGACGTAAAGGCGGAGGGGAACGTCACCATCCTCAGCCTCACTCGCGCGACGCTCATGTGGGCGCTGGGGCGGGGTCAGGAGTGGGCCGTCGCCATGCAGGCCATCGTGGCCGTGAATCTGGTGCAGCAGCTTCGGTCTGCGCTGGATCGCCTCAGCGAGCTGGCCAACGCGGAGGACGCGCAAGCAGAGATCTCCGGCACGAAGCGCGCCGATGCGCGCAAGGCCACCAGCGTCTCCGCGACGTTCAGCGGCGCGCGGAGCCGGGCGAAGGGGGCGGCCGCCAGCGATGGCTCCACCAGCGGGGGTTTCACCCCTGAGGCACCCACCACGAACGGCCTGCTCGACATGCTGCGGGCCACGGAGTCCGCGCTGGCCTCCGCCGGGTTCGACACCGAGAACGTCGAGTTCGTGCTCGATGACGACCAGCTGCGCACCGGCGAGGCCCGCGGCATCTCCTAGAGAGAGGTTCACCTCTCTAGGCGAGGCCCGTCATCCCGGGCTGGGGGTGGGCGCCCGGGGCGTCGGCTTGCGCCGCTGTACGTACTCAGGGTGACGCAGCGCATAGTCCACCTGCTTCGGCATGACCTTGCGCACCTTGCTGCCGAACCCTCGGTCCTGCACCAGCACTTCGCCCACCTTGTTCACGATGTAGAAGTGCGGGACGTTGCGCCGCGCTCCCATCCAGGCGACCAAGTCCTCGTCGCTGGGATCGAGCACCGCCGCATCGAGGCCCGCCGCGGCGACCTTGTCGGCCTCCTTCTGCCGGCCCGCCGCGTCCGCGTCCGTCGCCACCAGCACCACCTCCAACGCGTCACCGTGCTGCTCGCGCAAGCTCTTGAGGAGCGGCAGCGACGCCGTGCACGGGCCACACCAGCTCGCCACCATCCCCACGACCACGACCTTGGTCGCGTCCTCGGTGGCGGTGGGGCCGACGTGTGCGGACAGCCGGTACTCTCCTCCCCCGCGCAAGTCGGGCCGGGCGAGCTCAGGGACAAAGGCGCCGTTCTGCAGGCCCTTGGGCGTGTTGGGGAAGCTCGACGCGAGCGGAAGCGCATCGATGCTCGGCACGTCGCCGCTCGGCGCGACCGCCGGCGTCGCAGGGGCTGTGGCCGGGGACGGGCTGGAAACCACGGCCTTGGCCGGCGCCGGAGGAGGCGCTGCGCCGTTCTCGCCGCCGCAGCCGAGCAACAGCCCCAGCGCGAGCAGGCTCGCGGCCCTCACGACCCTTCCGCCAACAAGCGCTCGATGATCGGGCGCACGGTGCCCGGCGTCTTCTCGGGCGAGAAGCCCACCTGCTTGTGCTGGATGACGCCCTGCCGGTCCACGATGTAGGTCGTCGGCATCGACTTCACGTCGAACTTGCCCTGCACCAGCCCCTTCGGGTCGAGGATGATGGGGAAGTCTGCTCCGACGCTGCGGGCAAAGCCTGCGGCCTTGCGTGAGTCCGTGTCCACACCGACCGAGACCACCTTGAAGCCGCGCGCCCCGTACTCCTTCTGCATCACGCTGAGCTCGGGGAACTCCCGCTTGCAGGGCGTGCACCAGCTGGCGAAGAACGTCAGGTAGATGACCTCACCCTTGAAGCTCGCGCTCTTCATGGTGCCCCCGCCCATCAGATCTCCCTCGAAGGCGGGCACCGGCAGACCCTCGAGCCCGTCCTTGGCCAAGGCGGCCACGGCCGTCTCCGACTGGTTCTCGACGTCGTCGTCCGCGCAGCAGCGGAAGCCCATGCGCAGGTTCTTGTGGCCCGGCCCCCACGTGGTGTTCGGCCGGAAGCAGCCTGCTTTGTCCTTGCTTCCAAAGTCTCCGCCCAGCAGAACCGCATCCGACTCCTTGCTCCCGGCCCACTCGGCGACGTTGCCTCCGAGGTCGTAGACGCCCGACGGCGTCGCGCAGCGCACGTTGCTGCCCGATGCGGCGGGCTTGCCCGTGCGTCCGTCCAGCATGTCGTTGCACCAGCCGCGCTCGTGCCAGTCTGCGTAGGGGAACTGGTTGCCCTCGACGTAATCGTCGGCATAGCTGCCGGTGTTGTCATCGTCGATGGCGTCAGCGGACTGGCACGTCGTGACCCACTCCTCGGTGGTGCAAAGCCGTTTGCCCGCGCTCTCGCACGCGGCCTTGGCCTCGTACCAGTTCGCGTTCGCCGGAACGACCGCTGGCATCGACAGGGCGTGTCCCTTGCTGTCCAGACTGGCCTCGAACGTGTCGATGTAGAAGGAGCTGCCCGCGTCACGGGTGATCTTGGTCATCGCGGGCAGGGCGCCGATCTCGGTCGGCGACAGCACCTTGGCCCTCGGCTCGGGCTTGACCTGCGGCAGGCCCTCGCCTCCCAGCGCCTTCTGGATCGCCTGCTCGATAGCTGCCGTCGCCACTCCCTTGAACAGCTGCCCATTGACGAACGTCCGCGGGGTGCCGGTGAGCTCCAGCGCTTCGGGGTTGCCCTCCGCGATGTCCTTCATCACCTCGGCGCGTCCACGCCGCCCCTGCATGCAGCTGTCGAAGCTGCCCACATCGAGGCCGGCCTCGCTCGCGTAGTGGCTCAGGTCGGTGAGGCCCAGCTTGTGCTGGTTCTTGAACATCAGATCGTGCATCGGCCAGAACTTGTCTTGCTGGCGCGCGCACTCGGCGGCCTCAGCGGACTCGCAGGCGTTCTTGTGCCGGGTGTTCTTGATGTTCGCGTTGCACTGCGGGTTCATCGGGAAGTGCTTGAACACCCACCGCACCTTGCCCTCGTAGCGCTTCTTCATCTGCCCCATCGAGTACGTCAGCTTCTTGCAGTAGCCGCACGCGAAGTCCGCGTACTCGACCACCACCACGGCCGCGTCTTCAGGTCCGTAGGACGCGTCGTTGGCATCGACAGGCACCTCGTACAGGTTGCCCGCGATCTTGCGGGCCTTGCCCGTGGCCTTGAGCGCGTCGCCGCCCTTGCTGGACAGCTCCGCGACGGCCTGCGCTGTCTCCTCGGCCTGCTTGCTCGCGACCGCCTTCATCTCGGTCTCGCCCGAGGAGCGCATCGCGCTGAACCAGCCGAACGAAACCACGAGGCCCAGCAGGCCCGCACCGACCGCCGGCATGACCACCGCGCCCCAGACGCGCTTCTGCGCATCGCCGCCCATGGCCCGCCGGCCGAAGATCCCCAACACCAGGGTCGCCACCGCGCCCGCGTCCATGCTCATGCAGAAGAGGCAGAACACCTCCTCCACCACGATCATCACGCCGAGCAGAAACGCTCCGTAGGCCACCGCGCCAGCAGCCGCGTAGATCACGCCATCGATCGCGGTGCGCCCCCGCTCCCCGCCTCGGGTCGCCAGCCAGGTCAGCACGGCCATCGCGAGGTACGTGGGCAGCGCGAACACGGTGATCGGGATGCCGGCGATCTTCCCCCACTGCGACGTGTTCAGCTTGTCGCAGTTGAGCGTCTCATTGAAGTTGCAGGCCGACTCGAACGCCTCGGCGGAGTAGGTGACCTGGATGTAGGCATAGAGCAGATAGAGCGCGGCTCCGGAGGCCACCACCAGCGCGGTCCAGATGCCCGCCGCGAATGCCATCGGCAGCCCTGGAGTTGTGGGGCCCACCGGCTCGGATGGAACCGGAGCCGCCGGGGGTGCCGCCTCGGTGGGCTTTCCAGTGTGCTTGCTGGTCTTCGACTTCTTCTTGCTCATGCAGCCTCCGCGCCGCGGAACCCCTGAGGGAGGGCTGTTGTTCCCCGCGACGAGCGGCCGAGACCGTAGCACGCAGGTGCGGTCTAGCCACCCCCACGAACGCCGCCTGCGTCGGGGTGATCCCGGTAACACGCTATGATGGCCGCGTACTTGCAAAGGCTACCTCTCGTGCACCACGGCCCGCGACTCCTTGTGCTCCTCGCCCTCTCGGCGGGGATCTTCGTCTCCCGACCCGCCCTGGCTGGCGACGTCGTCGTCCTGCAGGGATCGGCAGGGACGGCCCCGGAGCCCTCTCCGACCGAGGTCGCGGCGACAGCCCAGGCCGAACTGGGAGATGTCGCCTTCGCCATGGGCGGCAGGCTGGCCGACGTGTTGGCCTTGGAGTCCGCCCCGCTCTGGGTCCTCGGCGCCTCCCAGGAGAACTGCACGGGCGAGCCGGTCTCGAGCGTCGCGTTCGACAACCTGGTTCGTCGCGCCTCGGACTCCGTCGACTCGCTCGAGTTCACCGCCGCCCGCGCCGCTCTCGCCACCGCCCGCGCAGCGCTGCCCTGCCTGGACGGCATCGTGAACCCCGACACCCTGTACCAGGTGTGGTTCCTCGAGGGCCTCTCGGCCTTCCACGACGGCAATCAGGACGAGGCGAAGGACGCCTTCTCCGTGGCGACCGCCCTCGACCCGACGCGCCAATGGAGCACCGACTACGCCCCGGCGCCGCAGGGGGTCTTTCTCTCCGCGCTCCAGGAGGCGCTCAGCCAACAAGGCCGCGCGCTGGGTCGCGAGGAGGCGGTCCTGGGAGAGGTCAGCGTCGATGGCCTCCCGTTCGATGGCGGCTCGCCTCTGCTCGCCGGCACTCACCTCGTGCAGCTCGACGACGGCGAGACGATCTCGGGGATCTTGCTCGATCTCCCTGCGGGTGACGGGTGGCTCGCTCTGCTCTCGCCGGCCGCGACCGAGGCGCGGGTCATGCGCGCCGATCCAAACTCCGCCTCCTTTGTGGCGCCCCGCCTCTCCCAGAGCGGCTGGGACGACGTGGTGCTGGTGAGCGAGCTGGGTGTCGCACGCTTCGACGTGCCCAACGGACGCTTTGGCGGACCGCCGAGAGCGCCGCAGGGCAAGCGGACAGAGACCCGCGTGACAGAAGAGACCCCGGTGGTGGTCGCCCCCCCCGTCGATCCCGTCCGGGCTGAGACCGAGAGCCCCGCCCGCCGCGTCCAGCCCGGCGCGGTGGCAGGCGGAGTCCTCGCGGTCGCCGGAGGCATCGCCGCGGGCGCGGGGTTCATGATCAGCGGACTTGCCTTCACCGAAGGCAACAAGCTGCTCGACAGCACCCGCCCCCGGTCGGAATACGAAGCTGCGTACCGGCAGAACGTGGGCGGCTTCGCGATGGGGGTCGCCGGAGCGGTGGCGGCCGGCACCGGGATCCTGGTGGCGGTGGTCTCGGCGTCCCAGAGAGACAAGGGCAACTCGGTCGCCGCACAGCGGAGGCGCGCCCTCGACGATCGCCGCAATGGAGTCTTTCGCCCATGAACATGCGCGCCTTCCTCATCCTCATCGCTCTCGGGTTCGGCGCTTCGGGATGCCTGCTCCTCGACCCCTCCAGCGCCTATCCCGGCGACGACGATGACAGCACCCGCGGCGACGACGACGACAGCACCGTCTCCGATGACGACGACGCCACCGCCAACGACGACGACGCCACCGGGCCCGAGGTCGCCTGCGAGTTCGGTGAGTGGGGCGCGGCGATCGACAACGACCGCGACGGATGGCCCGCGCAAGGCTGGACCGACGAGTTCTTCGGGGTGTGCGACTGCGATGATGGGCTCGACGACACCTACCCCGGAGCCCCGGAAGTGTTCGACTTTCGGCGGACCAACTGCGACTTCGTCAACGAGGTGCTCACCACCCAGGTGTCGGGCGACGCGGACGGAGCGATGGGGTTCATCGACCCGCCCCAGGGCGCGGCCTTCGGCAGCAGCGTCACCTGGGGGCAGTTCGGCGGGGCCATCGCCGGTGAGCCGGACGCATGCATCCGCGCGGGCCGGTACGTGGTCATCGGCTTCGACGTGCTCCCCGCGCTGCGCGTCGGCAGCGTTCCCGAGGCGGCAGCCATCGGCCCGTTCGCGCTCGGCGGAGACGTCGAGTGTGGCCACGACTTTGATGGCGATGGCGAGCACGATGTGGTCGTCACGTCCTGGGGCGACAACGCCAACCCCACGGGAGTGTTCCTCTACTCCGGCAGCCAGATCGAGGCTGGAGCTCAGCTGGGCCCCGACGCCGCGAACGCCCACTGGACCGCGACCAGCGTCGCAAACCCGCTGGCCGGCGACACCGGGGTGTGTCTGGGGGTCGGCGACCTGGAGCCGAACGTGCCGGGCTCGGAGCTACTCGTCGGCATCGACGGCACCGTGACGTCGGGGTACGCGGCGCTCTCCATCTCCCCGGGCGCAGTCACCGAGCCGGTTCGTGACGAGCTCGTCTGGGCCGTGAACGTCCTGCACACCTTTTCGTTCCCGGCCGTTCAGCCGCCCCAGGAGGTGCGCTGCTTCGTGCTCGACGATCTCGACGGCGACGGCGTGGACGAGTCCTTGTTCGCGCCTGACAGCAGCGGCTCGACCGTCCTGCGCTTCGGTGATCGAGGGTTCGGCCCTTCGCAGCCCACCGACATCGTCTTCGCCAGCACCGTGCGCTCAGCCACCGCCGCGGACACCGACGGCGACAACCAGCCCGAGGTGGTGCTCGGCATCCCCAATGTCACCTTCGGCGGCGACGGCGGGGAGCCCCAGGAGAACGCGGGGCTCGTCGCCATTCTGCGAGGGGGGCCCACCGACCAGAGCTGGGCCGGAGTGCTCGGCCCTGGCGGTCCCACCGAGTTCAGCCCCGACTCCACCCAGCTCTTCGCGGACAACGCGGCGAACGCGCACTTCGGCTCGACGGTCTGCAACGCCGGAGACCTGGACGGGGACGGCAGGGACGAAGTGCTGATGACCGCGCCGGCGTTGACCACGAGCTTCTACGGAGAAGCGCGGCTGTATCGCGGGCGGGCCTGGGGCGACTGGCCAACTCCGCCGGACGCCGATGTCGGCCTCCAGCGGGCCACCGAGGACACCCGCTTCCAGGACACCATGGTGGGCAACGGCTTCGGGGTCATGTCCCGCTGCGCGCGCCCACCCCTGGACCGCCCTACGCATCTCTTTGTGGGCTCTCCGCTCCGGGACGGATCGGGACGGCTGTGGTGGTGGGAGAACCTCTCCGTTCTCCCGGACGGCGGCCCCCGCTGATCTGCTAGAAGGCGCCCGTGCAAAACGAGGCTTTTGCCGTGCGAGCGGATGCGCTATCGCGCGGTTTTGGAGACCGGTGGGCGCTGGCCGGGGTGAACCTGCGGGTCCGGCCGGGTGCATCGCTGCTGCTCGCCGGCCACAACGGCGCGGGGAAGACCACCCTGCTGCGCATCCTCGCCGGGCTTCTGCGCCCGACCTCGGGTTCCCTGTCTGTGGTCGGGCTCGACCCATCGGTGAATCGACAGGCCGCTCGACGGCACGTGGCCCTCGTCGCCCACCAGGGGCAGCACTACCTCGATCTGGGCGCAGGCGAGAACCTGCGACTCGCCGCGGCGCTGGTGGGGGCGGCGCCGGCGGATGCCGCGCGGGCCCTGGATCGTGTGGGGCTCGCGGACCGGTCGAGCGACCCCGTGCGCACCTTCTCGGCGGGGATGCGCAAGCGGCTCGCGTTCGCGCGCATCCTGCTGCAGAAGCCCGACGTCGTGCTGCTCGATGAGCCATGGGGACAGCTCGATCCAGCCGGGTTCCGGTTTGTGGACGACTTGCTGGGATCGATGTGCGCTTCGGGACAGGCAGTGATCGTGGCGACCCACCTGGTGGACCGGGCGGGCACCCTGCTTGACCACGGACTACTGCTCGATGGGGGGCGACCGACCTGGGTCGGCGCGGCCTCCGACCTGCCCGCGGCGATGAGAGAGGCCACCTCGTGAGTCCGTCGGTGCTCTCGCAGACCATGACGATCCTGCGCAAGGACATGCTGCTGTCGTGGCGGGGTCGCGCGCGGCTGGTTGCGATGCTCGCCTTCGCCGTCGTCACGCTGATGCTCTTCAGCTTCGCAGTCGGCCCCAACGCCGAGGTGCTGCAGCGTCACGCAGGCGGCTACCTGTGGCTTGCGCTCCTGCTCAGCTCGGTGTTGTCGCTGGGCGAGAGCTTCCAACTCGAGCTTGAGGACGCCGCGCTGGAGGGGCTGGCGTTGCTGCCTGTCGATCCCCGAGCGCTGTTCTTCGGCAAGGCGCTGGCGAACGCGGCCCAGCTCCTTGTGCTGGGCGTCGCGCTCGTACCGTTGTCGTTGGTGCTCTACGGAGCCACGGTGCAAGGAAGCTGGCCTGCCTTGATCGGGTTCATCGCGCTGGGGACGGCCGGGCTCGCCGCTCCGGGCACGCTGTACTCGGCGATGACCTCGCGGGCGAAGGGCAAGGACGTGATGCTGCCGCTGCTGCTCTTCCCGCTCATCGTGCCGGTGCTCCTCGCCGCCACGAAGGGCACCAACCTTGCGCTGCTCGGCGACCCGATGGGTCAGATTCAGGGCTGGGCGACCGTGCTCGGGTGCTTCAACCTCGTGTACTGGAGCCTCTGCCCAGCGCTGTTCGGGCGCGTCCTCGATGACTGACGTGGTCCAGTGGGTCTGGCCCGCCGCAGTTCGTTGCAGTCACCATTGCCGGGAGACGACCGCCGCCTTACGGCCTAGGGTGCGCGCGCCACACGGCAGGGAGGACACATGAGCTCGCGGTTCGCCATCGAACACATCGCAGGTCTGCTGGGACTCGGCCTCTTCGCGTACGGCTCCTACCTGGGCCTCGCGGTGGCGCCTCCCGAGCGCTTCATGGGCGACGTCGGACGCATCTTCTACGTGCACGTGCCCACCGCCACCGTCGGTCTGCTCCTTCCCGCCGTGGCATGCCTCATCGCCGTGGGTTCGCTCGTGCGTGACGCGGGCAAGTGGGACGCGGCCCTCGAGGGCGCCGTGGAGGTGTCCACTCTGCTCATCGCGATGATGCTCGTGCAGGGCAGCATCTGGGCGAAGCCCACCTGGGGCGTCTACTGGGACTGGGACCCGCGGCTCACCTCGTCCGCCATCTTGATGGCGTCGTTCATTGGCGTCCTCGCGTTGCGCACGTTCATCGAGGACCCCATGCGCCGCGCGTCGTGGAGCGCGGTCGCCACGATCATCGCGTTCGCGAACGTGCCCATCGTGTACTTCTCGGTGCGCTGGTGGCGCACGCTGCACCAGGACTTCACCGGGGGACGCGACCTCGAAGACACCATGGGCACGGCCTTCGCGTTCAACTGGTTCGGCCTCGCGCTGATGGTGACGTGGGTCGTGACTCGCCGGGCGCGGCTCGCGTGGCTCACCCGCCCGCGAGCGATGGCGGCCGAAGGCGCGCCTGCCGCGTCCGATCTCGTGGCGGGAGGCTGACATGGACGGTGTCATTGTCGGGGACTGGGAATACGTGTGGGCGGCCTGGGGTCTGTCCCTTTCCATGTTCGGGGCCTATTGCATCGTCACGAGCGTGCGTCTGAAGAAGGCGCAAGAGGAGCGAACATGACCGACGGGATGAAGCTCTTTGTGGGCCTGATGGTGCTGATCGCGGGCGGAGCGCTGGCGTTCCTCGCCTACGGCGGAATCGGCGAGAACCTCGTGTACTACTGGTCCCCCACCGAGATGGCGGACCACGGAGACGAGGCGATCGGCGCCCAGATCCGACTCGGCGGTGTGGTGGAAGAGGGCACGCTCAAGTGGGACAAGGTCACCAACGACCTGCGCTTCAATGTCTCCGACGGGACCAAGAGCGTTCCGGTGGAGGGCCACTCCGTGCCGCCGCAGATGTTCCGCGAGGCCGTGGGCGTGGTGGTGGAGGGCACGCTGCGCGAGGATGGCGTGTTTGTCTCCGACCGCCTGCTCGTCAAGCACGACAACCAGTATCAGGCTCCCGAGGACGGCTCTGCCCCGGACATGGACGCCCTGCGCCAGAGCATGACCCCCGAGAGTTGAGGGTTCCATTGTGTTGACCAACGCTGTTCTCGGACGCGGGCTCATCCTGCTGTCCATCGCACTCGCTGCTTCCGGCGCCATCGTTGGCTTCTGGGGCGGGCGCCGCCGGACTGAGGCTGCCCACCAGTGGAGCAAGTCGCTGGCCTACTCCTTTGGGTTCAGCCTGATCCTCGCCAACGTGGTGATGATCAAGGCACTGATCCAGCACGACTTCGCCGTGAAGTACGTCGCGCAGGTGGGCTCGCGCTCGACGCCGCTGCACATCACCATCGTCTCGCTTTGGTCGTCGCTGGAGGGCTCCATCCTGTTCTGGGGAGCCGTGCTCGGCATCTTCACGGTCGCATTCGTGTACCGCGTCGCCGACAAGCACCGCGACATGGCGCCCTACACCATCGGCACCATCCTCACGATCGGCGTGTTCTTCGGGGTGCTGCTCGCCGGCCCCGCCAACCCGTTCCTGGACACGCCCCAGCCCATCCCGTTGGACGGCCCCGGGCCGAACCCGCTGCTGCAGAACCACTTGTTGATGATCATCCACCCCCCGATGCTCTACGCCGGGTACGTGGGCATGACCATCCCCTTCGCCATGGGCGTGGCGGCCCTGCTGCGCGGCCGACTGGGCGCAGGCTGGATGCGTCCAATCCGTACGTGGATGCTCATCCCGTGGGGCTTTCTCACCGCCGGCATCGTGCTCGGCGGCTGGTGGGCATACGAGGTCCTGGGATGGGGCGGCTACTGGGCGTGGGATCCCGTGGAGAACGCGAGCTTCCTCCCCTGGCTGACCGCCTCGGCATTCCTGCACGCGGCGATGCTCCAGGAGCGGCGCGGCATCCTCAAGGGCTGGACCCTGATGCTGCTGCTCACCACGTTCTGCCTCACGATCCTGGGCACGTTCATGACGCGCTCGGGCGTGTTCAACTCGGTGCACAGCTTTACCCAGAGCCCCATCGGACCCGCCTTCCTGGTGTTCCTCGGCATCGCCATGGTCGCGTCCATCGTGCTCGTCGCCCTGCGCATGCACCTGCTGACGCCCGAGGGCGAGGTGCGCTCTCCGGCGTCCCGAGAAGCTGCGTTCATCATGAACAACATGCTGTTCGTGTTCTTCACGTTCCTCGTGCTGGTGGGGACGGTGTTCCCGCTGCTCGCCGAGGCCGTGAGGGACGTGAAGATCAGCGTGGGCGAGCCCTACTTCAACCGGCTCGGCGTGCCCATCGCCATCTCCATCGTGTTCATGATGGGGATCGGTCCGGCGCTGCCGTGGGGGCGCGCCAGCAAGGACGAGCTCGTCAAGATCCTGGGACCGCCGACCGCGGCGGGGCTGCTGGTGACCGGGCTGGCCGCGGCCATGGGCGTACGACAGTTCCTCCCTGCGGTGACGATGTTCGTCTCGGGCTTCGCCGCCTATGTCTCGCTGCACGACATGGTGGAGCCGGTCCTCGTCCGACACCGCCGCGGCGGGGTGGCCTGGGGCACGGCGATGGCGGAGGCGTGGACCCGCGGGCGACGACGCTACGGCGGCCAGATCGTGCACCTGGGCGTGGCCATGATGGCCGTCGGGATCGCGCTGTCTTCCAGCTACAAGATCGTGACCGAAGGCGTCATCGACCGGGGCGAGAGCCTGTCGGTGGGTGACTACACCCTGCGCTTTGAGGGAGCGAGCCAAGAGACGCTGCCCCACCGTCGGTCCACCATCGCGGACATGACCGTGATGGACTTGAGCGGCAAGGTGCTCGGTACGCTGCAGCCCCGCATGAACCACTACCGCGGGCAGATGAACCCCATCGGAACGCCGGCGGTGCGCTCGTCGCTGTTCGAAGACCTGTACCTGTCGGTGATGACCATCGATCCCGAAGGCAAGTACGTAGGCATGCGCGCGTTCGTGAACCCAATGATCTACTGGATCTGGCTCGCGGCAGGGATCATGGTGCTGGGCTGCCTGGTGGCTGGCTGGCCCACCCGCGCAGAGGAGCGGGCGGCGGCTCCCGCGCAAGGAGCCCCCGCTTGACCACGCTCGACGACGACGGCTTCCCCGAGGTCCCTCCCCCGACTCTGAACCTGCGCGCGCTGGGGATCGGTCTCGCGGTCGTGGTGCCGCTGTTGATCTTGCTCGGGCTCGGCTTTGGCAGGGACCCGCACGTCATGGACAAGCCGCTCGTCGGCAAGCAGGCGCCGGCGTTCTCCATGCCCAGGCTGTCGGACGGGGCGACCATCTCGATGGAGCAGCTGGTCGGCAAGCCCATGGTCGTCAACTTCTGGGCGACGTGGTGCGTGCCCTGCGCCCAGGAGCACCCCAACCTCGTCGAGGCGGCGCGCCGCTACGGCGACGACGTGCAGTTCGTGGGGATCGTCTATCAGGACAAGAACGAGGCGGTGGAGGCCTGGCTGGACCGGCACGGCGGCCGCGCCTACCCCACGCTCATCGACGTCAACGCCAAGGCAGCCATCGCGTATGGCGTGTATGGCGTGCCCGAGACCTACTTCATCGGCGCCGACGGGACCATCCTCGACAAGCACGTCGGGCCCATCCCGTGGCCGGTGCTCGATGAGCAGGTCCGCAAGCTGGGAGGGAAGTCGTGAGGCGACTGATTCTGCTGCTCGCGCTGCTGCTGGTGACCCCAGCGGTGGCCCAAGACGATCGCGGCGAGCAAGGCACCGACCGGGACGCGCTGGCGCTGGGACCCGACGTGGAACGCACCATGGGCCCGCCGCCGGGACCGACCCTGACCGGTGTAGCGCTCGCCGCTCGCACGGACGCGCTCGCGCACGTGCTTCGCTGCCCCGTCTGTCAGGGCCTGAGCATCGCCGACTCGCCGTCGGAGTCGTCGCGAAACATGAAGCGCCAGGTGAACGCGATGATCGCGGCGGGGTACGAGGACGAGCAGATCGTCGGCTACTTCGAGACCGCGTATGGCGAGTTCGTGCGCATGGTTCCGAAGCCGGTGGGCTTCAACCTGTTTGTCTGGATCATCCCCGGAATCGCGTTGCTGGGTGGCCTCGGCCTCGTCGGAGCGACCGTGCGGCGGCGAACCAGCCCAGCGCAGAGAGCTGCGCTGCCTCCCGCCGCGCGTCAGGCCGCGCGAGAGTCGGACGAGGCCCTGGACCCATGGCTGGACCAGGTGCGTGAGGAGTTGACCCGTGGGAGCTGAAGTGGACTGGATTCCCGGCATCATCGCCGCCGTCGTCGGCTTGGTGATCGGCGTGCTGCTCGCGGCGCGGGCGCGTCGGGGCCCTGCGGGTCCGTCGGACGACCATCACAGCGGGCGCTCGAAGGCCGAGGCGCGAGCGATCCGCATTGAGGACCTGCAGCAGCGCAAGGTCCAGTTGCTCCAGCAGATCCGCGATCTCGAAGACACCGCCCTGGCCAACGGCCTCTCTGCGGCGCCTGGCGAGCGCGCGTCTCTGGAGGAGGAGGCCGCCAAGGTCTTGCGCGAGCTGCACCACCTCGGACAGCGGGCCGCCACGGCCGCAGCGATCTCGACCCAGGAAGGAGCGGCCTCGCCGGTGGCGCCCTCCCAGACGGGGATGTCTCCATCACTCAAGGGTGCTCTGACTGGCGGCGCCGTGGTCGGCTTCGCCGCGCTGCTGCTGTTCAGCCTGCAGACCGGGACCGCGGAGCGGAAAGGCAACATGCCCATGACCGGCGGCGACATCGCGAGCGCCGAGCCCGCGGCCTTGCCGCCCCCGGGCGCAGGACGCCCCGGCGACCCGGTCCCTGGCGTGCCCCCCGCGCTGCAGCCGAAGTCCTCACCTCGCCTCGACGCCGCCCGAGCCGCGGTGGCCGCAAACCCCACCGACGTGAGCGCGCTCGTGGAGCTGGGCTGGGCGCTCGTGGACGCCGAGGGTTGGATCGACGTGTTCAACAACGCCGAGCAGCTGATCAAGCTCGACCCGGGCAACCCCGACGCGCTTGCTCAGCAAGCGATCGTGCGGGTGCGGATGGGACAGCGTGCGATGGCCGAGGGGCTGCTGGACCAGGCGCTCGCCCGAGACCCGAACCATGGGCGCTCCCTCGCCTGGAAGGGCTCGATTCGCTGGCAGGAAGGCGACGTCGCCGCGGCGAAAGCGGCGTGGAGCAGGGGCAAGGAGCTCTATCCCACCGAGGGGTTCACCGAGCTGCTCGCGATGGCCGATGGCGAGGTCAAGCCCGAGGACATCGGCGCGCCGCCCGCGCCTGAGACGAGCCAGCCAGCAGGGACCAGTCAGCCCGCGGCGGGCCGGCCGGCCCCCATCACCGGCACGGTGGTGGTCCCCGACGGCACGAACTTCCCCCCCAGCGCGGTCTTGTTTGTCTACGCGCGACCCGCGGGTCAGTCCGCCGGGCCCCCGCTCGCAGCAGTCAGGCTTCGCCCGGCGGTCGGCTCAGTGCCGTTCTCCATCGGCCCCGACGACATGCCGCCGATGATGGGCGATCGACCCTTCCCGTCCGAGGTGTCCCTGGCGGCGCGCCTCGATCTCGACGGCAACGCCGGCACGAAAGACGGCATCAGCGGCAGCGTGCCGGGTGTCGTCCAGGCCGGGGACCAGGGAGTCCAGATCATCCTGGCGCCCTAAGGGCTGGGTCTACTCGCACACGCCCGGCGACGGGCCACCGCGGGGATGATCTCCATTGGGACACCAGTCCGGCGGCACAACGCCGAGGAAGATCGACTCGGTCGGGAAGCCCTGCACCCCGAAGCTGAGTGATCGGCGGCCGGCCTGCTCGCCGGCTGTGAACGTGGCGGTCTCGGGGTCCCACGTGGGTGGGTCCTGCGACTCGCCACCGTTGCTCGGGCTCCACTGCCCAAGCCCCAGACTCGCGTCCGCGCCGAGGACCAGATCGCCCACCCGGGCGTCGTCTCCCCCTCCCCCCTCGGCGAGCTCGTTCGGTCCGGGCAGATACATGCCGGGCTCAAAGGCCACCTCGGTCTGGGGCTCACCGCCGCCGGCCAGCCGCACCCACAGGTCGCCGAGCAGCTCGCTGCCTGACGCGGCCACAAAGGCATTGCGGGGGAAGCCTGGGAACACGGGCGCCTCGCCTGGTACGACGGTCAGAGTCAGATCAGCCCGGAGCGTGTCGCCGGACATGAGGGTGGCGCGCACGACCGACGACGAGCCCCCGAGCCAGTCCGGCGTCCCCGAGATCAACCCGTCCTCGCGCAGGCTCAGGCCCGATGGGAGCGCGCCCGACTCGAGGGCAAACGATGCAGGCTCCTCGGGGAGCAGCGCGAGGCGTCCCTCGTACGGCACCGCGAGGTTCGGAGCGGGCACCTGGGTCACCAGAGTCGGCCCGCCGCCGCCGCCAAAGCCGCCCGAGGTCTCCGGGCACCCCATGAGCAAGACGATCCCGAGAGCGAGGAGGCAGCGCATCGCTCCCATCGTAGTCCAGCCAACGGGACCCACCCGCTCTGGTAGCGTCGGTGGTGATGTTTCGTGTTCTCTTCCTCGCGCTGCTCAGCGTAGCCCTGCTCTCCCCCGTCGATGTCCTCGCGGCGGTGACCGCCTGCCGCACTCCGTGGGAGATGCATCCCGGCGAAGGCGTCGTCAGCTGGGGCTTCGACATGGGCTCCCACGGACACATCGACGAATACGGCTTCTCCACCATCCCCGACCCCGTGGGTCCGGGCTGGGGCCCAGCGCCGAACGATCAGTCCGTGGACTACGACCTGCAGGGCAACTCCACGCTCTGCGGGGTGGTGGACTGCCGATACGGCGGCGAGTTCACCTACTTCAAGACCGTGGTCTACCTGCCGCCCAGTCTGCAATTTGACCTCGTCAACGTCACGGTCGCGCTCGTGGACGACGGCGTACGCATGACGGTGTTCTCGCCCAGCAGTCCCGGCGGCGTCACGGACCCGGGCGGCTACGCGTTCCTCGGCGGGGGCAGCAGCAGCGACCTGCTGCCCTACATGACGTCCGATCCGTACAGCACCATCGTGATCACCCACGTGGATGACTGCTGCACTGCGGCCCTCATTCAGGGAGTCGAGATCGAGGTGACGGTCGAGGGTCGCCCCGAGGAGCTACCCATCGACTGCGGGATCTGGGACGAAGACGGCGACGGCTTTCCCCCGGCCGGGGGCGACTGCGATGACACGGACCCGTCGATCTACCCCGGCGCGCCTGAGGTCGCCGATGGCGTGGATCAGGACTGCGACGACGTGGTGGACGAGGGCACCGAGGCGTTCGACGACGACGGCGACGGCCAAACCGAAGACGAAGGAGACTGCGACGACGCCAACCCGTTCGCGTTCCCCGGAGCCACCGAGGCGTGCGACCAAGACCTGTTGGATCTGGACTGCGATGGGTGCCCGGGCTCCACAGACCCGGACTGCGGCGGCACGTGCGGCGAGCCCGCGGGCGACGACGACGACAGCGCAGCGGCGGGCGACGATGACGACGCCACGCTGGCCGCTCCTGCCGAGCCTCCGGACGCAGGCTGCGACTGCGCACAGTCCCTCATGGTCACGCCGGTGTTGCCGGTGCTCCTGCTGCCGCTGGCCGGGCTGCGACGCCGCCGCCGCGGTGATCAGGCCTAGAGCTTCTTCCAGCTCGCTCGCGGGGTCTCCTTGCTGCGCGGGGCGGGCCCGGCCGTCAGCACATAGAGCGCGCGTCGGTTGGCGGCTTCGTCCACACCGTCCGCGGTCTGCTTGCTGAGCACCGACTCGCCGAAGCCCTGATAGTAGATGTCGATGCTGTGACCCTTGCTCTTGAAGTACTGCGCGAGCGTGCGGGCGCGCCGCTCCGAGAGCGCCTGGTTGCTGCCCCCATCCCCGACGGTGTCCGTGTAGCCGCCCACGTACAGGGTGACCTTGACCAGCTCGCCGTACTTCTTGACCGCGTCCGCGATGCGGGACCACGCGACGTCCGCCTTGGGGGCCTCCTCGGCGAGCAGGTCGTGCTTGCCGCTCTCGAAGATGACGTCCTCGTGGGGGATGGTGAGGCTCCAGGGGATGATCTCCACCTCGGAGTAGTAGCCAAAGGCGTCGTGCGCGGTCACGGAGACCCGCAGCACGTTGCCGGCCTTGTCCTGGGGCCACGTCACCCGGGTCGCCTTGCCGTCGACCGCGTCCGCTGTCGCCACCGTGCCCGAGCCGAGCACCTCCATGGTGTCTGAGAGCACCTCGATGACCACCGAGCTGGGCTTGTGATTCGTGACCAGATCGAAGGTCCGCGTCTCGAGATCGACGCTGTTGGGAGGGATGCTGGCGGTGATGGGCGGCGCGGAGGAGCAAAAGAAGAGATCTTCGAGCACCTCGGAGCTCCCGTCCTTGCGCACCATCTCCACAGCGACCTCGTACATGACCTCGCCTCCCTTTGGCGCCGACCACGTGTACCGAAGATCCTTGCCAGGCACGACCGACGGCACCGCCCAATCCTTCTTGAATCCGCCCTCGGCGGTCACCGTGATGGCCGCGCGATAGAGCTTCTCGTCAAAGGTCACGATCAGCGTGGGCTTCTCGCCCTTCGCGGGGTCGACGAGCTCGGCCTCCATAGCGAGGAAGACGCCTGCGGACGCGATGGACGGCAGGAGCAGGAGCGCGAGCAGGAGCGAGAGAGTCTTCACGGCATTCCTCCGAAGCGAGGGCGGGGCCCAGCTGGGAAGACCGAACCTAGCAGCCTGTCGAGTCAGGTTGGGCCGGTGACGGGGGCGCACGTGCGGTACCCTGCGCCGTCGTGAAGCAGACCACCTCCCCTCCCCGTCTCGCCGCCCTCGGCGTGCCCCGCACCGACTGCAACCACTGCAGCGCCTGCTGCAGTTCGTTCCGGGTAGGGCCGCTGCTCCCCGAGGACGTGGACCGGGTCAAGGCTGCCCTGCCGACGGTCGCGGCTGCCTTCCCCGACCACCCGATCGATGGGATCTTCAGCGAGGAGATCCACCGGGAGCGGCCCGCAGTGTTCCTGACCAAGCGGGACGGGTTCTGCACGTTCTTTCGTAAGGGCACGGGATGCGTGATTCACGCATCGGCGGGCAGCGAGGAGAAGCCGCTGGTCTGTCAGCTGTTCCCACTGCAGCTCATCGCCACGGAGAACAGCACCCGCATCGGCATCCGCCCCACGTGTCTGTCGGACCACCGCTCCTGGGTAGACGGCCCGCCGGTGCCCGGCGAGTTCATCCACCGAGTGCTCAACCACCCCCTGGGCGCCCTGCAGCGGCCGCTGCCGGTGGGCGAGGACGTGCTGCTTCGGGTCCTCTCGCTTCCGGATCTCGACACGGCGACGGTGCTGAGCTTCCTCGCCCAGCGTCCATCGCGGGAAGACCCGCCTGACATCGAGCCCTGGCTGACTTCGGGGCTGGCTGCGGTGCTCGTCAGCGTGGACGAGCTGCTCGCCATGGGCGCCGACGCAGTCCCCGGGGGGGGCGGCCTGGGGCCCCTGCATCCAGGCACGTCCACGGCGACCTGGCTCCGGCGGTTCCGCTCCTGGCTGGAGTCTCGTGACGCACACAACGACGGCCAGTGGCCCGAGGTGCACGAGAGCCTCCTGCCGTATCTGCGCGACGCCCTGCAGCGGCTGGTCTTCGTGGGCCAGACCTCGCTGTTCCCGACGCTGCCGTGGGCTCTGCTCGCGTACATCGCCGCCGCGCGCTGGGCTGCCGCGTTCGCCGTGCAGGCCTATTCCGAGCACATGGTCGGCGAGACGTTCTGCAAGGCCGCCCCGAAGGGAGACCTCGTCCTGGAGCGCTTCGGACCGATGTTCTCCTCGCTGCTCATCATCCTGGAGGGTCCGCGGGTACAGCGCGCGCTGCTCGATGGCGGTCCTCCGTTTGCCTGAGCAGGCAGCGGGTACGCGCCGCAGCGGCGCACTGATTCGCGGACCGGAGGGAAGCTTCCCCGGGGTCCGCGGGTCTGTCCTGTCCGTGCCCCGCTTCGCCCTCTCCCTGCTCCTCTTCGCTCTGTGCGCCGCCCCCGCGCACGCACAGGAGGAACCGGACGTCCGCTTCGACGACCCCGACGCGCCCCTGCGCGCCCGGATCGACCAGGTGTTCGACCGCGCGCCCGTCGGTGGACGCACGCTGCGCGACCAGCTCGCCACCCTGGAGTTCGAGGGGTGCCTGGACAGCATCGACGAGGAGCTCACCGCAGGGCTCTACGCGCTCCGCGTCGTGCACGTCGCGGCCATCGAGCGACGTTCGTACCGCAAGGCCTGGCGCCTGTGGGAGAGCAGCGTGGACGGCCTCTCGGACGACGCATGGCAGCTCCTGTCCACCTGGCTCGACTCGCCGGAAACCGCGCGACGTCTCTATCTGTGCGATGACGACCTGCCGGCATCCTGGCGTCGCGCCGACGCGGCGGGCTACGTGCGGGAGGCCATCGGGTGGTTCGACGCGGCGGCCGCCGAGCGGGACCGACGGCTGCGCCGCGGGGCGCCGGCGGATCGCGAGCAGGCGGTGATGGAGCTGGCCGAGCTGGAGAGCGGCCTCATTCGACGCTTCATCGCGACGTACCCCGAGGGCGACGCAAACGACGATCTCCTGGTGGAGCTCGAGGAGCGGCTCGATCTGATGTGGGAGACGCTGGTGGAGCCCTTCCACCTCGGGTTCACCCCGAAGGCCCGCACCACCCAGACTGCCGCCGCGCCGGAGAACATGGGACGCGCGCGCCTGCAGAGCCCGTTCTCGGGCATCGCCATCCCAGATCCTCGGGATGTGGCGGCGCGGGATCGGGTGGCCCGCTCGTGGCGGCGACAGAACCGGAACATCAACCGGGAGGTCGACACCATCCAGTCCGAGCTCGACGCCCTGGTTGTCGAGATCGAGACGCGCGTCGCGGCGGGGACCGTGGACGCGGAGCTGGACAAGCTCGTGCGCGAGGCGGGCCGGACCGACGCGAGATTGGCATCCACGGTGGCGACCCTGGAGCGGATGCAGCACAAGGTGCGGCACTACTCGACCGGTCGCAGCTGGATCGACGGAATGCTGAGCAACGGCTACCGCCGCCGGGCGGTGCGCCGACTGAGCCGGCGGGAAGACACCGTGCAGACCGAGCGACGGGAGGTCGAGGCGACGATCGCCCGAGCCGTCTCCGCTGGAGCCATGGAGCCGGGGGAGCTGCGGGACGGGGGCGCGTCGCTCACCGGCCAGCGGATCGGTGGACGTGATGACGTCGGACCTGGGAACTGGCTGGTCGGCTTGCCGCAAGGCTCGCTCGGTGAGACGAGCAGCGAGCCCGTCGCCGACGGCATTCCCGCCGGCAGCGGATGGGTCTCACGCACCTACGAGGGTCCGATGCCGACCCCATCGGGCGTGTGGAGCGAGGACCTCGTGAACGCGATCCGCGCCAAGCACCCCCAACTCGACGACGCGGACACGCGAATCCTTCTGGGCTTGGTGCAGCTCGCCTACAAGGAGCTGCGCACCCGCGCGGACATCGAGGAGGCGGTCGCCCGCAGCCTCGGCACCGGGTCGGGGCTCGCCCTCCTCGGTGAAGAGAACACGCTTTCGGATCTGTGGATTCGGGGACGCTCGACCAACGAACAGCCCATCGTCACCTTCGTCCTCAAGCTGTTCTTCTAGGCGTTCACGCCTTTGGCGTTGACGACGGCGCGACGGCTCGGCAGTGTGCAAGGCGCATGGATCCGTACCCCGCCAATCGCACCCGTTCGTCGTTCCCGCTGCGCGCGGTGCTGCTGGTTTGCGTGGCTGGCGCGGGCTGCTCCGGCCCCGGCGTCGCCAACGATGACGACGAGGCGACACCGGCCCCGGTGAGTCCGATCATCCCGTTTGAGGACTCAGGCCCCGAGCGCGGTCTGGTCACGGCCCTGCAGAGCTCCGACGGCCTCGAGGGCGTGACATCGTGGGGGACCGGCGGGCGCCTCGTGGCCCGCGATCTCGACGGCGATGGTGACATCGATCTGCTCTTCGCGGAGTTCACCGGCGCGCCGCTGGTCTACCTCAACGATGGCGCGGGTTTCTTCTCCGAGGTCGATGCCGGGTTCAGCCTGCCCTCGGGCACCGTGACCATCGCCGCCACGGTCGCCGACCTGACCGCCGACGGCGTCGCCGACCTGCTGCTCAGCACCCGGGCATCGCTGCTGCTCTGCGCGGGTCTCGGCGACGGGCGGTTCGGCGAGCCCTCGACCCTCTTCTCCCTCGACGAGCCCACCAAGGTCGACATCACCAACATCGCGGTGGGGGACGTGGACGGCGACAATGTCTCCGACCTGCTCCTCTCCACCTCGGGCTACCAGATCGTGGACGGAGAGCCGCTGGAGCTGGCGGGCGCTCCGGATGTTCTGCTGCTCCGCAGTGATGAGGGGCTGGAGCAGGTGTGGATCGAGGCGGACGCTCCGGGGAGCAGTGCCTTGCTCGCCACGCTCACCGACTTCGACACCGACGGCGATCTGGACATCTACGTACCTCAGGACGAGGGCCTCCCTGGCCTGATGTTCCGCTCCTCTGGTGGAGGAGACGAGCTGCTGGAGGTCTCCGCGGCCATCGGAGTCGACGTACAGATGTCGGCGATGGGCTTCGACTCCGCCGATCTGAATGGCGACGGGCGTCTCGACTACTGCATCTCGGACATCGGCAACCCGGTCTGCCTGCTGTCCGAAGGTGCCCAAGGCTTCGTCAACGGCACGACAGCGCTCGGACTCGCGGATCCGGCCGTCGGCTGGGGCCTCGCCCTGGGCGACCTGGACAACGACGGATTCGTCGAGCTGCTTCAGGCCTCGGGCCCTTCGGACGACGCGGACCCCGGGGAGAACGCCACCGCCCCCCAACCGAACCGGGTCTGGCGCGGCCTCCCAGGCGGGGGGTTCGCCCCGTTGGGACCGGCGATCGGCTTCGACTCGACGGACAACGACCTCGGCGTCGCCACCGTCGATCTGGACGGAGACGGCTCTCTCGACGTCGTCCTCGCCGGTCCTGGCCGCGCGCCGAAGCTCTGGATGAACCGGCCGGGCGGAGCCTGGATTGAGGTCATCGTGCAGGGGCCTGCGGGATCGCCCGAGAGCTTCGGCGCGCAGGTCTCACTCCGGATCGGCGATGTACGCGTGACCCGGGAGATCACCTCGAGCCGGGGCCCCAACCAGGGGGCCGCACGCGCTCACTTCGGCCTCGGTGGGACTGACGTCATCGAGCGCATGGAGGTCCGGTGGCCCGATGGGGCCGTGGTGGAGCTGCGAGACGTGACGGCCGGACAGGTGCTGCGCGTCGTGCATCCTTGATGCGGTAAGGACCCGGGCCCTAACCCTCGCGGCGGTCCTCATCCACGGCGCCTCGCGCGTTCCTCTGCCGCGCCCGCATACTCTGCGCGCCCCGCACCCGAGGATCTCGATGCCTGACGCCACCTCCTCCAATCACACCTTCTCCTTCTTTCGCGTCGGTGGGTTTGACCAGGTCCGCATCGACACCGGCGCTGACCTCGTTGCTCTTCGCCACCTCGACCAGAAGCTCTGGGTCGCCCTCGCCTGCCCCTCGACCGGCCTCGAGTTCGACGAGAAGACCCTCGCCCTCATCGACGCCAACGGCGACGGACCATCCGCGCCCCCGAGATCCTCGATGCCATCGACTGGGCCGTCGCGCGGCTGCGCTCGCCGGACTGCCTCCTCGCTGGCACCGCGACCCTCCCCCTCGCTGACATCGACATCACGACGGACGAGGGGCGACGCCTCCTGGCATCTGCGAAGCAGATCCTCTCCAACCTCGGCCGCCCCGACGATGTCGCTATCCACCCCGCCGACACCGCCGACACCGCTGCCCTCTTCGCCAACACCGCGTTCAACGGCGACGGCGTGGTGCCCGCGGACTCCACCCCCGACGAGGCCGTCTCAGCCCTCATCAACGACATCCTCGCCTGCACCACGCCCGCCACCGACCGCTCGGGCAAGCCCGGCATCACCCGGGAGACGCTGAACGCCTTCTTCGAGCAGGCCCAGGCGTTCTCGGACTGGTGGGCCGCAGCGCAGGCTGAAGGCGTGCTCCCCCTGGGCGAAGCCACGGGCGCCGCCGCGGACACCATCCGCGCGGTCGCCACCAAGATCGACGACTACTTCGCCCGCTGCCGCCTCGCCGCGTTCGACCCCCGCGCCGTGGACGCGCTCAATCGCCAGGAGTCCGAGTACCTGGAGATGGCCGCGAAGGACATGTCCATCACGCCGGACGAGGTCGCCGGCCTACCGCTCGCCCGCGTCGAGGCCCACCGCGCCCTGCCACTCGAGGTTGGCATCAACCCCGCCTGGACCAAAGCCATCGCCGCCCTGCAAGACGCCGCCATCACTCCGCTGCTTGGGCCAACCGAGCAGCTCACCGAGCAGGCCTGGGACGACCTACGCAGCCAGTTCTTGCCCTTCGAGAGCTGGCGGGAGAGCAAGACCGGCAGCGCCGTCGAGACCTTGGGCCTCGAGCGAGTCCGCGCCATCCTCGACTCCGACGGCCGGGCCGCGACGGACGCCTTGCTCGACAGAGACGAAGCCCTCACCGACGAGGCGATGGCGATCGAGAGCGTCAACAAGCTCGTGCACCTGCACCGGGACCTGCTGACGCTGGTGCGCAACTTCGTCAACTTCAAGCACTTCTACGACCCCACGAAGAAGGCCATCTTCCAAGCCGGAACGCTCTTCCTCGATCAGCGCAGCTGCAATCTGGTCCTGCGCGTCGAGGACCCGGCGAAGCACGCCACCCTGGCCCACCTCAGCCGCGCCTACCTCGCGTACTGCGCGTGCGTGAGCAAGAGCACGGGCCAGACGATGAACATCGTGGCCGCGTTCACTGGCGGCTCCACCGACAATCTGATGGTTGGCCGCAACGGCATCTTCTACGACCGTAACGGGCAGGACTGGGATGCCACGATCACCCGGATCGTGGTGAACCCCATCAGCGTGAGACAAGCGTTCTGGTCGCCGTACAAGCGTGCTCTTGCCGCCATTGAGGCTCAGGTCGCCAAGCGCGCCGAGGCAGCGGACAAGGCCGCCGAGGAGAAGCTCGCCGCCGCCAAGGCCGCCACGACGGCCGGCAAGAGTTCTGGCCCCCCGAAGTCGAAGTTCGACGTCGGGGTGGTCGCGGCCCTCGGCGTCGGCGTGGGCGGCCTCGTCGCCGCCCTGGGAATGATCCTGCAGGTCTTCTTCGGGCTCGGGTTCTGGATGCCCGTGGGGATCCTGGGGCTGATCCTGCTCATCTCGGGCCCGTCGATGTTCATCGCTGCGCTCAAGCTCCGGCAGCGCAACCTCGGCCCTCTGCTGGATGCCAACGGCTGGGCGGTCAACGCCATGGCGAAGATCAACATCCCGTTCGGCCGCTCGCTCACCGGCGTCGCCCACCTCCCCGAAGGCTCCGATCGCGACCTGCGCGACCCGTTCCCCGAGCGCAGCAACGGGCTGCGCATCGCCGTCGTTGGGGGATTGCTCGCGCTGCTGGCTGCGGCCTGGTGGTTCGGAGCCCTGGACTCCGCTCTGCCTGACGTGCTCGACCGCGCCTCGGTCCTCGGCAACCCCGGCCCCGCCTCTCCGTAGGGCGGCGGCCGGGCTGCTAGTCTCGGCCGCGCCCAACCCACGGAGGTCGCCGTGATTCCTTACTTTCCGCCCATCGCGCTGCCCATCCCCGGCACGGACTCCCGCCTGGATCTATGGCTGCTGCTGACCATCGGCGGCATCGCGCTCGGCACGGAGTATGCGCGGTCCCGAGCCATCGACAAGAACCTGTCGGTGAAGGCGACGGTCGACTGCACGCTGTTCATGGTCGGGATGGGCTTCATCGTCTCGCACTGGGTGCACATCCTCGCGTACAACTACCACCTCTTCGCTGAGGACTGGCGCCGCATCCTGCCGTGGTACGGCGGGTTCTCTTCCATCGGGGGCTTCCTGGGGGCGGGCATCGCCATCCCCCTATTCCTCAAAGGGATCCGCAAGGTGCCGCTGTGGCCCTATCTGGACAACCTGTGCGTCGGCTTCATCCTGGGGTACTTCTTCGGGCGGGTAGGCTGCTTTACGGCCCACGACCACATCGGCGCCCAGAGCACCTTCTTCCTCGCTGTGGACTTCCCAGAGCGCCTCGGCGGACCACGTCACGACCTGGGGCTGTACGAGGCGCTCCTGCTCTTTAGTCTGGTTGTGACCTTCGCCATCCTCGATCGCGCAAAGATCCAGGAGAAGCCCTGGTTCTTCGACGGGTTCTTCAGCGCGGTGACGTTGCTCGTCTACGGCCCCATGCGCGTCGTGTTCGACTCGCTTCGCGCTCAGGACCTGGAAGACTTCGGGCGGCGCTCGGATGTGCGGTACCTGGGGCTCACGCCAGCGCAGTACGGGGCCATCACGCTGTTCTGCCTGGGGATGTGGATGCTCTGGTACCGCCGTGGCAAGGGTCAGATCGACGTCAGCGGTGAGGCTCTGCGCGACTGGCCGGCGGGACAAGCCCCCGCCGCGGTGCAAGAGCGCGCCGAGTCAGGCCCGCTCTTCGCGCGCAGCTACCCGAAGGACGCTGGTTAGCGCACTACGGCGAGCACGATCCCGACGACAAGCAAGGTGATGCCCAGCACCACCGCGATCAGCGCGCCCTTGCTCAGCGCTGGCTTCTTCGGAGGCGGAGCAAGTGGGCTCGTTCGCCGCTTGCGCTTCCTGCCTGTCGGCGCGGTGCCGTCGGTTGGCCGCCGACGACGCTTCTTCTTCTTTGAGGGCCCCGGAGCCCCCGTCTTGATGCCGGCCTCGGGAGGGATGGTCTCCCGAGCCTCGTCGGGGACATCAGGTAGATCCGCCGCCGGCTGCCCGACGGCGCTGGGCATCGCGATCGAAGGCATCGCGCGAGTCGCAGGGACCTCCGCTGCCACCCCTTCGGTTCCAATCGGACCGTCCGGCCCGAACGCCGAGACCACCGCTTGGTGCCCCTCGGTCAGCTGATCCTCAGTGGGGAGCGCGAGCGTGCGAGGCGCCTCGAAGACCGGGGGCCCGCCTGCTGCCTTGCCCAGGGGCGTGAGGTTCGGGTCGGTGGGCTGCTCCTCGTCATTGGGGGCGGGACCCGGTCCATCGGCGACCGTCGCCGCGCCCTGGTCCACTGCCGCGAGGTTCGTCGCAGCAACGGGAGGCGAGACCGCCGTCTCCCCAGGGCCGGGCCCCGGAGTCGCCGCCATTGCGGGGTCGACACCGATCCGCCCGGTCCCGGTCACGGCAGGCGACAGCTCTTGGATCACCCCGCTGATGTCCCGAAGAAAATCCTTGAGCGTGGTCCGCGGCCGGATGTCCCCGTGGATCTCGCGCAGGACCGCGGCGGCCTCCTCGGCGGTCTGATACCGATTCGCGGGGACACGCTGGAGGAGCCTCGCGACGACCGGAGCCAGCTGTGGGGCCCGGGCGACGAGCCGAGCCCCCTCTTCTTCAGGCTTGCGCCGCGCCACCTGCTCAGCGATCCGGGCGAGGTTCCGACCCTGAAAGAGCCTCTCTCCCAAGACGAACTCGTAGAGCATCGCGCCCACCGCAAACAGGTCCACCGACGGGCGGAAGTCCCGAGTCCCGCCCCACACTTCCGGCGCGATATAGCCCGGTGTCCCCTTGACCACCCCGCGGGTTGTGGACTCCAGGTTGATGGTGGACTTCACCAGCCCCCAGTCGGTGATCTTGAGCACACCGCGTCGGTCGACGAGGATGTTTGACGGCTTCAGATCGCGGTGGATGATCTCCAAGGCAGAACCGTCGTCGTCCTTGGCCGTGTGGGCGTGGTCGAGCGCGTCAAAGATCTCGATCGCCATCTCGATGCAGACGGGCACTGGGATCTCGATGCGCTGCCGCCGGAGCCCTTCGAGGAACGTGTTCAGATCAGGACCGTCGACGAACTCCATCGCGACGAAGATCTCACCCTCGTGCTCCCCCACCCGGTACACGTCGACAACGCCTGGATGCTTGAGGTGCCCGCAGACCCTCGCCTCCGTGATGAGGGCCTTCTTCTGGGCCTCCATCTCACCCGGCGGAGGACGGAGTAGCTTGAGCGCCTGGCGCTTTCGAAAGCCGAGATCGCCGGACTCAGTGGCCTGCCATACCTCGGCCGCAGCCCCACGGCCGAGCAACCGCTCCAGCTCGTACGGGCCCAGCTGTTCTCCCTGGGTATGGATGGGGGTCTCGGCGGTCATTCAGTGCACGTCCGGGGCGGGGTGAGAGTACCACGTCCACTTCTTCGGCCTTGCTGGCGGGGTACCCTGCGGCCATGGGGTCAGACCACAGCAAACCATCGCGTACTACCGGTCCCGTCGCCTACGTCGTCCTCCTGGGCGGGTTTGCGCTCATGTTGATGATCAGCAAGCCGTTCCTCGCGTCGATGGAGGGTTCCTCTCGCAACGCAGAGTGTCTGACCAACCTCGAGTTCATCGCCACCGCGCTCGAGGACGTCCCAGCACGCCAGTGCGGGCCCTGGCCGAAAGAGATGCCTCACGAGACGCCAAAGGCCTGGGCCGACGCGCCCGCGTGCTGGGACGGGCTGGCGTTCGAACGGGACTTGCAGCTCTGGGGACAGTACGAGGTGCGTCCTAGCGGGGCTGGGTGGGTCGCCACCTGCCGACAGGATCTCGACGGCGACGGCAACGCGGTCGTCTACGAGGCCACGGACCAGCGCACAGCAGGTCACAAGGCAGGCACCGAGGACTGAGCGCTGGCCGCTCAGTCCCGGGCCGCTCAGTCCCGGGTCGCGACCCCGTCCGTCTGGGGATGCAGGGTTGAGTCCACGATGAGCAGCAACTCCTCGATCGCCGCCTCCACCTCGCTCGCTTGAGTCGGTCCACCCAACGGGATGGAGCGGTAGAAGGCCCAGCCCTGCCGCCCAGGGAAGAACAGCCCCAGCTGTAGCGTCTCGCTGGGCGCGTCGAATCGCGCGCTCAGCACGCCCGTCGCCTCGATGTCGGACACGGCGAGCTTCATCGCGGTCCAGATCCCGGTCCGCCGCTGCTGAGCAGGTGCCACCAGTGCATCCTCGAGCTGCTCCTGGAACCGGGCGGTGTTCTTCACCTCGAGGAAGAAGTCGAGATCGAGCTCCTGGCGAGGGGTGAGGAAGACGGTGTGGGTGTGGCTGGCGTGACCGGCGAGCCGCGCGGTGACCTCGTGGGTCCCAGGCGGAAGCAGCAGCTCGATCGGCTCCGACCCCTGGCTGCGTCCACGCTCTACACCACCAACGAGCACGGTGGCTCCGCGGACCGACGACGTGATGCGAACTCGCGCTGGCGGCACACCGATGGTCTCGTCGCGCACCGCTTCATAGAGCTCGACAATCTCGCTGGGCTCCCAGCGGCGGTTGGCCTCCCACGACGGGTCGAGAGTCATGGCAGCGCGCAGCGCCTCACGGCCCGTGAAGTCGTTCCCACCTCGAATGTCGGTGCGCGCCTTGAGCAGCTGCAGTTCCCGCCGCAAACCATCGGGCAGGCGCTCGTGGGGGTAGCCCTCGACGAGCGCGATCGCATCGTCGATCAGCGATCGAGCGACGGACCATTCCTGGCGCTGGTAAGCAATCCACGCGGCATCGAGCCAGCGATTTGCGGTGCGCTGGGCGACGATCACGCCCTCGGAAGGCTTGGCGAAGGGCTCGAAGACACGATCCCGGTCGGGACGCACGCCATCCACTGCGGAGAGCGCCGCCGCGATCTCGTCGTACACAGGGCCGGCCTGCGCGCGGTCCGTGTCGTCGGCCATCAGTGCCCACACCGCGATCGGCACGTCGTTGGACTTGCGTGCGGCGTCGGCAGCGGCAGGAGACAGGGTGAGACCCAGTCCGACGGCGGTGACCAGCAACGTAGTGAGGCGTTTCATGAGAGCTCCTTTGTGGCCCACGCGACCACCGAACTCAGGTCTACCCCGGGACCACGGAGGAAACCAGTTGGAATCCATTAACTTGAACGATCTTCACAGGTCCTCAGCATCCCCGAGAGGAGCCCCGAAGCCGCCGCCGCCTGGGGTCAAGATCGTCAGCTGGTCGCCAGGCTGCATTTGCCGGGCAAAACAGCCGGGGAGCGCCTCCGTGCGCCCGTCGCGGGTCACGAACGCCTCGCCGGGGGCGCCGGGAGCTCCGCCGGCCAGCCCGAACGGCGGCGTAGTGCGGCGCTGAGACAGCAGCGTGCAGTGCACCGGAGCGAGGAAACGCAGCGTGCGCTGCACGCCCTCGCCACCCGCGTTCCGGCCCGATCCCCCGGAGCCCCTACGCGGTGCGAAGCGCTCGACCAACACTGGGAAGCGAGCCTCGAGAACCTCGACGTCCGTGATCCTGGTGTTGGTCATGTGCGTCTGGACGCAGCTCGCCCCAGGGCTCCATGCTGTCGCGCCGGCCCCGCCGGCGATGGTCTCGTAGTAGCCCCCCGCTGGCGTCCCAAACGCGAGGTTGTTCATCGTCCCCTGCGATGCTGCCGCGATCCCAAGCGCACCGAGCAGCACATCGACGACGCGCTGGCTGGTCTCCACGTTGCCCGCGACGACCGCGGAGCCGTCGGGAGGATCGAGCAGGCAGCCCGGCGGAACGCGAACCTCCACCGACGAGAGAACGCCTTCGTTCAGTGGGATGTCTCGTCCGATGGCGCAGCGCAGCACGTAAAGGACGGCGGCACGGACCACCGCCCGCGGCGCGTTCAGGTTGCCCAGCGACGCCGGCCCGGTCCCCGCAAAGTCAACGATGAGCCGGGATTGGTTCGCCTCACCTCGCCGGGTCAGGCGTACGACCAGTTGGGTGCCGTCATCGAGACCGTCGGCGAAGTGGCCGATGGCTTCGGGCTGCTCGGCGAGCCACGCCTGAAGCACGGTGTTCCCGTGCTCGATGATCCACCTCGACCAGCGGTCCACGATGTCAGAGCCTCTTTCTTCGTGAAGCTCCGCGAGGGCGTGAACGCCGACGTGATTCGCCGCCACTTGCGCCTTGAGATCGGCGAGCACGGTGTCGGGGTCGCGGGCGGGGTAGTCCCCCGCCATGAGCGCATCTCGAATCGCGGGCTCGCACCAGTGGCCCTGGTCTACGAGCAGCAGGCAGCGCAAGACCACCCCCTCCTCGGCCAGGGACGTCGAGAACGGAGGCATGGAGCCGGGGGTGATCCCGCCCACATCCGCGTGGTGGCCGCGAGAGGCCACCCAAGCGCAAGCCTGCTCCGCTCCAGCCGCAAAGACCGGGCTCATCACAGTGATGTCAGGGAGGTGGGAGCCTCCCTCCCGAGGATCGTTGCTCGCCCAAGCTCGCCCAGGTCGCACCTCGTCAGGCGGGAGCCTGCTCAGCAGCGCGCGCAGGGTCTCGCCCATGGCCCCCAGATGCACCGGTATGTGCGGCGCGTTGGCCAGCAGTCGCCCATCCCGGGTGAACACCGCGCACGAGAAGTCGAGACGCTCCTTGATGTTCGTGGACCACGCGACCCGGGCGAGCGTGGCACCCATGCGCTCGGCGACACCCATGAAGCGACGTGAGTACAAAGCCAACCCCACCGAGTCGGGTTGATCGGGAGTCTGGCGCTCGGGTTGGGGACCGGCGCCGGCGCGCGTGAGTTCAACAAGACCACCTTCCCACACGAGCGCGGCCCAACCGGGATCGACCACCACCGTGGTCTCTCCCCCGACGATCAGCGCTGGCCCGACCACCTCATCCCCGCCGTGCAAGCACCTCCAGTCATAGACCGGCGCCCGATGACATGTACGCGCTCCCTCGGTGGTGTGATGAACCGCGACCGTACCGATCCGGTTCCTCGCCGGACGTCGGATCTCCGGGGGCGACCGCAGTGACACTGGCGGACTCCAAGATGCGGTCACCCGCACCGTCACCACCTCGATCACCCCGGACTCACGGCGCAGCCCGAACAGCCGCTCGTGCTTGGTCTCGAACTCCTCGCCGTCCTTGGCGAGGATGACGTGAGTGCTCCCCAGGTAGCGCATGGCCCAAACGGCCTGAACCCTGGGAACCACTCCCGGACTCTGCTCCCGGAGCTGTGTCCGCGCGCGCTGCTCGAGGGTCTCGATGAGGGGCCTCTTCTCGGCGGCGAGGCTCGGCGTCCACAGTTCCTGAACCGCCGCCTCTTCGTGAGCCGTGAGGTCGGCTCCAGCGATTCCCCAGGCCGAGAGCACCCCTGCCCTCGGGTGCACCGCCACCCGTGAGATACCGAGCAGCTCCGCGGTCGCACACGCGTGCTGCGCGCCGGCCCCGCCCATCGCCACCAGCACGTGGATGCGAGGGTCGTGCCCCCGACTGGCGCTCACGGCTGCGATCGCATCGGCCATCACCCGGTTCGCGACCGCAAGGAAGCCAGCCGCAGCGTCTCGGACGGCGTCCCCGTCGGCCGGGCTCACGCCGGCCGCGTGGGCCACGGCCCGCACCGCTGCGTCGAGGTCGAGGGCCTCCCGGCCCGTCGGTCCGAACACCGCAGGGAACCAGCGGGCCTGCAGGCGTCCCAGGACCAGGTTTGCGTCCGTGACCGCGGCGTGAGTTCCCAGTCCGTAGCTCGCCGGCCCCGGATTGGCGCCCACGCTGCCAGGTCCGACGCGGGTCACCCCTTCGCCGATCCAGAGCTGTGATCCACCACCGGCAGCGACGCTCACGAGATCGACGGCGGGCAGAGGGACCCGCTGGTCGCCGAGGGTGAACGAGTCGGTCGTCTCGGTCTCCCCTGCCCAGCGACACACGTCCGTCGATGTGCCGCCCATATCGAACCCGAGCACCGCATCGAAGCCGTACTCACGCGCAATGCGTGCGCAGGCTGAGACGCCCCCGGCCGGTCCCGACAGCAGAGCGTTTCGGCCCCGGAACTGTTCGCCGCCCACATGGCCACCCCGGCTGCTCATGAACACAGCGTGATCGGCGATAGGAGAGGAACTCACGCGACCCACGAACCGCTTGACGGCGGGCGTCACCGCAGCGTCCACCAGCGCCGCCTGGGTCCGGTCGATCAGCCCCTCACGGGGCAGGACGTCGTGGCTCAGCACGACATCCTCAAAGCCTACCGACTTGGCCAACCCACCGACAACAAGCTCGTGCTCGGGGTAGCGGACGGCATGTGCCAGGCAGACAACGAGTGACTCACACCCCTCACGTCGGAGAGCAGTCAGCTGCTCACGCACCACCCCGGGGTCAAACTCACGCTCAACAAGCCCGTCGACCCGAACGCGCTCATCGAGTTCGACGACCCACTCCGAGAGCGGCTTGTGAGCCGCGATGTCGAGGGCGAAGATCTCCGGGCGCGCCTGATGCCCAATCTGAATCAGGTCGCCGAGACCGCGTGAGGTCACGAGCCCAACCCGTGCCAGGTCTCGGGTCAGCAGTGCGTTGGTCGCCACCGTAGTACCGACCCGCAGGGACACCCGGGCAGTCTCGGCCACGAGGCTCCGGACGACATCCAGCCCCGCCTCACCCGCGTTCAAGACTTTGGCGGTCCGCAGCTCTCCGAGCGGTCCGTGAGCGACGACGTCAGTGAACGTCCCGCCGCGGTCGACGGCGACGAGCCACTCCTCACTCACTATCGAAGACGCAGGGACTACCACCACACGGGTGCTCGATGGTTCCCTCGCTCCCCGCCGTGAAGAACGTCTCCACCTGCCTCATGACCTCGTCCGTCCCCCGAATGAACGTGTGGGCCTCCGACGCGATCGCAGCGGGTCGGTTCCCCTCCGGCGGCAGCCCTCGCTGGGAGTCGAACTGCATGTAGCCCCGAGAGTCCGGCCCAGTCGGCGCGGTCAGCTCATCGAGTCCCGCCACCCGGTGCACCGCCGGACTCACGAGTGGTACCTGGGCGCCACGCGCGAGCGACTCTGCGGTGAAGTTCGGTACCTGCTCATCGCCCACTGACACCTGCATGAGCAAGCTCTTGTCCACCAGTCCTCGGTAGTGAGTCACCGGGTCCACCGCATCCCAGAGCAACTGACTCACGGTGTACAACAGCTGGCGGTCCCACGGCGCGTCCACATGGTCGATGACGAAGGGCTCGAACGCATTCCAGTTCGTGCTCCGCTCGAGCATGGTGCTCCAGGTGGAGCCCGGCACATGCAACACGGCGTGCTCCACCAGCTCCGACGTCGCCAGGAGCGTGAGTCCCTCGATCCCGCCAAGGCTGATGCCGAAGTAGTAGACGCGACTTGTGTCGATGAGAGAGTCCCCGCTCCCATCGAGGAACGCGGGCTGGTCCACGAACTGGGTGCGCAGCAGCCGCGGGAGAGCGACCTGATTGCTCACGCCCTGGACGAGCTTGTCGGTCAGGAGCGGGAACTTGCCGAGGTTGACGGCCACTCGGATCGCATCGGGCCGGTCTCGCTCCGTGAGTCCGCGCCACTCTCCCCCGATACCGATGGCGCCGAGCCGGTTGAGCAGCTCAATCGTGCTGTTCACGTCGTTGGGCGAGGTGAGGTAGTCCTGGGGCGCCGCGAAGATTCCATGCCCAAAGACCACCACGGGAACCGTCCCGGGGGCCGCGTCACGGACGCTGTCTGGAACCACCGCGATGAAGAACGCCTCGTCGAGGCCCCGGGCGATCGGGCGGCCTTGCTCATCCAAACGGAAGGCTCCGGCGTCGTGGTCCTCGTCGGTGGCGTCCGGTTCGTCTGCCCACAGATAGTGCGTGAGTTGAACCGACCCGCGAAGCTCACGCCATAGACCCACCGACGGAGTATCGCCGGAATCGCGGTCGAGGAACGCGTCGATGACGACCGGCGGATCGAACGAGGGATCAGCTGGCAGCTCCTCCCTCATCCCGGCCAGGACGTGGTCGAGCGGCAGTGCGATCGATGCTTGGCTCCCCACAGGGAAGTCCCATGCGTGCACTACGGAGTCGGTCGGGACCCCGAGGTCAGCGAGGCGCGCAAGCAGTGCGTGGTAGTGCAGCGCGACTGCCTGTTCCAGGCTCACAGGCTCGGTCTCGAGCATCGCCGCAAAGGCGGGCGCGCGAGGAATGGGATCGCCGCCCTGGCTACGCGCTCGATCGGTCACCACCACTGCGACACGGGCTCCGAATGGCAGCGGGGCCAACGGGCGCACGAGCACAGCCCGCTGCGCGTCAGCTTGTCCCGGGTACGCATCCACCTCCGCGAACGCCGGGAGCCGGAGCCCGGTGTCGAGGTCCCACATCTGCACTGAGTCGTCGGGTCCCAGCCCGCCACTCTCGCCGTCCCAGCGCGGCAGCGTGGCCCCGTCCACCGCGACCCCTGGCCGCCAGTACGAGGTCTGCCCGGCCGAGAAGCCGTCGCGCACGTCGAAGCGGCGCACGGGGATCGGGTCGCTGTCCGTGCCCACTGGCAGCGCGCCGTCGGGGATCCTCACCCGGCATCCGCCGTCGGTCTCCGCCGTGACATGCCAGGAAGGAAAAGGATTCACTAGGCTGCCATCGACGAGACCCGACGCGCCCCCCAGCGCGATGCAGGGGCTCGAGGGCAGCAGTGGGGGCTCCGACGGACAGCCGCAGAGAACGCAAAGCAGAGCGAGAAGAGGGGTCCACCTAGCCATCCGTTCATCCTAGGTCATCCCAGGCGACGACGGCCTCGCACACTTGTGCGCTGACCGGCACGGACACGACACGATCACGGGCGTCTACACTCGCTCGATGCCGCCGTCTCCCACCCCAGGCAGCCTCGCGTTTCTCGAGTGGCTTCACGACCGCACAGAGCCCTGGAACCCACGGGTGTGGGCGGTCACTGCACTGGTGCCCCCGGGGCACGTCACCACCTACGGAGATGTGGGTTCAGTGCTCGGCAGCCCTCGCTTCGCTCGGCAGGTGGGCTGGGCCCTCGCCGCGCTCAAGGACGCCGATGGCGACGTCCCATGGCACCGGGTCATCAACGCCCAGGGACGGATCTCCCATCGGGGAGACACCGACCGGGCCCGACAGCAGCTCCGGCTCCTCAAGGACGAAGGCGTGGCATTCAGCGAAGCCGGGACCTGCGACCTGGCGGACCTGCGGTGGCCATACCCCCGGATCGACCGTTGATCCGTCTACCTGCCGCGGAGGTCTGAGCCCTGGGACTCGGCCCACGCCGAGTACACCGGGACTGGCTCGGCCTTGCCCTTCATCTGCGCAGGCGCCAGCGCGTCGAGGGAGAAGCGCCCCTCGGGCAGGCCGTTGCGGACCGACTCACTGATGAGCACTTCGCCGCCCTTGGCTGCGGAACACAGGCGACTCGCCGTGTTCACCACGTCTCCCACCACGGTGTAGTCCATGGTCTTGCGGGAGCCGAGCCCGCCCCAGACCACCTCCCCGAAGTTGACGCCAACCCCCATCGCGATGGGCGGCTCACCGCGCGCGGCGCGAACCCGGTTGAGCGAGCGCAAGGCGAGCTGCATCTCCAATCCGCAGCGCACCGCCTGGGCCGCGGCATCCGGGTCGTCCTTCGGCACGCCGAACAACGCCATCATCCCGTCTCCCAGGTACTTGTCGAGGGTGCCGCCGTACTGGAAGACGATGTCGACCATGACCTCGAAATACTCATTGAGCATCGCGGTGACCTCCTCGGCGGTCATGGTCTCGGACATGCTCGTGAACGAGCGGATGTCGGTAAACATCACTGCGGCGCGGCGACGTCCGCCTCCCCGGCTCATGTCGAGCTTTCCGGCGACGACCTCCTCAACCAGGTTGGGCGACAGCAGCCGACCCAGACGGGCGCGGGTCTCCGATTCTCGCTGGATCTCCTGCACCAGCGATGCGTTTTTTAGCGCGGCGGCGGTCTGGTTCGCGATGGTTGAGAAGAGCTGCAGGTCCTTTGGTGTAAAGGCGTTCTGCAGGTTGCGGGTGTCCACTTGCATCACCCCAAAGATGGCGTCTTCAAAGATGAGGGGTACACACATCGCTGCCCGGATCGCGAGAGCGACGATCGACTGGGCGGCCTCGAATCGACCATCCGTCATCGTGTCGCTCGACAAGATCGCCTTGCGGTCCGAGATCGCCTGGTTGAGCACCGTCTGCGAGAGCGGCATCGTCTCCAGTGGAGCCCCGCCACCGCGCTCCATCACCATGCGCGGCTCCAGAGTGACCCCATCGGGCTGCATCAGGAGCACGGCGCAGCGGTCCGCGGGAAGCATGTCGAAGATCCGGCTGACCACCGCTTCGAGGAGCTCATCGAGGTCCCGGTCAAAGCGGATGTCGAGGCTGAGTTCGTGCGCCAGTCGCAGCTTGTCGTAGTCCTGCCGCAGCTGCTGGATGTCCGTGACCTGGTCCGACGGGAGAAAGCTGGTCGCTCCGACTTCGACCGTGGAGCGATGCTCGATGCTCTCTTCCAGGTCCGTGAGCTGCACGGTGGCGCGCCCCTGGCTCCGTGAGCGGCCAAGGAGCGTGACCCCGCGTGTGGCGCCGCCCTGTGTCGGCGGGAGCCGCATCGCGCCGGTGACCGAAGCCGACGTCCGCTCCTTCCTAAACCGGAACCGCACTGTCCCGAGAACCACGTCATCGCCATCTCGAAGCGGGTGCGAGTCCGTGCGCTGCCCGCCGATCCAGGTTCCGTTGCGGGAGCCGAGATCCTTGAGCAGAAACGTGCCGCTCGCGGTGCGCTGGATCTGCGCGTGAAACTTGCTCACCGAGCGGTCGGGGATCTCCACCGTGTTCTCGGGGTGGCGCCCCAGGGACGTCAACGCGCCGAGCCGATGCCGCTGCAACGGCGTCGTTTCTGGAATGAGATACGCCTCGGCCATCTCCGCGACGATACCGAAATGACCGAGCCGCCGAACCCTCAGAGGGAAGATGAGCGGCGTTGGCCCCTTGTTGGCCTTGACCCGCTCCTTCCGGGTTGGAATTCTTCCACGCGCCGAACTCCCTCCCGGAGAGAAAGACCTCATGCGAAACCTGATCCTCGCTGCATCCCTCCTCCTCACGCTCCCGCTCGCCGGCTGCACCGACAAGGCACCAGCCGAGCTCGCCGACTGCCCCACCGACAGCTCCGTGACCTTCGCGACCGCTTCGGTGGTGTTCGACGCGCACTGCACCCGCTGCCACGCGAGCACGGTGACCGGCACCGCCCGCGAGTCCGCCCCGGACAACTGGGACTACGACACCGCCGCGGCCGCCGTGCGCGATCCTGATGAGAGCTGGCGGCGCATCTACACCGGCAACATGCCGCCGGACGGTGAGATGGACGAAGCCGAGAAGCTCGTCATCTGGGAGTGGTACTCCTGCGACGGACCCGAATAGCCGCCAGCTACCGAGGCATGCGACCGACGAGCAACGCCGCGAGAACCGATGCATCCGGCGGTCGACCGGAGCAGTTGTTCTCAACGAGCCCTAAGCTGCGGACGGTCCGCTCAAGAACGTCCGGGTGATCCCTGCGGCAGCCTCCAGCCCCCGCAAGAGCTGAGCGGGTTGCGTGATGCGGCTCAGGGCGAACTTCGCGAAGCTGGGCCGGAAGTAGAACGCCATGTAGGTCTGGGTGACGAGGTGGCGGATCTGCTCGTCATCGAGGCTCGTGTCGAGGCGCAGCGTCGGCTTCATCGGGGTCCCGTGCAGGATGTGCTCCCGCCAAGGGTCGGTGCCGGTCATCGCCATGAGCTGCTCATAGATCGGCGTCTTCGGCAGGGGAAAGAGGCTGGCGATCTGGACGAGGTCGATGGGGGCTTCCTTGAGCAAGCGGCGTGTCATCCCCACGGTCGTGCGGGTCTCCAGGGGATTGCCGATCATGACGAACGCCAGGACCTCAAAGCCCCGCTTCTTGGTCGCGGCGATGTTGTGCCGGATGTGATCGGTTGAGGTCTGCCGCTTGTCGACACGCTGCAGGATCTCGTTGGAGCCCGACTCGATCCCGTAGAAGATCCTCCGGCACCCTGCTGCCCAGAGCGCATCCAGGATCTCCTCGTCGATGGCGTCGGTCCGCGCTCGGATCGACCAAACCATCGAGTCGAGTCCTCGGCGCTTCACCTCGTCGCAGATGGCGAAGACCCGGTCTCGCTTCATCGTGAAGACGGGGTCGAAGAAGTCCATCTCGCGGATGCCAAGCTCCCGGTAGCAATACTCCATCTCATCGACGACGGACTCGGCAGAGCGCTGGCGGAGCGCGTCACCGCGCAAGATGCAGAACTCACACCGATAGGGACAGCCGAAGTTCGACATCGCGGCGGTGAAGTACTTCTCGGTGGACACGATGGAGAAGTGCTTCTCGGTGGGCCACAGGTGTCGCGCCGGAAACGGCATCCCCTCGTCGGTCCGGGGTCGCTTGCCTTCCGGCACCAGCACGACCTCGCCGTCCGCATCGCGAAAACAAGCCCCCGGGACGCGCGAGAGGTCGCCGCCGAGCTGGTGGGTCTCGAGGAGCTGCACGAGACCCTGGTCCGCGTGCCCGACCAACCCCAGGGTGATGCAGTCGTGGGTCATCGTCTCAAGCGGGTAGCACTCCATGTGGATGCCGCCCACGACGATGGGGCCCCCCAAGGCGTCCCGAAATCCCTTCATCCAGGTCAACGAGCTGAGCCAGTCGACGGTAGCGAGGGTGAAGCCGACATAGTCGGGCGCAAAAGCGCGCACGACCTCGATCGCCCGCTCGATTCGCATGCCTAGCGTCGGACAGTCCAGCAGGAGCACCTCGGCGCCGGCTTGCTCCAAGACCGCGGCTACGTATCCCAGCGAAAGCGGCGGGATGCTGCCCAGATACCGCGCGTTGTCCTGATACGAAGCGAGCTCAACGTCGATGAAGACCGGAAACACGAGCGCGACGCGCAAGCCGGAGAGGCGGCCAGAGAGCGACGGGTCGATGCGGTTGTTCGGGGACTTGGGCAAGCTCATGGGTGAGGGAACCGTAGCATCGGCCCGCCAGCGCAGACCCTCATCGCTTCTACGAGTACTCCAGCTCCTCGGAGAGCGTGAAGGGAGCTACCTCTGCGTCGAACTCGTCGCCAGCGCGGCTCACCATCTGGAAGGTGCCGTGCATCCCGCCCGAGGGCGTGGGCAAGGGGCAGAAGCTGGTGTACTCGAAGGCCTGGCCGGGCTCCAGCACCGGCTGGGCGCCGACCACTCCGGGGCCACGGACGTGCTGCACGTGGCCGCCCTCGTCGCGGATGATCCAGTGGCGGGAGATCAACTGCACGATGTCGCTCGACTCGTTGGTGATGCGGACCGTGTAGATAAAGAACCACTCGTTGGCCTGGGGATCACTGCGGTCGGGCAGATAGCGACTCTGGACCCGGACGCAGACGCCCCGCGTTGTCGCCGTCGAGAGGGTGCTCATCGGGTGGCCGAGTCGTCGTCATCCGCCGAGTCGTCGTCATCCGCCGAGTCGTCGTCATCCGCCGAGTCGTCGTCATCCGCCGAGTCGTCGTCATCCGCCGAGTCGTCGTCATCCGCCGA
>Ga0222662_1000291_pt1:30000-46018 | contig 46018 bp, 41 predicted proteins | sample AntAcemetagen600_FD_179821 | JGI IMG/M metagenome (GOLD analysis project Ga0222662, IMG submission 179821) | Saline water microbial communities from Ace Lake, Antarctica - #600 | ecosystem: Environmental > Aquatic > Non-marine Saline and Alkaline > Saline | place: Antarctica: Ace... | reverse complement strand
ACAAGGCAAAATGCCCTCTTTGTTCTCTGAATTTAAGAAAATATGGAACGTAGGGAGACTACGTAAAATCACGTAGTTGAAACATATCTATCTCTCAACCAGCTACTTGTGGGTTATTTACAAAAACATCACAAGCCGCCCATCACGCGGATGGCGGCGAAGCCTGGGCGTAAATCTTCGTAGACCATGAACCGATGACTACTCAGATTTCCTTAGGGGAATCACGTATCCAAGAATCGGATACAGGGATGATGTCCTCAAAAATAAACGACTAGCGCATTGCGCCACTGGGTGTCGTCCTGCGCATTTCCGTTACCCACATCATTATCGAAGCTCTTATTATATGAAAACTCGAAACCCAGAAGATCCGTCAGGCGCACGCGTATCGCCGCAGTGAATACATAGTTAAATTGCTCCGAATTTTCAGGGTTCCAATAGTAGTTAAACTTTTGCACAAGAGAGGTTCTTTTGAGCGGACGCCAAGTGGCCTCCTGAAAGATGCTGGCGACTGGATTTAGCCCTTCACGTGTATCCTCAAAGTTGGCTTCGAACTGCTCGACACCACCACCACCACCGAGCAAAAAATCAAAACTGGTGGATGGCTTGTAGTGGTAACCCACACCCACCGTGTCCTGGGCTTCGCGGTCGATCCCTTTGAGTTGATCTGAGCGGTAACCCAGCGCATTTTGCACAAACCAATTTTCCAAAAGCGTGCGACGATAGATAAACTGTGCGTCATACTTATCGGTGGATTTAAACTTCGTACCATCCGCACGCTCCGTCTCTCGGTAGGTGTAAGAGCCAGTGAAACGATAGAAGTTTGAGCTCTGCTTCGGATTGATCTCCAATAGCCCCCTCGCGTAGGTCTCCGCCCACTTACGGTCTCCTTGGCTGAAGTTGATGCCCACGCGCATATTGCCCGACCAGTGATCGGGTGCCTTAAAGTCCCTCAGCGTATCGACGACCTTACGCTCTTCGATGATCGCTTCCTCATCGAGAACCGGCTCGACCTTAGGCTTTGCTTGGGCAAGGGCAGCAGGCTTCGCCTTGGGTTGCTTTGCTTGAATCGAGAGCACGCGAGCGCGCGGCACTTTGACCTCGCCCAACAGTGCAGAACGAAGCACGACGGTCTCTTCTGTAGATGCGGGCAGAACCTCTCCGATGAGTTGCTCTCCGCTATCTAAAGCCACCACCGAGGTCGTGGCCTGAGCCGAGGCGAGTGAGAAGATAAAAAGGGAGACAAGTGCGAGTCGTTGGTTTCTCATACGGCGGTTTCAGTGTATCGTTGTTCGCGGATCACGGTAATCTCGACCGTCCCGGGATAGTTTAATTGATCTTCGATCCGTTGGCGAATGGTGCGCGCAAGTTGACACGCTTCTTCATCGTTGACGACTTCGGGCTCGACGATGACTCGCACCTCACGGCCGGCTTGCACCGCGTAGGCCTCGCTCACACCCGGCAAAGCGGCAGCGATCTCTTCGATGCTACGGACGCGCTGTATAAACCCGTCGATCGACGAGGCACGAGCGCCTGGGCGGACTGCGGAGAGCGCGTCGGCCACCATAACGAGGCCGGCGTAGGCGCTCTCTGCGGGCACCTCTTGGTGGTGCGCAGCGGCGGCATTGACGACGCGCGGATCTTCGCCGTGCTGTTTAATAATCTCCGCACCCACGGTGGCGTGGCTGCCTTCGTATTCTTCGTCAACAGCTTTGCCGAGGTCATGAAAGAGCCCCGCGCGCTTGGCGATCATAGGGTCGAGGCCGATTTCTGATGCGATGAGTGCGCAGAGGTTGGCAACCTCGACGGAGTGCGCGAGCGTGTTCTGATTATTGGAAAGTCGGTAGTGCAGCTTACCCAGGAGTGACACCACTTCGGGATGCACATTGTGAAGACGCAGTTTACGCAAAGCTCCCTCGCCGAGGTCGATTACGTTGGCGTGCATCTCTTCTTCCGCCTTCACGACCTCGTCCTCGATACTCGAAGGGTGAATACGCCCGTCGCGGAGGAGAGCTTCGAGGGCGATACGAGCGATCTCTCGGCGCACGGGATCGAAACAAGAGATGAGCACCGAGTCTGGCGTCTCATCGATCATGAGTGTCGTGCCGGTGGCATGCTCGAAGGTGCGGATATTGCGACCTTCGCGGCCGATGATGCGGCCTTTCATTTCTTCGCTCGGTAAATTCACGACTGTCGCAGTGGCGTCGTTCATCGGCTGGCTGGTGATGCGCTGCATGGCCGCGAGTAAGATGCGCTTGGCCTCATCGGCCACATCTGCCTCTGCGCGACCAAGCTTGTTGCGTCGCAGATCGCGGATCTCTTGCTCACACTCTTTCTCCGTGGCTTTGATTAAAAGCTGCCGTGCTTCGTCGCGTTCCATCTGAGTGATTTGATGAAGCTTGAGACGATAGAGGCGGCGGATTTTCTCGGCCTCGTGCTCGGCATCCGCGACTAGGCGCTGTTCACGGGTCAGCTCTTTGAGCTTCAGTTCAATCTGTGTTTGCTGTTCTGCTTGACGTTCACCCTCGCGCTCCAGTTCACGCGCTCGCAGCTCGAGCTCGTCTTCGCGTGCGGCGAGGCTGCGATTTAAGTCCAGATCCTTATTCTTAAAACTGAGCTCTAGCTCAGACAGAGCTTCTTTTTGGGCAAGGCGCGCCTCGCGTTGCTCCACATCCAGCTGAGTGCGCAAGGCCTCCTCCTGCCGGACGGTGCGACGCTTTGTGGTAATATAAATGAGTAGAATGCCAACAACAGCACCTGCAACACCCCCGAGAATATGGTCAAAGTTCATACGTATATTCGATGACAACAAACCTACGAGGCGGGGTGCTTCCTTGAGGGCTTATTATTGTAACTGAGCACTGCGGGGTGACAGGTACCAGTAATATTGGGTGGAATATGCGGAAGTCGCTCACGAGATCAAGGGAAAGTTGACGCTGACTACTTAGGTCGAGGAGCTTCGCCCTGGTTCGCAGCAACATCTGCCGAACTGAAGGCCTCGGACGGCGATGCGGCAGAAGCGCTACCTTGCTCATACTAGAGCATCACAGTGCTGGAAAACGAAAAAGGGCGACTCTCATCGAGCCGCCCTTCTGTTAAACTAACTAACACTACTCACAAAATGTGCTAAAACTCGTAGACTGCAGAGACAGTCCAACGATCACCGAAGAGACTGTCATTGTCATTCAACTCCGCTTCGTAGGCGATACGCAGGCCGAGCCCATCGATGAGGCGAAGCTCGCCACCGACCACGATCGTGTAGGTGTCGTTCTCTTTGCCACCGGGGAGGCTGCCTGCATCGACTCCGGAGAAATCGATCGCAGCAAGAGGAGCTGGCGCATTGTCCTGAGCCAAAAAGCCGTTAATTTCAACGACGGGGCTGAACCACTCGGTAAGATAGTAATCCGCATGCAAGTGCAGTGTGATCATATCGGAGTTCCCGAGTAAACTGTCGGAATCGTCCTCAGAAAGAATCGCGTTGACGGTCGCACCGAGGTGGAGCTTATCGAAGCCCTTGTTAGCCGAGAGCCAGAGGCGAAGCTCATCACTGTCTTGAAGGACATCACTTTCGCCGAAGCTAAACTCGTAGCCAATACCAGCGGCCATGTGGAACTGGTTTTCCCAGTCTTGGATAAATGCCCATTTAATACCAGCGCCGATGTCGTTCCAGCCGGAGTTATCGCTGAGCGCACCCGCATCGTCGAACTCAGTATGACCATCCTTGTATGCGACAAACTGTAGGCTTTCGGTCAGCGCAACGCGCACTTGAAGCGCCATCACCGTAACCGAGCCATTGTTGACGACTGCCTTAGTGTCGGAGTCGAAATCGTGCTCAAGATACCAAGCGCGGATGTCGGTCGTGATGAAGGAGTCTTCGTGAAAATACGGTGCCGAAATCGGGCGAACCGCTTTATGTTCGGGGGCGATCTCCACATTGGATTCGCCAAACAGAACGAAGCCGCCCTGTGCATTGAGTGAAAATCCCAAGGCAAATAGGCCGAGAGAGACGAGGGTGTGTATTTTGTTGTTCATTGGTAATAGTTCCAGCTCTCAAGATAAGTTTTGCTAATTCTGCATGTCAACAAGAAAAGCTCCGCTAATTAGCGTCTCTTATAAGGTGCATTCAATCGCTTTACTCTCGTCCAATAAAACGCATAGATAAAGGCATGTCGCCTCGCCTATTAATTCTTCCGCTCTGTATTATTTGGAGCATCTGCCAGCCTCTGCAGAGCCAGAGCCAGCTGCGCAATTACAACTTTCAGGTAGTCGTGCCATCCGAGGAGGCGGACAAGGCTGCCGTGCAAAAGATGCGTGGAAACGAGCGCAAAAACAATTCGCTGAACCGGCTCAGCATCATTTCCGAATCTCAATACGAATACCCTGAGCCCGAAAGCGGTTGTGGCCCCATCGCCCTACTTAATACTTTAGTCTGGTATGAAAAATACGGATTGATCGACCCTCTTTTCCGCGGATCCGACTCGACGGTAAGCAAAAAGCGACTCTTCGCGGAAATTGACCGACGCATATTGCAACGCTCCGGCATATCCCGCACGGAGCAAATGGGCTCACGAAATATGGACATCGCCATGGTGCTCGACGAAATCGTCCAAGAGCAGTCGGGCGGCAAGCTTCGTGTCCACTTCGACTACGTCAGCGCCCCCCTCCGGCTCAAGGATCTGCTTAACACCATGCCCAACTTCCGCACAGGCTACCTGCTCGGCTACCCCAAAGACCCTGAGACTGGTGGAACCATGCCTGAGCTCCACGCCGTCACCCTGATTCGCGCCGACCGTGCGGGCTACCTGACCCTAGCCACTTGGGGCGAAAAGTACCGCGGCCTCCTCCGCATGCGCGGTGACGAGCAGTGGTTCATCCCGCAGGCACCCCACGATATCGAGATCCAGATTCTCGGGCTAATGCGCTTTATCCCTTTTGAACCAATAGTTGACGAAGATCGCTAACCTCAGTGGCGACCGCACCCGTCGGCCTATTCGCCTCTGATGGGAAGTAGACAAAGTGCGCGCCGACATGCTCGGCGGCAGCACGATCTGCCTCCGCATCTCCAATGAAGGCGCAACGATCTGCGGGCACACCTATGGCCGCTAAAATGCGTGTAAGGCTCTCTGGCTTAGCCGGCGGCGAGCCGATGATCACATCAAAAAACTCGGCTCCCCCCGTCGATTTCAGCATCGCCTCTAGCGGTGCCTGAGGCGTGCCCGAGAGCACATAGCGCGGTATGCCTGCCTCGCGGCAAGCCAGCACAAATTCCTTCGAGCCGACCCGCCAGGCCGCTGCCGCACAGAGCGGTTCGCAAATCTCGGTAAATCGGCCGACCTCCGCTTCGAGGAAATCGCCTGAGACCTCCTGCCCTAAAATCTCCTCGTAAAAAGTACGGATATGGTGCGTGCGCGCCTTACCGAAGCCCGCCATCACGACCTCCATAAAGGCCTCGCGCTGCTCCGAATGCGCCTCCGGCACCCAGGTGCGAAAGGCCTCGATCTTCGCAGCCATCGACTCCAACAGCACCCCGTCACAATCAAAAACAATCAAATCGATCGGCTTAAGCGAATTTTCTAAGAATAATTCCATGCCTTCTGTATGGACGTAGATTCCCTTCTGACAAATCCGGACTGCGCTTTTTCCTTCCACCACAGGCATTAGTCATTAACCCTAGCATACCCTTGGTAGCTCAAAGAGCGAAGCAGGGATCATTTCAGTTATCCACTCATTCAATGACACTTTTCCAAGCTACCTTCTTTACCGGCCTCTTGCTGATCGCCTTCGGCGCCCACTTTCTCTGGCACGGCATGCGTTCGGCCAAGAGCGTGCAGGCCTTTCCCCGCTCACGAATGGCTGCCTACATCCTACTCGGCACGGCCGCGGCCTGGTTCCTTTATAAAGTCACCCAGCTCGGCCCCGCCGATTTCGGGCAATATAAGAGCCTCCTCTTCATCCTTTTCCTCGTCGTGGCGGTCGGCTCCTTTATCTATGTGCCCGACTTCCTCGCCGTGCGCGGACTCGCCGCCCTCATCCTGCTGACGGCTGGTGCGCTCCTCGACGCCGCTTATATGGAGCTGCCTAGGTTAAAACTCTTCCTTGTCAGTTTCGTTTACCTCGCGATCGTGGTCTCACTCATCCTTGGAGCCAATCCCTACAAGCTGCGCGATTTCTTTGAGTGGCTCTACAAAAAGGACAACCGCCCTCGCATCTTCGGAGGCGTCTTCGCCACTTACGGCGTGCTCCTCTTGGGCATCGCCTTCACCTATAATGTCTAAGCAAGACCGCGGCTACCTATTGATCGTATCGGGGCCTGCCGGTAGCGGAAAGACGACCGTCTGCGACCGGATGCTGGAGGAAGTGCCCCGCGTGCAGCGCGTCGTGACTTCCACCACCCGCCAACCACGCCCCGGCGAAGTCGACACCGTCGATTACTACTTCTTCGATCGCGACACCTTTCAAGCCAAGATCGCAGCAGGCGATTTCTACGAACACGCCCACGTTCATAGTCACCTCTACGGCACCCTCAAACGCGAGGTGCAGGACAAGCTCGCCACCGGCACCGATCTCCTCCTCAACATCGATGTGCAAGGCGCCGCTCAAATGCGCGAGACCGCCCAAAACGACCCCCTTCTCAAAGGCAAAGTCGCCTCCGTCTTTATCATGCCGTCCACCATCGAAGAGCTGGAAGCCCGGCTCCGCGGGCGCGGCACCGACGCCGAAGACGAGATCCAACGCCGCATGCAAGTCGCCATCGAAGAGATGGAGCAAAGCCCGCACTACGATCACACCATCCTCAGCGGCACCCGAGATGAGGACTTTGTAGCATTGAACAATGTTTACGAGCAAGCCAAGCAGTTCGACATACATTAGAGCATTCTGCTCTAATTGGCTGCGACTCGGTAAATAATCGCGGTGTCTGAGCTTGCTCAGGCCTGCCGAGCCCTTACCGTTTTTCCTGTAAATGCTACGCAGGCAACGAGCCCCCTCGAGGGGATAAACTAACTCGCACACTACAGACCTATTCGCCCACCGCGTGGGTTAAGAATAAGATTAGGAGTAAGATTAAAACGCGAAACCTTACTTATGCAGCGGTGGCTTGGCGACTTGCAGCGCTAGCTGATTGCCCCTCAGATCGACAAAGAGCGGTGCATCTTTCGCTTCCGTGCGCACGATCGCGCTGCCGATTGGGCAATTCAAAATAGGCGACATAGTGCCGGAGAGCACTTGGCCGACGGCCTCGCCGGAGGCGTCGACGACGGGTGCGCCTTCACGGGCGATGCGGCGGCCTTCGAGTTTGAAATGCAAAACGCGACGGGGGATACCTTTCTCCTTCTGCTCGGTCAGGGCGTTTTTGCCGATGAAATCGACCTTATTCAGCTTCACTGTCCAGTCGAGGCTGGCTTCTAGCGGCGTGATACTGTCGCTCAGCTCATGCCCGTAGAGTGGCAACCCCGCCTCTAAGCGGAGGCTGTCGCGGGCACCGAGACCACAGAGTTTGGCGCCGTGCGCCTCACCCTCAGCCAGAATTTGCTTGGCCAAGGCCTCAGCCGCCTTGGGCGAGCTATAAATTTCGAAACCGTCCTCGCCGGTGTAGCCAGTGCGGCAGACGCGAATCTTTTCGCCGCCAAATGTCACCAACCGATGCCAAAAGCGCTTAATGTCTTGAACCTCCTCAAGACCGATCGCCGTAAGGATCGTTTCGGCCTTCGGCCCTTGCAGGGCGAGCAGCGCATATTCGTCGGAGTGATCCTCGATCTCGACCTCCAAGCCCCAACGCTCTGCTTGCTTGAGAAACCAGCCAAAGTCTTTTTCGATGTTGCTGGCATTGACGCAGACAAGGAAGTCGTCTGCACCCGTGCGGTAGATAATCAGATCGTCCACCACCGTGCCTTCGCCGTTGCACATGGGGGAATAGACGGCCTTACCGACCGGCGCGTTGGCGATGGCGTTGACCAACAGCCGGTCAAGAAAGAGCGCCGCATCGCAGCCCTGAACATGGAATTCGCCCATATGACTGACATCGAAAAGACCGGCTGCTTCGCGCACTGCTTTGTGCTCATCGAGGATGCTAGTGTATTGCACGGGCATGTTCCAGCCGCCGAAAGCGACGAAGCGCGCGCCTTGCGTGGCATGAAAATCGTGAAGTGGAATTTGAAGAACGCCTGCCATAGTCTGTAAATTGGTCTGTTTTGAAAGGAAAGTGTCGTGTTTCACGCAAAGATACTTGCGCCGGTGATTTAGAAGACTTTTCTGACAATCATTGTATTTGCGGGCGGCACAAGTCTGGATCGTTCGTTTTACAGCATCTTTTTAGACACGACTATGACAGCTTCCCTAGCCGACCAACGCGAAAGCGCACGCCACTACATTCCCGCCAGCGAAACCGACATTCGTGCAATGCTCGATGTCGTCGGCAAGGAGCGACTCGACGATTTGTTTGACCACATCCCCGCTGATGTGCGCTTCGCCGAGGCCCCGAACCTGCCCGAGGAGCTTGACTACGAATCGCTCAAAGAGCGCCTCGCTGAAATCGCGTCTAAGAACCGCATAGGCACCAGCTTCCTCGGCGACGGCGTGCCGGACTTCGTGCCCTCCCCTGTAGTCGCCCCGATCTGCGACATTCGTAATCTGACCACTGCCTACACGCCCTACCAACCCGAGCTAAGCCAAGGCACCCTTCTGGCACACTGGATCTACCAGTGCTCTATGGCGCGACTGACTGGCTTTGAGGCGGTCAATGCCTCACTCTACGATCGCTCAACCTCAATTTTCGAGGGGATCTGCGCCGCAATCCGAATGAGCCGTGGCAAGAGCGCTGCGATCATCCCCGAGACGCTCTACCCAGGTGATCTGGAAGTGCTCACCACTCTGGCTCAAGGCACTGAGATCGAGCTGATCCGGGTGCCGGCCGATCCGGCGAGTGGTATGATCGATCTCGCTGCCCTCGAAGCAGCAGCGATCGAGGCAGCGGATCGCCTCGCCGCAGTCGTTTTCCCACAGGTCAACACCTTCGGCCTGCTCGAAGAGGTCGATACACTGACTAAGTTCGCCGCCGAGCGGGGCCTCAAAGCCATCGCGGTGATTGACCCGATTCTGCTCGCACCAGGTGGACTCAAGGCGCCCTGTGATTATGGCGAAAGCGGAGCCGATATCATCGTAGGCGAAGCCCACCACCTCGCACTCGCGCCCAATTTTGGCGGGCCCGGTCTCGGGCTCTTCGGCGTGCGCTTTAGTGCTAAGGATCGCAACGGCGTCCGCGCCGCACCCGGCCGTTTCATCGGCAAAGCCAAAGACAGTTCAGGCCGCGATTGCCGCGTCGGTGTGCTCTCCACCCGCGAACAACACATCCGCAAAGACAAAGCCACCTCCAACATCTGCTCCAACCAAGCCTTTATCGCGACACTCGTGGGCGCCGCGCTGCTCGAAAGAGGCGACGATGGCCTCGGGGAAATTCTCAGTGAACTCCGCAGCAAACTAAACGAAGCCGTGCAACAACTCACACGTTTCGAGGGTGTCGAGTTGGCCTTCCCTGAGGCCATAAGTTACCATGAAGTGACTTTTGAGCTTTCAAAATCCACCGAATCATTGCTGGCAGCCGCACGCCAGGCTGGCGTGCTTGCGGGGGTCGATGTTTCCAGCCGAATCGCAGGTGGCCGCCAACTCTTGAAACTTTCTTTCTCTAACCGCAAGCAGCCCCTCGAAGGGCTATTAGCCGCATTTGAATCTGTCTTCGGTGCGGCGCAAGGCGACTCGCAAGAGCTGGCAACACCTTCAACTGAGCACACCCGCGCAGTCGCGCCCGGTCTGCCCAGCTACAGTGCCGACGAAGTCATCGCTTACTACAAGGAACTCGGAAATCTCAACGTGAGCCCCGATGATGGCTGCTATCCGCTCGGCTCCTGCACGATGAAGTACAACCCGAAGGTCAACGACTGGGCGGCCAGTCTACCTGGCTTTACCGATCTGCACCCGCAAGCGCCAGTCGAAGATTCACAGGGCTGCCTCATGGTGCTGCACGAGATTCAAGAATGGTTCAAGGGCATCACGGGACTACCCGGACTGACCACCCAACCGCTAGCGGGCGCCCAAGGTGAACTCGTCGGGCTCAAGCTCTTCCAAGCCTACCACCGCGATAAGGGCGAAATCCGCGACATTATTTTGATCCCCAGCTCGGCGCACGGCACCAACTTCGCCACAGCCACGATGGCTGGCTTCGGCGGTAAGCAAGGTAAGATCGTCTACCTCGATGCCGACGCCGCCGGCCGCGTGCTGAACGAAGACCTCGACCGCCGGATCGAAGAATACGGTGAGCGCATCGCCGGCGTCATGATCACGAACCCCAACACTTCGGGCATTTTCGAGACCTCTTTCAAAGAAATCGCCGATAAAATCCACGCCCTTGGGGGCCTCGTTTACATGGACGGCGCCAATATGAACGCCATCGCCGGTTGGGTCGATCTCGGAGCGCTCGGTGTCGATGCAGTGCATAACAATCTCCATAAGACTTGGACGATTCCACACGGCGGCGGCGGCCCCGGCGATGCCATCGTGGCCGTTAGCGAAAAGTTAATCCCCTTCCTGCCCGGCTACCAAATCGAGTTTGACGGCGAGCTCTACACCCCCGTGAAACCGGCGAAATCCATCGGCTCCTTCCACCGCCACTGGGGTAACTTCGCCCACAAAGTGCGTTGCTACACCTACTTACTCCGCCTCGGCCGCGCGGGCGTCCGCCGGATGTCGGCCATGGCCGTGCTCAGCGCGCGCTATCTCCACGAGCAACTTCGCGACGACTACGCAACTCTGCCGACTGGCTCGGATGCTGAGCCGCGCATGCACGAGTTCATCCTCACTTTAAAGCAAGCCGACTATGCCGCGCTCGAAAGCGTCGGCCTGCGCAAGAGCGATTCCGCACCACGCATCGGCAAGCTCTTCCTCGATTTCGGCTTTCACGCCCCGACAGTGGCATGGCCAGAGCCGCTCGGGCTTATGATTGAGCCGACTGAGAGCTACACCAAGAGCGAGCTCGACCGCTTCGCCGAAGCGGTTAAAGCGATCCTCCGCCTAATCAAAGAACACCCGCAAGCGCTCAAGTCCGCACCCCACTTCACCTGCATCGACCGAGTCGAAGAAGTCGAAGCGAACCGCGACGTCTGCCTCTCCGAATCACTAGAAACTTTACCCTTACTCAACGTAGCCCGCATCCACTCCAGCGAACTCGCCAAGATGCCAATTGAGGCAATCTACGCAAAAATCGTCGAAGCGATTCAAGAGCCTGTTGCTTAGGCCATACCGTACATTTCGACGAGCAGCTTACGAAGTTTTCCGGCAGCTTCATCACTTATGTAATCAATTTCTTGTTTTAAACGCAGCTTACTGACCGTGCGAATCTGATCCACGGCAATTTCACTCGTATTGCCTGCACAATCGATGACGATGCGCGAACGCCACCCTGGATGCAGTTTGGAGGTGAGCGGACAGACCACAACTGTTTGAAGGTGCGTATTCATGAGATCATCGCTGACCACAACAGCTGGGCGAACTTTTGAATTCTCAGATCCAATAACTGGATTTAGGTCGACCCAATAAATCGAGTAGCGCTCAACTTTCATAGTCGATACCATCTTTTGCGACTGCCTCCCAATCGGTGAAATCTTCCTCTTCTCTCGCCATTTGCTCGTAAGTCGCCGACCAACTTAGCTTACCGTCCAAGCGAGGGCGCAAAATAATCGCATCGGGAGTGGTCTCAATTTCGATTTCATCCTCGATTTGATAGCGCTTGAGCAATTGCTTGCTCAAGCGAATCCCTTGCGAGTTTCCAATTTTAGCGAGTGGCACTATCGTTTTCATTCGTAATTACGGTAATTACGAATTGTTTCTCGTCAATCTCTGAAAGAACTCGCGCCGTAAGCACTCCCTCATTTCTCTTTAGCTATGGGATCTGTAATACCTTTCGTCATAGCTTTGATTGTCGCTGTTTCAGCGATCTACTGGATCATTCTTAAAAACTCTGCAGCAAGTATCGCAGCGCAGTATCAGCAGCTCGCTCAACGATTCGAACTAGAACTCGACCAACCACCTGCGAAAATGAAGGGCTTCATCCGTCCAGAGCCGTCGGTTTATGGGTGCTATCGAGAGCGCGAAATTTCCATCTCCGCTCCGGGGAAAGGCCTGCAAAACACTCGGCAAGTCGAAAGCGTGCTGAAGCTTGAACTCAAAGATAGCACCTTGAGCGCCCAACTGACCGCAGCGGGCCCACTCGGAGGCCTACGCCAACGCGATAGCGGCGGACAAGCCCGCTGGAAAAGTGGTGACGAAGCTTTTGATCGAGTCGTGGACGTGCGCACCAATCAGGCCGAGGCACTCGCTGCGCTTCTCACGGCAGAACGCCGCGCATGGCTGGCTAGCACACTGAAAAAGTCTAAAGCGACGCTCTACATTGGAGCCGGCAAGCTCGCCTACGCAAAGCTGGGGCTGATCGCCAATGAGGCGACGCGCCAAGACTTTGAAGCTGTTGCTGAATTTTTATGCGATTTAGCTGAAACAGTTGAAGCCTAAATGAGTCTAACCAGTGAAGCCCTTACAATAATTACAAACAAACACCTGACTATGAAACGACTAGCCCTAAGCCCCATCCTCTTCGCCTGCGCCATCACCCTCAGCGCCCAGACAGCGATCACCGTTTATAATGGCAACTTCGGTGTCGTGCGAGACACGGTGCCACTTGATCTCTCACAAGGGATCACGGAGCAGAGCTATAGCGGGGTTACTTCGCAGTTGGAGCCCGAGTCCGTCATCCTACGCGATCCGACGGGCAAAGTCGCGATTAGCGTGGTCGAGCAGAGCTATCGGGGAGATCCCGTCGATCAGGCGCGCCTGCTCCAGATGTTTGAGGGTGAGACCATACGCTTTCTCAAAGTAGTGGATGGCAAAGAAGTCATCGAAGAAGGCAAAATCATCCGTGCGCCATCGATGGTAATGACGACCAATCAGTACGGCAACCAGCAGCTACAGGTGCTGGAACCGATCGTCGAAGTGGAGGGTGAACTCATCACTCGCTTACCGGGCACCCCGCTCTTCCCTAGCCTCGGGGACGACTCCATCCTCGAGCCGACACTTACCTGGAAGCTGCACTCTGATAAAGAAGCCGCCTTTGACGCGCAGCTCAGCTATTTGACTGATGGCATGTCCTGGAAATCCGACTACAATCTCGTCCTACCCGAAAAGGGCGACGAAGTCACCCTGACCGGTTGGGTATCGATCGAAAACAACACGGGGACGACTTTTGACGACGCTTCAATCAAGTTGATCGCAGGGGATGTGAACAAAGTTGAAGAGCAAGGCCCCGTTCGACGGAACGAAGTCTATGCGATGGCGATGTCTGATAGTGCCGCCGCTCCCAAAGTCGAAGCCAAGAAGTTTGACGAGTTCCACATGTATTCGCTGCCTCTGAAAACTACGCTACGCGACCGTGAGACCAAGCAGCTCGAATTCGTGCGCGCGGAAGCGGTGCAGACCCAAAAGCTCTACATCTACAACGGCACAGGCGGCCTGCGCTACTACGGCGGCATGAATACCAACCAAAACTACGGCCAAAACGCACAGCCGGACGTAGCGATCTATCGCGAATTCAAGAATAGTGACGAAAACGGACTCGGCGTGGCGTTACCTGCTGGCAAGCTCCGCTTCTACCGGATGGATAGCGATGGTCAACTGGAGTTTACCGGTGAGAACATCATCGACCACACCCCGAAAAACGAGACCATCCGCGTCTATCTAGGCAACGCATTCGACCTCGTCGGCGATCGCACCCGCAGCAATTTCTACAAGCATCCCAGCCGCGACCTAATCCGCGAGACATTCGAGATCGAAATCCGCAACCGCAGCGACGAGACAGTGACCGTGAAAGTGGTCGAACCACTCTACCGCTGGTCGAACTGGGAGGTTCAAAAGCCTAGCGACGAATTCGTGAAGATCGACGCGCAAACTATTGAGTTCCCCGTGACCGTGGGCGCGGACGCAGTCGAGACAATTACTTACACCGTGGAATACACTTGGTAGACAAAGGTAGAAGCGACACTCCTGCCCCTTTTGGGGCATACAATTTGCTTAGCGGCTGACTGACCCTGACGTGATTAAAGCGACAGGACTGTCGCTTCTACGCTACTGCGATCAGGCTTTGCCAAACAAAGCACCTACTCCGCCGCCTTTTCGACCTCGCTGGTCTCGGCATCTTTCTCCGTTGCGATAATCGGCTCCTTTTCAGGTCGTGGCAGTGTCTTGACAGAGAGCTTCAGCAGTTCCTCTCCGCGATAGGCTTCAACCGGAGTAAACTGATTCGCCCGAGTAAAAAAGAAGGCTCCCGGCACATCAAAAACGTCTTCGATCGAGCGACCTGCGATAGAAACGAGTCGATCTCCCTCCTGAAGCCCCGCCTGAGCGGCCGGCGCATCTTCGATCACTTTGGATAGATAGACACCACTAGAGTCGTCGTCCAGAAGCTTAGAGGTGACCTCGAAGCCCATCCAGCCATGGATGATATGGCCGGAAAACATGAGGTCGTCACGCACGCGGACAAGTGCATCAACCGGCAATGAAAAGGATCCATTGAGCTCTGCAATGGATGCGACTGACATACCGATAAAGCGACCGTTCAGGTCAAGGATCGGGCAGCCACCTTGACCACCATCTACCGGAATCGAGGTGCGAATATAACTCGTGGGGAAGACTTTATTGCCCAGTTTTTTCTCAATCCCTGTGAAGATCCCCATGACCGGAGTCGGACCGAAATCGAGTGGGCAAGTAATCGCGATAGCAATCGAACCTATTTTCGGCAAAGGCTGAGCGGGGTCGAGCTTGATGATCGAAAACTCCTCTGGTGGTTCTAAAACACGTAGCACGGAAATATTTGTCAGCCGATCATGACCGACTGCCTCCGTCGCATAGGGGCGCCCCTCATGCTCGATCCAGACTCGACTCGCTCCCGCGGCACGACTGGCGCTGACAAGCACGTGGCCTTCTTTACTTATAAAAAATCCTGTGCCCACTCGGAGCATGACCTGCTGCTTGCCATCGACTTCGCCGCCAGCGTAGGCGGCTTTGACTCGCACAACCGCGCCTTTGTTCTGCTCATAGACTTGCAGCAGACGTTCTTGTAGTGCCAAAGCCTCCGCACCATTGGCCGAGGCAAGGTGTGTGCACAATGCCGAAACTAGGGCAAACCAAGCGAAACAGGGGCGCATCGTAAGGAGCTAGTAAACTAGCGCAGTCGCTAAGCCTGTGCCTGCGAACGAGGCGGTATCGGCCATGTAAGCAGCGCTGTCATAGAGAGAGACCTCGAAAGTATCGTGCGCATAATCTCGCGTGTAGCCTAAATCAGAACCCACGCCGGCAGAAGAGATCGCTTCGATCTGATAGTCGGGCATAAGGCCGGAATCGAGGCCGGAATCGAGGCCGGAATCGAGGCCGGAATCGAGGCCGGAATCGAGGTCGGCCATAGCCACTTCGAAGGGGGCGCTAGAAATAATTTCGGCTGATTGCTGGGCAAAAGTAGGTGAACTCTCAGGCTGGATCGAATCCACAAAGGCTGGACGGACAACCATCATGGCCAAAAGCGCAGCTGCAGCACCAACCGCAGCTGTCTGTGCAATGCGCCCAGAGACGCCGCGAAGCACTTGCACATACCACGGATCCTTTTTGACCAAAGTCTGGAGCATGCGCTGATGCAGCTCGCGATCGAATGTGTTCCAAAAGGCATCATTCGGCCGCTCGGCACGCTTGATGCGGAGCAAATCTTCGACTTTTACTTCTTTTTCTTGGGTGTTGTTTGTATCTGCCATAGGTAGTTTGTTAGTAGGACGGCGCTATTTAACTGATGTAGTCCTGTAAATAGGACTGGAGTTGTTGTTTGGCGTAGTGGAGCCGGGAGCGCACCGTTCCGACGGAAACCTTGGTGATTTCTGCGATTTCAGCGTGCTCCATTCCTTCAATTTCATGTAAAATAACGACTGTCCGATGCTTAAGA
>Ga0222662_1000291_pt1:0-20000 | contig 46018 bp, 41 predicted proteins | sample AntAcemetagen600_FD_179821 | JGI IMG/M metagenome (GOLD analysis project Ga0222662, IMG submission 179821) | Saline water microbial communities from Ace Lake, Antarctica - #600 | ecosystem: Environmental > Aquatic > Non-marine Saline and Alkaline > Saline | place: Antarctica: Ace Lake... | reverse complement strand
CAATTGCCTCGGGGTGCATGGCAGCGCGCAGGCCATGTGCCACCAGTAAGTCTTCCGCCTGCCTCGATGAAATCCCACAGCCCGTGTGCTGCACGAACTTCCGTACGCGGTGGCTCAAATCGCGATCGGCGGCAGCGAAATGAACCAGGAAAAGGCTGTCTTCAACGTCCACCGCCTCCACTCCTTGCCCTATGTAATCGACCAGATCCTGCGTCGCTCGACGACCGGGGATAAGCACTGCCCCACGCGCCTCTAGACTTCCGCGACGGCAGTAGAAGTCGATCAGCTCAACGATCAACGTATGCACCACAAAACGCGGGTAGCCCGACTTCAAAGCCTCTACCACGCGTGGCTCGCGCTCTTCGTAGCCACGCACATCGGCCATGGTCGGCAAGCTGCTGACCACCGCGTGTGGACTCGAAGGGCATGTTTCGCCGAGAGGATAGTGTCGAAGCGTTGTCATTGGTAGAAGCGCCACTGAAAACGGATTATTTCACTTTTGCGAGCACTCAAAACAGCGGTGCCTTTACAGAGGGCACAAAGTCTGCAAATTGAAGTCAAAGAACTTACAGACATTTGATATGCAAGTCACCCGCCGAGAGTTTACCAAACAAGCTAGCCTAGTTGCCCTAGGAAGCCTCGCCTGTGTGAATCTAGCCCATGCCAATACAAGCTACACCGTTCGCAGCGGCGACACCCTCGGGCACATCGCGCTGAGAAATGGAGTGAGCACCTCGGATCTGCGACGTGTTAACAAGCTAAACAGTGATTTGATCCGTGTCGGGCAGGAGCTAGTCATCCCTGGGCAAAGCGATGCCGTCGCCGCCCCGGCGGGCAATACTACCTACGTCGTCCAAAGCGGCGACACCCTCGGCAGCATCTCACTGATTCATGGCATCAGCGTCGGCGATTTGAAACGTGCGAACAACTTGTCGAGCGACCTAATCCGGATCGACCAAAAGCTACAAGTGCCCGCTGCCGTCGCCACCGAGGACTTGCTTGGGCGCGTCCGCGCCGAAACCGCCAAGATCCCTGTGCGCACGGACAATTGGAAACGGATCGTCGTCCACCACAGCGCGATCAAATACGGCAATGCCGCCATCTACGAGCGCGCTCACCGTCAACGTGGCATGCAAAACGGCCTCGCCTACCATTTTCTCATCGGCAACGGCATCGACTCCGGCGACGGCGAGATCGAGATCGGCCCTCGCTGGACGAAGCAACTGCTCGGTGGCCACGTCAAGAGCTACCGCATCAACCTCACCGCGATCGGCATCTGCTTAGTCGGCAACTTTCAATCCACCCACCCAACTCGACGCCAGCTCGCTGCCTTTACCCAACTGATGGACTGGCTCCGCAGCGAGGTCATTCCCGGAGCCAAGCAGTTCGCCGGCCACCGCGACCTCCGCGGCGAACAAACCATCTGCCCCGGCAAAAACTTCCCCTTGGCCGCGATGCACACGCGTTACGATTAAGTAGAAGAGACACTCCTGTCGCTTCTACGAGCAGGGCAGCATCACAGTCGCCTCGACGCCGGAGCCATCGTTACGATTACCAATCTTCAACGATCCCTGATGCAGCTCGATCGCCTCCCGGGCGAAACATAAGCCCAGTCCCGAGCTTTTCTGCTCCGAGCCAGGACGGGGCAAGGAGTAGAAACGGTCAAAAACACGCTCGATCGCGAAGTCTGGAATCCCTTCACCTTGGTCGAGCACTTTAACCAGAACAGAATCCTTTTCTGAGTCCACAATGATCTGAACAGTCCCTCCAGTTGGAGAGAAATCGATCGCGTTCTGCACCAAATTATTCAGCGCGGTTTCCAACAAAAACTCTTCGCCTTTCACGATAATCTCCCCTGCCACGTCCAACGAAAAAGACACCCCTTTATCTAGGAGATTGGACTGGTGCTGGTTCACGACGCGGCGAATCAGTGCAGCGATGGATACCTGCGTCGGCGCACCCAGCTCCGTTCGATTCTCGAGCGAAGCCAGAGCCAACAGCTGATCGACGAGATTCTGCAGGCGCACTGATTCCGATTTTATATTAGCCAGAAACTGCACACGCTTGGCTTCGGGCAATTCTTCATGGAGTAGTTCAGAGGCTCCTCGAATCCCCGCGATCGGCGACTTCATCTCATGCGTCAGCGACTGCACATAGGACTCCACGTATTTGCGATTCTCCAAGGCTTCACGCATCGCTTCGGTCGTTTCAGCCAAAATTCGCAGGTGCCGCCCCGGCATTTGTGGCGCGGTCGGTCGCTCCCCTTTCGACACCGCCGCCGCATATCCAGTCAGGCGGCGCAGCGGATACGTTACCCACTTCGACAGTAGCCAACCAAGCAGAAGAACTGTCCCCACTGTGATCAAACCCAAGGTGATCAAGCGCTGCTTCGTCTCGATAATAAAGAGTAACATACTGCGCTGTGGTTTATAAACAGAGAGCACCCCAAGAATTTCGTCATCATGCATGATCGGGGCACCGACATACATGACCGACGAAGTCGCATCTTCCTCATTCGTCCGTGACGAGCGCGCCCCATACTTACCAGCCAAGGTCTTTGAAACGTCGTAGTAGATACTAAAGTCGTCACCCACTTGGGCGGCCTCGCCTGAATCATAGACGATTCGCCCCGAAGCATCTGCGATGTAGAAGTCCATCAGCACTTTCTCCTTCATCAGATTATAGATGCGCGCATGGAGCGGCTTAGCTTTGACCGCATCCATCCCACGCTGCCAGGCCTCGGGTGCGAGTAGTTCCGCTTCTGGTTGATTCGATAGCAAGGCCGCCAAAATCTCGGCCACATCGACCATCGGTTCTTCCGTCGCTTCCAAATACTGCCGCTCCACTCGATCCAAGATCGGATTGAGCAAAATTGCAAACCCCGCCAGCGCCATCAGCGCAAGGCTGACCAATATTCGGTTGGTTAAGCTCACCAGTCTTCCCTCATCGAATAGCCGATCCCTCGATGCGTGATGATCGGGTCGATGTCCGCACGGAGCACTCTCAGTTTCGCCCGCACACTCTTGATGTGCGTATCCACTGTCCGCTCCATCGAGGCGTCGGGTTCCTCCCATGCCTTATCCATCAACTGAGCCCGCGAATAGACGCGCCCCGGCTTTTCGATCAGTGCCGCCAGCAAACGAAACTCATAGCGAGATAAGACTAAGGCCTGACCAAAATAATGAATCACCCAACGCTCGTGATCGATTTGAAAAGGCAGATCCGAAACTTCAGAGCTTTTCGTTTCCTCTGGCTGACGACTGGTCTGCGCGCGGCGGATATTCGCGCGCACCCGGGCGGAGAGTTCGCGCGGGCTGAAGGGCTTAGTCACATAATCATCCGCCCCCAGCTCCAAGCCGACCACTCGATCCACCTCCGAAGCTCGTGCCGTCAGAAAGATGACCGGCACTTCGCTGAATTCCCGCAGGCCACGACAGACATCGAAACCACTCACATCCGGCAAGCCCACGTCGAGCACCACCAGTTGGTAGGCCGTCGCCTTCGCCTTGGCTAAAGCCTCCACACCCGACACGGTGCAATCCACACGGAAACCCTCAGACTCCAAAGCGTAAACGATGCTATCGCGAATCGAAGGTTCATCTTCGACCACCAGCACGCGGGGTATGTTTTCAGTAAGTGAGCTCATGGGAGACTTTGTTTAGGTTACTGCCGGAGTGGCGGTCATAACTGTCATGACTTCCAACCCATACCCATATATCATCATGATCTTCTTCAACTGCTAAGCATCTGTAATCAGATCCGACTCTTGCTGACCAAAACTTCCCAACTTTCTTAAATCGTAGCGATGGATGCCTTCGATCTTGCTTTAAAAGCTCAAAATTTGAATCGGCTAAATTTTGAATCTGTGAGGGTAGCGAGAGATCACACTTCCAAAATCGATTTGTGGCTTTGTGCATCTATAGATTTCGTAAATGACCGCTAGATTTCTCGGTTCGCGCTTCATCTAACAGGAAATCCAATTTCCCTGCGTCTGAATCAGTTTCGATTTCGCTATCCCATGATTCCCAATCAGTTTCAGAAAGCCAAGTTCGCAATTCAGAGAACTGGAAACTTGGTAGCCCCGATATTGCTGATTTAATTTCTTCCACTATGCTCATATCGAAAACATATTATATGATGGTGATTATGCAAATATTTCTTTAGTGAATGACCTCTAGGTCTCACGATCAAACACGCTGGAAGCGTGGGCTACTTTTCTCCTCAGCAGGGTGTAGCTCTCCCACCGCATCCTGCTTCGCAGCGTGCCTTCGCGTCTCCGTCCTGCGCTCTACGAGCTTCGGACGACAGACCGTGAGGAAGCCATTCATCCTTGGGTCATTGCGGGTGTAGCCTGCACGCACTTACGCGAAACTAAGACCTCCGACCAGTTGAGCTTGGCTGTAGCCACCATCAAGACTGCCAGCGTCAGCACTGCGCCGATGGCGATGGTCAATCCACTCAAGCCATCGAAGAAAAAGCTGTAGCTAAAGAGCACCATGTAGGCGAACTGGGCGGGAAGCGCGATGCGAGTGAGCTGCCGTCCGCCGACCGCATGCAAGTAGCCGCAGACCAAGCCAAGCGACACAGCCGCCGACAGGAAGAAACACAAATGGATCGGCATCAGATCGACCGTGTAGGCAAAGAGCAGCTGGAAGGCGAAGAAACCAGCAGCCAGAAAGAAATAATTCATCGGGTGCAGGTTGATCCCCGTGACCGCGCCGAAGATAAGAAAAACGGCAAAGAAGAATAAGAGTGAAACCGGGGCGAAGAAACTGATGCGGCTTGCGATGGGGCCGGGGTTCAGCACCTTAGGCATATCCATCCCAATGGATTGGGCACCGATTACGTCCGGGTAGTCCCAGACCAGATTCCAACCACCCTCTTTCACTTCACTGCGATCGGTCGGTGAAGCCGTGCCGCCGGCGAAGTTGATCGAATCGAAATCAGTCCGCATGATTAGCTCAAAGTTTTGCACGCGCGATGCACCATTCAGGTCATAGTCCCACCGGCTTAAGCCACGAGCGTGGTAAGCCACCCGAAGCGGAGCCACACTCTGCGCCGGGATGACGACCGCTTGCGTGATCGTGCCATCACGCAGCACAGGCTGATCCACGCCTGCGCCCTCAAGCTCGAAGGTAAAGGCATTATAACTCCCGTCGGCTGATGGCAAACTGAAGGCCACATAGACGGTTTGTTCGATCGGCGTAGGATTTGGAATCTCATAGTTAGCCTCAAACTGCGCTTGATAGGTGCGGTACCAGAAGAGCCCCTTGCGCTTCGGCTCATATTGCAGATCCACCTGCACGAGGCTCATGCTAGGGCTGACTGCGCTCCGGCCGGTCGCATTGCCGGGCGATTCATACCAAGCGATGGGGTGCGATTGCCGCAGCTCCGGGCCCCATGTCTTTTTCACTTCGTGGACGAGTGTGCCCGATCGATCCATCGAGCGATGAGTCAAGGCACCGCCGAGGATAAACCAGCCAGCAGCCGTGCAGATATAAATGAAGCCCACCACAAAGAGTGAGCGCGCCGTTAATGTGTGTGTATGCATAGTATTATTAAGTGTTAGATATTCGATTTGATCGTCATCCATCCTAGCGGCATACTTTGAAAGCAGTATGAACTCCCCGTGAAATCGGAGAGGAATCACAGCATCCCTTAAATTATCCACTCGCACATACATTTCCAGAACCGCACAATCATACTCAACCAAACACAATGATACGTATGACTAAGAAGAAGCTCCTCCGCTATGTGCTCTTGCCAAACGTATGCCTCTTTATCGCACTAGCGATTTACTTCCCTGGCAGCGAACTACCCATTGCGCTAACCCTGGCTTCAGGCATACAGCACGGCTCGCTGCAAGAGAAGATCGACGCTTGCGAGGCCAAGGCGATTGAAGGTGCCGCATTTACCAATGAAGAGGTCGACTTTCTCCACGATCTCTACACCTGCCTCTACAAAGGTGCGCGTCTGACCTTCGTACTCCCCGAAGTCTCCAAAATGATGGAGCACTACTTATCCGAGTCCGAGCAGCCGCTCGAAGTGGATGCCTCGATCTTCAATACAAACGATAAGGTGACCAAACATATGGAAGCGCTCAAAGCGGAGATACTTTCCGCCGAAGTTCTCGCGAACAGCTATCGCTCCGAAGAATTCTACATGCCGGACTTCAGCAACATCGATTCCGTCTTCGGGCTGTATTATGGGTATATCGCGGCCAAACCAGAACGAACCGGCGATACGATTCAAATTCACTGGCGCGCCGAGGTGCCTTGGGAATGGCCGTCCTATGCCTCGCTCAAAGAAAAGCACGGCGATCCTCAGGCCGAGTCCTTCCCGATTCCGAACGCCGCTTGCTTGTTCCTAGGTATTGACGGTGCGATCACGATCGATAACGGCCTCGGCGAATACCTAACGCATCTAGGACTCGCGAAGTCGTTTATCGCCTACTCGGAGTGGACGGAAAAAGTCAAAGCTAGCGCGATTCAAAGATAAGAGGCCTCCTCTATTCATATTCCCCTCACATAGATCGCCGCCGTTTTCACACTCATCGGCATTTGAGATCTACTTCCCCGAGCCTAAATCAATAAACGCATCCATTATGGCAGAACTGATTCCACGACGACATCAACCACGACTGGAACGGCCACAGTCGCTTCTTCATCCTTAGTCGCCTCGACTTCAGTTTCAGAGACAGGCAGCTTTAAGTCGTAGCGAATAAGGTCATCTTGGTAGGTGACTTGCCACTTACCATCGATCTTTTCGGTTTCTTCCCAGCGGACGAGACCGACACCCTTTGACATGTAGAAACGCTCCCGAGTGATATAGTCGGCATCCTCATTGTAGAGAATCTGATAGATGGTGCAGACAAACTCACCCGCAGGCACCTCGAGCTTCGCTTCCGTTTCGCTCACCGAATAATTGGAGCCTTCGGCTACATAACTATGCCCCTTCTCCACCGGATAAGGCAAGGTAAGCTCAAATTGATCCAAAGAGGTCGGTGCCGGATACTTAATCTCATCCGTGTCTCCACCCGAAAAATTGTAACTGCCCTTCTCGTTCACATACTCCCAAAAGTAACTATAATCATCCTCCGTCAGTTGTTGCCCCGAGAGTCGATCCATCAGCCCGCGCCAATCGATGGTCAGCTGAACCTTATAGCATTTCACTCCATCGATCTCGATGACTTCTTGCACGTCTTCGCGCGAAGAACCGGCTGGTTCCCACGTCCCATCTTCAAACATTTTACTGGTGTAGAGCCAGAGGGCGCCTTCGTTCCGCGGCTGAATCGCGTCGGCCATACCAAAAGCCTCAACAGGCGCAACAGATCCAGAAAGTGTTGGCTCGGCGACCTCTTCTGCCAAAAGCCGAAGCGTCGGCGTGAATAAGACTAAAAAAAGGGCAAGAAGAGTATAGTAACGCATCGAGGCAAAATAGAAGGCCGAGGATAAACGACAAGGCTATAGCAATTTCGTGCACCTTGGAGATGTGTTTTCCGGGTAGAGCGGCATGGTCTCATGCAGCATCTCGAAGTATCGCGGATGCGGATTGGGCCAATCCGCGCTACCACGTAGCGCCTAAGCTTATACCATCTTCAATCGGTATAACAAGCGTCCAAACTGTTAAAGCCAGAATCGATACTGTGAGATCGAGCTTTCTTGTCACTTCTACAAAAACTCGCTCTTACTGGGAATTTCTCCACCATTGAATTATCCTACACCCATGAAACATTCGATCACCCTCATTACCGTCGCAGCGCTCTCCCTCTTTACCAGCGGCTGCTCCGCCCAAAAATCGACTGAAGAGCTGGCGCCCGCCAACGTCGAAGTGCCCGAAGGCCTGCAAACCGCAGTCGTCGGCGCGGGCTGCTTCTGGTGTGTGGAGGCCTTTTACGAGAAACTCGACGGCGTTGAAGAAGCCATCAGCGGCTACGCCGGCGGCATGGAGCCCGACCCCAAATACAAGGAAGTTGCTATGGGCAAAACCTCCCACGCCGAAGTCGTGCAAGTCATCTACGACCCTGCAGTGATCACCTATCGTGAACTGGTCGACTTTTTCTGGACGACCCACGACGCCACCCGCAGCGACGGTGTCTGGCCAGACTTCGGGCAACAGTACCGCAGCACCCTGCTCTATCAAAACGAGGCCGAACGCGCCGATATCGAAGCCAGCCGCAAAGCCTACGAATCCAAATCCGGCAACACAATCGCGACGGATATCAAAGCACTCCACATCTTCTACCCCGCCGAGACCTACCACCAGGACTACGCCGAGAAGAACCCCAACGACCGTTACATTCGCGGCGTGCTCAACCCCAAGCTCAAAAAGCTCGGCTTGAATTGAGCTTAGCGACTACACAGAAGATGACCATAGGGTAGCGCGGTGTGACCTCACACCGCATCTGTTATTTTAAGCCGCAACTTCCAAACATGCCGAGTGAGCCACTCGGCACTACCCACGCAACCGCTCTCCGTCAGTTCGATTTTCTAAGCGGAGAAACTCTCGACTCGAAACCCCCAAGCAGAGATTGGAGGCTACATTATAATTGGCACCCGCTCACCGTGCTGATGCCCGATCCCCTTCGAGGACGCCACGATGGCACCGACCGCATCTTCGATACTCTCGTATCGAAAACTATAGCCCTCCTCGACGAGATTCCCCGGAGCCACCTTCCGGCTCTTAAGAATAAGCTCCGTTTCCGTGCGGATCATCCATGCACCGATTCGAAGTAGGCTCTTCGGCGTGGGTAAACCGATGGATTTGGCAAAACCTCCGACAGCTCCGCGAATCGCTCGCATGAACTCCACGTTTTTGACTGGCTGCGGGCTTACGCAATTGTAGAGCGTTCCCTTTAGCTCGCCTTCAATAACCGCCCCAACGATCCCGCACAAGTCATCGACATGCAGCCAACTCACCCACTGCTGCCCATCGCCTTGTTTGCCGCCGAGTCCCAAACGACCGAGTTGCATCAAGGGAATCATTGCACCCCCGTCGGCTCCCAAGGTGATCGCCACCCGTAAGCATACCTGCTTCGTAGCAGGCAGCGTCCAACGGTTAAATTCCGCCTCCCATGCTTGGCAGACGCCGACCGAGAAACCTTCGCCGATCAGGCCGTCCGTTTCTGTATTAGCCGGAGCGTTGCCCCGCGTGTCTGCGTAGATTGTAGCCGAAGCCGCGTTGATCCAAAACTTGGGCGGCGCAACTGCATCCTTAATCGCCAGCGCAAGAATGCGCGTGCTCTTGAGTCGCGATTCTAGAATGAGCCGACGGTTGAGCGCGCTATAACGGCAGTCTACACTGCGCCCGCTCAAGTTAATGACGGCATGCGCCCCTTCCAATTCGGCACACCACGCGCCCTTCGTCACGCCGTCCCAGAAAACAGTTTCAGGCTGACCGAGGCGTCGGCTCAGAGTTACGACCTGGTAACCTTGGGCGGTCAGATGCCTGCTCAATGCACGCCCGAGAAAGCCGCTGCCTCCCGCTAGGATAATTTTCTTTGCTTCATGCTTCATACCATTTCCCTTCTTTTCGTAAAATCCTGGAAGAGTCGGATCAACCAGTAGCCCACTAGCCAGACGGCAACGTAAGCGTAGCCTAAAACTAGATCGAACCCAGCTATGTGTCCCACCCAAACCCAATCTCCAAGACGATCAAAGCGCCAAGCAACCACGAGTAACATCGCGCCGATTTGGATCGGTGTGTAGATAAGCGGCAGAAGCAACACCCACTTCAACCAGCTCCGAAACTCTTCGAAATCGATCCGCTGCCAGACCAAGAAAAGTGCGATCAAATACTGCACGCTTCCTAAAACCAAAGAGTAAAAAACCATCACAGCAGGTATCGCTATCCACGGAGGTAGAGCGTCATACGTTCGATTCCAAAGAGACTCCATTATGATAGCAAGAAGCCCCAACAATGCCGGAAACCAAATCGGGCTCCAGAGGCATGTTTTGTAATATCGTTTCATCCCCGCCCTTTCTTATAATTCACGCAGTATTGATCCGCATTTTCCACCGGTAGCGCGTCGTCATAGTCCACATCATTGAGGGTCGTCCCTGCGCCCCAGTTGAAGACGCGCTCGAAGAGCGGCAGCCAGCGCTCGTCTTTAATCACATCCTGGAAGTAGACCTCATGCGCCTTTTCCCGAATGCCCATCTCGTAGAGTTCGGCATCGTGCTCACGGATACCCAACTCACGAAACTGCCGCAGCATAATGAAATATTCGCAGACGTTACCACTCTCCAACTTGCCGGCGAAGAAGTAAGGCATAAAACGACCGATCAAGTGACAGCTTAAGCCGATCGCCTTACCGATCCACCAATACTTCACTTCATAGAAGCGGCTAACCGGCACGTCCCAGCGCTGCATGATCTTCAAAACCTCGCGCCGGTGACCCCACTCGTCGTCTTCGATTTGTTTAATGGCCGTGCGCTCAGTTGGATCATGTAAAGCCGCCGCGTGCCCGAAATAAGCAAAGCATGCCGCGCGCTCTGCGCTGTAGGCCTTACGCAGGCTCTTGTAGAGGGCTTCGTTTTCTTTGTGTAGATCTTTCATTGCCTTCTTCCTTCTTAGTTCAGTGAGGTAGCGGCGTTCGTCCCGAACGCCATCAGGGTCGGGCGGACCTCCCGCTTAGTCTAAAAGCTACACAGGACGCAGCTGACGTTTGGCGTTTGTCGACTGGGACAATCACCGCTACCCTTTCTCTGCCCTAGACCTCCGTAATGTGACGACGGCCTTTCTTCCGCATCTTATCGAAGTTGAACATATTGAAGAAGTGCATCGCGCCCAACACGATCAGAACAATGCCGACCTTTGTCGTCAGGTACTCGACCGCAGTGACTGCATCAGTCGGATGTTTGCCGTATTTGAGAAACATCAGCACGAAGCCGAGGTTGACCAGATAGAAACCGACTCGGAGCAGGTGATTCACCGCCGCAGCCATGTCGTCATTCCCGTGGAAGGCTTCGACCAAGAAAATATGGCCTGCGCGGTAGAGTGTTTGCGCGACCCAGATCGTCATCGCGATGGTCGCAAAAACGTAGAGCGCATAAGTGAGAAGTATAAGTGTATTATTCATGTTATTATTTCCTTTCTGATTATTTAAAACGTTTGATGAGAAACGGCAGCACCTTGCTCTCTTCGGAGCGGGCTACCTTATCGAGCACGAGGTCGGCCGTCTGGACGAACTCGGAGAGCGCCTTGGTCTGAGAGGCAAAGAGCTGTTGTTCCGGATCTTTGTTATACGACTTGGAGGCGGAGGACTTCAGGAGGTTCAGAGCCGGATCGATTTCGCGGCGCTTCCGCTCGCGAGAAATGATACAAAACATCGCCCAGACATCCTTTTCCGCTTCGAAGTATTCCTTGCGGTCACCCGGATAAGTGACACGGCGAATCAAACCCCAGCCGACCAAATCGCGCAGATTACCATTCGCATTCCCACGGCTGATCTTCAGTTCGTCCATGATCACATTAGTGTCGGTCGGCTCGACCGCCATCATCAGGTAAGCATGAATCTGCGCCATCGTGCGATTGATCCCCCAGCTGCTGCCCAGGGTGCCCCACTGTGAGATGAAATCGGCCTTGGTTTGCTTGAAGTCTTCGTTGTTCATGACTAAAGTTTCAGTAACTACTGAAACTTTAGCAAGCTAAAAATTTAACTTTTTAGAAAATTTCTGTGCGAGTAGCGGGATTGCTTACTCTGACTCCGAGGGCTCGTGCGTTTGCACCTTCATGGCTTCGGCTCGGCTCTTTTTATTTTGCTTCTTCAGGTTAAAATGCAGCCAAGTGCCGGCCGCGAAGACGAGAATCACGCCGATGGCTAAAAGGACGAGGAAGCTAAAGAGTTGGCTGATCATACTAGGGGCTATTTCATCAATGATGGAAATCGAGGGCAAGTTCTCCTTATGAGGAACCTAGGAGAGATTTATAAGTCGTAGACTATTTCCCGCTCGCAGATCTACCACGAGCGCTCAACCTACTTTTAGATGCCAATTCGCCGACAACTAGCTGACAGCTTTACCGAAAAACTCCGCCAACCCAGATTCTGGTTGCACTGTGCGCTTTTCAGCCTGCTCGGGGTGGCGCTCTGGCCACTGACGATGTGGTTTGCGCAGACGGCGAACGACCAGAGCCGAATTTTACACGCGCTGATCGTGCTGACGATGGCCTCGGTGCTGCTGGTACGCTTCGGCGGGGTCACGGTCGAGCGGCCACTGGAGCTGAACGCGGGGGCGCGGCGGGCGCTTTTTGCAGCCTACGGAATACTGCTCTTAACGTATTTGGCTCCGTTTGCCACTGGCTCGGGCTGGGTTCAGCTGTTGATCATACCGGCCTATTGTTGCGCGTTGGCAGCGGCGGTGCGCTTCGTCTTCGGCGAGGGAACGAGGCGGCTCACGCGGACAGTGGCGGGCACACTCTGTGCGTTTTTGCTGCTGAGTATTTTCATGGCTCCGCTGGATTGGCCGCTGCGTTCGCTGGCAGGGCAATGGAGTAGCTACACGCTCGAACTGATCGGGCAGAGTACCGAGCTCGGGCTGGTCGGGCAAGAAGGGGAGCCGCCAATGCTGATCTTGATGGTCAACGAGCACCCCTTCCACGTGGCTTCGGAGTGCAATGGCTTCGGAGTGATTCTAACGAGCCTCCTGCTGGCGCTACTACTGGCGATCTACCGGCGACTAAGCATTTTTGACCTTTGCCTCAATCTTTTGGCGGGAGTGATCATTGGCTTTATTTTTAATATTCTGCGCATCGTGATCATCGTCCTGCTAGCACCCTCGCTGATGGATCACTACCACCTGATGCACGAGATCGTGGGCGGCATCACTTACTGGGCGTGCTTGATTATGATCTGGATCTTTTTGAATGGCCCGACCGAGCCGGAGGAGGCGTAGGGCACAATCACCCAAAACGAGTTTGCGCTTTCCAGCGGGTAAAAATCCAACAGCCTCTTGAACCAATGGAACTGATTGATAGCCACTGCCACTTGAAGGGCTTTAAAGATAAGGGCTCGCTTGAGCCTGTGCTCCAGCGAGCTACGGACGCGGGCGTGCAGCGCTTCATCACGGTGGGCACCTCACCCGAAGATTGGGTGCCCTATCGCGAGATGCACGCAGCCTACGTGGGCAAAATAGACTACACGGTGGGGCTGCACCCCTGCTATGTGGATGACGACTGGGCGGCGGCGGTCAGCCAGTTGAGCACTTTCTTCATGCCGCCCCATGCGCCAGTCGCTTTTGGGGAGATCGGGCTGGACTACTTTCACTTGCCGAAAGATCCGGTGCAGGCCGGTGAGGTCATCCTCATGCAAGAGGCCGCCTTTTGCCAGCAGCTCATGCTGGCCTCTGAGTTGGAGTGCCCCGTCATCATCCATAGCCGCGACGCCTTTGAGGAGTGCGTGAAGCTGATCGACGACTCGGGCATCGACTGGCAACGTATCGTCTTCCACTGCTTCACCTATGGCGCGGAAGAGGTCGCGCAGCTTAACCAGCGCGGTGGGCGCGCCTCCTTTACTGGGATCGCCACCTACAAGAGCGCACATGCCGTCCGCGAAGCGCTCCGCCAACAAGGCATCGAGCGGCTTATGCTGGAAACGGATTGCCCCTACCTGACACCGGAGCCACATCGCGGCAAACCCAACGAGCCCGCCTACCTCAGTCACATCGCTGAGCGCTGCGCGGAGGCACTTGCCTTGAGCGCCGAAGAATTGGCGGCAAGAGCGAGCGCGAACACCCGAAGCTTCTTTCAGCTTTCCTAATTAAATGCGCTGGTTATTTAGAGCTTTTCTTGTTCTAGCTTTCATCGGACTGGTGATTTTAGCAGCTCTGCCTTACCTGCCAAACCTAGAGCGCGAGGCAAAGCACTTCTACCACGCTTGGCAAAAGATACGTGAAGGCCGCCCCGTGGAAACCGCACCAGAGTACCTCGAACCGATCGTCCTTAAACCAGAGACCGACCGAGGCCGCACTTTGATCAGGCCTGATCCACTCGTGACCGAAGGAACGGAGGCCGACGCGACCGACGACTCTTTCATACGCGAAGCCCGCCGACGCGGGAAAGAAGACCCCGCCGCCGCGATGGAATGGCTGCAAAACCAACACTCCGGCAGCGAGCGCCTGCGCGGGATGCTCGAAGTGGTCGCACTCTGGGCGGCCGAGGACTCGGAATCTGCACTCCTCTGGCTGGAATCCAACGCGCAAGGACTGGCGCGGCTCGAAACGCTCAACAACGGCGTCGAACTCTGGGCAGAGCGCAACCCGCTAGCAGCTTCCGAATGGATCGACGGCATGGCCAACGACGGCAGCAAAGCCACCGCCGCCAAAGCACTCGCCGCTAAATGGGTGCAGACTTCACCAGACGCCGCCGCCGAATGGGTGTCCGGGCTCCCCGACGGCCCCATCCGCGACGAGGCCAAAAAAGCACTGGCCGAATCATGGGTCGAACAAGACGCCAAAGCTGCTAGCATCTGGGCATTTGCTGAAGCAGAATTTAACGGCGACTACGAGCTGCTAGGCGAAACCATCCGCGAGTTCAGCAAACAATCTCCCGAGGAAGCGGAGTCGTTTGTTCGCGATATGATCGAGGCCGATTACTCCCAGATCGCCCTCAGCTCGCACGTGATCGGTCGCGCCCAGGAAGACCCCGCTGGCACCGCCGAATGGCTGGCCACGATGTCGCCGGAAGATCCGATCTACTCTGCCGAATACGCCAATGGCCTGATGCAAGTCTGGGCAGGGAGTGACTCGATCGCGGCTTCTGAATGGCTCAGCGATCAACCGCAAGGCGCGCAGCGCGACGCGGCTGTCTACGGCTTTAGCGAATCTATCCAACGCTTCGAGCCTGAAGCGGCCGCCGTGTGGGCAAATACAATTGATGATCCCGACCGCCGGGTCATGCGCTTGACTGAGAGCGTCTCTCAATGGGCGCGCACCCAACCGATCGAGGCACTCGAATGGGTGAAAACCGCCGAGCTAGAGCCAGCCATACGGACACATTTAGCCGATCAAATCGGCGCGGATTAGTGAACTCTCTGGCTCCAAATCTTACACTTAATCTTAATCCCATCTCAGGATCGTGTAGATGTGGGGATTAAGATTACGAGTATGATTAAGACACGCTCAAGCGGATCGATCTATGTGTGGGGGGCCGTAGCCTACTCCGACTCTTCCGTCTGCTTGACCAGGCGACCACGATAGACGAGGTAAGCCAAGCCCTCCTGATAGACGTAGCTATCGAAGCCGTCCGTCTGGAGCCAGAGCCGACCCTTCTCTTCGGCAAAGCCTTCTTTCATTTGGTAGTCGTTCGCCCGATTCAGATCAGCAGATAGCCAGACGATGCCGTTGTCGTGTATAAGCCCGAAGAAGCGCTCGGTGACCTCGCCCAGGATCACTTCTGATTGCAATTTACCCTCTTGAATGAAGGTGCGCGACTTCGCAGCCTGCATCCCCTTGTTCGTATCGGAAACAGAGATGCCATGTAGCTGTCCGTCCTCCCACCAGTAGCGTTGCTCGACCGGAAAGGTCTCGCTGTAGCCGGTGGCGGTGGAATGGATCGTAAAATCGCCCACCCAGCGACCTTCATAGCGCTTCAAATAATCCACTACTTCATCCGCAGGCAAAACCAGCGAAACAAAGAAAGAGAGACAACAGAATGTGGAGAATCGAAACACGAAGCACAAAAGTAGAAACTTTCTACGCAAACGAAAAGGACAAAGCGTAGCTCTCGCGGGTGCAATTATTTCAACGGGGTAGAAAGTGGTAGCGCGGCATGGCCTCATGCCGCATTTTGATACGCCTACCTGCGGCATGAGGCCATGCCGCGCTACCTTTTCTAATAGAGATTCACCCCGCACATTTAATTACACCCTAGCTCTCGCTCTCCCTAGAGCATTCTGCATTCACTCTGGCGCACTGGTGAGAGCCAATGCCGGAGCAGCGCAAGGCGCTGGTTCAGGCGCGCATCGAGATGCGTAACTGAACCAGCAACGCCGTGTTCCAAGCGAAGCGACAAGACCCGCCTTCGCTTCGCTTCGCCGTGGCAAGCCGGGCACGCAGTGAACCGGACCACCGCCTCTGGCGCGACCGCCTTGCTGAAGCTAGAAAATCGAGCCAGCCAGTGCGTCAGATTAAATGCAGACTGCTCTAGAATCGTAGGACGGCTGCGACAGCGGTCGTCTCCCGAGACAGCTCACACTGACTTTCGTCAGCTTGCTACAAGTGGGGAGCCCCTCGCAGAATTGCAGGCTTGGCGTCACACAAATTCCCACACTTAATCCACCGCATGATATACGATCCCGAAAAGCTCCTCTTACTCGCTGGACCCTGTTCGCTCGAAAGCCTCGACACTTGCCGCCCCGTGGCCGACGCGTTGGCTGCGCTCCAACAGAAGCACCCTGAGCTGAATATTCTCTTCAAAGGCTCCTTCGATAAGGCCAACCGCACCTCGATCCGAAGTAACCGCGGCACGGGTCTCGAAGGCGGCATGGAAATATTTCAAACGATCAAAGCCGAATACGGCTTTAAGACCGTGACCGACATTCACACCCCTGATCAATGTGCCACTGCGGGCGCCGTAGTCGATGCCCTCCAGATTCCAGCATTCCTCTGCCGCCAGACTGATCTTCTGGTGGCCGCCGCCGCGACCGACTGCGCGATCAATGTAAAAAAAGGCCAGTTTCTTTCGCCCTACGAAATGAAGTTTGTCACTAATAAACTAGAAGAAGCCGGTGCCAAAGAAATCTGGCAGACTGATCGCGGCACGACCTTCGGCTATCAAAACCTCGTCGTCGATATGCGCAGCTTTAGCATCATGGCTGGCAACGGGCACCCCACGATCATCGATGCGACGCACAGCGTGCAGCTGCCCGGCGCGGCCGGAGGCATCAGTGGCGGACAACGCGAATTTGTGCCACCCCTCGCCCGCGCCGCACTCGCGGCGGGAGCCAATGGCGTCTTCTTGGAAACTCATCCCGACCCAAGTAAAGCCATCTCCGATGCCGCCAGCCAAGTGCCGCTGAGCGAACTGCCTGAGCTGATCGAATCCCTGCTGCGTGTCTGGAAGGCGGTCAGGTGAACGTCGAACGTCGAACATCGAACTCTAAACTTCGAATACTCCGACTCCTCAACGCGGCGGGCTGGACGTTCGGTGTTCGATGCTCAACCTCCAGTCATTCGTGAGAATCACCGGAGGCAAAGCACGCGGCATCCCGCTAAAAGCACCGAAGGGCGACGGCACGCGCCCAGCGACGGATCGTTTGCGGGAGTCAGTCTTCTCCAGTCTCGGCACGAGCGTCGAAAGCTGCCGCGTAGCCGACCTTTTTGCGGGAACTGGAAGCTATGGGCTCGAAGCGCTCAGCCGAGGCGCGGCATCTGCGACGTTTTTTGAAACGAATCGCGCCGCACTGACTTGTCTGCGGCAAAACGCGCAAGCGACCTTGCGTAGTTGTAATTTGGATACAAGCGCGGCGAAAGTCGTGGCGAGAGATGTCTTCAGCCTCGATCTGAATACGCCCGCCTACGACTTGGTCTTTCTCGATCCGCCCTACGATACGATTGTCGAGAACCTGAGCCGCATATTTAAAAAGGCCGTTAACGCCATCACGCTCGACGATGCTCGAGTCATCCTCGAATTACCGGGCAACTTGGAGCCAGAGATCACTGGTTGGCTGATTCTACGCCGCATCGGTAAAGTGGGTAAGGATAAGCCGACAGCGCTTATCTACCAACGAATTTCCTAAATTAGACGCTATGCCCTTATTCGCACTCAGTATTTTGACGGGAGCCTTTCTACTCTTCCAAGTGCAGCCAATCATCGCGCGCTATTTACTACCGGTTTATGGCGGCACGCCAGCGGTTTGGACGACGTGTATGCTCTGTTTCCAAGCGGGGCTTTTAATCGGGTATGCCTATACGCATGGACTCGTCAGCTTATTGAGGCACCACCCGCGCGGGCAGGCCAGTGTGCACGGGGTGTTGCTTCTACTGGCCTTGCTTTGGCTACCGATCACGCCGACTGTCGAACTGGCATCGGCGGCGAGCGGTGATCCTGTCTGGGGGATCGTTTCGTTACTCGTTCAAAGTATCGGCCTACCATTCATACTCGTGGCCGCATCTGCCCCGCTCTTGCAGCATTGGTTTGCGACATGTTACCCTGGGCGCTCGCCCTACCGCCTGTACGCCGTCTCGAATTTCGGCTCGTTGCTCGGGCTTTTGAGTTATCCATTTCTAGTGGAGCCATTTCTCGGGCTTCAGATGCAGACGTGGGTATGGTCAGGAGCCTTTGGTATCTACATTTTACTGACGGCGTGTGCGGCCATTGGTCTGAGCAAGGCGAAAATCGAGCAGTCGGACAACTCTACGAAAGAGGCTCACGTCAAGCCCAGTATCGTGAACCGAATGACTTGGATCATTTACGCGATGCTCGGCTCTGTTCTTTTGTTAGCGATCACCAACCAAATCACTCAAGACATCGCGATGGTGCCCTTCCTTTGGATTCTACCGCTGGCGCTATATCTAGTTTCATTTATTCTCTGCTTTGACCATCCGCGCTGGTATCGGCGTTGGTTTTGGATGCCGCTCTGCGGGGCGAGCATCGTGATGCTAAATATTTTGATGCACCGCGACTTCGCAGCGGATGAGTGGTCGATCATCACGCAAGCGGGCATCTGCCTATGTGCGCTCTTTACCTGCTGTATGATTTGCCACGGAGAGTTGGTGCGGGTGAAACCATCTTCAAGTTATTTGACGGGCTTCTATCTTAGCATCGCGCTCGGCGGAGCGCTCGGCGGTGGACTGGTCGCGGTGATTGCGCCGCGTATTTTTGATGGCATGTGGGAGCTGCATTTGAGTCTTTTAGTGCTGGTCGGGCTGGTCGGTTGGGGGCGTTGGAATGCACTTCGACGCAGTGGGCACGCCGGCAGGTGGTGGCTCGGCTATGCAGCACTGTGTGCATGGATACTCTGGGGGCTACTCGCATTGAGCCTTTGGTGGCACCAAGCCAACACCCGTGCAGGCAGTCTCACCATGCAGCGCGGGTTTTACGGAGTGCTCCAAGTCAAAGACGAGGGCGGCGGAAGCGACTACCTATGGCGATCACTCTACTACGGGCGAATTAATCATGGACTACAGCTGTATAAAAATGGTGAGGCGAGTCCGCTGCCGCAAAGCTACTATCTACCACCCAGCGGTGCGGGGATCGCGGTGAACAAACATCCTAAACGCCAGACTCGTCCACGAAAACCACTCCGTATCGGCGTCGCCGGACTGGGCATCGGAACACTCGCGGCCTACGCGCTGCCGGGCGATACGGTTCGTTTCTACGAAATCAATCCACAGGTCGAGCCACTCGCACGTGAGCACTTTTCATATCTGGATGCGTGCCGAGCCACGACTCTCGAGGTCGTCGATGGCGACGCCCGGATCGAGATGGAACGCGAGCTAAGCGATCGTGGCTCTCAAAATTATGATTTACTCTATCTCGATGTGTTTAGTGGCGATGCGATTCCGGTGCATCTTTTGACACGCGAAGCCTTTGAAATCTATTCGCAACACTTGGTCGAAGATGGCCTGCTCGCAGTGCATATTACTAACCTGCATCTCGATCTTGAAAAAGTGGTTTTGAGTCAGGTGGCTGAGTTGAATTTCTACGCCACGGTGATCGAGCGCATACCGGAATTTGGCGGCGAGTACTACTCTAAATGGGTGCTGATGGGAGCTGAGCTGGATATGATCGAACGTATGGCGGCGTCAGCCAAAACCGAGCTCCGCGACAAACCTCGCCAAGCAATCATCTGGACAGATGATTACAGTAATCTGCTACAAATCCTGAAATAACTATTGTTAAAATAATCTTAAAGTAGGGTGAACCGCCTATTTATCTCGACAGAACTACTTACTTAATTATACCTGAATCCGTGAAATAAAATCCAATAAAAAGATGGAACCTGTTGGGGTTCAGTGGCTAAAGTAGCCTTGCAAAATAAAAACCGAAACACCCAACAGGTG
>Ga0222662_1000290_pt1 | contig 46093 bp, 41 predicted proteins | sample AntAcemetagen600_FD_179821 | JGI IMG/M metagenome (GOLD analysis project Ga0222662, IMG submission 179821) | Saline water microbial communities from Ace Lake, Antarctica - #600 | ecosystem: Environmental > Aquatic > Non-marine Saline and Alkaline > Saline | place: Antarctica: Ace Lake... | reverse complement strand
TGTTCTCATAAGACCGAAAAGTTGCCCGCGATTCATTCGCAAGGCTACCCGTCGGAGGAGTCGCGCGAGCTACGCCCTTCGGGCTCGCGCGACTCCTCCGAACGATCTTTTTACGGTACCAGGTTGTCGATTCAATCACGTGCATTCACAGGGACAGGTTGTCGATTCAATCAGTTTTCGATCATGAATTGACGAGTCAATAATACGTGATTAACGCGTCGTGAAATTTACCCGACTCACTGGGACGGAGCGAGATTCACCCGATTGAGTTACAAAACTCTGGATGCTTACGCATTCAACAAAATTCTCTTGTTTATGCCGCCATGTCGATTTAAATTCGACATGGTGACAAAATTACGTAACAGGCTAAATCTCCCGCGCGAGACGCCCTTCGACTACCAGTTGGCGATGGATCGGCTTAAGCACTTCCGTGCGCCCCGGGACAAGCTGTCTCGATTGTGCGAGCGTGGAGAGGTGATCCAAGTGAAACGGGGGCTCTATATTGCCGGTTCAGACTCGCCGGGGCTGCAAAGCGTGGATCCTCTTGTCCTTTCCGGGCTGGTCTATGGACCGTCTTATATCAGCCTGGAGACGGCGCTTTCTCTTTATGGGATGGTTCCGGAGCGAGTCGCCGAAATTACCTGCATGACCTCGAAGAGGGCGAAGGTTTTCCACACTCCAGTGGGGCGATTTCGTTATCGACCGATACCGGAACGGGTCTTTGCGGTGGGTGTGAAGAGGGAATCATCACGGGGCGGAGCCTACCTCATTGCCTCCCCCGAAAAGGCGCTCTGTGACCGAATTGCTCAGGCGCGCGGGCTTTCCGCTCAGCGCGAGGTGCCTGCGTTCCTGTTCGACGATCTCCGCGTGGATGAGGGAAGCCTCGAGTCGCTGGATTGGACATTGATCAAGGCGATTGCGGATCGCTATCGGAGAGTCCCCGTGACTTGCTTAGCGAAGTGGATGGAGAAACTTGATTCCCGAACACGATCATGAATGCCGCCCTTCAATCTCTACTTGACCGCTACAAACTGGAAACGGCCGGCGACTGGGAGAATGCCCTGCGTGAAATCGTGCAGGAATTGGCTCTTCTTGGTCTGTGGCGTTCCAAGTTTTATGAGCATGTTGCCTTCTACGGAGGCACTGCCCTTCGGATCTTTCACGGACTGCCCCGCTACTCGGAGGATCTTGATTTCACTCTCCTGCGACCGGGCTCTGATTTCGACCTGTCTTCCCACCTTGAGGCGGTGCGGGCTGAGTTGGCCGGGTTTGGCTTTGTCTTTGAGGTGGAGAGGAAAGAGAAGTTATTGGCGACAGCGATCGACTCAGCTTTCATCAAGGGGAATACGCGAATCAACTTGTTGGAGATCGGAGTGCCGGAGGGACTGGAAAACCACTTTCCCGCGGGGCAGAAATTGAAGGTGAAGATGGAGTTGGACACCGACCCACCTCCGGGGGCGGAAACTGAAGTTCAGACACTCCTTCTGCCGATTCCCTTTCAGGTGAAGCTGTTCGTTCCCTCCTGTCTTTTCGCAGGAAAGGTGCACGCGCTTCTCTGCCGTAACTGGAAGCGTCGGGTCAAGGGAAGGGACTTCTATGATTTTGTCTGGTACCTTGGGCGCGGCATTCCGGTGCACCTGGGCCATCTTCAAAAGCGAATGGAGCAAACGGGCCATTGGAAAACCGGGGACTTTCTCACGAGGGAAGCTCTAAAGTCGCTTTTACAGGATCGCTTCGCCGCCGTGAATTTCGAACAGGCCAAAGACGATGTGCTTCCGTTCATCGAGGACGATGATGCGGTCGCGTTGTGGAGCGAGGAATTTTTCGTCGGATTGGTGGGTCGATTGACGGTGGCGTGACGATTTGCATCGGAAATTTACAGGGACAGGCCATTCACCCAGAGATGAAACCTCGCTTGAATTGACAAATGATGCGTGATGCGTGATGTTTTCCCCATGAGGACCACCCTGAATCTGGATGATGACGTCCTGGAGATGGCCAGAAATCTGGCGGCGAAAGAGCGTCGGTCTCTCGGAGAAGTCGTTTCGACGCTGCTGCGCCAATCGGTGACGGCAGGACCGGCTCCGCAACGGGAGAGGAACGGCATCCCTTTGTTTCCTCTCTCGCCGAAGGCAAAGGCGGTCACTCCTGAAATCGTCCGTGAGCTTCTCGATGAATAGGCATGAGTCTCTTTCTTCCGGATGTGAATGCGCTGCTGGCCTTACTGGACCCGATGCATTTGCATCATGATGCGGCGCATCGTTGGTATGAATCCCAATTCTCACCCCGTCTTCTGTTGTGTTCCCATGTTGAAAATGGGGTGCTTCGGGTCGCGAGCCAGCCACGGTATCCCAATTGCCTCGGGACCACGGCCCGGGTTCGGGAGGTGCTGCTCGAATTTGTTGATCGGGTTCCCACGGAACGTTGCGACCACGATGTGTCGCTCTTGGAAAATGCATTGCTTGATCTCACCGCGCTAACGCCCTCCCGAGTCGCTGATCTTTATCTCCTCGCGCTTTCGGTGTCGCACGCAGCGAAGTTCGCCACTTTCGATCGACGTTTCCCTGCGAGCGCGATTTCCGGGGGCAAAGCGGGCCTTGAGTTGATCCCGATCTGATTTTTTTCACCCCATTTCATGAACCGTTTCCTCCTTTTTCCTTTTGTGGCTTTGTTGACGCAGTGCCGTTCTCTGCCTACGGATGAGGGGACGACGAATTCGCCCGCCGGGGGCGGCTTTCAGCAAATCATCAATGTTTCTTCCTACGACCCGAAGGAGCGTCAGCGCGAGGGGCGGAGCTACACGCAGCATGATGTCTCGGCGCTGGCGTCGAACGGGTCGAAGGGATTGATCGCCCGGGCCGGTAAAGGCGGAAATCTCGACGATAAGTGCGCGGATTTTATCACGTCAGCCGACCGCGCCGGGATGCTGCCGGGCCTCTACTACCGCGTTCAAAAGCACGTCAGCGCGGTGAGCCAGGCGGACCAGTTCGTTGATCGGGCGCAGGCGCTGGCGCGGGGCCGGAGCTGGAATGCTTCGTCCTTGCTCCTCGTGGGAGACTATGATGGGGATCTCACCCTCGCTGCCATTTTGCAGTTCATGGATCGGGTCGAGTCGCGGACGGGAGTGGTGCCGGTGGCCTATCTCGAAAACAGCACGGAGCTCAAGCAGCGGACGAGCTCAGCCGATCCGAAAACGAGAGCACGACTTCTGCGGGCACCCTATTGGCTGGCCTTGTATTCTCACACGGGCGGGGCCGGTCCGGTCTATCCCGCCCCCGGAAGTCCGGAGAATCTCGTGAAGCAGTATGCGCTTTGGCCTGACTGGACGATGTGGCAATACGGCGGCGTCGAATGGGCGAACGGGGCTTCGACTCCGAAAGTTTTTTCCCACGGGTCCTATCAAAACAGCCTCTACTTCGGCGACCTCGACCGGCCGACGGAGCGAAATATTTTCAAGGGTTCCCCCGCCGCGCTGGCCGCGTTTTGGCAGCGGCATGGGCTGGCTTTGAAGTAGCTTCTTGTTTCGTCGCAGTGAGGGGAAAAAGAGTTCCCGTCTCCTGCTTCAACAAGAGATTGATTTTGGCGGCGATCCCGTCAAGATAGGGAAATGAAATTGCCTCTCATTCTTTCGTTTGCAGCCCTGTTCCTCGTTTCCTGCGCGACCCCGGACCCTTCGAAACTGGAGAATACGATTGAAGTGCAAGATGCGAAGGTCTACGAGAAAATCGAGAAGGCTCGTCTTCGCCAGGAAAATTGGGACAAGCGATGGGACAACTATTCCGGGCGTCAAGACGCCAAGTATGACGCCTGGATCGATGGGGTCTTTGAGTGAGGAACCAAAGACCAAACGCCTCAAATTCAGGCTTACTCTTTTTTCTCTGCTTCCTCTTTCGGGGCCTCTTCTCCGGCGGGGACGAACTTCAAGACGGTGCCGTTGATGCAGTAACGTTTGTCGGTCGGGGTCTCGAATCCTTCGCCTTCGAAGACGTGGCCGAGGTGGCCTTCACAGATTTTGCAGCTCACTTCGGTTCGTGCGTAGCCGAGGTGGTAGTCGGTCTCATACTTTACGTTTTTCGCTTTAGCCGGATCATAGAATGAGGGCCAGCCGCAGTGCGAATCGAATTTCTCGGTGGAGGTAAAGAGCTCGGCGTTGCAACCGGCGCAGTAGTAAGTTCCGGCGCCTTGGTTTTTGAATTCTTCATAGACCTTGCCGTTAGCACGTTCCGTCCCGTCTTCGCGCAGGATTCGATATTGATCGGGTGTCAGTTCTTTCTTCCACTCTTCGTCGGTTTTTTTGATGGGGGCGGTGGGCTGTTCAGGAGCTTTTTCCATGACTTCGATGACGGTTTCTATCTCTGCCTTCTTCTCGTCGGCTTTCGTGCCAAGAGCGAAGGCGAAGAGGACTGTGGCAACGGCGCCGGGGAGAATGAGATTTTTCATGGGTCAAGATAAAGGAATGAGGCGCTTCGGTCAAAGGCGTGATCAGTGGAAGTCTTCCCCTAACGGAGCCAGTGATCGAAAAAATCGTAGATCACTTCATTAGATCCCGGGTTGGGGCTGTGATCGGGCCGGTTGTGCATGAAGACACGATCCTCGTGACCGAGGAGGCGATTGACCGCGCGGGAGTGATTCAAGGCGCTCCACCGCGAGGAGGGATCTTCGCTCCCGCCGGACACGAGAAACGGGCGCGGCGCCATGAGGGCATGCAATTCGTGGAGATTGTATCCGTCACTGAGGAGCTGAGGGTAAAGACCTCGCGCCGGATTCCCGGCGGTGGGGACGCCCCGATCCCGCCAGGGCGGGGGATGATAACCGAGATACCACGGTTCCCAGTAGTTCACAGAGGGTCGAGTCTCGAAGATGATGCCCGGATCCGACCAGGCGGCGCAGGCAAAGCGATCATCGAGGCAGGAGGCAAACATGGCCCACTTACCGCCGAAAGAATGACCGACGATGCCAATGCGCTTCGCGTCTACTTCGGGTCGGGCGGCAAGGACGTCGAAGGCGCTTCCGGCGGCGTAGGCCAGCATCGAAAGAGGCGCGACAGTCGCGTTTTCCACGGACGGATGGTAGAGGGAATAGGTCTTCGCGGCGGTGGCTTCAGTCGTCCCGATCGAAAGGGTGATGAATCCGCGACGACTCAGCGCGATCGCAAAATCGCGGTCTTCCTTGCCGAGGCCGACTGCTGTTTCCGGCTCGTAGTAAACGGTGAGCACGGCAGGGCGGGGGCCGGTTTCGTCTGTGTCCGGAATGAGGAGATAGGCTTCCGTTTCCTCTGCCGGAGTCCACCGAAACCGGATGTGGTGGCGGGTGATGTTTTCTTCGTAAACGGTATCGAGAATCGTCACTGCGGGCGGGGCGAGGGCTTCGGGTTGTGCGCCCATTTTCTGGTGCCAGTCGGCAAGGATTTCAGCTCTCCGGCGCGTCCAGTCTTCGGCCCTGCGAACTTGTTCACCACTTTCAAAGAGCAGGGGCGAGCGCAGGTCAGGGTCCGGTCTTGCAAACTCCGGAGGTGGCGTGCTCAGTTCCTGCAGTGCGACCGGGAGTGGCGATTCTCCTTTCACCCCGCCGGCGAAGAGGAGTGTCAGAGGCATGATCACGAGCGCGATTCTCATGCAGGGAGGGGGCAAACATTTACTCCGCCGCTCCGGCCCGCGCGGATTTGATCAAAAAATCGACAAGCGGCTGATGGGTGAAAAACCCTTCCCAGAAACTGTGGCCCTGGCCTTCGGCTCTCACGAGGGTAATGAGATCTCCGGCCCCGTTTTCCTGATAGATTTTTTCGAGAGTGGCCGAGTTCTCTGCGAGTGGCACGACTTTGTCATCGGTCCCGTGAATGATGTGCACCGGGATTTTCGCTTTCGCGAGGACGGCGGCTTTGCGGATTGGATTGTAGTTGGCTTCCTCTTCGAGCAATCCTTCCTCAGTGAGTCCATACATGGGCGCGGCTTTTTTTAATCCGGGATAAGTCGTGAAATCATAGACCGGATAAATCCCTCCGAGACCGGCGGCCCATTCCGGATGCTCGATGGCCCAACTGCTTGCCCAGAGGCCACCGCGGCTGCGACCGAGAAGGGCGGGCTTTTCAGCGTAGCCTTGACTCACCATTTCCGCGCGAAGCGCCTCGAAATAGGGAAAGGCACGCGGGCTGCCGTAGGCTTCCCCAACATCGATTCCCGCCACGGCGATCCCGGCTTCGATGAATTGCTGATGCATCCAGCTCTCGGCTTTGTCCGGGGTGTTTTTTAAAGTGGGGCCGTAGAAGATCCAGGGCTTTCCCCCGCCTTCGACCGGCGTCGTCGGTTTCATGAGAAAAGCATGACGCCCTTCAAGAAGGAATGACTCACCGTTGAGAAGGACCTGAGTGCGTTTCGGGCGGGCGATTTCCTGCGCGTCATTCATCCGGGTTGGTTGCGCGGGGTCGACCTGCTTGAGGCTGGCGGGATCGAGATCAGCCGATGCCGTCGCCGCGTGCGCGGTCATGAGGCTCTCCCATTCGGCGATCATTTCGGTCAGCTTCGCCCGATGGACAATCGCGAGTTCGGTTGATTCCGTTCGGTCAGTGGAAAGGTCGTAGAGTTCCCATGGCTCGGCGATTGGGGCGACTGCTTTCCAGTCACCGATGCGAATCGCTTTGTGTCCGTCGTGGAACCACCAGAGGGATTCATGAGAGACGGCGTGATCTTTGGCAAAAAGCGGGACGATGCTTTTTCCAGGAGATTCCGGAGCATCCGGATAAGGGGTCGCTCCGGCCAGTTCCAGCAGGGTCGGGACGACATCAATAACATGACCGGGTTCGCTTCTCGTTTCGCCTCTTGCGGAAATGCCGTTTGGCCATGAAACCACGAGTGGTGTCGCGATGCCGCCCTCGTGGGTCCACGTTTTATGACGTCGAAACGGGGTATTGCTCGTCGTGGACCAACCGGGACCAAGGCAGAGATAAGTGTCGGCGGCACCCATGGGGAGCGTTGGATCGTGACCGTCGTCCCGCACCATGATTTCGGCGCTGGCTCCATTGTCAGAAAGAAAAAGAACGAGGGTATTCTCCCATTCGCCCATCGCTTTGATCTGGTCGAAGACTCGTCCGATCTCGAGATCCATGCGGTGAATCATCGCGGCATGGATCGCCATCTTTGTACTTTGAAATTCCTTTTGTGCGTCGGTCAGGCTATTCCAGGGCACCGGTTTGTTGACCTCGCCTTCGCCGAGGATTTCGAGAGCTTCCGGGAAATGATAGGGAGGCCCGAGGTCGCGCTCAACCCGCGAAAGTTCACTCGCGGCTTCAGAATCGAGGAGGCCGATCGCCTGCATTTTTTTCCAGCGGCGTTGCCGGATAACATCCCATCCAACATCGTAAGTGTTCTCGTAGAGGGCGATGTCTTCGGGCAGCGCGTGGAGTGGGAAATGCGGCGCAGCAAAAGCGAGGTAGTGGAAAAAGGGAGCGTCGGCATGGTTTTCGGCATGGTCGCTGAGGACTTCGATCGCGTGATCGGCGAGTGCGGTCGTCGCATAGTAATCGGTGCCTTTTTCCACCGGCGGGAGTTTGACGTCGTCCTTCCAGTGGGCGGTGGGGTTGAAGAAGCGTCCCTGATCTTTGAGGTAGTAGGAATGGTGAAATCCGTTTTCGAGAGGCATCCCATCGATATGCCATTTTCCAGTGTGGTAGGAGCGGTAGCCAACCGGCTCAAGTAGGCGGGGAAGAAGGACGGCCCAGTCAGGGCGGATGCCGCGGGTTCCTCCGCCAGAGGGAATGCCGGGGACGCTGTCACGCCGAATCTGCTGCGCATAAAAACCAGTCAAGAGGGCTCCCCGCGTCGGCCAGCAACGGGCCGTGTTGTAAAACTGGGTGAACTTCAGACCGCTCTCAGCAATCGAATCGAGATGCGGGGTTTGAATTTCGCCGCCATAAGATCCAAGATCGGAGAAGCCGAGGTCGTCCGCGAGGATCAGGAGAATGTTAGGTTTATCCGAGGCGCTGAGCGGGATTGCCAGGGCGAGGGCGGCAGCAAAAAAGGCGATGAGAAATTTCATGAGTGAACAGGGTTAGGTCGGTGACCTAAGAGGGTTAAGTCGATAGTCTAGGGGGTTGGAGAGATTCCGGAAACAGGGAATCGCTACGTCATTCCCTACCGGTTCCGGCAGCGCGGGCACAAAAAAAGCGAAACCCCGTGAGGAGTTCCGCCTGTTTCGTTTGACCGCGCTGAGCGCGGTCAATGGGTGATTAGTAGCGACCGCGGCCACCACCTCCACCACCACCGCCGCCACGATCTTCGCGAGGGCGTGCTTCATTCACCTTGATGGTGCGACCACCGAGGTCCTGACCATCGAGAGCGTCGATTGCTGAATCCATCGCTCCTTTAGAATCCATAGTCACGAATGCAAATCCGCGAGGACGTCCGGTTTCACGATCCTGAGGAACGTGGACATCAGTAACAGTTCCATGCTGGCCGAACGCGTCTTCCAGATCTTCTTTCGTAGTGTCGAAGGACAAATTGCCCACATACATTTTCATAATAATCGAGTGGTTCGAGCGCGTGGCATTGTCTCCATAGACTGTCCCCGATTAGCGGGTTTCAGATCACCTGTTAAGTGATGTAATACTTGGCAATACTCCAGATCTTGATTTAGCCAAGTCTTGAACCGCGAGACCAATAGCCCAGTTTTTCCATTTTGTCTTGAAATATCCGAGATTCTCTCATGGGCATGAATGCGCACTATTTTCGCTTCACACGGTGGATCGTCTGACTCCCGTGTTGGACTTTCGACATCTCGAAGGAATCAATCGCTTTAAAGAGATCGCTCAGCTTGCTGAAACCGTAGGTCCGGTGGTCGAAGGGACCCTGGTTGGAAATATGGGCGCCGACCGGCCCGAGCGACGCCCAGCCGTCGTCATCAGCCGCTGCATCGACCGCGCTGCGAAGGGTATTCATCAGCTTCGTGTTGCCCTTGAGTTCTTTTCCGGAAGGACGGCGTTCCTTTTTCTGCTCCGGGCCGGCCGCTTCGTCGTCGAGGTAAAGGAAGCGGGTGCAGGAGTTGATAAACGGAGCCGGGGTGTTTTGGCCGCCGAAACCGATGACTTGTTTTCCGTCAGCCCGGATTCGGGTGCAGAGCGGGGTGAAGTCACAGTCTGAGGAAATCAGGGCGAAAGTTTGGACCTCCTTCGTGTAAAGCATGTCCATGGCATCGATGAGAAGCCTCATGTCGGTGCCGTTCTTTCCCTTCACCAAGTCAAAGAGCTGGACCGGTTCGATCGCGTATTCGTGGAGGACTTTGGTCCAGCCGGAGAGGCCGCGTTTGACCCAGTTGCCATAGGCGCGGCGGATATTCACGACGCCGTGACTGGCCAGTTCCGTGATGATAAATTCGATTTTCGCAGCGGGCGCATTATCGGCATCGATGAGGAGAGCGATGCTGTCGTCGGGCGACTCTTTCGTGGAAGGCATGGGCCGAACTTAACAGGGTTGAATGCGAGGGTAAACCCTGTTGCTTACCTTCCTTTTCTTTTTCTTTTTCCTCACGATCCGGCCGGGAAAAGGACGAGGTTGAGATCGTCGGCAAACGGATCTTGTCGGGGGTAGGGGAGCTGATAGATTCAATGGGAACTCACCTCCATGGTATGCGAATTCGAACCTTCTTTCTCTTCACCGCAATCTCGTTGCTCGCTTTCACCGTTCAGGCTCAGGAGGATCCGGCAAAGTCACTGAACGGCGGCAGCAATCAGGTTGCGGTTTCCTTGAGCAACGGGACGGCTTCTCCACTGGCACTGAGATGGGTCGACTTCGATGGGCGCGCACAGGACTATGGAAGTGTCGCCCCGCAGGAAACGGTGACGCTTGAAACTTATCCCGGCCATCTCTGGATTTTGAGCGACGGAAATCAGGCCGTGGTTCGCTATCGCGCCACGGCAGCGGCAACGCAATCCCTCGCTCTCGGTGGCAGTGCCGCGCCGAAGGCCCCGGCGAGTGTGCCGGTCTCACCACCGATGCCGAACTCCAGCCCTCCGCAGGTGCCTGTTCCACCGGCGCAGCCTGCGGCGGTTCAGCAGAGCGGCTCGCGATTTACGCCACAGGAGGCAGTCGCGATGGTGAACTATCACAATCAAGTCCGCGCCGAGGTCGGAGTCGGTCCGGTCCAGTGGTCGCCGCAGATCGCGCAATTTGCCCAGCAGTGGGCCGATGAAATCGCGAGGAAGGGAACGTTCGAACACCGTCCGCGAAGTCAGCAGAAATTCGGGGAGAATCTCGCCGCCGGTTCCTCGCCGACATACAGCCCGTTGGAGGGAGCGAAGCAGTGGTATGACGAAAAGAAGCTCTTTCGGGCACCCAATGGCGTTTTCACCGCCGCTCTCATGCCGGCGGGTCATTACACGCAAATGGTCTGGCGCGGGAGCACCGAAATCGGCGCCGGAAAGGCGATCGTTCAAAAAGGCCAAATGAAAGGTTGGACCGTGATTGTTTGCAATTACAACCCGCCCGGTAATATGATCGGGGCGAAAGTTTATTAAGGCTCAACTATTCGGCTCATGAAAATCCCATTCCTCCTAATTGTTCTCTCTCTTGTCTTGACGACGAATCTCAAATCACAGGATGGCAACGGGCGCCTCTTGGAAACACTCCTTCGGGGTTTGGCCCATGTCGTCACTTCAGAAAATGGAAGTTCGCTCGTTCCTCCGCCGATTCCTTATGATTCCCGTGCTGGACATTCTCATCAGCAACAGCCGGCTCCTCAATATCAAGATCAGGGTTCGCCAAATCGAGGTTGGTTTCAGCCGAATCAACCTCAGGCCCAGCCAGCGCCGCGAGTGGTTCAACCCACTCCGCAGCCCCGCGTCATTCGTCAGCAGCCTGTGCAGCCAAGAAATCCCGCGAGTCCATTTTCAGGCTGGTACCAGGCGCCGCCGCAACAGCCCCAGCCTCAGTATTACGAACCGACCCCTCAGGTTCACCCGAATCCAGCGTCTCCCTTCAGCGGTTTTAACCCGTTTCAAAATCAGGCACCCCAGCAGCACGTCCCTGACTACCACGATCATCTGTCGCAGCAGTCATCTCAGCCGGGGCTTTTCGGACAGCGTCAGCCACAACAGCCGTCGCATCATTCACGCGACGATCACCACGACCACGGGTCGCATCGCGAGAGCGAGCAACAGCGGGTTATCGCAATCAGATCACAGTTTCAGCCGTTTACTATTTTTCAGGGGCAGCGGAATCAGAGCGTGATCTCGAGCCGCTCAGTGCGCCCCGTTCCGAATCAGAGAAGTATCGTCTGGTTCAAAACGAGGTAGGCTCCTCACTCTTTCCCGAGTGCGACCCGGAAGCCGACGGTGCGATGTTTGAATTCGGGGGTCGCGTAGCCCCGCGCTGAGGGACGGGCGGCGTCCTGTTCCTCCATCCAGCTTCCACCGCGGAAGACGCGGGTCGTTCCTCCTGAAACGCCGCGAGGGTCCCGGGTCGAAAGCCCTTCGTAGCTTGAGGTGTAGAAATCCTGACACCATTCCCAGATGTTGCCCTGCATGTCGAAGACACCGAAAGCGTTCGCTTTCTTAGAACCGACTTCGACGGAGCCGTTGTAGCCCGCGATTTCCCCGATGTCCCAGGGTTCGCCGATGTATGAATCAGTCGATCCTGCGCGGCAGGCATATTCCCATTCCGCTTCGGTGGGTAAACGATAGACGTAGCCGGGTGGAATTTTCCCCATCTGCTGTTCGGCGGTGGTCAACTGCTGGCAATAGGTCACGGCCTCTTCGTAGCTTACGTAGTAAACGGGATGGTTCGGGCCTTCACCGGAGAGCTGATTTCCAGCGAAGCCGGCGTCGCGTCGGAGGTCTTGAATCGAAAGATCGGAGTGCTCCTGCCACATCGACTGGGTGGCGTCGATTGCGTAGGGATGGTCGGCCTGCCTCAGTGCCTCGATCGAGTAGGTCGAGAGGGCTGCGGCAAGATCGGCGACCTCAGCGAGACTTCCATTCACGACGCGGTGGATCGACGCGGAACCGGTCGCCCAGCGGAAGTCGCTCCCGGTCACGAAATAGGCGCTGCTTTCAGACCATTTCGCCCAGAAATAGGGAGAGTTTCCTCCCGGATCGAAATCACTCTGAATTTGCCCGAGAGAATTGCCGGTCGCAAGCTCGGCGAGATGTAGCGTGCTCCCGGGGTCTCCGAGGGCGGTGAGGTATTCGTAGCGTTCCCGTTCCCATCGCAACCAGTCGGGTGAGGCAACGCCCTTGATTCCCCAGGCAAAGGCATACTTTGCGTCAGGCGAAAGGGTCTCGAGCATGAGGCGATAAGGCCAGCTCAGCAAATCCGGGGGACTTCCTCCTTGTCCGGAAAGAGCCTGTGCCGTCTTGATCAACTCAGCGGTTTGCGTCTTTTTATCGTCAAAGAGGCTCTTTCCATACTCGGGTTCAAAATCGTCGTTCACCTGGTGGGATACCTCAGAGATGTCGAGATTTCCCCCTTTCTGACGGATCGCGGAACGGTTCATCTCACGAATGACGAGGCCATTGTCGAGGTAGTAGCGGTATTCGCTGATGTTCACGGTGTTGTCTTCACTGCCGTGCCACTCGGAGCGTTCAAAGACGAAGATAAGTTCATTCCCCGCGAGCCACATTTCCTGAATGTTGACGCTGCTATCGTCTCGCATTTCATTCTTCACTTTGGCGACGGTGTTTCCATCAACCCAGACCGTCAGCGTGCCGACCCCGTAAAGACTGTCGGCATGCGTGGCATCGATCTACAGGGTCTCCATCGAGGCAAGACGGGACTCGATCGCGCTGAACTGATCAACAGTCCGGCTGACAGTCGCCTCCTGCTGCGACAAGCCCGTCGCAGTCGAAATGATGAGCAACGCGGATGAAAGGAGCAGGGCAGGGAATCGCGTAGAACTCATGATGGACGGTGATTAAACCCTAACGGGAGCACGTCTCGTGTCCAGCAATATGGCCGACGGAGGACAAGATGAAGCATCCCCGAAAAGCGCTTGGAAATATAATTATTAGGTTTATCGTAATAATTGAAATAACTCTTTTCACAGGTGGTTCAAACTTCCTGTTCTGATATGACTAAATCACCATCGCTGTGGTTCAAAAGCTGGCGACGCCTTGCCGCAGAAGGAAAGGCGGGGGATTTGTCGTCTTTCGTCGCCGCGGCAATGCCGGCGGGGCTTCGTCTCGCGGGGGCATTCCTGCAGTTGCTTTCCACGATTCTGATTGCCCGCAGCCTTGGAGTTAAAGATTCGGGGATGTATTTCTTCTGGGCTGCCGCGATGCTCGAAGTCGGACAAGTCGCGACTTACGGGCTGGATCGGCTTGCCCTTCAGCAAGTCCCTCGACTCGATGGAAAACGCAATCAGCTGACCCAATTTCTTGCCCCCCTGCGAGCGACCGCGCTCATGCTGGGCGTGATCCTTGCTTCCGCGCTGTGTCTTTATGCTTTTTTCATTCAAGGGGATTCTCCCCTGAGTCCGTTTTGGTATCTCCTCCCATTTCTGTGCATCGCGGGAGTGGTCATGAGCATGATCAACGGGGAGGCAATGGCCGGGCTGGGGCGACCGGTTCTCGCGGTCGTCTCCCGGCACACCATCCTCAATGTGACTTTGATACTCTGCATCGTTTTCATGGGCGACCGGATCACCACGGATTTGGCGATCACGGCTTATGCTTTCGCTTTCTTCGCTTCCGGATTCGGCGCGCTTCTTCTACCGGGGTTTCGCGGTCAGGGAAAGGCGGTCGCGCTTCCTACACGAGGCCAGTTCCGCGGGTACCTCGTCGAGGGTTCGCCTCTTTTTCTGGGATCAGTCTTCGCTTCGCTCGCATTCATTGTTCCACTGGCGATCCTTGAGCGAACTCACACGAGTGAGGAGATCGCGTTGGTGACGACGGCTTTCCGCCTTTTTGTTTTGGTCGATGTGCTCGTCAGGGCGATTCATTCTCTGGTCATGCCTGAGCTCTCGCGGGCGGCGCATGCGGGGGACTGCGGATTACTCAGTCACATTTATCGGACGGCGGTGGTGAAAGGGCTCCTCGTCCTCGGGATTCCGGTTCTCGGGATCCTGATTTTCGCCGAGCCGGTCATGGCGATATTTGGTGAAGGGTTTGAAGAGGGAGCCCCGTTGCTGAGGATCTTCATGGGCTTTGCCCTCATCTCGCTCCTTCTCGGTCCGGCGCATCAGCTCTTGCTCATGGTGGGGCACACGCGCCGCATGGCTTTCTTTTCGCTGATCAGTTTTCTTTTCTCAGTGACTCTCGCTTTGGTCTTCGTGCCGCGATTCGGGCCGTTGGCGCTGACTTGTGTTCTTGGCACGGCGATTATTCTGGAGCGGGGACTCTTTCTTTTATTCTCCCTGAAAGCAATGCGCGCGCCCGTTCACTCGACGGAAGGGGGCGATGAATAATCAAGAGCAGATCGCCGAACCGCTCTCACGTCTGGCGGGAATGGACCCCACTCATTTGAGGCGGGAATCTCTTGCCCTGAGTCTGCTGCTGCAGTTACCGCTTTATGTCTATTTGTGCAGTCTCTGGCTCGTGAGACCTCTCGCGTTGGGAGATACTTTTTCGCTGACGTTGATGGCACCGGTCGCTCTTGTCGTCGGACTCATTGTGTTACGGATTCCCCGTGAATTTTTTGTCTCGATGATGCGCCGCGTTGGGTTTGAGTTCTTTCTCTTGCTCGGGTTTGTCCTGCTTTCGATTCTCTCGCTGGTGAATAGCGACTCTCCGATCCGGAGCTTCCGCATCATTTTTCCTAGTCTCCTGCCCTTTGCAATCTTTGCGCACTATGTTGTTCTGGCCTGGTTTGCTCCGCAACTGATCCGAAGAGTTCCGCGCATTCTCATCGCCTGCGCGGTGGTCTTCAGTGTCATTCCGCTCGGCCTCACGATTCTCGTTCCTCCTCTTGAGCCACTCGTGTTTGGTTCCTACCGGATGAAAGGCTTTTTCGAAAATCCGATCCAGCACTCGATCTGTCTCGCGACCCTAATGCCATTGATCACGGTGGAGTTCAGTCTTGCGAAAAAGTTCCGTTGGAAAGTTTTCTGGAGCATTCTCTTTGTGGTCATGCTCTACACGCTTTTTCGCGCGGGATCGAAATCGGCGATGGGCGTCGCTTTTCTTTTCAGCGTCATGCTTTACACGCTGCTCGCCTTTCGTTCGCGTAGCTTTGTCAAGATCGCCACGGTCCTAACTGGTCTGGTCGTCGCCGGAATTTTTCTCAAGATTTTTGGACTCACGATCGCGGAAATGATCAACCCGATCATCGCCGAGAAGATTCGCAGTATCATTGAAGGAGGAGTTTCAAATTACCAGTCAATCGAGTCACGAAAGCTTCTCTGGGAGGAGGCGATCCGGCAGGGGAAGATGCACTGGCTCGTGGGGACCGGTGCCGGTGAGAAAGTTCACGGAATCTCTCATTCGCACAATCTCGTCCTCGATTACTTCAAGGGAATCGGAATTTTCGGAGCGATCGGAATCGCCCTGCTCTGTCTCACAATCATCGGGCGAACCGGATGGAAGGCGTTCACAGTGGTGAGAGGGCGCGGCAATGAAACCGACATCCGCGTCCTCGCCTGCTTCATCGGTTCGACGGTCTATGTTATTTGTAATCAGCTGAGCGACTGCTTTGGACCAACGACGGTTGGCTTCCTTTGGGTCAGCTATCTCACCGGAGTCTTCATGGAGCGGGGGAGGTCCGTTCGGCTCTGATGAGCACGGTTTTCGACACGTGGATGCAGTCGATCAAAGAGAGTCACGAGGAAGCAGGCGGACCCTGACATTTCCAGAATCTCTTCCCCAATCATCATGATCAGATAATTCGCGACCTGGACATTACCTCCCCAATTCCACTGTACCGCTTCGAGAAGCTGGGACGAACCCCACGCGAATGCACCAAGGAACCAGAGCAGCAGGGGGATGCCTCGTAGAGTCAAAGCGAGTCGGAGCCAGCCGAATCCTGCGGCGGCGATGAGAGGCAGATAAAGGAGTTGCCAGTCGATCCCCGTGAGGCGCTCAGCGGTCTCGTGAATTTTGAGGCATTCGTCTGCTCCCATGAATAGAAAGATGAAGGCGAGGAAAAGAATCGGAGCGGGGAGTGGCCCATGGAGGCGATGGATCCGGTGAAGGAACCAACCACTGGCGACGAGGAGGCAAGCAGAGAACAGGGTGGTGAGATTCAGCTCGCGGTCAAGATGGAAGAGCTTGAGGAAACCTCCGGCCTCACGGTGGGAAGCGTAAACGCCGAGCGACGCGAAGATGATAATCGCGATGACCAGAGTGCCGACGAATTGTATTTTCGTTAGTTTTCTCATGTGCTTATTCATTAGGACGGTAAACCGATGGAAGATGGCAACGTCGCGCCGGTCCAGAGTTGGAGAGGAAAGCGCACTGCATTTTCGCCTTTGTTGTGAACCCAGAGACGCGGCACCGCAAGATCGTTTGTCTGATGGGTGACCGCATTGAGATCCGCCGCGAAACCGTAGCGGACCCCGGCCTCTTTGGCGGCCGTGACCGTTTCCATATCAAAGTCTCGATTCTCTAAGCCAAAGGGATAGCTGAGTGTGTCGACTTTTCTGCCAATGATCGAAGACACCGTGTCGATGGATTCGGTCATCTCCCGGAGTTGGGAACGATAGTCGAGCGAGGAGAGTCGCGAATGGGTCACCGTGTGCGCCCCGATCGTGAGAAGGGGGTGCTTCGCCGCTTCGCTGAGTTCACGTGCGCTCGCGCAACGTGGCGGGGGCAATCGTTCCGCTCCGTCGAGTTGTGAGGCGAGGGTCGAAAGGATTAGTTCCCGCCGGGCGCTCCCTGCGCTGCGTAGAATCGGGTAGAGGAGATCGTAGAGCCCCTTCATCGAAAGGTTTTCGACAGGAAAGGGAGAGGATTGGGTCGGCTCTAGAAGCAGGGTCCCGGGTAGGGTGGATGATCCGTAAACGAGGGCGGCAAGGCGGTCCCACCAAAAGGCTTCTCCGAGATTTCCGGTCGTGACGAAGAGCGTCGCCGGAATCTCGTATGCTTCAAGAAGGGGAAGGGCTTCCGTGAGGACATCGAGGTAGCCATCGTCGAAGGTGAGGCAAACGGAACCTCGCTCGAGTTCTCCCTTGTTCTTCCGCTCCATGAATTCATGGAGAGAGAGGGCCCGACCACTTTCAGCAATGAGGGCTAGTTGCCTCTCAAAATTGGCGGGACTCACACACAAGTTGAAGGGATCGAGTTCCGGCTCCGCGACGCGGTGATAGAGCAGCACCCCGCCGCGGGCTTCGCGTCGATTCCCAAGCCAGTTCAGGCCGGTGTGGATGGTTCTCTTGAGTTGCATCAGAGCTGCTTCGGGATGGGCGTGTTGAGAGTGTGGTGCTGCAGCGCAGGTTTCGTGAAGCCGAGAATGCGCTTGAGTCGGTCGCGGAATGTATGGGGTAGAATGAGAAAGCTCGTCCGTTTCGCGAGGAAGGCATACCAGAGAGGGTCGAGCAGTCTCGGGTGACGGAGCTTAAACCTGAGGCCTGAGATGAGTTGCTTTTGATGATGGAGGCGACTGATTCCTCCCTCTCTCACAAAACAATCCACGAGCGGATCGACAAGGTTGGCCGCCCCGTGATTTTCGACGATACGGGAAAAAAGAACGTAGTCCTCGATGTGCGGATAATTCGCGTCGTAGAGCCCGGTTTCATCGAGAACCTTTGTCCGGAACATCACCGCCGGATGAATGAACGAATTCCTGAAAACAATCCAGCGACGGGTTTCCTCAGGCGAAAGCGGAAGGTTTGTCGTGAAGAGTGCTTCACCATTTGTCTCGCTTCGGAAAACGACATTGGACCCGACCATGGCGAGTTCCGGATGCTCGTCGAGATGGTGGTATTGAATTGAAAAACGGTTTGGGCGGTTCAGGTCCGCAGCATCGAGACGGGCAACGCAGCGAAATCCGCGTGACCGGATCTGTTCAAGGCCGAGATTAAGCGCTTTGACGATGCCTCCGTTGGGAGTTTGCCGAATGACTTCGATTGCGAAAGGATAGCTTCCGGGTGGAATGACGACGGTCTCGCGGCTCCCGTCATCGATGACGAAGACGGTGAAGGAATAGTCATCTTCGCAGATCGAATTCAGCGTCCGACGCAGGGCCGGAGTGTCATTGTAGGAGGGGATGAGGACGGCGAGATCTTTCATGACTTCGAGTTCAGTGAGGGGTCGGGATGCCGGCAGTTGTTTTTGCCGCCTTAAGTGTTCGCGCAGAAGTCTGTGGGATCGCCGGAATGGAGGCATGCTCGGGCGGTGAAGATTTAGCGGAGGCGACCTTCGATCTTTTGCTGGAGACGGATCCTTCGATGAGATTCCGATAGAGTGTTTCGTAGTTTGAAAACATGGTTTCAAAAGTGAAATACTCCAGATAGCGATCTCGTCCCGCCGCTCCCATCTTTTCTCCGATCTCGCGATCTTCGATGAGATTTCGCAGTGCCCCGGCGAGACCATCAATGTCTCCGCCTGGAACAAGACGCCCCGTCACGCCTTCGAGAACTGACTCGCGGCTTCCCCCCACATCCGTCACGATAACAGGGAGTGATGCCGCCATCGCTTCGAGAATGCTGCGGGGAAACCCTTCCCAGTTCGTGATCAGGGCAAAGATGTTGTGTTCTGTCAGGGTGTCGTCGACTGCTTCCGAGTAGCCGGAAAACTCAATCCGATCCTTAAGTCCGAGCTGTTCGGTGAGTTCGACGCAGTCGTTTCGAAGAGGGCCGTCCCCAACAAAAGTTAGTTTCCAATCGAGGTCGGTGATTTGGCTGAGCGCGGTAATGAGAAGTGGCTGATCCTTCTGCTCTTCAAAGCGACCGACCATGACGAGGTGCGCGTCATCCCGGGAGTGGTCGATTTTTCTCTTCGTCGGGAAGCGATCTTTGACTCCATTGTGAATCGTGCAGGTGGTCTCCGGCTTTCCCACTCCTTTGGAAAGTCCGAACTGTCTCTCATCTTCGCTGACGGTGACGATTTGAGTGGTCTTCCACGCGAGGACTTTTTCGATCAGTCGAAAGAGGCTGGCTTTAGAAAAGCCATCAACGAAGGACCAGCAGTGTGGAGTGTAGACGAGCGGGCAGTTGATGCCGAGGGCCGCGATACGACCGATGGCGCCCGCCTTCGAAGAATGGAGTGAAATCAGGTCAGGCTTGAATTTCCGTATTTCCCGCCTCATTTCAAAGGCGGCCCGCAGGTCATTGCGAGGGTCGATCTCGCGACCGAGAGAAGGGAGGCAAACGAAGTCGATCCCGGCGTTCGCATAGCGGCGGGGTACTTCCATATCCGGAGTGCCTCCAACGAGGATTCGAACGGAGTGGCCGTCCTCGGAAAGCCGCTTTGCCATGTCCATGACGTGAAGCGAAGAACCGCCGAAGGCGTCGCCGCGAGCGACGGCATAGAGAATTCGATAAGGCGTAGACGGGCTATTCATCATGACTGTTCAGGCTTAATGTTTGAGAGCGAAGCGGGGAAAGAGGCTGCGACGACGCGAGCTCGATGAGAGTGATTGCTCAGGGTGATGTGAGGGTCTGGAGTTTTGCGGGTCGGTGGAAGGGTCAACAAAAATGAAGCCGATCCGGGTCTCGTTCTCCTGATTGAGACGACGAACGCGACGGGTCACTTCCGACTTGGTGCTCGTTCCTTTGGCGACCGCCATGACTTCGCGATCTGCAAATGAGGAAATCCATTCGATGAGAGGGGGGTTCTGCAAGGTGCCGGACTCGATGAGGATTTTCTCGAACGATTCCCGGAGTTTTGGTAGGACTGAGGAGAAACGCGCTGAGTCGAAAATGTCTTCCGGTGAGAGGGAGAGGAGACTCAGATTCTTCGTGCCGGACTCGGTGATGCGAGCAGTCCCGGATTCCGCTTTGACGCGAACGAGGAGGGTTCTGCGATTCCCATTCGCAAGCGAGAGCGCCAGTTTTTGCGCGACGGACTCGCATTCAGCGGGTAATCCCGGCGCTGAAATTTGCATGATCTGGGCGTGGCCACCAAGGAGGTAGGGCATCATCGCGTTGGCTTCGGAGGTATCGCCACTCCGATTCGTCCAGTCGGCGATAACGGGCAATTGAAAGCGGCTTTCAAGCTGCCGGGCGTCGCTGAAAGGAATTCCCGCGAGTATCTTCCAAATCAGAAACCCTCCGACGAGAAAGAGACCGGCAAAGCCACCCGCGATGGTGAAGATCACCATGGGAGGGCCTGAGGCTTTGAATGGCGTGAGCGGTTCGGAAACGACAGTGGCGATGCTGCCCGGCATTTCGGTAGAAATGATGTTTTCACTGAGCCGTTGCTGAAGTGTTTTGTAATGGAGCCAGCGATTATCGACTTCTTCCATGGCGATCCTGAATCCGGAGCCTCTTGATTTCTGTTTGATCAGTTCATTCTGAAGCTGGGCGACTTCAAGGTTCAGGAGTGCTTCGCGTTTTTTGGCCGCCTCGTAACGGGCATTCACGGTTTCAGTAATGTCCTTGGCGAAGGTTTCGATCTGCTCTTCGTAACGGGCCGCTTCGGCCTCGGCCGCGAGGTAAGTCGGATGTGAGGGCGTATATTGCTGTCGCGCTGCGGCAAGTCGTGACTGCGCGTTGGAAAGCGAAGTCATGAGACCCGAAAAGTGAGCATCGCTCCGATAGCCGGCGATTTCGATGATGTCTGCGGCCGGAGTCTCGACACCGAGGCTTTCCAGTGATTCATGAATGCCCTCAAGCTCGACACGGGCACGGACGGCTTCATTGAGGTCAGCGCCGAATTGAGTGAGCCGCGCCGCGAAGAGGTCGTGGTCCTCGTCGAGCGGTATCCCTTCGGTGCTCTCGCGGAATACTTTAAGGTCCTCTTCTGCCTCAAGCGCGGCGGATTTTGCTTCAGCGACCTGAGATTCAATGAGCTCACGGACCTTGCTCACTTCACCGCGGCGTTGGTCCGCGAGAAACGATTGGAACTCATCAACAAAGGTTGTCGCAATCAGCCTTGCCCGTTCGGGATCAGGGTCGGTGGCGCTTATTTTGATGATTCGGGTTTCCGGCTGCAGGCTCGCACTGATCCGGTTCTCCTGAATGAAATTGAGAAGCTTCCCGTCCGGCAGAGCAGGATCGGAAGCCATTTCCCGAGGGAGAAATCCTTCCGCGTTTCTGAGATCGAGTTTCTCAACGACGCGGAGCACGACCGAGTCGGCGACCACGGCCACTTCGAGGGAGCGCAGGGATTCCTGCACTGAGTCTCCACTGCTCCCGACTTTTTCGAACTGGAGCAACTGGTCGAGGCTCGAATCGACGAGGAGCATTGCAGAACTCTCAAACATTGGCTCCCGGGTCGTTTTCCAAACCGTGGCGAGCGACGCACACAAAAGTGGAATGAGGACAATCACCTTCCAACTTCGAGTCAGGAGGTAGCGGATGTCGTGCTGGTCGATGAGGGGATCAACCATGAACTCCGATCCACCCGCTGCATTCTGACGATGCGCAGGAGGTTCCCCGGTCGAGGGTGCGTAGTGGGTGAGCGACATAAGATTAAGGGATGGGTGGGCTCTAAAATTTCACTTCTGAGCCATTATTTTGATAATTTTTGCACGGATGACAAAATTTAGCAATTATTTTCTATCATAATTACAGTTATTATTCTAACATGTGTTCTCTACTGCTTATTTTATCAAATATGAAACCCCAACCTTGGAATTCTCCGGATTTATGAAAACCCAACGTGTTCTCGTCACCGGTGCTGCTGGATTTATCGGAAGTCACACCGTCGATGCTCTTCTTGAGAGTGGCCATGAGGTGGTCGCAGTCGACAGCTTCCGAACCGGACGGGCCACCAATATCAGGCAGTGTGCGAAGCAGACTGGATTTGTCTTTGAGTTTGCGGATGTCTCTCAGGAAGGTGCTTTGAAGTTGATGTGCCTGAAGTACCGCCCCGATACGATCATCCACCTCGCGGGTCTCGTCAGTGTCGTCCAGGCACAAGAGGAACCGGACCTAAATTTCCTTCTCAACATTCAGACCACTCACACTGTTGCCGAGACGGCGAGAGCTTGCGGGGTTCGCCGTGTTGTCTTTGCTTCTTCGGCGGCCGTCTACGGAGACATCGCCGATTTGCCGGTCAGGGAGCAGGGAGAAACCCGCCCGATCAGCTTGTATGGAACTGCCAAACGTGTTTCCGAGCAGATTCTGGACGGGCACGCCAAATCATTCGGCCTTGAGGTCGCTTCGCTCAGATTTTTCAACGTCTATGGGCCGCGACAGGATCCCCGGTCCCCCTACTCCGGAGTGATGTCGATTTTCGCGGATCGATTTGCAGCGGGAGAGAAAATCCACGTTTTTGGAGACGGCTCCCAAACACGCGATTTCGTTTCCGTCTTCGATGTTGCGAGAGCCCTCGTTCTCGGGGCGACCCGCGAAGGATTGACTTCAGAAATCTGCAACATCTGCACCGGAAAGCCCGTGAGTCTGCTCGATATCATCGGCGAATTCCAAAAGCTCTATCCCGCCGCTCCTGCCCCCGAGTTCCTGCCCGGCCGCGAGGGGGAGATCCTGCACTCAGCGGGAAGTCACCGAAGGGCGGAAGAGGTGCTCGGATTCAGCGCCCGGATTTCTTTAGAGGAAGGACTCCAGACGCTGGTGAGAAAGAGCCGGTCGGCGGTGACGAAGTCAGCAAAGCTCATGCCTCAGTATGCTTGAGTGAGTGCGATTCTGATTGAAGAATCGAAATTCGGGGAAATCTTTCGGATCGGCGGATTCGTCGATTCCCCTGAATGAATTTTCGCGCTTTCTTCATCGTTGCCAATTTTCTCGTCGTGAGCGCCGTGCTTGTCGCCGAAGATGAAACGGCTTCCAAGCCGACACGGCCGAACATTATCCTCGTCATGTCCGACGATCAGGGCTGGGGAGATGTTGGCTACAATGGGCATCCGCTTTTGCAGACTCCTCATCTCGATGCAGCGGCGTCGGCGGGGTTGCGGTTTGACTCATTTTATGCGGCGGCCCCATCGTGCTCCCCGACGAGGGCGAGTGTCCTCACGGGGCGGCATCCAAACCGGATGGGCGTCTTTAGTTGGGGGCATTCGATTCGACCGCAGGAAATCACGCTCGCCGAAGTCTTAAAGCGCGAAGGCTATCTCACCGGCCATTTTGGAAAGTGGCACCTTGGTTCGGTGCGGGCCGACAGTCCGGTGAATCCGGGGAAAAACGGGTTTGATCGCTGGTTCAGTGCCCCGAATTTTTTCGACCTCAATCCGGTCATGAGCGACGAAGGGCGCGAGGTGAAGATCAAAGGGGAAAGCAGCGAAGTCACCGTCGATGTCGCGCTGGAGTGGATGCACGAAGTCGCGGTGGGCGAGGCTCCGATCTTCGCGGTGATCTGGTTTGGCTCCCCGCATTACCCTCATCGGGCGAGCGAAGAGGACGCGGCTCTTTATAAGGATCAGCCCAAAAAGCATCGTGAGTTCCTCGGCGAAATCACGGGGATCGACCGCGCTTTCGGCAAGCTGAGAAACGGCCTCGACGAAATGGGGATTCGTGACAACACGCTACTCTGGTTCACGAGCGATAATGGTGCGCTCAAAGCGGTCGGTGACAGCGGAGGCTACCGCGGAAGTAAACACCACGTCTACGAAGGCGGCTTGCGTGTCCCGGCATTCATCGAGTGGCCTTCCGGAATTGCAGAAGCACGGCACACGGCGGCGCGCTGCACGACCTCGGACATTTTTCCCACGATTCTGGATCTTGTCGGAGTCGAGCGGACGGATCTCCCGGTCCTCGACGGAATCAGTCTCTCCCCCTTGATCGAGGGAAAAATCGACACGCGCGAGGAACCGATCGGTTTCTGGAATGCGAGTGTTCCCGGCCATTTCACGAATCCCGCCGGGGTCTTCGGAAAAGTCCTGCCCACCATTGAAAACTGGAGTGACAAAAAGGTGAATCGCGTCACGAAGCGCGTCGAGAAGCTTCCGAAGCAACCCCTTCCCACCGACGTTTTTCACGGGCATGCCGCCTGGATTTCCGGCGACTGGAAGCTCCACCGCTTCTCGATGGGCGGGTCGAAGCAGGTGAATTGGCAACTCTATGACCTAAAGAACGACCCGCGCGAGGAACGCGGCGTGGCCGACGAGTTTCCCATCATCCTCTCTTCGATGCAGGCGGAAATGGAAGACTGGCTCGCCAGCGTCGTCCGCAGTTTGAACGGGGACGACTACTGATCTTTCGGATGAGGTCTATTTTTTTACCCTCCTTCTCTATTTTTCGAGAAGGCCGCGAATCGAATTGGGGGCGCCGGGTTTATAACTGTTGCCGCTCTCATGATAGGAATCACCATCCCAATGCCAAAAGAGAGTCGCTTCCCAAAGCATTCCTGATCGGGCCACCCCATGTCCGCCGGCACTCAGGGACTCGGAAGTGGTGAAGGCATCTTTTCCGTCTGATGCGACCGCGACCGCTTGTATTGTGAGTGCTCCATTTCTCCACTCAGAATTCTTTCCAAGCACATTTCTTTTGACGTCTCCAGTGTTGGTAGGAATCACTCCGGCCGTAAGGATGACATCTTGAGACATCGTGATCGCAAGTCCCCGTAGCTTCGACGCATTACCCGAACCGCTCAGGCTGAAAGTCGTGAGTTCGTGCGTCGCGGTGTCGTCATATTCGTTGACCGGAAGCGTGACCGTTGTTGAATCTCCTTTGTCCTGATATTCCAAAGTAAGGCTGAGTCCCGGTGAGAGGTCACCATTGATGACGATGAGCTTAAACGCCTGATTCGGATTTCGAATCGCTTCGTCCAGCTCGATTTGTTTGCTGTCTGGCAGCGAGAAAAAGTTTATCTTCTTGATTCCATATTTCCCGGTGATGTCATGGGTGTGCGCGCCTGTGCTCCCTTTGCCGATCTCGGCAATCTCGACCGAGGTATCGAGGTCAAGGTGTCCATCAAAAAGACCCTGTTCTTCCGTCGCGTAACGGGATGAAAAGAGGCTGTCGGTGTAATCTGAAGTAACCGCTTTCGCATAGGTGCTCACGCCAAAACCGCCAGGATAGTCTGAAGCACTCACACTAAATTTTCCAGTGTAGGCGACGAGGCTGGTGTTGACCCCGCGGCTTCCCGGTACTGGAACGATTTCGTAATGAATAACCGAAGTGCCGGGCATGTTCACATCCAAAAGCGTGACGCTGATTGAGCGGGTTCCGGAACTGAATTGATCCGAACTGAAATCGATATTGGGAGGTCGAAGTGCACCCATGAGTACCTTGTATTCCTGATTCACAATACGGCTTTCGTTCCACTTGCTATCATCGTATGGAATCGCCTGAGCCTTAACGAAAGCATGCGCAGGAACCTGGAAGGTTAATCCGGGGAGCAGTTCCTTCCATGCGGCGTAGTTGATGGAATAGAAGAGATGTGAACTTCCCCGAGGATTCGGATTGTTAAGTGAAACTGAGAGCGGAAACTGTGAGGTTGCAAAGTTCCCGCCGGGAACCGTGAACTCGGGGGGGACGAGATCATTTTTGTTCGTGGGGATTACGGGTGGCGTCACTACGATAGGGGTTGCAGGATTGTCGGGAACCTCCGTGAGAGGGATCACGGTAGGACCCTCGGGAACGTTAGGCATCGCTTCAGAGTAATCCCAGATCCAGTTGTCTTTGGAGGCGTAGTGGAACGAGCTCTTGCGGTTGGCATCACCTTGGCTAACAACGGGAGCTCCAACGTCGCTTAGAGAAACGGTCCGAATTCCGGGTGCACCGCTATGCGCGATGACAAACCGATGGGACGTCGCATCCCACCTTAGTCGGGGCTTTCCCGCGGCGGCTTCTTTCTCACTTTGCAGCGTTAGAAAAGCCCGCTCGTCCAGAAAACCACCGCTTAATCCGGGAGTGAGTTTCTTTGCCTCTTCGGAGAGAGATGCTTTCAGTCTTGATAGAACTTCCTCCGGGTCTTTCACGCCATCGAGATCGCCACCTGAAGCGAGATAGCTTTTGACGGCAGAATTGAGAACCGCATTGTCCTGCTGCATTTTGATTTCTCTTGCCCCGTTGATCAGGCCGAGTTGATTCACTCCGACTCCGATACCGGCGATGATGCCCACCACGGCAACTAGAATGACCAGCTCAACCTGAGATAAGCCTCGCGAATGGTGAAATTTTGCCAGCATACGATAAATATTATATTTATTATAAATATAGCAACAGGAATAATGTGACATTATTCCGACATCATTGTTAAGAAGATTAAACTACATCCCGAGAACGGATCTACTGTGATTAAAGGGCTGGTTACTCGCGGACTACGTGAAGGACTGCGAGATCTCCTTCCGCGTTCCGGCAGTAGATCGTGCCGTTAGCGTAGACAGGGGCAGTCCAGCATTTCCCGTCGAGGATTTTTTGCTGAAGGATGAGGTCATACTTTTCCGGATTGGCTTTCAGGATCGTGAGAAGCCCGTTGTCAAAAACGATGACGGTCTCTCCTACAGCCATGAGGCCGCCGCTGCCGAACCCTTCCTCCTGCCAGATGATCTCGCCGGTTTCGAGATCGGTACACATCAATTCGGTGGGACGATGAGTCGTGCCGTGGAGTGAGTAGAGATGCTGGCCGATGAGGATGCCGGGATTGAAATACCACTTCATGTCGTGCTGTTTCCAGACCATTTCAGGGGTGGCGCTGCCATCGGAAAAAGCGAGCATTTCGGTGCCGCCGCTGGAGGAAACGACGATCCGGTTTCCGGCGATGAGGGGATCGGCGGCGTTGACATCGCGGCTCGATTTCCAGGGGTAGTCCCATTTTTGAGCGCCGGTCTCGGCATCGAATCCGATGAGGCCTTTTGCCGAAAAGAGAAGGTGATAGCGATTTTCCCCGGACTGGGAAAAAGGAACGACCGTCGCGTAGCCGGCCGTCTCGGTCGAGGGCATCCAGAGCGTTTTGCCGGTGTCTTTCGCGAGGGCGAGGCCGCCGCGCCCGACGTTGAGGAGAACTCGATCCCCCTCAATGAAGGCGGAGCCGGCGAAGCTCCATTCCGGGAGCTCAAAGCCGTGGTCCGCGATGAGGTCCCGCTGCCAGATCACTGCGCCGGTTTCAAGATCGAGGCGAAAGGCGTGACCCTTTTTGCTCAAGGTGTAGACCGAGCCTTCGTGGATCGTCGGGGTGCCGCCGGGACCGCCTTCGTAATAGAGCGGATCGAGGGCGCAGTCGTAAGTGTGGCTCCAGAGAACGTCGCCGGTTCTGGCGTCGAGACACCAGACCGTGTCTTTTTCATCCGTGTTCCCCATCGTGAGGACGCGATCCCCGACCACGGAAACGGTGCAGAAACCGATCCCGACTTTTGCTTTCCAGGCGACGGGTAAAGTTTCCGGCAGCTCTGTTGGGAATGCCTCTTTGGAAATTCCATTGTGGTCCGGCCCCCGCCAGTTCGGCCAGTCCAGTGAAAACGAAGTAGCGGGCAGAAAGAGCGAAGCGATAAGGGCGGGGATTGCTTTCATTGGATGATAAAAGCATGAATTAAAATGCCTGTTTCGCAAGTGTATTCGCCAGATCACTCATTAACGGATCTGCGTCCGATCACTTCCACTCCCAGCGATCTGCTTCGACGAGGTTTGCTTCGCTCCGGATCGCATCGGACTGGAGTGCTGCTTTAGCTTCTGCATCCAGTTTCAGATAGGCGTCCCAGAAGCGGGTGCTGATCACCTGAATCGCCTCATGATGATGCTCGATCCGGTCTTGCTTCCGAAATCCACCCGCGTCGGAAAAAGCGAAGTGCTCGGCATCCTCCAAGACGAGGTGAAATTTGTCACCCACTGGAAGTCCTGCGTAGACCTGCATTCTCGACTCCGGAGTCGTCGTAGGATCGATCGGGCTGCCGTCTTTCGTGCCTGTCATGAGCAGCACCGGGTATTTGATGTGGCCGAAAGCAGCCTCCGGCGTGAGGCGCTTGTGGAGCGACGGACTCATCGGCAGAAACGCATCGATCCGGGTTTCGTGGAAACTGGCGTCGAGCGGAAATTTTTGCCCCATGACCGCCTGGGTCGTGTTCGCCCCGTAGCTGTGCCCGGTCATGCCAATATGTTCGAGGTCCAGTTTTCCCTTAAGCGGATGCCCTTCCTCGACGTTCATTTTTTCCAACTCATCGATCACGAAAGGGACATCCGCGTAGCGCGCGACGGAGGACTGAAAGTTGGCCGCTTCTTTCATTGCCGCCATCCGCTCCGAGCGCTCAGCACTCTTCCACACCGTTTCATCGCTCCCGGCGTGCTGCATGAAGACAGCGACGTACCCGGCCGCGGCCCAGTGGTTTCCGAGATATGGACTCGCCTCACGCGATCCACCGAGACCGTGCGAGAAAAGGATCACGGGGAGCGGTTTTTCTGTTTTCGGGAGATAGACCTTGAGCGGGACGGTGCGCTCCCGCGTGGCATCGACGGGGTCGAGGAGCAGAGTTGGCACCGCCGCCTCTTCGGCAAAAGAGGAGACCGCAAAACTGAAAAGCGCGGGAAAGAGGAATCGTGAAACTTTCATCATTCCCATACAACACGCGCCCCGTGAAAAAGTTTCACCGTGTTTCCAGATCCGAGATTTGAATGTCCCACTTCAGGGTCCCCGCGCGGGTGAGATCTCCATCGAGCTCGACTTTGTAAGCCATGAGCGTGCCCGCTTCGAATCCTGTCGCGAGGAGCCATTCGCCGTCGGGGGAAAGCGAGAGACCCCAGGGGATTTTATCCGCTTTGGTGAGGCCGAGATGCTTCACCTTGCCGCTTTCAAGGATGAGATAGCGGGAGATGAAATCGAAGTCGTGTTTGTGCCCGCGAATCCCGGCGAAGAGAAAGCGACCGTCTTTCGTGATCACAATATCCGAGGAACTGACGCCTTCCTCCGGCGCGTCGGCCCCGGTGATGTCACAGACCTGCTTGATCTTGAGCTGTCCGTCATCCGCTTTGTCGTAAACCGAAACACCGAGATGCTGTTCGTTGCTGAAATAGAGAATCGGTTGCGTCGGGTGGTAGGCAAGGTGGCGCGGACCGGTTCCTTCGGGTGGTCCCGCGTCGAGCTTTTCGAGGGCGGAAAGGGCGCCTGTGTCAGGATCGAAGTGGTATTGATAGAGCGCATTACTGTCTTTCACATAGGGGATGTAGACATAGCGGTTGTCGGGCGAGGGAAGGACGCAGTGCGCGGCCTTGCGTCCTTCGTTCAGGCTTGAGACGAGATCGCCGGGGAGGCCGTCGTTGTCGAGCGAGTAGACATCGATGAAACCGTCGCCGTAGTTGCACCCGAGGAGGAACTGATTGCGCCGGTCAAGGCTGAGATAGGAGTAGCCATTCGCGGTCGTGAAGGGAGCGAGCAAAATTCCATCCTGACCGTGGGTGGCGACGGTGGCGGGTGTTTTTCCGTCCTCCGCGCCGCGATTGGAAGTCAGGTAGAACTGTTTTTTGAAAGGATGCGCGGCAATCGTTGCAGCACTGAAACCGAGATCGACCTGCTCGCTCACGGAAAGGTCGAGAGTGTCTCCGGAGGGAGTGGCTTTCACAACCCAGAGTGAGTTCGTGGATCGGCTCGGGGCGTAGACATGGAAAGGTTTGCCCCTTGAGTGCAGTTGCTCCATCGCTCCCGCCATCTCGCGGCCGAGTTCGTGACAGCCTGCGGTTGCAATATGAACGTCCGGCTTTCCGTCTTTGTCAGGCTCGAATTCAAGATTGGAAAGCGGCACCACGGTGAGGTTCAGATCGTTGGAGGCGACCTCGCTGAGGACTTTGTTGACTCGCGCACGGCCTTCGCTGATTTCGCGGACGTGTCCGGCGATGATAGGTAGCTCCGAATTGCCGGCGATCTCGCGGAAACGCCCGAAGACGTTCCGCATCGTGCGGCGAAAGAGCGCCCGATCAGTCGATTCATTGGACTCACCCTGATGCCAGAAGAGCCCTTTGATTTCGAGATCCTCGCCTGTCGCCGACTGCACCTGAGCCCTTGCTTTCGTGAGGTAGGTTTCAAAGAGTCCGAAGAGGCCGTCATTAAACAACTTACCTTCGCGGGGATTTTCGCCGGGCCACCAACTGTTAATCGTTTCTCCGGTGACGGGTGCGCCACAGCGGCAGTATTGGATGAAAACGATATCCTCCCCGTCAGCTTCATCGAGGAGCGCCCGCGCGAGTCCCGCCCCTTTCGCCTTCGGGTCGAGGGAGCTTAGCGTCACCATGATCGACTCGTCCGGCTCGGAAACGCACTTCATTCCAAAGTAGTGAATCTTCGGCCCGTCGGTGTTTTCCGCATTCGGATCTTCGCTGAGCTGACTGAGGCGCCAGCCGTTCGACTGCCCCGCGACGATGTAGGTATCGATCGCCTGAGCGGGGAGCAGGATCGAGGCGAGGAGGGTAAAAATTGAGAGCCGTAGTTTCATAGCAGAGGTTTACCAGACCAAACTCTCTCGCCACGCTTTTGCAACTGCGCCGCTAAGGATTGTTTTTCGATTCCATGAAATCGAGCAGCAGTGGGAAGGCCGGCTCGGGCATGTCGCCGTGGTTGAATCCTTCGAGTTCCCGCAGGGTTGTGTCAGGGTGCCCGACTTCCTGCATCATGCGCCAGAAGTAGGCATTCTCTTCGTAGCGGGCGAGGAGTTCCAGTTCCCGATCTCCGGTGATCAATAACATCGGCGGCACGTTTTTATTGACATGATAGAGTGGCGCAAAGGCATCAATCGTCGGCTGCTTTCCGTCGATGCCCTGTTCCTTCCGCACCGTGAAATGCGTGATCGTGTGACCGCTGAAGGGAATGATCCCCGCGAGAGTTTGCGGTTTCAGATCGTGTGCGGCGAGCCATTGCGGATCGAGGCCGACCATGCTCGCGAGGTAGCCGCCGGCGGAGTGACCACTCACGAAAACCCGCCCGGGGTCACCGCCTCCGTAGCGGGCGATACTCTTCAAAGTCCACGCCACTGCCGCAGCCGCATCTTCCAGATAGACGGGAGCTTCCACCTCCGGACTGAGGCGATAGGTCGCGGCGACGACGGCGACTCCTTTGTTGCGGAGCGGAAGGGGGATCGATTTATTCCCTTTGGAAATGCCGCCGCCATGAAACCAGATCACGGTGGAAAACGGTTTGCCGCCACTCGGGTAGTAGAGGTCGAGTTCGCAGCGGCGCTCGCCGTCACGGTAGGAAATGTTTCTTAAGAGACGGTATTTCGAATTCTCCTCCACCGGCTCGTCGAGGAAGAAGGCGGGCATCGTTTCAGTGGTCTGATCCAGCGACCTGAGAAGCTCCGTCGCTTTCCCGGTCTCGAAGGCGAAGAGCGCGGCGGCGGCTTCATCGAGTTGGGGATGACCCCCGAGTTGCTTCCGCAAGCGATAGAGCTGAGCGGGGAGACGAAGATCTTTGGGACTGATGCCTTTCGGCGCTGCTTTTTCCTGAACCCGCTCCAGATAGCGATAGCCGAGATTGTGGGTCGGCTCGATCACGGTGCCTTCGCCATAGTCATTCCAGGTCGCGATTTGAATGAGCTTCGCGTCACTCGCGAGAGCGAGGTCGAGCGATTCGCGAAAGGTCGCGCCGTCACGGTCACTGATGAAGCCGTAGGAGGAATTCGTTCCCGCTTGCGCATAGATGTCGTGAAAGCCGGGGAAGGCGAGGCCGATCACCGAATCCCCGCGGGCGTAGAGTTCCTCCTGATTCCTGGTCCAGGTCGCGGTATCGACCGACTTGCCGTCGCTCACCGGAGGCCAGCCGAAGGGACCGTCGGCTTCGTGCTTTTCAGCGAGATGGGGGAGGGTGTGAAACGTCGGATCGGTCGTGAATTCGGCCCGCAGTTCTTTCCCTTGTTCCGGGGTGAAATATTGCGGTCCGAAAACGAGGAGGACTGGTCGTCCATCGATCTTCGCGTAGGACTCATCGGAGAACCAATTTTCTTCCATCCAGCGCATGACCTCTTTGCCGTGTTCGAGGGCTTCGTCCTCTTTCAAATTGCCGCCCTTGACCATGTGTTTGATCGATTGATCTTCGTAGCAGATCGCAAATTTCATCCCCGCCTTTTTCAGGATCGGGATGAGAAGCTGCGTCGACTCATGGAGCGGGGCGTAGTCGTAAAAATCACGAGTCCCATACCAGTCCACGATGACGCCTTCGATGCCCGCGAGCTTCATCTGCAGGACCTGACACTCAAGCGCATCGGGGTCGCGCGTGTCGTAAAGCCCGATGAGCGGGTAGTCGTGCGAAGCTGCTTCCCGCCGCCCGTCCCAGCGAATCGTGTCGGGATCGAAATGCCCCATCGTCCAGTGATACCCCCATTCGCCGCTGAATGATTTCGACGAATACCAGGGCATGTAGTGGGCAAAGAGGCGGGACTCGTTCTCCTCCCCGCGCAGGTCCGGCGCGAGAGTGCAGAAGAGTATGAAGAGAAGAAATCGAATCATGGTGAGTAAAAAAGTCAGGAAGAGATGGGTCGCGGTTCTTGTTGAGTCGCGCAGTGAATGCTGCCACCACCCGCGGCGATGCCATCGACGTTGAGGGTGACGATTTCGCGGTCCGGGAAAAGCTGCTTCAGCGTCGCGCTTGCTTTGGCATCGGCCTCCTTGTCGCCGAATTCCTGCGCGATGACCGCTCCATTGCAGACATAGTAACCAATGTAGCCCGCCGCAAAGTCGTCGCTTTCATATTTCGGGCGGACCCAATCCGGCGCGGTGAGGACTTCGACTGCGAGTTCGTTACCGTGCGCATCCGTCGCCTCGCGGAGCATCGCGATCTGTTGCCTGGTGATCTTGTGGTCATCGTATTTTGGATTCGGCTCGTAGCCGGCGACGACGACTCCGGGGCGGATGAAGCGGGCATAAAAATCGGTGTGTCCATCGGTGATGTCTTTTCCGCGAACACCGGGGAGCCAGATGATTTTATCAACCCCTAACAAAGGCACAATAAAATTCTCAAAAGCTGTTTTGCTCATGCCTGGGTTTCGGTTCTCGTTGAGGACACAGCTCTCCGTGATGATCGCCGTACCTTCGCCATCGACCTCAATGCAGCCGCCTTCCATGATGAGATCGGTCGTGACCCGGGAGACCTTCGCGGCCCCGGCGATGAAGGCGGCGACCTCGCGGTCGTGACGGTGAGTCTGCTTTTCGCCCCAGCCGTTGAAGTTGAAGTCGACCGCCGCTTTGCCCCCAATTTCGTTAATGAGAAACGTCGGCCCCGTGTCGCGAATCCAGAGATCGTCGAGTGTCGTTTCGAGGAGAGAGACGGCGGCGGTGACCGATTTGCGAGCGAGCGCAACCTCCTCCGGGCGGACGAGCATCGTGACCGGCTCGAAGTCAGCAATCGTGTTCGCGATGAGAGCGAGGTTCCGCTGCACCTCGGGGAGAAGACGTTTTCCCCAAATTGACCGCTGCGCTCCGAAAGCCATCCAGGTGCGAGTGTGGGGAGCGCCTTCGTCCGGCATGAAATAGTCTTCGGTGGCAAAGCTCATCTGAGGAAGGAGGCAAAGCGGAGCGCCTGCCGCTAGAAACTGGCGTCGTGATTTCATGTCGTGCCGATAGAGTCAACAGGGTTAGGTCAACGAGTCAACCCTGTTAGGTCTTACCGGGGTTCTTCGTTAAGGGCAAGGAAAGGAGCTTTTCGGGGAATGAAAATTCGATTAAAGAGGGGCCATGAAGAAATTATTCCCCGTTTTCGCCTGCCTCCTCATTTCCTCTTTCGCTCTCGCTGACGAAGAAGGTGAACTCATTTTCGAAGATGACTTCGAGCGTGTCGAATCACAGGAGGAAAAAGACCAACCTGGCAATGGCTGGGGCACGAACAGCCGGACCCGGGCGAAGGGGAACAAGCAGGTCGATCTCCGCGACGGGGCGATGTATATCTACATTCACGAAGAGGCCGACCACGGGGTCTCCGTGACGCAGCCGATGGAGTTCACCGACGGCAGTATCGGGATGCGCTTCATGCTCGAAGACGAGAAAGATGTCCTCGGGCTGAACTTCGCCGATCTCGAATACAAGCCGGTTCACGCCGGTCACCTTTTCATGACCAAAATTGGGGTGAAGGACGTTCAGATTCAAGACATGAAGACCGGGAGTATGGATCTCAAAATGCGCGAAGCGCGGCAGGCAGGCACACTTACCGGAGAGCAGGAGGAGTCGCTCAAGTCGAAGACGACCAAAATCCCAAACCAGCTCGAAACCGGAAAATGGCATGACCTTCTCGTGCGTGTGCGCGGCGATGTCATGACCGTGATCATCGACGGGGACGAAGTCGGGAGTTTTCAATCCGAAGGGATTGCTCACCCGACGAAGCGCCTTCTCCGCCTTGCCGTAAATCGTGACGCGGTCGTCGATGACGTCAAAATCTGGCGTAATAAGTAAGCGACGGCTTCGGATTTCGGCCTTTCATAAGTCGGAAAATTGTGGCAAATATATTTTTAATTGCTCACCTCAGAATCCTTCCTCATGAAAAAGTTCTTTCTCACGCTCACTTTCCTTTCACTCGGATTTGTTTCTCTTGGGTTTTCCCAGGAAGCGCCCACGACGACTCCGGTGGAGAAAAAGCCGGCCGCTCAGCCCCAGGCGAATCCTGCATCGGCTCCCGCAGCACCGGTCCAGCCTGCGGCTTCGAAGCCAGCCGGGCCGAAAAAGTATGTCATCAAGTCCGGGGACAATCCGTGGACGATTGCGCGGGATCACGGGGTGAGTCATGAGGCTTTGCTCAAAGCTAATGATATCGAGGATCCGAAGAATTTGAAAATCGGAGATGTCCTCGTGCTTCCCGAAGGCGTGGCGTCGAAGAATGCGCCGAAGCCAAAAGGGGACACGAAGCCTGCGGCAGCGCCCGGTCCTCAATCCGGGGACGGGTGGGAGCTCTACACGATTCAGAGCGGAGACAATCCCTGGACGATTGCGAAGAAGCTGAAGGTCGATCACCAGAAAATCCTGAGCCTGAACGAGGGGCTGAACTTTCGTGATCTTAAGATCGGTCAGCAGATTAAAGTGCCGAAGAAATCGTAAGGATCTGTTTCCCGGTCCAGCTTTCGCCCGGAGCGAGGACGTGTCGGGTTTCCGTCTGCGCGGATTCGATACAGACAAATTTTTCCCAGCCGTCTTCCGGCAGGTCGCCGAGCCCGTGATTCGGTCCCGGGTTCCAAACGACAATGTCGGGGAAGGTCTCCGCCTCGATGAGGATGGAAGAATTGTCCTGAACAAGGCCGACGGCTTTGTCTCCGGCGTCGAAATAAGCCCGGTCAATTTCCGTGCCGAAAGAGATAGGCTCATCGGGGCCCGCCTCTGTTTCTCCGGTGACTTCGTTGAGGAAGAGAGACTCTTCGAGCCCGAGGACTTTGGTCGACGAGACCTCATCGACCTTCAGGTAGGTGTGGAGCGCGGCGTGAAATTCGAAGGCCGCGTCGCCCGGGTTTTCGACGGTGAGGCTCATCGCGAGGCTGTCATCGCTGAGGGCAAAACTGAGGTTCAATGAGAATTCATAGGGCCACGCCTCGCGGCTGGTGAGGGAAGTCGCGAGGGCGAAGCTGTTTTCGCCGGGAACCGGATCCCATTCCGACTTGCGGGCGAAACCATGACGCCCGAAGGGACCATGATCGCTGAACTGGGGAAAGATCACCGGGACCCCGCCGCGGATCGCTTTCTCAGGAGCATAGTCGGCGAGAGGACTGAGGTAGAGTTGCTCCGCGCCGTCGGCGGTTTTCCAGGAAATCGCGTGCCCGCCATGACGCGCCACGATGAGTTTCGCTCCGCTTTCGTGGCTTATCTCGTAGCATTCGATCCCGCCCGGCCCCTCGATCTTTTCCATGCCTCATCGATAGCGCAGGCCTGTCGGAATCGCAAAGGGGGAAGCGGAGTGGCGCCCACCGACGAAGTGCTGGCCGGACTCTTCTTTCTCATCTTCATCTTCTTCTTACTCTCGACCCTGCGCGGGAGATTAAGAAGAAGATAAAGAGTAAGAAGAAGAGGTGAACACGGAGAGGGCTGACCTCACTCGCGATTCAGAAACGCGACTTCATCACCGCCTTCATACCAGACGCGGTCGAGCCAGAGCCCCTGAGCCGAGGCGGTCGGTCCGGCGTTTTGGCGATCTTTCGAGTCGAGGATTGTCTGCATGTCTTCCACCGGGCGTTGTCCCTCTCCAATCTCGCGGAGAGTCCCGGCGATGTTGCGGACCATCTGTTTCAGAAATCCGTTCCCGCGCAGCTGAATCCGGACGAGGTGAAACGCTTCCGGAGAAAAACAGCCCGGTTCCGGAATCGGGAGCCGCGTCACGGTGGCTTCGTGGATCGTTCGCAGCGTCGTGGCGACTTGCGCACCGGCGGCGCAGAAGCCCATGAAATCGAGCTCACCGACGAGTGACTGGATCGCTTTATCCATCGCCGCGACATCGAGCGTGCGGCGATTCCAGAATGTCTGTGTTCGCAGATGAGGAAGCGGGGCCGCTCCCTGTTGAAAGTAGTAGCTGTATTGCTTCTGCAGACTTCGCTGCGCGCGAAAGGAATCCGGCACGGCGCGGATTTCGAGAACGCGGATCGACGGGGGAAGGAGGGCATTGAGCCCCTCGGCGAAGTGTTCGCCGGAGCGCTCCCGCTCCAGCGAAAAATGAGCGACTTGCCCGCTCGCGTGAACCCCGGCATCGGTCCGCCCGCTCGCAACGAGAGTGATGGGTTCTCCACAAAGTTGCTCGATCGCTGCGGTGACAAGTCCCTCGATGCTGGGCCGGGTGTTTTCGTGATTCCCCGTGCCTCCTTGAATCTGCCACCCGCAATAATCCGTGCCGTTGTAGGCGAGGAGGATGGCGTACTTCGCGGACATGGGTGTCGTGGTTGGCTGATATGTGAGAACCGCAAAGCCATCCAAACATGCCCTAGTGGATTCGAACCACTGACCGCCGGATTAGAAATCCGTTTGGAGTCTTTTATTAGCAGGGGTTGCAGGAGCTATACACACTTTTTCCATTGTTTTTGGAAGGTAGATAGGGCATACATAGGGCACTATGGCGAAAGTTGAAAGCACGGAAGTAACCCTCAAAGAATTCAATTCGAAGCATCACCCCGCTTTGAAATGGGTGGTTTACTGGCCAGCTTCTGAACCGGGGAAGCCGCGCAAGTCACGCCGGTTCCCGACCAAGGACACGGCCGAAAAGTTCCAGTTCAAGAAAGAGATCGAGGTGACGAACGATGGAAGGAAAGCCGCCGCCATTAAAAAGACGCATCTCGCAGAAGCTCTCTGGGCTATCGACCAAGTGAAAGAGCATGGCGTGACCCTGCGGGAAGTGGTCGAAGATTTCCTCGCGAGAAATGAGCGGGTGAAAAAGTCGATTCGCATGGACGAAGCGGTTTTAGATTTTCTCGACACGAAAAAAGCGGCGGGTAAATCGCTCCGGTATCGGAATGATCTACGTGACCGCTGCAACAAGTTCGTGAATGCTTTCGATGGTCTCACGCTTGCTGATATCGACGTTCCGACCGTGGAGAGCTGGCTGGAAGGGTTGCAGGTTTCCTCGGTCACCCGGAACAACTACCGACGGGCCTTGTCCGTCTTCTTCGCCTGGGGATTGAAGCGCGGGTATTGCGTCTCGAATCCGGTCAGCGACACGGAGCGGGCAAAGGAAGTATCGGAGCGGGTGGAGATCTTCACGCCGGCGGAACTGCGGGTGATGCTGAACGCGGCCCCGGCAGAGCTGCAGCCCTTCCTCGCAATCGGTGCATTCGCCGGATTGCGAAGCGAAGAGATTCGCCGGTTACGATGGGAGAACGTGGATTTTCTCAAGAAGCGAATCGACGTAGGGGCAAGCGTCGCGAAGTCAGCCGCAAACCGCTACGTTCCGATGAAGGACGTTCTCATTGAGTGGATTCAACCGATTGCCAAAGCGGCGGGCGATGTGGCCCCGGTGAACGCTTACGGGAAGCTGAAAGCCTTTCGCCGGATTCTCGAAGTGAAGGTGACGACGGGAAAGAAGAAACGCCCCGCTGTCGCATGGAAGCAAAACGGCCTTCGGCATTCATTCGCCAGCTATGCCCTGGCTGAATCCGACAACGCGGCGCAAGTCGCTCTCTGGCTGGGCCATGATTCAACCAAGATGATTTTCAAACACTACCGGGAGCGGGTGGACAAGGACGCGGCGGCGGATTGGTTCGATGTGACGCGAAGCGCGAAGAAGAAACAGGAAGTCGCGAAGGAGGGTAAGGCGGCATGAGTGATGATCGAACGCGCGGTTTGGAGCTAATCAGTCTTTCACGCAGAACTAAAGGACTGGAGGACCTTCCCGCAGAATTTGTAGAACAGGAAATTTCCCCGCTCGAACTGGCCTCGCTTGCGGCAACGCTCGTGCCTCATTCAGGGGGAATCAAATCAGCTGTGAAAAACGCACTCGACCTTTACGAAGAATCGAAGCGTCTTCTTGAAAGAGAGGGATGGATCGAGAGCTTACGATTAAAGGCGCAAGCGGTAGAGGCCGCGTGTGATGCGTTTGAAAGGGTTCATGGCCCTTTTCCAGTCTCTTTTGCCACGGTGGCTCATCTGGCAGGTTGGGAAACCAAGTCGGGAGCGAACAAAGGAAAAATCGATTCTCGCAAAGCAAAAAAGGCGTTGGAAGTTCCATTCCGCGAAGTGTCAAAAGGACCTGGAAAAGGACGCGTAGAGAGACGATCCTTTCTCCGATATGATTCTTTGAAAACGGGAGTCGAGCGGGGCGATCTCGAAGTCCTAATCCGAAACGTTCTTGAGATTCGCGAATATGCTTTCGATCTGATCGAGAAAAATTGATTTTTCCATTTGACCGGAATTTTCGAGGGAGTGCACACAGGAGTTACCTTTCTCGGTCTTTTCGTTACGATTTTCGCCCCCCGCGTTCTAAAGGGAGTAAGGATCGATGAAGGACCGATACTCGATATTCGATTCGCGTTCCGATCAGGGCCTTTCCTGTCAAAAAGCCCGAAAAAGTATGGTGAGGCATGGAAAAGAACTCCAAGCTCATCAATAGCCACAAAGAGGCAATCCTAGCGGATTGCGAAACGATTGCGGACCTTCTCGCAGTCTCACAGAAAACAATCCGGAAATGGACACGCGAGGGATTCCTTCCTTGCGTGAAGCTGTCCCGCCGGTGCGTCCGCTGGCCCATCGCTGATTGCCTGAAGGTGGTCAACGAACATCGAATCAACGCGATTTCGGAATCATGAAAAACGCCCGCCTTTCCGGGGTGAACGGAGAGACGGGCGGGGAATTCGCTTCTGAAGGCGAATTGTTTCCCAACTTTGTTTCTACTCCCTGCCCTGTCAATCGCTTCCCGATAGCTCCTGCTCTGCGCGTTCTCGCTGAATCGGAGAAACTGGAATCTCTGTGTGAGTTTCTCACAAGGTCCATCGTTCCCACCCAACAAGAAAAGGTCCTTTCGTTCTTCATTGAATTGAGGGCGGGGAACTGGAAGAAGCTGCGCATCGCGAGGAAAGAAGCCCGCCGTCTGAAACGCGCGGGAAAGAAGATCGGAGGGGATACCCTTCCCGCCCTTCTTGTTCCGCACGGCTATGCGCGATCCAACAACGTGACGCGGTCTCTTCTTGTTGCTGCGCTCGCTTGTGGCTGGCCGGATGAATTTAGCGTCTGTGTGACGATTCATGACAAATCCGCACGGCGTCTCGTTCAATCCGGCTGGCGTCCTTTTAATCCCGAAGAAACCGAATGATGGAACCAATAGAACGCGCCCGCCGATACATCGCCCGCATGGAATCCGCTATCGCGGGGAGCGGTGGCCATGATCGGACCTTTTCCGCCGCTGCGGTTCTTGTCCACGGGTTCGCCTTGGCACGGGAGGACGCCCTCGTCCTGCTGCGGGAATGGAACGGGACTCACTGCGAACCGGCATGGACGGAAAACGAACTGATTCACAAGATCGAGTCCGCTCTTGCCCGTCCTTCGGAGAAGCCGCGCGGGCATCTCTTAGGAGACGAGGCCCCGGCACGCTCTGCGGTTCACCATGCCCCGCCGGTGAAACCGCTTCCGACCTGGCCGGAAAGAGATCCGGAAAGAATTCTGTCCCTCATGCAGGAAAAGTTTCTGCCTCTGTCAGAGTTGGAAGCCTCTTCCCCGGTCCCGCCTGATCAACTGATCGACCCTCACCTGTTACTCGATAGGCTATTCCTTTCACCGGGCGAGTTGAACCCGTGGCTATGTCTCGCGAAGGAAATCAAGTCGCCGGCGACCCGGCAACGGGAGAACTGGCAAGGCCATCTGGAACGCGCCCGGTTCATCGTCCCGAACCTCATGACCGGCCCGAAGGGGAAGACGCAAGACGGTCGGGATTCCGTGCGGTGTCTCGCGAATACCGGCCCGCGTCGATACCTCGTGATCGAGTGCGATTTCACAGAATCGAGTGACGCCCTGCTTTTTGCTCACCTTCACGAAGTCGGTGCAAGCGTGGCTGATCTATGCGCCACCGTGTTAGGCCACCTTGCGGAGTATGCTCCCCTCGTGATGGCGGTTCATTCCGGCGGGAAAAGCCTTCATGGGTGGTTCTCCGTCCTCAATCAATCGGAAGCCGATCTAAAGCGGTTCATGCGCTGGGCTTGTCTCTATGGAGCGGACAAGGCGACGTGGACACGTTGCCAGCTCGTGCGAATGCCCTGCGGAATCCGTGACAATGGAAACCCGCAAAGCGTCCATTTCTTCAATGCCGACCCCGGCCTTTTCAAATTTCCACCCCTTTCGCCTCATGCCTGACAAAGCCTCAAAACCTGATCCGGATTCAGAACCGGATAAAAATTCTGAACCCGTAAAACCCAACTTCTCGAAAGAGTGGAAGGCCCCGCCGGAAGGTGAGGAACCGACCCCGGCGGCGGCGCATCACTCGACCACTTTCGAGACGCTTGATGTCTTCTTTGACCCTGACTCAAACACCTATTACCGGCGAAATGAAGCGGGCGAATATCAGAAAGCGAACGGGAGCGCAATCGGTCGATACCTTCGCGGGCTGGGCTTCACCTCAAGGACTCCTGAAGGCCATTCTTTAAGCCCGAAGGATCGCGCTCTTGAATACATCGAAACCCGCCGCAACGTGGATTATGCCGGTTCTCTGGCCGGTCACTCGGTAGGCTATCGGGAGATTCACGGGAAGAAGATTCTCGTGATTGATTCGCCCCGGCTCATCACTCCCAAAGCTGGCAAGTGGGAAACATTGGAAGCGGTCTTTCTAGGACTGCTTGGTCCTGAGCAATCCGGCCACCTCTACGCGTGGCTCAAGATTGCAGTCGAGGCGATCAAGGCACAACGACAACGGCCCGGACAAGCCCTTGTGATCGCCGGCCCTCCACGATGCGGAAAGTCTCTTTGTCAGGCTCTCATTACGGTTCTCCTTGGCGGGCGCGAAGCAAAGCCCTTTGCCGCCATGACGGGGAAGACTGATTTCAACTCGGAGCTTTTCGGAGCGGAACACCTCATGATTGAAGACGAGGCCGCTTCCGCTGATCCTCGTATTCGTAAAACCTTCGCGCATGAGATCAAGAAAACGACGGTGAACCGTGCTCAACGATGCCACCGCAAGAACCGGGAAGCGTTCACGCTCTATCCTGTTTGGCGTCTCACGATCACCTTGAACGATGATGCGGGAAGCCTTCAAGTCCTTCCGCAATTTGAAGACGGGATTCGCGACAAGATGACAATTCTGAAGGCGAAACCTTTCACGATGCCGGTGGATACTTCAAAGCCCGCCGGGGAAGAGCTTCTCTGGAATACCCTCATCAATGAACTGCCCGCTTTTGTCGCTCACCTTACGAATGAGTTCACGATTCCCGACGATTGGATCGAGGCCCGCTTCGGGGTTCGTGCCTATCACAATCCGGATATTCTCGAACTGATTGATTCGACAAGCGACGAGTTCAAACTTCTCGAACTGATTGACGGGTTGGACGATCTTTTTCCCGTCGGCTCAACCGAACCCTGGGAAGGCAGAGCGGCGGAACTGGAAGAGATCCTAATCGACCGCTACGGCATCACCGCCCGCCGTCTCTTCAGTTACAGTTCCGCTTGTGGACAGTTGTTAGGATTGCTCAAGGGGAAAACGGATCGAGTGACTTCGCGCAAGCTGGAAGGTCATTTAATTTGGAAGATCACCCCGCCCCCGTCGGCATCTATGCGCTGAGCAATTCAGACGGAATTCAAGCCCTCAGATTGGACGCTGCGGGGCTTTTGAATCCCGTGAATGATCTTAGAGCGGAGCATGTGACCGGCCCTCAGAATCAAGGGGAAAGCGTTTTCGTCTCGCCCCTCATTCTCCCCTCATGAAATCGCGAGTCCCCACCTCTTTGACCTCTGAAATCGGTGGGAGGTGGGGACCTTTTCTTGTTCAATGAAAAACAGTTGAGAGAGAAGGGAGAGCCGGAAAGCCTTGTCGAACCGTCATATTTCTCGTTTTGCTCCGCGAAATTCAGCTTGAACCGTGAAAAGGTCCCCACCCCTCCCCACCGGTGAACGGCTGAACACTTTAGGAGACTTCTACCGTTTGCAAACTTGGAACGGTTTCCTAGTCCCCCGGTGTAAATCTGCCGTGACGCGTCGCGTTCCCAAACGACACGACAAAGCGGCAATGTGACCGGAAATGCCCTTTTTTGGCGCGAAGTAAGGAATCTTTTCCTCATCGTTGTTCTCCAAACACACGTTTTTGCCTTTTCCAGTCGCGAGCGAGGCTAGTTTTTCCCGACACTTTGCCCTTTCTTATTGCCCTTTTCTGTCAGGAAGTAAGGAATCTTTTTTCGTTCGTGTCACTGTGGCGGGTGATGTGGCCCCCTATCGGCTTTTGCGCGAACCGTTCGAATTGTTTCTGTCCCCTGATTGTGTCCCCTTCGGGAGAGGGGGCTAAGGAGTCTCCTGAATCTGGATCGCGCCCCGTCGGTAGCCTTACCGCCGGGGAGAAACGAGAGGCCCCTGAAATTATTTTTCTGACACTGTAACCGCTGGATTAGGTGACGCTTGCCCTGGATCTTGCTTCCGTCGCGTGCCGATCACGATGCTGAGCGGTGGGGACTGAGCCGCGTTGGATCACCTAGGGGGAAGGCGGTTTTCCAATGCGCTGGTCGCTTTGCCGTTCCGCATTGTGGACCCGCCGAAAAAGGACACACACTTTTTACACAGTTTAAAGGGGCTAAATAGGGGTATTATGGCCCTTTTGTTGCAATTTGATTGCGATAGTGGTCTCGTCCATTTGTTTTATAATTTGTTTATTTTAAACGAGTTATAAACATGCCCTAGTGGATTCGAACCACTGACCGCCGGATTAGAAATCCGTTTGGAGTCTTTTAATAATGGGGCTTGTAGAAGGGCGACACACTTTTTCCATTGTTTTAAGGGAGTCGATAGGGCATGTATAGAGCACTATGGCGAAAGTAGAAAGCACGGAAGTAACCCTCAAGGAATTCAATTCAGTGCATCACCCAACGATGAAATGGGTGGTTTACTGGCCGTCGGCTGAGCCGGGGAAGCCGCGAAAGTCCCGCCGGTTTCCGACTAAGGAGAAGGCTGAGAAATTCCGCTTCAAGAAAGAGATCGAGGTCACGAATGACGGGAGGAAAGCCGCTGCTCTCAAAAAAGGCCATCTGGCGGAAGCCCTTTGGGCTATCGAGCAAATAGACGGGCAAGGCGTGACGTTGCGGGAGGTGGTGGAAGACTACCTCGCGAGGAATGAGCGGGTGAAGAAGTTTATTCGCATGGACGAAGCAGTCTTAGAATTTCTCGAGACGAAGAAAGCGGCGGGGAAATCGCTCCGGTATCGGAATGATCTACGTGACCGCTGTAACAAGTTCGTGAATGCTTTCGATGGTCTCACGCTTGCCGATATGGACGTTTCCACGGTGGAGAGCTGGCTAGAGAGCTTGAAGGTCGCTCCTGTGACCCGGAACAATTACCGGCGGGCTTTATCCGTCTTCTTCGCCTGGGGAATGAAACGGGGCTTCTGTGTCTCAAATCCGGTCACTGACACGGAGCGTTCAAAGGAGGTTGCTGAGCGGGTCGAGATCTTCACGCCGGGGGAATTGCGCGTCATCCTCAACGCGGCCCCGGCAGAGCTGAGGCCTTTCCTCGCCATCGGAGCGTTTGCGGGATTGAGGAGTGAAGAGCTTCGTCTCCTGCGATGGGAGGACGTGGATTTCCTCAAGAAAAGAATCGACGTGCGGGCGAGCGTCGCGAAGTCGGCAGCGAACCGATACGTTCCCATGAAAGACGTTCTCATTGATTGGATTCAGCCGCTTGCCAAAGCGGCGGGCGACGTTTCCCCGGTGAACGTCTACGGGCGGTTGAAGCTCTTTCGCCGAAAACTCAGAGTGAAGGTGACAGAGGGAGCGAAGAAACGCCCTGCCGTCGCATGGAAGCAAAACGCGCTGCGCCATTCCTTCGCGAGCTACGCCCTGGCTGAATCCGAAAACGCGGCGCAAGTCGCTCTCTGGCTGGGCCATGCTTCAACGAAGGTGATTTTCAAACACTACCGTGAACGGGTGGACAAGGACGCGGCGGAAGAGTGGTTTGATGTGATGCCAAGCGAGAAGAAGAAGGAAGTCTCGAAAGACAAGGAGGCGGCATTAGTGAACGCGCGTTCCGTAGTCTCAGGCTAGCTCGCGTGCGCGAGGCTTATCATGAGCGTGCTTACGGTCATGATGCTGTCCGCATGATGCACTTGCCCGCGTGCCTGAGGCCTATCTTGTTGCGCTGGCGCAACAAATCACGGGTGCATGATGCACTTGCCCGCGTGCGCGAGGCTTATCTCCCGTCGATGCGAGATCTACCGGGTTGATCTTTGATGCACTCGCTCGCGTGCGCGAGGCGTATCGGCTTGCTGAATGGCCATGCACCTAGATGGTCTGATTTACTCGCCCGCGTGCGCGAGGCCTATCACGTCTAACCGCCGATGGAACGCGCGTTCCATCGGATTTACTCGCCCGCGTGCGCGAGGCCTATCAGTCGTAGAAAATTGTGATGTGCATCACAATTTTTGATGTTCTCGCCCGCGTGCGCGAGGCCTATCCGCAAGAAAAAGCCCCTTAACCGCAATGAATCACGTGACCCACTTTTATAATTTTGATGTACTCGCCCGCGTGCGCGAGGCCTATCCGTTAGTCCGGTGTCGGACTTAACAGTTTATCAAATTTGGCGGCGGGCGGGAGAAGTAGGGTAATCATCCCGCCTTATGTGATTCTTAGGCGCATGGTGCGACAAGTCCTGGTTTGGCTTGTTGTTCGCTGTGAGGGATTGACACGCCCTATCGGGTGATGAAAAACATCAATCAATCTAAATCGGACAGTCCCGCCCTTCAGCTCGTGGACTGTGGAACTCTGGCAGCTAGATACGGAGTATCAGAAAAATTTGTGCGGAAAAAAACGGGGGAAGGATTTTTTCCCGTAGTGAAGCTTTCGCGGCGTTGTTGTAGGTGGGACGTTTTAGCGTGTGACCGAATTATCGCGGAACACCGAATCAACGCCATTTCGGAATCATGAAAAAAGGCCACCCCTCCGATATGAGCGGAAGGGCGGCCCGGAAAACTGAACAGGGTTCGTTCTACCACCCAACCCTGTTTGATCTTCCGGATTCCGTCAACCGTTCGTTGATCCGTCGAAATCAACTCTCTGTTTTTGTTCGCCAGTCGCCCGCCTACCGGGCATCTGATTCATGTTACAACGCGATTGAAACGCTCGTCATAGCGATCAGAACGGGCCGCATGAATCGCCCGCTATCAAAGAGACGGCAACGGGAGCTGGGAATCATAACCCCGGCGGAATTTCTCCGATACCACCGGAAGCCATTTCAACGGCTGAGCCGCCTATATCGAGTCCGGACGTTCCGCGAACTTTTCGACCATTACGGAAAGCGGCGCGGTTGCTGGCAGTTCCATCACAAGGCACCGCCCTCCGAAGTCGATCCGGACAACGAGAAGGAGCTTCTCGCCCGGTGTCACGTTTCCAACGTGGAGCCTGTGACCTGGCTGGAAAACATGCGTGAACGCTATCGCGGAACCAAAGAGGAACCCTTTCAAGATCTTCTCGGACTATGGAACCAATAGAACGCGCCCGCCGATACATTGCCCGCATGGAATCCGCTATCGCGGGGAGCGGTGGCCATGATCGGACCTTTTCCGCCGCTGCGGTTCTTGTCCACGGGTTCGCCTTGGCACGGGAGGACGCCCTCGTCCTGCTGCGGGAATGGAACG
>Ga0222662_1000289_pt1 | contig 46291 bp, 39 predicted proteins | sample AntAcemetagen600_FD_179821 | JGI IMG/M metagenome (GOLD analysis project Ga0222662, IMG submission 179821) | Saline water microbial communities from Ace Lake, Antarctica - #600 | ecosystem: Environmental > Aquatic > Non-marine Saline and Alkaline > Saline | place: Antarctica: Ace Lake... | reverse complement strand
CGAGATCATGAACAGCAGTCCAAGGCCGAGCCATGCGGTCCCCAGAACAAACGTGAGAATCTGGCCGAGAGTGAGCCAGTGGCGTCGTCGCACGCGGTGGAAGTGCGGCAACGCAGCGGAGGGGAGCCCGCATTCCGGACAGGTCGCGTCCCAGGGCAGGTTCACCAGAAGATGTCCGCAGCTCCGACAACTCGGATGATCTTTGTCGGCCGGTCTGCCGGGGCCGTCGATGCCCGCGCGGACGCCGCACTCCGGGCAGGCTAATTGTTTCGAGAGTCCGCGACGGTCGTACCCGCAGTTCCGGCAGCTCGTGGTCGTCAACCGAGGCGTCCGACGTCCTCGCAATACGCCCAAGAGCACGGGGACGCTGATGAAAAAGCCCACCAGAAGGACCACGATCAGCATCGAGATGTCCATTTGCGTGAAGATACGGCCGCTCCAGATCTGACCGTCACGGCGGTCTTACTCGTCCGACGCGATGCTTGGCAGCAAATCAGCGTCCGAGTGAGCGTACCATGGCACAATGACTGAACCGCTGCTGCAATTCAAACGACTCTCGGAATTTGCGGTGGTCCCGATGTACCAGAGCGAGCATGCGGCGGGACTTGACCTGCATGCGGCGACGACCGGTCCGGTGGAGATTCCGGCCGGTGCAATCAAGATCATTCCTTGTGGTTTCGCCATGTCGTTACCCGCGGGCTGGGAGGCCCAGGTACGGCCACGGAGCGGACTCGCGACGAAGCACGGAATCTCGATACCCAACGCTCCGGGCACCATCGATGCCGACTATCGGGGGGAGATCATGGTTCCTTTGATCAATTTGGGCCAGGCGGTATTCACGATCACACCGTCGATGCGAATCGCTCAGATGGTCATCGCTCCGGTCGCGAAGGCAAGGATCGAGGTCGTCAAGGAACTCGACGAGACCGCGCGTGGGGACGGTGGATTCGGGTCGACGGGGCGTTGAGACGGCCTTCGGACTCCCTCGAGAATTCGATAAACTGAGCAAATGACCATGGCCACCAAAACGAACGTACCGCTGCTCGATCTGAAGGCGCAATATGCCACGATTCGCGACGAGATCGAACCGGCGATCCACGATGTGCTAGAGAGCCAAATCTTCATCGGTGGCCCGAAGGTCGGAGAACTTGAGTGTCGGTGCGCTGGATACGTGAACACGACCTATTCGGTCGGTAACTCGAGCGGCTCGGACGCCATCATTCTGGCGCTCGATGCACTCGGAATCGGCCCCGGCGATGAGGTCATCCTCCCGACCTACACATTCTTCTCCACCGCCGGGAGCGTGTCCCGCGTCGGCGGCACGCCGATTCTGGCCGACATCGATCCAGCGACCTATCAGGTCGATCCGACGTCGATTCGCCGAGTGCTCGAATCGCGCCCCGCCGGAAAGGTGAAGGCCTTGATGCCCGTGCATCTCTTCGGTCAAGCGGTGGATCTCGACGCGATCATGGACATCGCCGGTGAACATAATCTTCGGGTGATCGAGGATGCCGCGCAGGCGATCGGAACCGAGGATATTCATGGTCGCCGCGTCGGTTCGGTTGGTGACATCGGAACCTATAGTTTCTTCCCGAGCAAGAACCTTGGTGGTTTCGGTGATGGGGGTCTTTGTGCCACGAATGATCAAGGTCTCTACGAGGCCATGATGCGGTTTCGGAATCACGGCATGAAGCCGAAGTACTTCCACCACGACATCGGCTTGAATGCCCGCCTCGATGCGCTGCAGGCTGCGGTGCTCTTGGTCAAGATCGAGCACCTCGACGCGTGGACGGCAAAGCGGCAGGCGAACGCCCAGTTCTACGATCAAGCATTCGCAGATGCCGGCGCGAGTGATAGCAGTGTCTCACTAGACGAGGGCGGCCTGCCACTTCGCACGCCACAGCATGCGCCGCAGGGTGCGCGGCACATCTACAACCAATATGTGATCCGAGTTCCTGGCGAACATCGGGAGATGATTCGTGGCCGCCTCAAAGAAGCCAACATCGGGAACGAGATCTATTACCCTCGGTGCCTTCATCAGCAGGATTGCTATCGAGGCTTGGGATATGCGGAGGGTGACTTCCCACACTCGGAACGTGCAAGCCGAGAGACCCTCGCGATCCCAATTTATCCCGAATTGAGCGAAGGGCAGAAGCAGTACGTGGTTGACACGGTGCTGGCCGCCGTTCGGTCGATCTGAGACCACGCGGTACCGAATCGGTTCAGATCAAGCCGTCGAGTGATTTGATGCCCAACGGTTCGATCACGCGGAATGCCTCCGCGGTCTCAACGCCGATTCGACTCCCAAGGAAGGTCGCCTGCGCATCAAGCCAGTCGAGGATCCCGCGGTTTTTCTCATTCGCAGTGAACTGGCTTCGGTACGCGAGTACGGCATCACGCTTTCGAGCATGGAACCCAGTGGTATCGACGAGGAACGACGGATTCGGAATCGTCTTGAGGTGAGTGCAGAAGTAGTAGACGAGACGACTCGGATGTCGGGGTACGCCGGGAATGTTGGTCTTTGTGAGTTTGGCATCGAAGCGTGCATCTTCGACGATGCGGGTGGCGGCGCGATGATCGGGATGAGCATCCACGGGGTCCGGGCAGAAAATCCAGTCGATCTCTTGGGTTCGAAGGACGCCCGCGACGGCATGGCGACACGCTACGGAATGGGCAACCTCGCGATTGACAAATCCGTGGTCGCGCCCGAGCATGATTCGATCGACGCCAAGAATCTCGGCGGCGGCGGCGCTCTCTGCCGCGCGGATCACCGGGGAGCCGTGCGGCGTGGGTTCGCCGTCGGTGAGGTCGAGGAGCGTGACCCGATGGCCGGCGTCGACGAGCTTCGCGATCGTCCCGCCCATTCCAAGTTCTTGGTCATCCGGATGCGGTCCGACAACGAGCATGTTCACGGTCGAGTCTCCAGGTCGCCGACGACGCCGGCGGTGATGCGTGCGAGAAGGTCGTCGCTTGCGTCGACGAGATAGGCGGTCAGTTGTTTGATGATCTTTCGATCGTCCTTGCGGGCTCGGGCGGCGGCGAGTTCGGCGAATCCACGGCAGATGGCAGCCAGATCGATGCGCAGATGAGTACCCCAAGCCTCCGGCCCGGGCGGGATCGAAAGGGCGGCAATCGTTTCCAGGGGGCCAGAGGGGCGATCCGCCATCTTGATCGCCAAGTGTCGGCCCAACCAATCGACGAGCTGCATTGGGGGCGTCTGGGACTCCAGACGGCTGAGATCCCGCTCGAATCGTGCCGCATCATCATCCGTCGCCGCGATCGAAGCCAGTCGAACGCCAGGAAGCACGGTTCTGGCCAACCAGCTCAGATCGGTCCGGGCCGTGAACCAGCCGCCCCATCGATTGCAAATCTCGACATTGGCCAGAACTTCGTCTTCCAGCAGGGTGTGGAGGCTGCGGAGAATGGTGCCAAGTCGAGCCAGTCGATCCATGCCCGCGCTCGCCGGGCCGTCAAGCTCACCGTTGGCGACTTCATCGGCCCAAGCGGCCCGGGTCGCGGCGATCCGGTCGAGAAGTTCGAGTCGAAGACCACCGGTCAGCCGATCGAATTCCGGATCGGGTTCGGTCAGTCGATCCTCGAAGGGGACTGGAGCGAATCGTCGGAATCCGGTGCGAAGATCGTCAATGGCCGCCGCACCGGTGGCGCGAGTCGAGTCTTCGCCCAGCATTCGGCACCAGCCGCGGATCCGCCGTCGGAACTCCTTGGCAGCGCCCGGACGGATTGAGGTCATCTTGGCCGTCAGTTCATCGGCGATGAGCAGGCGATCGAGGTCATCGGCCGTCGATCTCAATGCGGCGATGATGCTGTTGGCCGCGGGGTCCGCCAGTGCGGCGGGTTCACCGCCGAGCCGCTCCAAATCGAGCGTGGTGGTCCGTACCACACGGCGATGTCGCCGGTGGATCTCCCGCTGGGCGTTTCGAAGGTCGCGATCGATTGGCACCGCGAGGGCGTCGACTCCAGCCTTTAGTAAGCCCACGATTTCAAGTTGGCGTTGCAGAAGAAGAATTGTGGAATCGTGGCGCGGAGGGGCGAGCGTCGTCTCGAGCAGGCTTCGAAACCGGGTGAGATCAATCTCCGTGGAAGAGGTCAATTCGGCGATTTCGTCGATGGTGCGGGCGATGCGGCCGCCTTGGTTCACCACTTGCAATTCCGAGCGCCCGCGAGGATCTGACGGCTGGTCTGTCAGTTGGAGCAGGGCCGTCTGGAGAACTTCGTCGAGCCGGTCGCGGATTTCGCCACCAGCGGGAAGTGACTCCACCGATCGCACCGCGGATCGAAGCAGTTGCCGGTAGCGGATCGCATCGAGGGCCGAAGTGCCATCGTCCAACCGTGCCATCGCCAAGTCTGCTTCGCGGATATTGACGTGGTCTGGGAGGGGGGCGAGCCCCGGCGCGGACGTTTCCGATTTCAACCGGTTCGAATCGCCGCGCGGCCATCGGGTCAGGATTGGGCGGTCGGAGATGAGCGAAAGTGTTCGCCGGATCGGCGCGAGCACGGTACGCAATGTGGCATCGAGCTTTAGAAGCGTTCCGGTATCACTTCGTCGGAGAAGCTCAAGCCCGGACTGATTAAAATCTCGAAGACGTTCGATCGCCGCATCACGACGGTCTCTAGAGATAGGGCGAGGCGGTGATCCGACGAAGGCTCCAGGCTTGGCGAGCGCATCGAGCAGCGCATCGATTTCGAAAAGACCGGCGGTCAGGCGGATCGCCAGCAGGCCGGCAACCACCGCCGCATCACCCGCGCCGCTTCCTCGATTGGCGAGTTCGACGGCGATACGTCGGAGATTCCGTTTAGATTCGGCGATTACGGCGGTCGGACCGGTCTCGGAGCGTCGATCACGACCACTGTCGGAGAATCTTTCCGCGATGTCGTCGAGTACCGATTGGGTTAAGACCGGTGGCTTCGGACGGCCGTCGAGATCGAGGCGTTGCGCCGAACTCGTCTCGTTGATCGCGAGCGGCACGATCAGCGTGAATCCAAACGCGGCCGCTTGAGTGACCATCATCCATGATCGCGGCGACCTCAAGACGGCGACTCCGACGAGGCGGCGATCACCTTGCGATAGGCCATCTCGAGTTCGTCGACCATGGTTCTGCGGTCAAACGGTCCGCGGCAACGACGACGGCCTTCGGCGCCGAGTCGTGGACCGAGTGTGGGGTCAGCGCGGAGTCGACCAATGGCCTCGGCGAGCGCCGTTCGGTCGCCCGGTGCGACGAGAATTCCAGTCTGGCCATTGATGCAGACTTCTGGTGCGCCATCGAGGGCGTATGTGATCACCGGCTTCGCGGCGAGGAGCCCTTGGACCACGGCGCGGGGGAGACCCTCGCGATAGCTCGGGTGCACCACAACGTCCATGGCTCGAATCCAATGCGGAATCGTCTCGGGCTCGACGAGGCCGGGCGTGTGCACTTGATTCGAGAGTCCGAGTTCTCGCACTCGTGCGAGAAGCCGATTCGACCAATAGCCGTCTCCCACCCAAAGGAGATGCAGGTCTGGGTTCGATCGCATCATCGGCGCGAAGGCGTCCAGAAGATCGTCATGACCCTTCAATTCAGCGAGCCGCGCTACGGTTCCCACGATGAAGGCGTCTTCCGGCAGGCCGAGTGAGCGACGAGTTTCGGTCATGGACTTCGAGTCATCGAGATAAGGCTCAACGATCATGCCGCTTCGAATGGTCTGAAATTGTTGGGCTCGGCCGACGCCCGCAGCCAGCGCTTGGTCCCGCATCGCATCGGCCACGGTCACGATCGCATGGCAGCGGCGTGCCGCCCATCGTTCCGCGGCGATATAGGTCGCATTCTTCAGTTTCGACTGGTAGGGATGGAAGGGGAGGCCGTGGATGGTGTGGACAACCGCAGGTACGTTTTCTCGCCATGCTGCCGCCCGGCCGAGTATTCCAGCCTTCGACGAATGAGTATGCACCACGTCCGGTCGATGCTCGCGAATGAGCCGTTGCAGATCCGAGAGGCACCGAAGATCCCGGCGCGGCGAGAGCTCGCGAATCAAATTTGGGGTTTCGATGGTCGCGATGCCACCGTGTTCCAGAACCACTGGAAGCATGGTTCCTTCTGGCCCTTCGATCGGGCCGAAGACCAGCGAGACGTCGTGGCCGTTGTCAGCCTGGCCCGCGCACGAGAAGACGGTGTTTTCCTGGCTGCCGCCGAGGATCAAGCGAGTTGAGATGTGCATGATCTTCATGGCGCCACCTCCTGACCCGTTTGGTCTGGTTCATCAATCGTGCCGGGTTGTCGTTCCGGGAAGCCGGGAGGAAGCGAATCATTACCGTAGTGAATCCAACGAAGGCAGAGGCCTTGAGGTGGCAGGGTCTGGCCCGCCAGTCGTCGGTTTTGAGTGGCGAGGATTTCTTCGACCCGCTCAGCGGGGAATCGACCGCGGCCGACTTCGAGGAGCGTTCCGGCAATGATTCGCACCATGTTGTAGAGAAAACCGCTCCCGACGACTTCGAGTCGAATCCGGCGCGGTGCTGGTCTGGTGACGGTGCACGCATAGATGGTTCGAGTGGTGTTGTCTCGACCATGGTGCTTCTGGGCAACCCCGGCAAAGTCGTGTTCGCCGACGAAACGTCGGCCTGCCTCGGCCATGGGTGCGGGGTCGAGATCGTAGGCGGTTCGATAGACAACGTGCCGATCGAAGAGCGGTGGCCACACATCAGGCGGTCGGCCGCAGGCGAAGTCGTAGCGGTAGCACTTGCTTCTTGCAGTCTTGATGGGATCAAAATCGTCGGCCGCAACTTCCGCGTGGGTGACTTGAACGTCTTCTGGGAGTCGAGACGTGAGCGCCCTCGCCAGGTTCTCGATCGGGAATACACGGTCGCTGGAAAACGCCGCGACCTGTCCGATGGCGTGAACGCCAGAATCCGTTCGGCTGGCGCCGATGACCGGCGCGGTCTCACGAACTACTTTGACTACCGCTTTCTGTAGAACAGATTGGACCGTCCGCAATTCGGTGCCGTCACCTCGAACCTGCCGCTGCCAGCCATGGAAGTCGGTGCCGTCATAGGCGACCTTGAGTCGGTAGCGGGGCACTGGCGATGAAGCTCACTGACCGAAGAGGTTCCGGGTCGCGAGCATTCCTTTTTCTGCGAAGTAGTTCATGGCATCATCGACGCTATCGAAAATTTTCGTGGCCGTCTCGGTAATGAAAGGGCTCGGGCTCTTCTTTGGCTTCCAGACCACGTAGACCTCTTTGGTGTGTTCGAAGGCATGTTGGAGCTCTCGTTCTACACCGCTGGACAGCCCGGGGATCCCACCGGGAAGTTCGGGAATGTACGAGACAATCATGTCGGACTGGTCGACCAGCTTGAAGTCACGCATATAAATCTGGCCGTCGATGTCGCCGGCGATGTCGAGGACTTCGCGAGTCGGAATTCGAACCGGTTCATCACCCTCCTGGGCGGAGCCGAACATGTGTTGCGGGATTTCCACGAAGTCCCGGCCGTCTCGGGCCGCCGCGATTGCCATTTCGAGCAGCAACTTCTCGTCGACGTCGCCCGGATCGAACGCGATGAAGTGCTCCGCGATCTGAGCGCGGAAGTCGTCGATCTCCGCCAGAATGTCGGGCATGTCGACGACGTGGCTCATCGGGAATGAGGGGTACACGCGACGCATGTCCGGTCGGGTGACCAGGCGGACACAGGTTTCAAGCGTCGGCTGGTGCCGGCCTCGGCTCAGAATGTAAAAATTGTTTCTGCAACCCATCGCCTCGGCCATCAACTCGGTGGCGAGGATCTCTTCCTCCCGCCACACCATGCAGTCCTTGAGGGTCGCATCGACGATGTGATCGCGGTGAAGTCGCTGGTGGACCACCTCGACGTTATCGACGAGGCAGATGAACAGGTCGGGGGCGATCGCTCGGATCTGATCGAAGTCAAAGGCGCTGAACAGACCATGGTGCCATCGGAAAGTGGCATGGGTGTTCACCATGACGTTGCGATGTTCTTCGACGGGGCGCGTCGCCGAGATAATGTCCTTGAAGGCCGCGCGTCGGAGCGAGTTGAGCCGACTGATTGGAAGATCGAGGATCCGTCCGGGGCTCACGTCAGCCGCCTCGGCGTACATCATGTCGCCGACATGGAACGTTTCGATTTTCTCTCCTCGTTCGCCTGCGAGATGCATCGCGTCTTTGAGGTATTGCTTTTTGTCCACGCCGATTTGGCCGGTGACGATGGCACGCATTTGGAGACTCCGGGGGGTTCAGGAGTGAGAGGAAGTGAGAGGTAATTTTTTTCGGCGAAGCCAAGCAACTCGGGCCCGCGGTGGTCGAGCGGTCTTGAGACGACGGCGGGTCAGCCACCACCGAAAGATGGCGGTGGTGGCAATGATGACCGCGATGACACCAAAGGCAAAGAAGATCACCTTGGGAAGGGAACTACCAGCGAGTCCACGACCGATGAGAATGCCGGCCCCCACTTGAATCGGGGTGGTAATGGCACAGCAGATGACCTCCACCACCGTGAATCTTCGCCAACTCATGTTCAGCAGGGCGGCCATGGTCAGGGCAGGCGATCGAGTGCCGGGAATGAACCGAGCGATCACGAGCATGCCGGCCCCGCGACGGTCGAATTGGTGTTTCGCTTCGAGCAAACGACGCGGGTGAATGAACCGCCGAAACCACTTTCGGTGGAGGAGTCGTTTACCGAAGTGCCGACAGATCGAAAACCAGAGGTAGTCGCCACCAAGGACGCCGACATAGGCGGCGATGAAGGTCGACCATAGCGCCATCTCACCTTGGCCAACGAAAATGCCCGCGGGCACGTTGACCACCTCCTCGCTAATCGGAATGCCGAATCCGGAGGCAAGGAGAAGGACGATCATGGCTATCCAGCCGTAATCGCCAAGAAATTGGTGGACCAGTTCTTCCATGGGCTGCGGGCGAAAGAGAATGAGGCCCCCCAGTCAACATCGGACGGCCGGGAGGGAATTCCTAAGTGTATATGCTCGCGTCTCTTCGCTCCTCCTTTGATTGTCGAGGATTTTCCATGCAGCGATCAGCAAGGTCGATTCAGAGGGTGCTGGTGGCACCGGATTCGCTGAAAGAGACCTGCCACGCTGACGTGGCCTCGGTCGCGATTGAGCAGGGGGTTCTTGAGTGCCTTCCGGGCGTGGCGGTCGATTGCTGCCCGATGGCCGATGGCGGCGAGGGCACACTCGACGCCTTGGTCTCTGGATTGGGACTGCAGGTGCACGTTCGCCGGGTCTCCGGTCCGCGGGCGGATCGTCCTGCCGTCGAGGCCAGATTGGGGATTGCCTTGGATCGCCGACTGGCGGTCGTGGAGCTGGCCGAGGCATCCGGGCTCCAGTTGATCGAGCCTGCCGACCGTGATCCATGGAAGACGGGAACGGGTGGTACCGGGGCGATGCTCCAAACTTCGCTCGATCTCCTTGAGGCCTCCGCGGATCAGCGGCCGCAGGTCCTGCTGTCGGTGGGTGGCAGCGGAACGGTCGATGGTGGGATTGGCGCCTTATCAATGCTCGGGGTTCGATTTCGAGCGGACGGTGAGTGGCTTACCCCTCCTTTGGTGGGGGCTGACCTTCTGCGCATTGATGCGATCAAGTGCCCGTCCGCAATCCGTGACGCGTGGCGCGACGTCGATCTGCGAATCGCCGTCGACGTGACGAATCCTTTGCTCGGAACGACCGGTGCGGCTCGAGTCTTCGGTCCTCAGAAAGGTGCGGATCGCGCCGGCGTCGAGCGTCTCGAATCGGGGTTGGCACGATGGGCGACCGTGTTGGCCGGGGAATTCGGTGAGGACGTGGTTCAGCGGGCGGCGGCGGCCGAAGGCTCGGGAGCCGCCGGCGGCATCGGATTCGGCCTTCGGGTGGTGCTCGGAGCCATCTTGGAATCAGGATTCGACGTGGTCGCAAGATCCATCAATCTGGAGGCGAGCGTGGAGGCATCCGATCTGGTCATCACGAGTGAAGGGTGCCTGGACACTCAATCGATGATGGGGAAGGTCCCGGGCCGCCTCTTGGAACTTGGCGAAAAGTATGGCGTCCCGGTGATGATCGTGCCTGGCAGGCTCGGTGATCTCTCGGATCAGGACCGAAGTCGATTCGCCGGCATCGTTTCGCTTGAATCGGTCTGCGGCCGAGAGGACGCCATGGCTCGGCCGTCCCACGTCCTGCGCGTGGCCACCGAGCGTTTGCTCATGCCGCTTGTCGAGGGTCGTTGAAGGTTGGCTGAGAGGGGATCAGGGGTCCTTGAACAGGAGCACCACGGCGTGAACTTCAATCGCTCGTCCTTCGCCAACCGCGTCTACTTTCTCGTGTGTTTTGCCCTTGAGATTGACTTCGTCGACCCCGACGCCGAGGAGTTCGGCGAGATGGGTGCGAATTTCCATCTTGCGGCTTCCCAGACGAGGCTGTTCGAGAATGACCGTGGCATCGAGATTGCCGATTCGGTACCCAGCTTCGCGGACGATTTCGACGGCTCGCGTTAAGAACCGGCGTGAATCGGCGCCGTCGAAGGCCGGGTCGGTATCGGGAAACAACTGGCCGATGTCCTCGCGACCCAGGGCGCCCAAGAGGGCATCCGTGATGGCGTGGAGCAGCGCGTCGCCATCGGAGTGGCCAACGGGCCCCCGATCGTGATCAAACCGAATCCCGCCGAGGATGAAGGGACGTCCGGCGCCCTTCGGTGAGATCGGCTCCAGCCGGTGGAGGTCGTAGCCATGACCGATGCGTATGGGAGGGCTGAAAGAGGACATTCGTGGAATTTTACCAATCCAGATCGAGGGTGGGGGTCAGATCGGGAGCTCATGTGCGGTTGCTGAGCAGGACATCACCCACCAACGTCCGGGAAGGCAGATGGAACGGAGGCGAATCGACCATCTTGGTCAGTCGTTCGAAGTCACCTCTCAAGGCGAGCCCCCGTCCAGACCGATGAAGGTGGTACGGACATGGTCCACGCGGGCCGCGCCGTTTCTGCGCTAGTCAGAGAGCCTCGCATGCGTCTTCAACCCCTGTTTTTAACCGCCGCTGGTCTTCTGTTCCTCACGATGACCAGCTGTGCCGCCTACAGCACCAAGGGTGGCTGGCTGCCGAGCAGCAACGCCACCTTCACCTATGTTTCGACGTCATCGAGCCCGAAGACGATTCGGATCATCGATACGCGAAACGAAGAGGCGTTCTTCTCGCTTCGCCTCCCGGTTGGGAAGCAGCTGACCTTCAAGTTCATGGATGGCAAGGGTGATGATCCGATGTACACCCCGGACCGGATGCTCTGGGAGATCTGGGACGCGCCTCACAAGAACGGAAAGCTTTCAAATCAGTTGACCGTACCGCCCGCGAGCGCTCGGAGCATTCGGGTCGAGATTCGACCTGCTCCCGAATGGCCTGAGGACGATGAGCGGTACCGACTTCGCGTTGATCTCGAAGAAGAGCGTCCGGATCACTGGACGCCCCAAGGCGGCGCGATCCCAGAGGATGGCGGGACTTGGCCAAACTGAGGGCCACACTGACGCCCGATTCAGGTTGATCGAGTGAAGAACATCGCGACCGCCCACCGATTCGGTGGGCGGTTGTTCTTTTTGTGAGGCCTTTGGGTGCGATGCTCGGTATCACGCTCGATGCCAAGATCGATTCACCGCATCGTGGCAATGAGGCGACGGAAGGCGTCCCCTCGATCTTCGTAGTTGGCGAACTGGTCCCAGCTCGCACACCCCGGGCTGAGAAGCACCACATCGCCCGCGCGGGCCTGATCCATCGCGTGCTTCACGGCGAGTTCGAGGGTGCCGCAATCCTCGCCGCCCCGACGGCAGATGGACTCGCTCGTGGCACCGATCCCGAAGAGGCCGGCCAGCAATGGTGCCAAGTCGGCGATCGGATCGAGGTTAGAACCCTTGTCGTAACCACCGGCGATGAGGTGGACGCAAGCGGGATCCAGCATGCTCTGCACGGCCAAGACCGATGCTTCCGGCGTGGTCGACTTTGAATCATTGAAGAACCGAACGCCCCGGATTTCTTCGATGAATTCGAGGCGATGGGGAAGGCCGCGAAAATCGGCAAGTACGGTGGCACAGTCAATGGCGATTTGTCGTCGTTCTCGAAGCGGGCCTTCGAGGAGATCCAGATGAGCGAGAATCGTTCGGATGGCACGCCGCGCGTTGGCGCGGTTGTGGTCGCCGGGGACCATCAACTTCATCGTGGCATCGATGTCCTCGTCGACGTCGGGATCGACCTCCGCAACGGAGCGTGGCTGTTCACATGCGGGCGAAGCGAGGAGAATGGCCTCCTTGCTCTTGGTGTAGTGCTCCATGGTCCGGTGCCAGTCGAGGTGATTCGGACTGAGGTTCGTGAGCACGGCAATTCCAGGGGTAAATCGATCTGCCGCAGCGCCGCCATCGCCCGCGAGCCAATGCAGCATGAAGCTCGAGAGTTCGAGGATCAACGTTGCCTTGGCTGGCGGGGGGTCATCGAGGAGCGAGCCGCCGATGTTGCCACCCAGTCGCGGCATGAGGTCCGGTCTGATGCGGGCCAGCGCGTGATGGATCATCGCCGAAGTGGTGCTCTTTCCGGCGCTCCCCGTCACGCCGATGACTCGGTCGGCGGGATGATCGCCGATCGCCAATCGAATCTCCGTGAGCAGTCGGGCATCGGCCTTTCGAGCGAGTTTCAGGAATGGGTTGTCCCAGGGATGGGGGACGGCCGGGTTGACCACCACAAGGTCCGCCGAGGCGAAATCTTCCGGGCGATGTTCGCCGAGGTGGAATTCGAGGTCGAGACTTTGAAGTCGCCGGATGGCGGGTTCGAGCATCGCTGGCGAACGCAGATCGGTGATCAGGACTTTCGCCCCGGCGGCACAGAGATGCCGAGCCACGGCCTCGCCACCGCCGAAGGCCCCGAGTCCCATCACGACGACCCGCCGATCGGCCAAAGGGCCGGGGAACGGATCGGACCCCGTCGGTGGATCGATTGAATGCGCGGAAGCCATGAGCGGAGCCTAGACGCCGATACACTCCTCTGCCATGTCTCGGTCCTCACATCACCCCACCAACGCCGCTCAGGCTGCTGAAGCCCCGGTGCCGCGAAGCCAACTCGCCCTCGCGGCCTTCATCACGTCGCTGGCGTTGTGCTGTCCCTTGACCGGCATGGTGTCGGTCTTCCTCGGATTTCTCGCCCACCGACGGATCATGGCCAGTGGTGGCCGACTGGGCGGTCGTCGCTTGGCCCTCGCCGCGATCGCCATCGGGACCGCGAGCACCGTCATTTGGCTCTTTAGTTGGGATGCCTTTGGAAAGTGGTATCTCGAAGCGCTCGAAGATCGGATGTTGATCACAACCCAGAGCATGATCCAAGACGCGGCGCAGGGTGATCTGGCGGCGGCGAGTCTGGGCTTTGATGCCGCCTCCACCCCGGATCAGCCTGATCTCGCCATGTTTGGTCTCGTCATCACGGAACGTTTCGGCGAGATCATTGACGTCAAACTGAAGGATGCCGCGATGCGCGGCAACACGCTGGACCCTCGGATGGAAGTTCGCCTCGTCCTCGAATTCGATCCGGGTGGTATCCGCTATGGCGCCGCGGCTTTCTCGCTTCGAGCACGGGCGCTCGACGATCTCATCCCTCAACCGAAGTTTCTGTGGATCGAAATCATTGATCCACCGAATCCGCTGCTTCGGCTTGGATCCGCCCCGGTTGACAAAAAAACCGATGCGGAACCGCCGGCCGAACCCACCGAAGCGGAATTGAACGAAACCGCGGAGGCGGTGGGAGACGCCGGGGTGGGCCCGTCAGAAGAGGCTGCGGGGCCATGACGAGAATCGCGGGGTAGACTGGCCCGCAAGACCGAGCGAGGTTTTCCGAACAATGACGCGTGAGGTGGTCACCATCCGGGCGTCTGCCAAACACACAGGAATGATGAACACATGAACGCTGACGCCGCATTCACAGAGACGAACCACGCCGAGATGAAGCCCATGAGCGGCATGGCCGTCACGGCGTTCGTCCTGACGCTCCTGTTCTGTATCCCGGTACTCCCGCTGGTTGGGCTCTTGCTCGGTCTGGCGGCGTTGGGTCGAACCAGTACCGATGGGCCGCTGAGAGGCCGACCTCTGGCGATCACGGCGATTATCCTCGGTGTGCTCTTTACCGCCGGTCAGGTAGTGACGACCATCAAGATGGTTGAAGTGGGCGAGATGGTTGCAACCTCGATCATGGCCGTCTTCACGGGTCCGGACGATGTGATGGAGGGTGCCTTCAAGGGTGATTCGGCCGAGGGGAAAGACTGGTGGTTGGCAGGGCAGGAGCCATCGGCGGCACAGACTGCGGCCTTCGTCGTCGAGGCCCGGCGCCGTTTCGGCGAATTCAAGTCCGCCGTCCCGGACGACGGGGGGCAGCCGCCCATCGGCCAGGCCAGTTTCAGCATTCCCTACAAGTTCGTCTTCTCGAATGGTGAGTATGACGGGACCGCTTCATTCCAGGCGTTCACCGGCGATGGTGGAGGACTGCCGGAGAACGGACGGTTGTTGGGGATTGTGAAGATCACGGTGGTCGATTCCGACGGAACCGAAGTCGTCTGGGATGCGGCCGATGCCGGTTTGAGTACCCCGGTCGACTCGTCGGGTGAGGCACCGGACGAGACCACAGGGAAACCAGCCGCGGAGAAGTCGGCCGAGAAAATGGACGACCAATCTCCCCCGAGTGACCCATGAGTTCAAGCAGCATTCCCCAGCCTGGCGAACCAATCATCGAGGTGCGTGGTCTGAAGAAGATCTTCGGCACCCAGACGGTGCTCGATGGTCTCACCATGGACATTCATCGGGGCGAAACGCTCGTCGTGATGGGTGGATCCGGATGTGGTAAGTCGACGTTTCTCCGAATGCTAATTGGTTCGTTCCCGCCGTCCGAAGGCACGATCTCAATGCTCGGGAACCGGATCGATCAGCTGGATGAGGAGGGGATGAATGAGATCCGAAGCAACTTCGGGATCCTGTTCCAGTCCGGCGCCCTTTTTCAGTCCATGACATTGGCCGAGAACGTCGCACTTCCGCTGGAAGAGCACACGGATCTCGATCAAATGATCATCGACATCCAAGTCAAGATCAAACTCGAACTGGTGGGGCTTCGAGAGCACGCCGACAAACTCCCCTCGCAAATCTCAGGCGGCATGAAGAAGCGTGCGGGACTTGCTCGCGCGCTGGCACTCGACCCGCTCATTCTTTTTTATGACGAGCCTTCGGCCGGCCTCGATCCGGTCACCAGTGCGGAGATCGATCAGTTGATTGTCGATCTGACCAAGAAGCTCGGGGTGACCAGTGTCGTCGTGACGCATGAGATGGACTCGGCATTCACGATCGCCGATCGCATGGTGATGCTTGACAAGGGCCGAGTGCTCCGGGTCGATACTCGTGATGCGTTCGACAAGATCCGGAAGATCCCCGCTGACGAAATCGAGACGCTCACCATCGAGGAACAACTGATTCGTCAGTTTCTCCGTGGCGATCCGGTTGGCCCGATTACCCAACGTCGGGCTGAAACCAACTACGCGGAAGATCTCCTAAGTACCGCCGGCCCATCAATCACCAGCAGCCCCGCAGTTGAAGCGACCCGACGCCGAGCCAAATAAACGATGGGGCAATGCCCGGTTGTTGGTTCGCTGGTCGATCGATCGATGATGTCGTTCCAAAAAAAGAAGCGGGTGGCACCGGAGGGTGCCACCCGCTTTGTTTCTTCGCATTCGAGACGAGGTCGATCAGCAGTCGCCCCAAGCGCCAAGCATGAGACCAAGGTCAGCACCGTTGGTCAGCCCGTCGCCATTGATGTCTTCGCCGCTCGTACCCCAGGCCCCAAGGAGGAGTCCGAGATCGGCGCCGTTGACGATGCCGTCTCCATTGAGGTCTTCCGGACATGGGTCACCGAACGGGGTGCAGTCGATCACCAGGTCGGCCGCGCCGGTCGATCCATCCGAACTTCCCATTCTGATCAGGAAGCTCTGGCCCTCCAGTGCGGGGAAGGTGACGAAAGATCCGGTGTCACAGGAATCATCATTGCATGCGTACGACGCGTCGCCGCTCGAAGGGCAGCCTGCCGCGGCGTCATACACAGTAAGTCGAGTATCAAACTCGGCCCCACAGGTCGAAATCTCGACGATTCCGGTGCAGTTCACGTCGTAGAGGAACCAGAAGTCGGCGTTGACCGCTGGGCCGCTGCTGGTGCTGCAGCCGACGAGGTCATCGATTCCACTGCTCGTCGCGCCGGTGGTAGAGATAAGGTTCGACCCTTCGAAGACGGTGTTCGGGGAATCGCACTCATCGTTTTCGGGGCCTCCCTCTCCACCACACTCGATGCGGAGGACGCCGTCGCCCACCGAGCCGTCAGAACTGCCGATTCGAATCAGGAAGGTCTGCCCGGCGAACGCGAAGGTGGAGATGAAGGAGCCGGTCCCACACGAGTTGTCGTTACAGGCGAACGGCGAAGCTCCACTAGTGGGGCAGCCGCTGCTGGCATCGTAGATGCTGATGCGAGTGTCAAAATCGGTCCCCTCGCAGGTCGAGAGGGTGAGCGATCCGGTGCAGAAGGCGGTGAATTCGAACCACGCATCCTTGAAGACGGCAGGGCCGCTGGACGTACTGCATGACAAGGCATCGTCGATGCCGCTATCGGTCGAGCCGATGGTGGTGAATGCGTTGTCTCCCCCCATGGCTGCGATGGCGGTATTGCAATCGTCGTTGGGAATGGTCGATTGCTCTTCTTCCTCGATCTTGAAGTCATCGACGTACCAATCGTCGTTCGCCTCATTGACGTCAGTGCGAATTCGGAAACGACAGCCGTTGTATCGGGCGGAAGAGGGCAGCTCGAACTGATGGAAGTCAAACTGCGTCTGATCCACACCGTCGGACACATGGGTTTCAAGATTCACCCAGTCACCGTCGTTTTCGAGATAGTCCACATAGAGAACTTCGCCTTGTTCGACGCCTCGGTGCTGGGTCCAGTAGGAGAGGAAGGCGACGGGGACGGCGAGTTCGATGTAGTTGGTCCGAATCTCGTCATCCGCGAATTCGCCCGATCCGGTCGCATCGAGGCTCAGGCTTCGAATGCCCTGAGGCTCGTTCATCGCCGTGGTCGTGACGCTGGTTCCGTTGTTGGAGATCCATTCGGTGACACTGGTAACCCCTTCGAAGTCGTCGGCGAACGGAAGAACGATCGGGTCCGCAAGCACGATGTCACAAGGGCGGCTTGACAGGTAGCTGGTGATCGCATTCTGAGCCGAGTTTCCGAACTTCAGATTGCTTCCGGAAATGCCGTCGCAGCTGCCGTTTCCGGAACACATGATGTGGCACCCGCTCGATGAATCACAATGCCCACTGTTCCAGTTGTGGCCCAATTCGTGAGCGCTCAGCGAGGTTCTAAAACTAAGGCTATTCGTGTATCGGCTCTCCACCACGGAGTATCCGAAGGTTCCGCAGATTGAGCCTACCCAAGCGAGGCCGATGGTCCCGCCGGAGAAGTTGACACCGCTGAACATCTGTGCCGTGTCTCTCAGGATGTCATTCTCAGGGGCACTCTGCCAATTCGAGCGGAACTCTTCGAGACGTCCGTCGATGCCGGTGGAGTTGTATGGGTCGTTCACGCTGGCTCGAACGACGATCGTATTAATGTCGTGGCAGATACCGATATCACGTTGGTAAATGGTTTCGCAGTTATTGATGATCAACTCGACGTCGTTCACGGTCGCGGTGACGGAGCTGGAGTTTCGAACGTAGAACTCGTTGTCGCAATCGATACTGAGATCGATGAGGTTGCAACTAGTCCCGGCGACGCCTCCTCCGAGCAGATCGCCGGCTCCTTCGCCGGGCAGCTCGAATACGGGTTCATCCTTGGGAAGATCGAGTCGTCCGTTACCGCACAGTCCTTCCGCGAAGGATCTGCTCGATCGATAGATGATGTGTTGTTCCGCGGGGCCGTCGATTCCGAAGTCGCCGGCGGGTTGGATCACGATCTCGTCGTCTCCCAGATGGACGATTGCATGGACACCGTTCTCCAGGATGCTTGCGGCGACTTCGCTTCCGGCGATTTCTTCGATCAAGCCCACATAGGTTCGGGCCGGTGTCATGGGCGTATCGATCAACTGGCCATCGCCATAGTCGACATACACGGTGAAGCCGGCCGATCGATTCGAAAATCGATCGAGGCCGAGTTTGTATGAGTCGCCCTCAAATTCGAAGGTCGCGTCGTAAGACTCTGGAATGTCTCGTGGCAGCGGCAGATTTACCAGTTCGTACTCGGAGATCGTCGTCCCATCGAAATCGATCGGCGGCAACGTATCGACGGGGGTCTGGGATCGAAGTGCTGCCCGAGGTGCCTTCGCAGTCGACTTTGGAGGTGCGGCATCTGCGGCCAATAATGTGGCGGCAAGGCCTCCGGTCAAGACCAAGGCGATCGCGTTCTTTGCGGTAACGAGCATCTTCACGGGTGTAGTTCCTGGATGTCTGCGGGCGTTTGGAGAAAGAGTTTGGGGGCCTCTGGTATCGCTGGACCGGCGACCCCTAAGGCTAGCGTTCGACTTGATTTAAGGCCAATGAAATCCCCGGCGAATCAGTGCGGAGAGGCCGCCTGTGACGACTTCACTGTATGGGACGCACCATAGAAGGAGAAAGTTCGCAATTTTACCGATTGATCCAAGAAAACGAGCCCCCCGAAACGGGGGGCTCGATTGAATTCTGAATCAAGGTCAAATCAACACGGACTCGAGGATCAGGGACCCCAAGCGGCGAAGAGGAGGCCAAGGTCGGCGGAGTTGACGATGCAATCTTCGTTGAAGTCGCAGAAGTTGCCACAACCCTCTCCCCACTGCCCGAAGAAGATGCCAGCATCTGCTCCATTCACGATGCCGTCATCGTTCAGGTCATATGGGTTGGTGGGACTGCTGGGGACGTAGAAGCCGCCGACGATTTCCGTGGAGTTGGTACGGAAGATATCGAGGACGACATCACCACCCGTTGCGGGTCCTGCATCTGCAGTGAACGCGTAGTTGTACATCGAAGCCCAGCGGATCGCATTGGCGTTCTCGTTCTGCGAGAACTCGTCCGTGGACCACGTGATGCTGTTGCCGTCTTGAGTGACCACCCAAGCGTCGTTGCTGTACGGGTCGCCAGAGTGGTGGTTCAGGAACTTGAACTCGATGTCGCTGATCTCGACGCCAGCCGGAACGGGAACGGTGAAACCATTCACGTTGTCATCCGACTGGAAGTTGTAGACCGCGTACTCGTAACGGAAGGTGCCATCACCATTATCGATCACATCGCTCGCAACGAAGACTCGCCCATCGTTTGGGATATCGTGGCTCTTGATAACGACCGAGTTACTGTTTTCTTCCCAAGCATAGATCCCCGGCTTTCCAAGGAACGTATTGCCGGTCGGGGTGAGGGCGTAACCGCTGCTGCTCAGCGAACCGACGAGCATTCGCTTGTACGATCCGTTGTTCAGGTTGTTGCCGGCTTCGTAGTCCTGTGGGTGCAGATACTGCGAATCGGTGTAGAAGCTGCCGCCGGGATTTTGCTGTGGAGAGAGATCTGCCTGGAGTACCTGAATGCGTCGGCCGATCGTCTGGGTGATGCTGGGAAGGCCGGTGGGTGGAAACTGGAACTGGCCGGTGGCTGCATTGCATTGCCACTTCGGAGCCAGTCCGCCCTGACTACCGTTCAGCGAACTCGAGTAGGGGTCAGAGCAGCCCGGACCGAGCAGCTGCGGGCAACCGCTACCTGCGGGGTCGCATGAGCCGCACTCGTTGAGCTGGAGGGCACAGAAGCCGTCCTTGCACCACGAGTAACCGATCTGATCGAGTCGGCCGTCCTTGAATCGGAACATGTTCATCGGCATCCGGGGATGGCGATCGTTACTGCCGAACCACTCGAGATCAACGTCGCCAAGGTTCACGCTGGTTGTACCGATGGAGTAGGCGGTAATGCCGTCCACGGTACCCCAGCGTGAGATCGCGGGAATATTGCAGACCGCAACGTCAGCACCAATGCTGCCAGCGGTGCCTCCGCGTTTCCCACCGGGAACCGCGTCTGCGGAGACTTGGCCAAGAAGGGCAGCAGCGCTACCGAGAAGAACCGTCGTAAGGGTGATACCAATCTTCACCGTAATCTCCAGTCTGCGTATTTAGAATCGCTAAGAACAGAAGCCCTCTGTCTGGAGGGATCCGTTACCTCGAAAACCTCGGTCAAGAAATGACTTGAGGACCCTTGGAAGATAGCCACGAAAATCAGGCGAGGCGTTAAAAGCGGTAATTTCAGGGAGAACTAAACAGATTTTTTCAAAATATTGCAGAAGCCACGAAAAGACGCCGCCGCGACCAGAGTGTGGTCGCGGCGGCGATGGGATCAGGTTTTCGGGCTGAAAAAAGCCCTTGAAGCGGCTGAGATCAGCCGTTTCGTCGACGACGACCGGTGAGACCGGCGAGGCCCAGGAGTGCCACTGCACCCGGAGCAGGAACGTTGACGATGAATCCGGCCTGGTTGCCCGGGGTACCAAGACCTTGGTTCCAAGTCACGAACAGCTCGGATCCGGAGAGATCAAAGTCACCGTCGTACGCGAAGCGGCCGACGAGAACTCCGAGGCCAGCGGCGGTATCACCGACTTGACCATTGAGGCTCGGGGGGCTTCCGTTGTACCAACCGGCAAGGTCGCCGGGGTAGGCAGCACCGTTGCCGCCGAAGTTCGGGTCAAGACCCGTACCGGAACCGGCACCAGGTGACTGAACAGGTTCGAGACCAAAGTCGAAGCCACCGATGGTGACGAACGAGTCAGCACGGCGAAGTGCTTCGGTATCGAAGATCGAACCGAGGTTGGTCGGGGCCCAGCCAACGCCGGTCGCGCTCTGGAAGTAGTTGACCTGGCCCGAGGCGACCATGGACATGTTGTAGATGTTGAGGGCCGTGTCAGCAGCGTCGTTGCTGGTCAGGTAGAGGTCCTTCACATTGACGGTGACGACATCTCCACCAAAGTCTTCAGCAGTGACGACGTAGTCGACGGTCACGGCTCCGGTGATGTCTGCGCTCGCTGAAGCGGCGACGGCGGCGGCGGCAATGCCAGTAAGTACAAACTTCTTCATTTTTGTTTCCCTTTTTCCCTTAAATGACCCGTCCGCATTCCAAGCGATTCGGGCGAACCTTGGTCTCGGCAGACTGCCGATTTTTGCCCACCACACTGTGGGACGTAAGAACACCAATGAAGATAGATCAGGGCGGGTCTGAGTCAAGGAATGGCAAGATTTTTTCCGTGGTCTGCGCACCGGAATGACCAAAAGTGAGGTTTAACGTCCCAGAGCGAGGAAAATCGACCATGAGATCTCGAGACGGATTCCCTTTTTGGCCAGACTCACAGGGGCGTTTTCTGGGGTTATCTGATTGGAAAGCTCGGAGGGGGTGGCATCGCGACACTTCTGGAAGCCACGAAAAGACGCCGCCGCGACCAGAGTGTGGTCGCGGCGGCGATGGGATCAGGTTTTCGGGCTGAAAAAAGCCCTTGAAGCGGCTGAGATCAGCCGTTTCGTCGACGACGACCGGTGAGACCGGCGAGGCCCAGGAGTGCCACTGCACCCGGAGCAGGAACGTTGACGATGAATCCGGCCTGGTTGCCCGGGGTACCAAGACCTTGGTTCCAAGTCACGAACAGCTCGGATCCGGAGAGATCAAAGTCACCGTCGTACGCGAAGCGGCCGACGAGAACTCCGAGGCCAGCGGCGGTATCACCGACTTGACCATTGAGGCTCGGGGGGCTTCCGTTGTACCAACCGGCAAGGTCGCCGGGGTAGGCAGCACCGTTGCCGCCGAAGTTCGGGTCAAGACCCGTACCGGAACCGGCACCAGGTGACTGAACAGGTTCGAGACCAAAGTCGAAGCCACCGATGGTGACGAACGAGTCAGCACGGCGAAGTGCTTCGGTATCGAAGATCGAACCGAGGTTGGTCGGGGCCCAGCCAACGCCGGTCGCGCTCTGGAAGTAGTTGACCTGGCCCGAGGCGACCATGGACATGTTGTAGATGTTGAGGGCCGTGTCAGCGGCGTCGTTGCTGGTCAGGTAGAGGTCCTTCACATTGACGGTGACGACATCTCCACCAAAGTCTTCAGCAGTGACGACGTAGTCGACGGTCACGGCTCCGGTGATGTCTGCGCTCGCTGAAGCAGCGAAGGCCAATCCAAGTCCAACGGCCAGGGCGGGAGTGTTCATTTCTTTTCCTCAATAATCATGATTCTGAGGCGAAAAGATGACGCCACGCTGGCAGCCACAATTCCCTCTCCGAATACCTGAAATGTGGCCTGACTTTTGAAGGAGTCAAGTTCAGGATCACACTCAGCAGTTTTTTCCCTGTGATGAACCGTTGAGTCCGAGCGCGGAGCGTCGTCGTTCATCGATTAAAACGTCAAAATACGCTTTTTCGAGGTTTAAGAAGGCTTTTTTTGGTGAATGGGGGGATCAATCTCGCGATCGAAAACTTTTTGGTTATCGGAGGTCAGGGCCGAACTTCGTTGGGTAACGCAGCGGTAAGACCAGCCATTCTGCCGTGGAGAATCAGCGGTCCGCTTCCCTCGATCCGGATCCGGACGATCGTTCCGAGTAACTGTTGTGCCTGCTCCCGAGTGGGGACCTGAAAAACTGTGATCAGGTCACCCGGGGTTCTCCCGGAGACCTGGACCGAGTTTTCGGCGGCATCCTCATTCGCCGTCTTCTCTGGCGTCAGCCGGCTACCGAGCGTGATTCGTGGATCAGCGGCCGATGGTGCGCCATGGGCGACCGGAGCACGATTGGTAAGTCGTTCAACAAGAACATCAACTTCTCGTCCGACCCAATTGGCGTGGACGGCGGCGCCGATTTCGGCCTGCAGAACCAGCAGTTCGTTATTTCGCAGTTTCTTGACCGCGAGCGGGACGTCGTCCTCGAATCGAGTGATGGCCGTCGTGCCAGGTCTTGGCGAGTACTTGAAGATGAAATTGTTCTTGAACGGAACGCGTCGGAGAAGGTCCTTCGTCATCTCGAAATCTTCGTCGGTCTCGGTGGGGAATCCAACGATGATGTCCCCTGCAATCGAGGCATCCGGGAGGATTTCGAGGACCCGATCCGTGAATTCCAGGTACTCCTCGACCGTATATCCACGATTCATCAATTTGAGAATGCGATTCGATCCACTCTGAACCGGAACGTGGAGGTACCGGCAGATCCGCGGACGAGCGGCCATCACCTGCAAGACATCGTCTCCGAAGTCCTTGGGATAACTCGTCAGGAACCGAATTCGGGCAAGTTCAGGTACCTCATCGTGGATTCTCGCGAGTAGTTTCGCGAACGTGGTCAGATTGGGGTCTTCAATGGTCTCATTGCGAAATGCCGAAAGACCCGGTCCGATCTGGGGTTGCTCGCGACCATCCAAGGTCACCGCAACGCCGTGGGTATAGCGGTAGTGATTCACCGTCTGGCCGAGCAGGGTCACCTCGATCACGCCCGATGCCGCGAGGCGACGGCATTCCTCGACGATCGAGTCGGGCGGGCGGTGCACCTCGGCGCCGCGGGTATAGGGAACGACGCAATAGGTGCAGAACTTGTTGCACCCACGCGTGATACGAACGTACGCGCTCCGAACCCCGCTGGTCGCTCGATCTGGATCAAATGCGCGAGCGAGGTCCAAGGTCTCAAGGTCGTCGGCCGAGGCAGACAAGGCGGCCGATCGACGACTGGTGTTGCCCGCCAAGGCCACTCGATCCTCGATATTGTTGGCCAGCGGCGGGTTGACGGCAGTCGTTCGGACCACGTTGTCAATCAGCATGGGGAGCTTGTCGAGCTCGCCCGGTCCGCAGAGGAGGTCGATCTGTGGATACCGACGAAGCATATCGACGCCATCTCGCTCGGCCATGCATCCCAGAACGCCAAGAATCAGCTTCTCTCCTGCTTTCTTTCGCTTTCCGACGATTCCGACCCGACTGTACGCTTTGCTCTCCGCATGCTCTCGCACGCTGCAGGTGTTGAAGAGCAGCACATCTGCGTGATCTGGTTCGGCGGCGAAGCGATATCCAAGCGACTCAAGATGGCCTCGAACAAGCTCGCTATCGAGTTCGTTCATCTGACATCCGAAGGTCTCGAGGTATACGGTCTTCAAGGCTTAGATCTTTCGGACAAGTGAAAAGGGGTTCGCGCAGCGGGCAGCGTAGCAGCCGCATTCAATGAACCAGATTTCGAGATGGCGATCGTGACGAGGCGAGGGCGTTATTCTCTCTGAAATCGAGCGTCGCGGCCATTGGAATTCTCTTCGACCGCTCAGATCAGGAGCTGACCGATGACTTTCACGACCGGAGAAATTCTTGCATTGGGAGCCATTGGCTTCGTCTTAGCCGTCATCGTGGGAGCCTATATGGTGATCTCTCGGAAGAAGGGTTGGATGTAACCGCCGGGACTGGCGGTAAAAAGTCGCTCTCATTGGCGAGTCCGGCCGATATTAGTCTCATGCGAGCTGGTCAAATTGTCGCACTTCTGGTGGTCACACTCTTCGTCTTCGGGGTGGTGATGGTTAATTCCGCCTCGCTTCGCCGGGTGCAGGATCCAGAAAACACGATCCGGCTCGCCGGGCCTGACCACACGTATACGCTCAATGTCTCTGAATCGACCGGTCTGGCCGGTCGCCGAGTGACCGAGACGCTCCTCGGAAAACAGACCCAGTTCGCCGCCATCGCCGTCGTCGCGTTGATCATCGGTGCTTTTGTCCCGGTCGAACGCCTTTCTCGAATGACGGGGCTGGTTTCGCCAGTTCCGTGGATTCTGGCAGCCATTCTGTGTTCCCTGCTGCTGACTTTCACGCCTCTGGGTGTGACCATGAACGGCGCACAGCGGTGGATCCGGATCGGGCCGCTTCAGTTTCAGCCAAGTGAGTTAGCCAAGTGGGGACTTCCGTTCATCGTGGCCTGGCACTGTGTGCGGCATGCTCCGAGTATGACGCGATTTACCACGGGGCTCCTTCCTCCGCTGGTTCTGGCCGGGTTCATCTGCGGCCTCATCGCCATAGAAGACCTCGGAACGGCGGTCCTGATCATGACCGTGACGATCTTGATGCTTCTGGTCGCGGGGGCTCGTTGGTGGCATGTCCTCAGTCTGCTGCCGCTCGGGGTGATTGCTTTCGCCGGACTCGTCTTGGTCGAGCCCTACCGCGTCCGACGGATCATGGCGTTCTTAGATCCCTTCGCAGATGCGCAGGACTCGGGCTACCAACTGGTTCAGTCGCTGGGATCGATTGTGACCGGCGGCGTCTCCGGAGTTGGCTTTGGAAATTCGCTGCAGAAGAACGGGTACCTGCCGGAGACTCAGACCGATTTCATCTTCGCAATTATCTGCGAAGAACTCGGGGCCTTCGGAGCGGCGATGGTGATCGGCCTCTTCGCCGGTCTGATCGTGGTCGGGGCTCAGATCATCTCGGGCCGTTCGACCCCCGCCGCCAAGGTGCCCGAGGTTTCGGCGCGAGCCGTCCCTCGATTCAGCAGAATCCTGGGGTTCGGAATCGTCCTGACCTTTGGGCTTCAGGTCGCCATCAACCTGTCCGTGGTCACCGGTCTGGCACCGACCAAAGGAATCGCACTTCCCTTGGTGAGCCGAGGCGGCACCGGTTGGATCCTGACGGCGTTTTCGCTCGGACTTCTCATCGCGATTGATCGACGGGCCTGGCGGATCTCGCGGAAAGCGGGTCTCGATGTAGACGAGCAGCCCAGCCTCCCAAACGTAAAGACCGAGCCCGCATGACCCTTCCGGCGAGCCCACTCAGAATCATTTTTGCTGGTGGAGGCACCGGCGGAACCGTCGGTCCAGGAATCGCGATTGCAGAACGTCTCCTGGATCTGGAGCCGTCGCTCAAGATTCTCTTCCTCTGCTCGGACCGAGCCGTCGATCGCAAGTTGCTGGATCCTGGCGGTTGGTCTTGCGTGCCGACCACCGCCCGAAGTCCTGCCTTCCATCCTCGGGCCGCCTTCGGGTTCGCCCGAGGTTGGGTCGAGACCCGTCGGAAAGTCCGTGAGATTCTCGCCGAACCGATTCGGTCGCGGGTCGTCGCCCTCGGCGGATTCGTAGCGCCGCCGGTGGTCCGAGAGGCGGTCCATCGTGGTGTGCCGATCGATCTCCTGAACCTCGACCGTGTGGCCGGTCGTGCCAATCAGTGGGTCGCCAAACGAGCTGATCGTATTCTGACGGCGGTTCCCACGAACCTGCCAGGTTCCCAATTGCCGACTGGCGTGCCATTGCGACGGAGCGTGCTTCCCCAGGGGTCGGCCGAATCTTGTCGGCTCAGCCTGGGATTGCATCCGGATCGCCCGACCTTGCTGGTCACCGGCGCTTCTCAAGGCGCCCAGTCGATCGATCGATTCCTGCTTGACCTGATCCCGCGTCACGGGGAATGGTTCGATGGTTGGCAGGTCCTCCATCTGGGGAGTGAGGATTCTGTGCCTCTACTCACCGAGGAATACGCCGTTAGTAAAATCAATGCCGTGGTGTTGCCTTTCCTGGATCAAATGGGAGCAGCGTGGGGCGCTGCCGATCTTGCGATCACGCGAGGCGGCGCGAGTTCCCTCGCGGAAGTGGCGGCAAGCCGGACTCCTTCCATTGTGGTTCCCTATCCGTGGCACGAAGATGAGCATCAACTCGAAAATACGAAGGAACTCGAACGGGCTGGAGCGGTCGTAGTCCAGCGTGATCCAGCAAAGGGTGTTGCGGCTCTGACGGCACTGGAGTCCAGATTGGCGATCCTTCTTCGCACCCCAGATCTGCGTGCGGAGATGCAGGCCTCGTTTCCAGTCGTTGAAGGCGACGCGGCCTCCGTCGTCGCTCAGATGCTCCTGCATCCATCCGAACCGTCGAGCTGACCGTGATGCTTCGCAATACCGACAAAAACGACCGCCCCGGCAGTCGTTGCGGGGGCGGTCGTGGTGCGATCAGCTGAGAGGGTGATTACTTCGCCTGATGGAGCCAAGCAGCAAGGAGATCGACCGCGGCCTGTGCGTCGCTCTTTCGCATCGATTCCGTCACCGTATGGATGTACCGAGTTCCTGCGGTGATGGCGATGCAGCGAGCACCGTCCCCAGATCGCTGGATGGCGGCGCCATCCTGGCCGCCGCGGCCAAGAATGCAGCGTTGGTGGGGGATTCGGTGCTTCCGAGCGACAGCGCAGAATTCATCGACAAGTCGGTAATCCGCGATCATCGATGAGTCCTGGATCATGACCGCAGCGCCGTCGCCCTGCTTCGTCACCCGTTCGGTGGTGGGGACGCCGGGGGTGTCGCAACTGAGCGTGACGTCGAGACCGATGCCGTAGTCGGCACCAACCCGATTCGCCGCAATGCCCGCACCCCGAAGTCCGACTTCTTCTTGCACCGTGAAGCCAACCACGATGTCGAGCGCGTGGTTCCCGGCCGCGCCCTTCGCCTTGTCGAGTTTTCGAACCGCCTCGATCGCGGTCCAGCAGGCGAATCGATTGTCGAGCGCCTTGGAGACCACGCTCTCGGGTTGATCTAGAAATGGCTCGTGCATCACCACGTAGTCGCCAATTTTGACGATTTTTTGGACCTTGGCCGCGGGCATGCCCAGGTCGATGAAGAACTCCTCGACACCGGGAACCTTGCTTCGATCGGCGGGGCTCGAGATATGGATCGGCTTGCCGCCCGGATTCATCACGCCGAGGTGGTCGCCGGAATCCGTACAAACCATCACTCGCCGGGAGAACAGGTTCCGAGGGTCAAATCCGCCCGCGGCATTGACCCACAGGAAACCGTGTTCGTCCACGTGTCGGACATAGAACCCAATCTCATCCATGTGTGCGGCGATCAGCACCGTCCCGGCGGATTGACGACCTCGAGTCTTTCGAGTGGCATTTCGGCGGCAGATCAAGGAGCCGAGGGGATCGACCTCCATCTCGTCGAAGAGTCCGTCAACCTCTGTTTCGATGGCCGCTCGAACCCGCTCCTCCCGGCCAGGGATTCCAGGGATCTCACAGAGACGTTTGAGAAGGTCGATGTTCATGGGTCAAGACTCTCCAAGCATGCGTGCACGGGGTTCGGATGGAAACGAGGCGATAGGGTAACTTCGATTCGAGTTTTTCGATTATTGGTCTCCGATGAGGCCGAGTTTCGCCGTCAGGTTCCGTCGCCAGGGGTGCGGGGACTATGATCCGCCTCGTCTCAGTCCACTCCTCGCGGGATCTCGCATGTACCAGTCGCCTTTGGCCGCCGCTCATCTCCTCGTCCTGAACCGCCTCCTCGAGCATCGCCGCGAGGTGGCTGCGTCTGCCTCCGAAATTCGAGGGGATCAGGTTGATCGGCAGGTCCCGACGGCCGTGGAGTTGGAGACAGTCCCTTGGGGCGTGGTCGAAGAAGGCGGTGAACCAGCGTGTCAGATGGTCCTCGACTTTGGTGAATTGGAAGCCGAATATGCGGCGATTCGAAGAGCGTCGGGAATCTTCGATCGTGTGGACCGTGCCGTGATTGAACTGGTCGGCGCGGATGCCGAGGATCTCCTCGAGCGGCTGGTGACCAATGCGTTCGCCGGTCAGGCGGCCGGTGTGGTCCGGGCGTTCCTTTTAGAGCGAACTGGTCGGGTGCTCTCGGATCTGGTGCTGATCCGGCTTGATGATCGCGTGTTGGTCGAAATGGACCGGACCGACGTCGGTCGGGTCGTCTCGCACCTCAATGGTTTCGTATTCGCAGAGGACGTGAAGGTTCTCGATCGCGGCTCGGATCTTCATCGAATCGACCTTCTGGGTCCGGAGTCGCCCGCCGTCATCGAAGCCGCCTGCGGGAAGTCACTTCGGGGTGGAGAGGCGATGCAGGTTCTGATCGGCGATCATCCGGTCACCATTTTCGCGTTAGACACGCCAACCAGCTCGCCGGTGGGTGAACCAGGAATCGGCTTGGTGGTCGATCGTGACCGGGCGGAGGCTGTCTGGGAATTGGTCCTCGCCGCGGTGCCAGCGGGACGACGGCCGGTTCGGGCCATCGGCTGGAATGCCTTCAACATCGCGAGGATCGAAGCCGGAACGCCGCTTTTTCACCTCGACTTCGGTCCGGACGCGCTTCCTCATGAAACCGGCGTCTTGGCGGATCGCGTGAGTTTTCGCAAGGGTTGCTATCCCGGTCAAGAAGTGGTCGCTCGCATGGAGAGTCGAGGAAAATCGAAACGCCGCGTCGTCGGTTTGCGAGGGATTGGTGATGCACTACCCATCACTGGGGCACAGATTTTTGACGAGACCGAAGGTGTTGGCAGGCAGGTCGGTGTGGTGACCGGAAGCACGATCGCGCCGATGCGCGGTGCGGCCATCATCGCGCTCGCCTCGATTCGCGCGTCCCATGTCGCCGTGGGGACCCGGGTGCTGGTGAATGCCGAAGGCGAGATGGTTCCCGCGGTGGTCACCGCACTCGACTTCGATCTCCCCGCATCGTCGAAGCCAGATGATTCCGAAGGGGCCGCGTCTTGAATTTGAGTCCGGCCGAACCATCCCCTGAAACGACGGCGTTGCTTTCAGCGCCAAACGGCGAGATCGCCCTTTTGATCGCCGCGGCGTTGTTGACCCTGTTGGTGGTGGCCTTCGTCATTGGGTTGATCGTGACCATTGTTCGCGAAGAGCGAGCAGTCGGTCGAGAAACGGCGGGTGCAAAGGCGGAGGACACCGCAATTCCGGATTCACACGACATTCCAAAGGCTGGAAAATGATGGAATCTCGCTTGGTCAGAATCACCGAAGTCGGCCCGCGGGACGGTCTTCAAAACGAGTCGGGGGTTGTCCCGGCGACGGACAAGATCGCGCTGGTCGATGCCCTTGGGCGGGCGGGTTTTCCAGAGATTGAAGTCACGAGTTTCGTCAGCCCGCGATGGGTTCCTCAGCTCGCCGACGCCGCCGAGGTGATGGCGGGCATTCAACGCCGACCCGGAACCGTTTACTCGGTGCTTTGTCCGAACGAGAAAGGCGTCGATCGTGCGCTGGCCGCTGATGCGGGCAAGATCTCCATCTTCACCGCGGCCAGTGAATCCTTTTGTCAGCGGAATCTCAACGCCACGATTGAGGAGTCGATCGAGCGATTCCGGCCGGTGGTGGACGCGGCGCGGGCCGCGAGTCTCCCGTTGCGTGGGTACGTGTCGTGCGTGGTCGAGTGTCCGTACGAAGGCCTGATCATCCCCGAACAAGTCGGGGAGACCGTTCGACGGCTCCTGGCACTGACGGATGGCGACATCGAGATCGCACTCGGCGAGACACTTGGGGTCGCGGATCCAGGTCAGATCGAACAGTTACTGGAGGAGGTTGAGATCGACGTTCCGGTATCAGAGATTGATTTGCATCTTCACGACACCCGCGGAAGGGCGTTGTCGTGCGTGGCTCGGGCGCTCGAATGTGGCGTTCGCGCCTTCGATTCCAGTTGTGCCGGTCTCGGGGGATGTCCGTACGCACCGGGCGCGAGCGGAAATCTGGCGACCGAAGCACTGCTGGAGTTTCTCGATGCGGAAGGATGGCTGACGGGTGTGGATCGAGCGGCCGTCCTGGAGGCGGCGGCCATCGCGAACCGCATCACGGGTCGCGTCCCTCGCGAGTGAATCAACCGGCGCGGGCAGAAAGCGACGCTTGCAGATCGTTCACTCGAAGGCGGCACACCGGATCATGATGAACGATGGTTGTGGAGAGACGCCACGCTCCGCGCTTGACGAGTCGGTGCACGTGGAGGCCCTCCTCATCGAGCACAACGCCGAGTGCGGGGCCGGGGACACCGAAAGCGCCGGTGTTGATGATCTCTCTCGAACCGATCCGTCGAATCCCGGCGCGGTGTGAGTGTCCCACGATCACCACACGGCTGCGGGGAGCATGTTTTTCCGCGAAGTCGTTCACTTTTCTCGGATTGCTGATCCAGAACCGAGTGATGGCCGCCATCTTCCGGGGCTTCCGGAGGACACCCAGAATGGAGGTGGGCTTTCCGAGATCACCGTGGGCCAGCCATTCTGCGGCCGCTGCTTCACGGCACGCGTGGAAGATCCCGGCGAGGGAATCTCGTTCCTCTTTTTCCTGACCTGATTCGACCTCGCGGCGTCGATCTCGGATGATCGATGCGGAGTCGGACCAAGGGGCCAGTGCTGGATCAATCGCATCGCCGTGTGTGACGAACACGGAATCGTCGGCCAGCATCAAGTGGCGGTCCGGCGAAAGTTGTGGGTCATGATTCCCCGACAGAAGTACGAGTCTGGTTCCCGAACGGTGGCAACGCTCCCGGAGTGCTTCCAACTCGCGGGATGCAGATTCGGCCCATCGGTCGATATGAAGCTCGGCGGCATCTCCGTTGATAATCAAGACCGAAGCGGCATCCACAAGTGGCGCCACTTCTTCCGCGGTCTCGACCATATGTGATCGACCGAGATGAAGATCCGAGATGATCAGGACAGGGCGTTTGTCTGACAATAGTTCAGGCCTTGTCGGAGGGATTCAAGGGGTCGACATCGCTGCATCGGGACCTGGCCCCAGGACCGAAAGTGATCGTATTCTTGCCGGATCGCTTGGATTCCAGGGCAAGGTGATCTGCATGTCGAAGCAACGAGGGACAATCATGACCATCCCACGGAAACGTTGCGAGCCCGGCGGAAATGCTGAGTGTGCCCGGGGCGTCCACTCCGAGTTTGGGGAATCGGAGATCGCAAACCTGAGCTTGGAATCGATGCGCAATCTGTTCTACCGATTCCGGAGGCGTGGAATGTTCGCTGCGTGGTCCTTCAGTGTCGCTGAAGATCACCACAAATTCGTCGCCGCCGATCCGGAAGACGTGATCTCCACGGCGAATCGTGGCTCGAAGGAGTTCAACCGTCTCGCAGAGGACCTGATCGCCAGCTTCGTGGCCATAGAGATCGTTGTAGGTTTTGAAGTTGTCGATGTCGAACACCATCAACGTCACGATACGACGTTCGCGCCGCGCCGAATCGAGGGTTTCGAGAAGGACTCGTTCAAAGGCCCGCCGATTCCCTGCGTCGGTGAGTTCGTCGGTCTCGCAGAGTTCCTCGAGGCTTCGGACCTGATTATCCAGCGCGAGCCAGTGTCCGAGCCACTCCGCCCATCGACCGAGATCTTCATCTCCGATCGACGAGGAGGCGAGGAGCCCCATCGTGCGTCCACCATGGGAGATCGGAACGCTCGATCGCGGATCACCTTCGGAGTCGTCTTCGGGCTCGAGAAGGTGGACGTCGCGAGTTCCCAAGTGGGACCGGATCATGGCCAGGCACATTGAACGAAGCATGCCATCATCGGCCATGACGCTCTCGACCAGATTGACGTCGCCGAGATTCTCCAACGCCAGCGGGGGTTCCAAAGTTGGGGATGATGGTTCGGGCTCGTTTTCGAGAATCGCTGGCGGCGTCTGCGGGTAACGGGAGGGATTCTTGTCTTGGATCGACTCCTCCGAGGTTCGAGGTTCTGTGGGCTTGACCGCGGGGAGTCTGTCACCCAATGCTTTCCGCAGCCTGGCGGGCGTGGTTGGGGTCTCGATCGCATCGTCAAAGCCTGCGGCCAGTGCGGTCTCAATGGCATCCTGGCGTCCTGAGGGGACGAGCAGTACGAGTCGAACTCGACCATCCACAATTCGAAACGCCTCGACGATTCGATTTGCGGTGTACTCGGGAATGGTGATCGGGACGAGGACAGTATGGATTCCTGCATCCGCTCGGCACAGTCCGACCATGGCGACGGCTTCGTAAACGTCGTCGACGATCTCGCTGTGATCCCCCGCGATCTCGCGAATCAACTCGAGCGTGTTCGATCGGTCGATCCCGCCATCGACGACGAGAATTCGCTCGGCACGACCGCGGTACACGTCAGGTGGCATGGAAGCAGGGCTGGTCATGGCGTTCGGCCCCCCCCGGAGAGTCCGAGCGTCGGCGGTTCGTCGGGGTCATCTTCGTCGGCACCTTCGAAGAGGTCCAAAAGATCCCGCATTTCTTCATCCGAGACCGTGGTCAGTTTCGCGGGTTCGCGAGTCGCCTCCGGGTTGGCTTCCTCCATGAACGCATCTGGGGGCGGCGTCACGTCTGCCTTGGTCGCGACCGAGGGAGATGGGTCATGCTGGCCAGCATAGACCTCGATCGCCACTCGTTCGGTACAGACCCAAATACCGACGCTGGGCAAGATATGGCGGATCGTTTGGAAGAGCGGTGAGAGATCGCGCCAGACGTCTCGATTGACGACGACGAGTACGGTTCGTTCGTCCGCGTCAGGCGACCACTCTGCACGCATTCGTCGACTTCGCTCCAGGGTGGAGAGTTGGGCCAATGCGAGCAGTGGGTGTTCAGCTCGATTCACGGTCGAGGCCGGTTGCTTGAGAAGATTGAGCAACTGTTGGGGAGGGTGTTCCCCGGGAGAGATCAACATCACGCATCGCACGAGCGAGGCGTCATCGTCAATCTGTTTGGCGGAAGCGTGAGGCACTTCGAAGTCTCCCAGCTTGAAGTCTAGCACCCGCTTCTTCAAATGCTGATCGAAGTTGCAAACGAAGCTTGGAGGACCGGAAATTTCCTGAATATCGGAATGATCCTTGGATCGAGTGATATCAGCCGCATTCGATTTCGAAGCCATATCTCGATCAGTACGGCGAAAACGGTTCCAGTCGATGACGTGATGGTCATCTCTCAAAATGAATCCCCCGTACGACACGCATCTAGGAGCGACTGAAAAACGGCCATTCCGGTTCGGGGATCTTCGGATCGTTCGGGGTGCCATTGAACGCCGAGGAGGAATTTTCGTTCGGTTGACTCAACAGCTTCGATCACGCCGTCCGGTGCCTCGCCAACGACCGTCAATCGCCCGGGATGATCAAGTGCTTGGATGTGATGGCTATGGACCTGTCCGGTGAAACGACTCCCCGTGACCTCATGAACCGATCCGTCACGATGTTGGTCGGCCGTTTGAAGACGATCCGGAAGATGCTGATCCAATCGCCCGCCTGCGTGGAGCCCAAGCATTTGCATGCCCAGGCAGATTCCCAGTACCGGCATCTCGGGATACGAGCATTCGAGTGCGTCGAGAAGTTCAACTTCGAAGGTCTGCCTGACCGGGTCGATGAGGTTCGCACTGGGGTGGACCGGTTCCCCGAAAGCGGTGGTGTCAGGATCGTCGCCGCCACTGAAGATGATGCCGTCGAGGCGGGCCAGCACTGCCGCGGCAGAGCCCGGAAGTGGGAAGAGTGGAATCGCAATTCCGCCGCACTCGGCGATCGATCGCGCATATCCGCATCGAAGGCGGGCCTGATCATTCACAAGGTCGGTGGTGACACCGATGAGTGGAAAATGTTGGATTTTGGGTGCCGTAATAGTGAAAATCTCAAGCCAGAGCATGGGGCCGGTTTACGAACAGCGAAACCGGGGATCGCGAGTTACTTCTGATCTTGGAGATAGCCACGCCGAGCCTCGACCTGTCATATTCTTCCCCGAATCCGTTGATATTGCAAGGGAACTTGTTCAAGTGGGGTGATTTCGCTAGGCTGTTCGGTTCGTCGCCGCCACGGGGCCGGACCCGTTGCGGCTGTCTTCAAAGGGCCTTCCTCAGGCGGGCCACGGACATCCAAGGCAATGGACCGGGAAATCCCCGGACCCTTCTCACCGGAATCGACTACTTATGAGCCAGTTTCAAGCAGCCCCCACGATCCCCCTCAAGACCGGTACCGACGGAAAAGAGTACGTCGACTACAAGTCGGTCGAGGACCTTCGCAGAATGATGACTCCCAACGGGAAGATTTACACCCGAAAGCGCCTCGACGCCTCGGCTCGAGAGCAGCGACGGGTTGCTCAGGCCATCAAGCGAGCTCGCTACATGGCCTTGCTTCCCTACACCAGCGCCACGCTCTGAGTGCGAATCGGTCGTCTTAGAGACCTTGTTCATCGAACGGGTCTGACGAAGATTGCCAAGTGACGATCGAAAGAAAACGAGAAGAAGCCCTCTGGGCGTCTTCTCGTTTTCTTGGTGTGGCCCCGATTTCTATGAAACGGCCAAATTCGGCCGATGAAGAATCCTCAATCGTTGCAGTGATTCTGCCGACGGCGAATTCTCTTCAGTGCTCGAATAAGTGCGGATCCGGTGAGTCGTGGGAGTCCGAGCGACCACGTCCATGCAAGTCGGGTCCAGAGTCGAGATCTGAGGCGACGAAGGCCGGGATCGAGTGGATCTTCCGCCAGTCCACGCTTCGCCCAGATGAAGGCCGACATGAATCGTCCCTCCTCCATGGCGGCGACGGAGATGTTGTGCATACTGCGAATACAGGCGGGGTCCTGTCGAAGCACCCGACGAGAGATGGTGACGCCGCCAGCAATATCCCCCAGCCGATATCGACACACCGCCAGGCGTCGGAGCACTTGGAGATCCTCCGGTTGCTCGACCGCCAGTCGCTCGAAGAGCGGGAGTGCTTTTATAGTTGTCCCGACTTCGAGCAGCATATCGGCGAGATGAAACGTCTCTTCGAACGTCTCTTCCGGTTGGAGTCTGTCAAACGCATCTTCGAGTTGGAGGCGGGCTCTTTCGGGTTCTCCGCACCCGAGGAGCGCTTCCGCGAGGCGTCGGCGGATGAATGGCATGTCCGGGTCAAGCCGGCGAGCAATTTCGAATTCAACCCGAGCCTCATCAAACCGGCCGAGTGAAAGGGCGGTCAGTCCAAGTTCCCAGTGGGCTGCAAGGTGGGCTGGTTCGATCTCAAGGACTCGTCGAAAACGATCCACCGCTTCCGGGTGTCGATTCAGTCGGACCAAAAGCCGCCCGCAGGCAAGCAACGACTCGATCGAGGCTGGATTTTCTCGCAGTTCGGCCATGTGAAGTTGGAGGGCTCGCTCGGGCCTTCCGGTCGCCCCGAGGATCGATGCGATGCGAGAACGAAGTCGCGGCATACTCGGGGCTTGTCGCATGGCTTCTCGATAGCACCAGCTCGCGCGCTCATATGCGTTGAGTTCGGCCTGCAGATCACCCATCGCAACGAGACAGGAGGGCATCTCTTCGAATGTCTGTTGCGCTAAGAAGTAGGCGAGCTCAGCATCCTCAAATCGTTGGAGCTGTTGGAGGGCGGCGATTCGGACGGCATGGACCTGTTCTTCAGCCTGGGGAAATTCGATGGCCCGCTCGGCATGATCAAGGGCTTCTTGGGGCCGATCGAGTCGGAGGGCGATTTCGGCCGAGGATGCCATCGGTTGAATATCTTCAGGCAGAAGTACCGCCGCTTGACGCATCGAGGCGAGTGCCTCCTCTAACCGGTCGACCGATTCGAGGACCAGCGCGAGTGCGGCATGCCATTCACCTCGGACGGGGTCAATTTCGATCGCTCGGCGGATCTCCGCCTCTGCTTCGGCTCCTCGGCCTCGCGAGAGCAGGAGCTCGGCACGTTCGGCGTGTTCTTCGGCTTGGTGCCAATCGCCCATAGGGGAATGATCTCAGAAAGGAGCGGGAGCCGGAATAGGAGAACGGTCGATGAGGGGGATAGACTACGAGGAATCCAAGCGCCACTCCTAAATTGGCCTCGTTTGGGTGGTCCGAGAACCCGGGCCAGATCCTGAGTGGGGGTGGAGGATGTGGATTCTTGAAGCTTCCGGTGGGGAGGCGACGCGAGAACGAACGAATTTCGATGATGGAAGTATCGACGGAATGCCCTCTGGATACCCAATTGTAGATCCTCCCCGAGGACGCCGAGGAATGATCCGCCCGCTCTTGGCGATGCCTCGCGGACTCCCGCTGGCCACCATGATTGGTGTGATACTGAGCGGAAATCTCACCTGCGCCGCAACCTTCAAGTCGACGGAACCGGCTGAAAAACGCGGTTCTGTGGCGAACTCCGGATTCGACGAGGACGTGTCGTACCTGGTTTCGATTCTCGAGAATTCCGCCGTTCCTCGTGATCTTCGGGTCGGTGCGGCGAATCGCCTTTCCAGACTTGGTTCGACGGAGGCCGCCGAAGCGATCGGTGAGGCGCTGAAACGCGGATCGGAAACCACTCGCCAAGTGGTCATCGAAGGGGTTCGGGCGAGTGACCGCACGACGGAACGAGTCGTGAGCCAGGTGTGCTCGGCGGCCCTCGCCGGCCTCGTCCCGCTCGACGATACCGCATTCATCATCGGACGATCCGGCGCGATCGGCATCGATGATCTCGTGGCCCGACTCGACGACGAGATCGATCCACCGCGACGTCAGATCGGTTTTGACCTGCTGGGGCGGATCACTGACCCCGCTGCGGCCCGTTCGCTCGTCGAACTCATGCAGGAGCGCGGTCTCCAAACCGTTGACGCCCGCGCGATCGACGCCGCCCTCCGCCGATGGTCAGACTCCAGCTCGTCGCGATCGCCCGAAGGCTGGAAGTCGTGGTGGTCCCGAATGAATATCGATGGCAGCGCTTCGCAAGCCCTCGGCCAGTTGGTCGAGCGGATTGATCGTGAGAATCAGAGGGCGAACGACGCAGAGAGTCGGGCCGCGGGACTGGCCGGAAGGCTCGCAGAACTCCATGCCCGCACGCTCGCCATGCTCAACGAAGAGGATCGAGATGTCCGCATTCTTGCGCTTCTCGTCGATGAAGAAGTCATCCTTCGAGCGGTTGCCATCGCGCAGGTTGAGCGAATTCTTCGTAACGGTCGGATACTCCCGGACGCGATTCGTGGGGCCTTGTCACTTTGTCTGGACGATGTCGATCCGACGATTCGAATCACCGCGGGTCGGGTTCTCGATACCGCCGGCGGCGAGGATTTCGGTGCAAAACTCGTTGATTCGCTCGCAGACGAGGATGATCCAAAAGTGCTGGCCGCTGGTCTCGAACTTCTTGGGAATCGCCCACAGCCGAAAGTTGTCCCGCTTGCAATCAAGATGCTCGGCCATGAGGACCTCGCAGTCGCCCGCTTCAGCGCTCGCGCACTCGGTGCCGTGGCAATGGCCGGCTTGGTGACCGAAGATCAGTTAGTGGCGATTCGGACGGCGATTCCCTCACGGCCCGCATTTATGAACCGCGAGATCGCCCGGCTTGCGGTCCTCGCGGCTCAGGATCCCTCGGCTGCCGTGGTTGTTGATCTTCTGGAGGTCGAGGACGTACAGGTCCGGCGAGGTGCTGCGGAAGGCTTCCGGGCCCGCGGCCATCGAGAAGTCCTGCTCGCGCGAGCGACGACTCCAGAAGTACGACGAATTGCCTGGCAAGCGTGGGCGGAATCACCGTTCATGGTCGCGAATCTTGAAGCGATTTTGGAACTTCGGCCGGCCGCAGACGTTGACGAATCGGATCTCACGACATGGCAATCGGCCGTGGCTCGGATCTTCGAAGGGGTTCCGGCCGGCGACGTGGTCCGACTCGATGCGATCCTCGCTGATGATCCTGTGCAATTCGAGGCCCGTCGCGTCGCGCTGGCGCGGGCGGCAGTCGCGCCAGAGATCTCTCGGGAACAACGTCTGGCCGCGGCCCGACGGCTCGCCCGTCGGTTGATCGAGACGGGAAGACCCATCGAAGCTGCGACAGAATTGAAACTGCTCGGCGCGACCGCGGACTCTCCTCTGGGCGATGATCTCTTCGAGGCCCTCCTCCTTGCGGAAGCCTGGGAAGACGCCGCCGGCATTCGCCCGGATCCCGAGGTCTGGGTCGACTTTCTCGAGGGTCGGATCATCGCAGAGCCGGCCATCGCCAAGTTGATTCTTGCCGAGATCGATCAACGTTTCGGGGGCCAACTCGCAGACGCTCAGATCGTGACGGTGGAAGCCGCCCGAGGCGTGCTCGTTGACGCTACGACGGGCTCGGAGCGGGATTCGACGGGCGGAGACGCCTGATTCCGGGAGCGGTACCTGTTGGTGTGGTGGCGCCTCCGTTACCATCCCCGGCTCGCTGAATCACGTTTCGCTCCGTCGTGGCAGAACCCCCATGGCTTCGCGCGGCTCGTTGATCAGTCCGCTTTGTCGTCCGTTCATTTTATTAAACATCAGGAGTTAGATCATGCCCTCCCCGAAGAAGGGTCCTGTGAAGAAAAGTCCGAGTGAATCGAGGATCGAACGGGACACGATGGGGGAGATGCTTGTCCCCGCTGATGCCCTGTTCGGGGCGAGCACGCAGCGTGCCGTGCTGAACTTTCCGATCTCGGGCCGACCCGTACCTGCGGAGGTGATTGGAGCCTTCGCGGACTTGAAGCGGTCGTGCGCGGATGTGAACGGTGAACTCGGCGTGATCCCGAAGAAGATCGCCAGGAGTGTCATGTCGTCGTGCGATGAACTCCAGAGGGGTCTGGACGGCGAAGGTGATCGCGATGCCGCATGGTGGATGTCCCAGTTCCCCGTAGACGTCTATCAAACAGGCTCGGGAACGAGCACCAACATGAACGTCAACGAGGTCCTCGCCAATCTGAGCTCGCTCGCCGCAGGCAAGAAGCTCGGGAGCCGAGATCCGGTCCACCCGAATGATCATGTCAATCAGGGGCAGAGCAGCAACGACACATTCCCGACCGCGATGCAGATCGCCGGAGCGGTGATCATCCGTTCGAAACTCATCCCATCGCTTCAGCGTCTTGCGAAGGGTCTTCGAAAGAAGTCAAAGAAGTGGGATCGAGTGGTGAAGACTGGTCGCACGCACCTTCAGGATGCGACGCCCATGCGGGTTGGCCAGGAATTCTCTGGTTTTGCAGCGCAGATTGAGTACGGCGTTATCCGTGCAGAACGGGCCATGAAGCGCCTCGCGGAGAATCTCCCCATCGGGGGCACCGCAATCGGAACCGGCATCAACACCCATCACGAATTTGGACGTCGAGTCGCGGCTTCGCTGAAGAAGCGGCATCGGATCGATTTTGCTGAAGCGGCGAATCATTTCGAAGCCCAAGCGACCCGGGATTGCGTGGTGGAAGCCTCCGGTGAGCTCCGCACCATTGCGGTGAGTCTCTCGAAGATCGCCAACGACATCCGCTGGCTCGGATCGGGGCCTCGGTGCGGGATCGGTGAACTTGTACTTCCCGCAACTCAGCCCGGATCCTCGATCATGCCGGGCAAGGTCAACCCAGTCATTTGTGAGAGTGTGATGCAGGTCGCCTGCCAAGTGGTCGGTCATGACGCCGCCATCACGATGGGAGGTTTCGGCGGTACCGGTTCGCTGCTTCAACTCAACGTGGCGATGCCGATGATGGCCTGGTCGATGATTGATTCGATCAAGATCCTCGCTGGTGCAGCCAGCGTGCTGCAGGAAAAATGCATTGAGGAATTGGCGCTCGATCGCGAGGTCACGGAGGCATTCGTGGAACGAAGCCTGATGATGGGGACCTCACTGGCGCCCGTGATCGGATACGAGAAGGCGGCGAAGCTTGCCAAGGAAGCGCATGCACGGAATCTCACCATTCGTGAGATGGCGCTCGAATTGAAAATCCTCGAACCGGCGGCATTGAACGATTTTCTTGATCCAGAGTCGATGACCGAGCCGGCGGGACGTCCGTCCCCAAGTGCTCAAAAAGGGAAGAGGAAGCCCCGATGACTAAAGTCCAACCGACCCAAGAATCCGGCCTTGACCCAGAACTCGTCGATGTCGACATGCACCTCGTTTCTCCTGTCCAGCCGGTGACGGGAGTGGTGAGTGCCAACGAGATCTGCCTTCGTGGAAAGTCCGCGAGTTTCGTCCGGCACGTCTGCGTGGACGTGAGTGGAACGCCACTGGAGGGAGCATTCCGGGCTGGTCAGAGTTTCGGCATCGTGCCACCCGGGGTCACCGAGCACGGCAAGCCGCACAAAGTCCGGCTTTATTCGATCGCGTCACCGACGATTGGGGAAGACGGTCAAGGCCGGATCCTCTCCACCACCTGCAAGCGACTGATCGACGAGTACTCACCGCAGTCATCCTCGGAGGAAGAAAAGCGGGGGCTTCATCTCGGAGTCTGTTCCAATTACGTGTGCGATTTAGATCCCGGTACCGAGGTTCAAATCACAGGCCCAGTGGGCAAGCGATTTGTTCTTCCCAAGGTGCCGGATCGTCATGATTATCTTTTTCTCGCCACCGGGACCGGCATCGCACCGTTCCGGGGGATGGTCAAGGACTTGCTGGAAGGCCCCGGCGGTCCGTGCAAGAGTGACATTCATCTCGTGATGGGCGCGCCGTATTCCAGCGATCTTCTTTACGACGGATTTTTCCGGGAGACTGCCGAGCGGTACCCAAACTTCCATTATCACACCGTGATCAGTCGGGAGCTCCTTCCGGATGGTCGCCCGCAGGGGTACATTCACCACTACCTCGATCGCGAAGTTCGACTGCACAGTGATCTGCTGATGCGGGATCGCACGCTCGTCTACATCTGTGGGCTGGCAGGCATGCAGACCGGAGTCTTTCAGGCGATGGCGAAACTTGGCGTTGGTGGTCCCTACTTGAAGGTGCACGAGGAACTCGCTGGCGTGGCGCCCGAGGACTGGGCAGTCGCGGACATCAAGCGTCGGGTTCGCCCGACTCATCGATGCATGCTTGAAGTCTACTGAGCCCAGACGCCGGGCCATTGACGTGAATAGACGACCGCGGCCTTGCGTCTCCAACGCATGGCCGCGGTCGATTCACGGGGAGATCAAATGTTGAGACTTTCCGGTTTCGAGAAATCAGTCGTACGCCGCGGTGACCGTTGGAAGCTCGATATTTCGAAGCTTCAAGTTGGTGGTCAACCGGAAGTTTGAAGCCGTGCGATGACGTTCTGCGAAGAAGAAGCTCAATTCGTAGACTTCGCCATCTTCTAGGTTCAGACGATTGAGATCGACGGTCTGATCAAGCGCGCCGTGCACGCCGCCGAGATCGATGACGAGTTGGCGATTGATGTAGACCCAGACGTCGTCGTCTCCTCGAAACGTAAAGACTTGGGCCCCGTCGGCTTCGTAGGTGAATTCCGTCTGGAGTTCGAAGGTGAAGTGGTAGTTGTGATCAGGCCCCGACCCGCCCGAGTTGCCGTACAACTCATGATCGATCGGGAAGAATCCACCTCGCTCGACACTCTGGGGGTCGACATCTGAGTCGAAGACGTAGGAACCATCAGCTTGACGGTCCAAGGTGACTTCTAGGAGCTTTGATTTGTTGACTCGCGGATCATCGCGATACCAGAGGCGGAAACTCTCGTCATCCTGGATACCGCCGGAATCGGTGGCGCCTTGGGATCCCGCGGAATCGCCAATGCTCGAATCGAATAGTCGCCAGCAGATGTTCTGACCATTGGCATTTCGCCATTGGTAGCCGGCCTTGAAACCGGTTCCGGAGAACGCAGGTTTCCCATCAGAATCAAGTTCCGCCGCCACATTGCCGCAATAGAGCCCGAATCCGCTGGTGGGGCGTCGTTCGAAGTCGGGATGCCCATTTTCGGCGGTCCGTTCCTTGAAGTCGCGAACCACGCCGGTCAGCGTGAGCTCAGATGGTTCCTCTTCGACTGGCACGGCGGCAGGTTGGAATGCCATCGCGCCGGCGGCGAACAGACTGGCGGTGAAAGCGGTGGTGGTCGTGTTGATGAACGTCATGATTGCGGTCCTTTCCGGTGAGCCTCCGCGAATGCGGGGCCTCCGATGGAAGAACCTTACGATTCGGTTTTTGTGAATCAAAACCAGGAGTTCGCGATTCGATCGAGATCGGGAGGTCTGTTCGGGCTGGGACATCGCTGCCGGTTGTTCCGCTCAGGTGGTCCTGGGTCCTCACCTTTGCAGCGGGGGAGCCGCGAAAGCCGATGGAGACGACAGACGAGTTAATATTCGAGCTTCAGGAGGGCCATTGGATCATGGACTGTTTTCGCATTGAGGGTGGGCGTCGTTTGAGTGGACGGGTCGCGGTGGACGGATCCAAGAATGCCTCGCTCCCCCTGATGGCCGCCGCACTTCTAAGTGATGGCCCGGTGGATTTCTCCGGCATTCCCGAGCTGAGCGATACCGCCAATATGCGCCGCCTGCTCGAGGAACTCGGCCTGGAGATTTCTCGGCCGACGGAGGGCGTCACACGTTTTCGGACCATTGATCCGACCGCGGTTCATGCTCGCTACGACATTGTCAGGACGATGCGAGCGAGCATCTGCGTCCTTGGGCCGCTACTCGCCCGACGGGGAAAAGCCGTGGTCTCGATGCCAGGAGGTTGTGCCTTCGGCTCCAGGCCGGTTGACCTCCATCTTCGTGGGCTGGAAGCCCTGGGGGCGAAGGTCACGCTGGAGGGCGGGGATATCCATTGCTCAGCCGACCGTCTCCGTGGGACCACCATCTTCCTTGGGGGCCCCTTTGGCTCCACGGTATTGGGAACCGCAAACATCATGTCGGCGGCGACGGTGGCGAAGGGGACCACGATCATCGAGTCGGCGGCCTGCGAGCCAGAGATCGCGGATCTTGCTCGATTGCTTAATTCGATGGGGGCGAAGATTGAAGGCGCTGGAGGACCGAGGCTCGTCATTCAGGGCGTCGATGAACTCGGGCCGGCCGTTCATCAGGTAATGCCCGACCGGATTGTGGCCGGAACCTACGCCGCGGCAGCCGCGGTCACCAATGGCGATGTCGTCATCGACGATTTTCCATATGACAGTCTTCTCGCCGCGATCGATCGGTTCAACGAGATCGGGGTTCACGTCGAACGTCTTGACCTAGCTCAGGATTCCGGTCGCTGTTCGGTCCGAGTGACCTGCGAAGGAAAACTTCGCCCGACGATCATCACCACTCAGCCGCATCCGGGCTTTCCCACGGATCTGCAGGCACAGTTCATGACGCTTCTCTGTCTCGCTCGTGGCAACAGCATCATCACCGAGAAAATCTATCCCGAGCGGTTCATGCACGTTTCGGAACTCACCCGAATGGGTGCGAATCTCATTCGGCAAGGCCCCACTGTGATGGTGGTCGGCGGAGGGGAGTTGGTCGGGGCGCCCGTGATGGCGAGTGATCTTCGAGCCTCAGCCTGTCTGGTGATGGCGGGACTCGCCGCCCGCGGTGAAACCATCGTCAACCGCGTCTATCACCTTGATCGAGGGTACGTCCGAATGGAGAAAGCCCTCAATGCACTGGGAGCGTCGATCGAGCGACTCGATGAGCAGTCGCTCGCAGAGGGCGATCTGATCTCCTCCGAAGCCTAACGACGAGTTGGCCGTTTCAATGATGTCGGTGCATCGCCGCGTGCAGGGCGATCGCCGTCGCGGTGGCGGCGTTGAGAGATCGTTCGTCCGGACCACCCGGGCCTTCATCTTCCGGAAGATCACTCGGTCCTTCGATTCGAACCCGATGCGTACAGGCGGCGAGGGTGGTGGAATCGATCCCGTGTCCCTCATTTCCGACCACGAGCATTGTTCGATTGGGGAAGATCGTATCGCTCAATGGCGTGGCATCGGTGAGGTTTTCTAACGCCACCGAATCGATGGAAGCGAGGTGGCCGAGTTCACCGCTCGCCCGGGCAAGCGAAGGCACGCGTGCCCAGGGCATTCGAAAGACCTGCCCCATCGAAATTCTGATGCAGCGTCGTAGGAGAGGATCGGTACAGGCATCATCGAGAAGAATCCCCGCCGCTCCGAGTGCGGCGCCGATTCTGAAGATGCCGCCAATGTTGTCCATCGTGGTGAGACCGGCGAGGCCGATCAGGACCGTCGGGCCGTTGGCGGGAATCGATGCGATGAGTTCATCGAGTCCGGGCTCGCGATTCGGGCGGCATCCGATGGCCAGCGCGCCCCCATGAAAGTGATATCCGCTCGCCGCGGTCATGAGTTCTTCTTCCGCGATAAGAACCGCGACATCGAACGGTGCGGCGATGTTTGTGAATGTCGCGGCATGTTCGGGAGTGACCAGAAGGCGATCGATTGAGAACCGGCCTTGGCCTACCGCATCTAGGAATCGCGAGACCACTCGGGGTGATTCGACGACAAATTTCCCGTTGTCGGCGCGGAGATCCTTATCCCGAGTGCGACGGAAGGGATCTAGGCGGTCGTCATCCAGTTCGGTGATTCTGACGGTCACGGTGCGGTCACGGAGGGGGTCGCCCGTGGTTCCTGAATCTCTCTGCGGAGCAATTCGGCAAGGCGTTGCAGCATCTTCTCAAGGTCGGCGATTGCGTCCGTCAGAGGATCTGTCACGAGCGGTGCAAGATCAGGATTCAATTCCAGCATGGGCTGATTTAAGGTCGCGAAACTGTCCAGCCGGCGAGCGGCCTCACGCAGCGTGCTTCCCGCCATCACCGCATCCTGGACGGCTTCCAGGGTCCGCCGTCGAGATTCGCTGGAAGAGTCTGGGGATACGAGGATTGCTTCGATCACGATTGGGAGGAGATTATCGAATACGAGTACGAGTTGCCCACCTGCCAGCGTCATTCGGGCCATCGAAGGGTTGATGCTCGCAGCGAATTCTGGGAAGAGTTCTTTGGACGTGCCGATGAGGTGACGGGATTCGTCGATGGCAGAGATCAGCTCACGCTGCATGCTTCGGAGTCTGGGTGCGAAGTCAAGATCAAGTGCTTCATCGATGCCCAAGACCCGTGCCTGAATGAAACTGATGTTTCGATGGACCAGTTTTCCATCCGTGATGAATTGCTGAGTTGTGAGATCGATCTCAGTCTGAAGCGACGCCGCGAATTTCTGGGTCTTCAGAATGCCAGCCTGAAGATTTTGAAGGCTCTTCTCAAGCCCTCGACCTTCGGCGATCAGGGCGGAGAATCTTGCTTGCTGACGATCAACGTCGGAGCCGATTTCGATTTGAAGACCCACCAGAATCGCCTGCAACTTTTGAATCGACACCCCGACGGCGTTCAGTTTCGGTGGAAGGTTGTCGCCCATCCGAGCCAAGGCTTCGTTGATTTCGGTCAATAATCTACTGTTCTCACGACCGAACAGCGTGACCATGGCGTTTCCCGAATTGCCTTGAGTGCTTTTGACGCGGAGTATCCGCTTCTGGTCCTTTCGAAAGGCCATTTCGGGTGTTCCCGGATCAGAGATCGCAATCGCGGTATTGGTGCCTGCGATACCGCTGCTCCTGAAGATCGTCGCGTCGGCGGCAAGGGGAAGTGAGCTGTCTAGAGTGAAACCCACTCGGATCTTGGTCGGCATTCCGGTCGTGGGATCGAATTCTGTCTTGACGGAAGTAATCGTGCCGCGAGGGGCGCCTCCATAGAGCACCGGGCCTCCAGCCTCGAGCCCGTGGCCGCCTGTCGAGAGTGGGATCAACGCGAGATATTTGGTGGTGTCCGTGGCGAAGAGTACGGGGATCCAAGTCAGACCCCATGCCGCGAGGGCCCCAACGACGACCAGAATGGCCCCGGCGGTCTGAAGTTCCTTCGATGTTCGCGTCTGCGCAGCCATGGCGTGGAACCACGTCCCTTTCGATCAGGA
>Ga0222662_1000288_pt1 | contig 46443 bp, 38 predicted proteins | sample AntAcemetagen600_FD_179821 | JGI IMG/M metagenome (GOLD analysis project Ga0222662, IMG submission 179821) | Saline water microbial communities from Ace Lake, Antarctica - #600 | ecosystem: Environmental > Aquatic > Non-marine Saline and Alkaline > Saline | place: Antarctica: Ace Lake... | reverse complement strand
ATCGAAATCTCCCGGACACGGCGTCGACGGGTCGAACGAGTCGATGGCCGCGTCGACCTCCGCCTGCGAGGCGTCGTAGTTGAAGAGAATGGTGAAGGGCTCGCTGTCCGCGATCCCCATGGTGGCGTACAGGGAGAGATCGACGCGATAGACCCCGGGCCGCCGGACTCCGGACGCGTCACCGAGGATCTCGAAGTCGAGATGACGATGCCAGCCACCATCCGGCTGCACCGCGAGATCGAAGCCTCCGACCGGTTCATCCTCTACCACCACTTCAAGCGTGATGAAGGAGATACTCATGCGTTCGGGCACCGAATCGGGCTCCGCCCAGGAACCGAGCTCCGCATCCCACCGCTGCAGTCCCGCCAGTACGTCGAATCCGATGCGCCCCGGGGGGAAGGTTCCGGCCAGCGCGTCGAATCCCGGGTTCGACGTGTAGCCGGGAAAACCGGTATCACCAAAGACTCCATAGAAGACGCCATTGGTGTCCTCACCACCGATCGGCCCGTCGACCTTGAGGCGATCGTCCGACACTTGAAGTCCGATGTCGCCGGGGTGTTGCGCCACCGATTCCGCGGCGAAGAGAAGCAGCGGAAGGAGAAGCACGGCCAGGGGACCGAAGGGATTTCTTGTGGATGGCTGGGCCATGAGCATGATTCCTTGCAGATCGGATCGCGGACGGATCAGCCGCTCGAATCCGGAAGCGGGACAGTGGGATCGAAGGCGTTTCGTTGCGCGGATTCGTAGAGGTCGCTGAAGTAGGCCGTGGTGGTGGAGCCGTCCAACATTCCATAATTGGAGGTCGCGAGTGCATCGACCACCTCGTCACCTTCGGCGGCTGAGATCGCGACCTGCCGACTCGCCAGTCGCCACGGCTCGTCGCCCGCGTCCCAAGACTCGATGTGCGGATGGTCGCTCACCGCGAAGTCGCCTTTTCCGGTCATGTGCAGAAAGCACACGATCCGTTCGGGGCGGCGGACCTTGGCGACGCGGTCGGCGGCATGACCGGGGCCGTACAGCGCGACCATCGGCGAGTAGTTCCTCGAAAGGTAGTTGTTCATCCCGTAACTGGTCCGTCGCAGGGGTCCGGTGCCGTCCTCCGCCACGCCCCTGCCCTCTCCGCCGACGTCCGAAGGCCAGTGGGGGCTGTCGTCCAGCGGGGACTTCATGATGACGTCGTCGGTGTAGCGACCGAGGACTTCCGCGAAACTGGCGGCCTCGTTTCCGTAGCCACCGTGCGGTAGTCCAACGTCCACGAAATAATCTGTGTTCGTTGCCTGATAGGCAAGGTGCGCCACCCCGAGCTGACGTAATTGGGACCGATCGAGGGTGTTGAGCGATACCAGCCGGGCTGAGCGGAGGGTCGGAATCGTAATACCCATCAACACGACGATCACCCCGAGCACGACCAGGATCTCGACCAGCGTGAAACCACCCTGCGAGGGCGAATCAGGTCGATGTCGAGATGTACTCGCTTGATGTCTGGGGTTCATGACGGGATCCTTTGGTCGAATAACTAACGAACCTTCCAAAAAAAGTATTGCTTAGTGGCACGCCATTGTCAACAGAACTTGACAATCAATTGTCAATTAAATTTGTTCCGAGTGGCATCGCCGATCGACCCGTGCTCGTCTGGAAGTGACCGGCTGGTACCCCGATGCCCGTGACCGGAGACTCCACGATTGCCTGGCGGAGGAATTCCAGCTCGCGGTACGCGGCGTGCTCGCCATCACTGGCCAAGAGAATCTTCTAAATAACCACAAGGTCATCCAACAGTCCATTCACAAGCGGAACAGCGACACCGACATCATCAACGCGCTTCAGGCCGAACTGCTTCGGCGGTGGCGTCTGAATAGAAATGACCAAAGATTGAACACGTTGATCTTGCTGAGTGTCAATGCGCTTGCGGCCGCCATGCAAAGCACTGGCTGAATGCCTGCCGAACACAAAGAAAACGACTGAGATCGACCAGGCCGACGCACTTGGGCCGCCGAGATCCCTGAAGGGACCAAAGACCAAGGGTCCGGGCAATCCCTCCGCCGTCGCGACGAACGGCCGATCGGAGGCCGGTTTCGACTACTTGCCGTCCTTGTCCGCCTTTTTATCCGTCTTGCCCGGGTCGATGCCGATCGCCTTACCAATCTTGTCCGCCGCCTTCTCGATCATGTCTTCCCCACCGTTTGCAGCCTCGGTGAACTTGCCCACCACATCGGACATCCCCTTGCCGAGATCGAACTGTACGCCGCCGAGATCGAGATGACCGAGGCTGCTCAGCCCGCCCTCCATGGTGGTCAGGAGAAGAGACGGGATTTCAGCGGGCGCCGCCTTCGCGGCGGACGCGATGATGGAATGAAGGATGATGGTTGTCACCTGATCGAGTGAGACCCCCTTCTCCTTGCGTCCGATGTCATGGACCAGGATCTGATCGATCGTGAGTTTGGTCGGCTCTCGTCCGCTGGTGAGCGGTTCGAGGCTGAAGGTAACTAAGACATTCTCGATCAAGACCTTGTCGATGATGAATTTCTGGTCGTCGCCTCCACCATTGGATGACTTGGTTGCATCGTCTGACGAATCGCTCGACGGTGGACCCGAGGCGTTGTCAATGATCGTGCCGACGTTGCTTTCCTGCAGTCGCTGAACGAGATTTAGTTTGATGTCCTTGAGCGTGAGCTCCTGGATCTCGATTCGATCGGAGAATACCGAACCGAGGTCGACGCCCAGAAGACCATGCTTCAAGGTGAGAAATTCACCGTCGTAGCCCTGGGGATTGGCAATGTCTAAATCGGAGATCGTGGTCCGTTCCTGGAACAGACTGATGCGGAACGAGCCGACCGTCGTCTCGACCCCGAGCGCGTCGGTCGCTGCAGACTCGATCTCCGAGGCAATCATGGCGTTGATCGTGAAGTAGAGAACCGTCAGCCCAATGACCAGGAGCGTGACGATGATGACGAGGCTGCGGAGAATGAACTTCTTCATGATGACCAGGATCCTGAACGGGAGGGGACGACGGAGACTCACCTATCGTGATCGAAAAACGATCTCCGTGTCACGGGATTCCACCCGACCGCCGCCTTGAGATGCCCTCACCCACGGAATTGGCCGCTCGGGGCGAATTATTTTTTGCGTCGACCGCCGAACATCAAGAAGAAGACGAAGAGAAAGGAGAAGTCAGATCGACGAAATCTTTTCGACCGACATGTCCGACGGACCAAAGTCTTTCAGATTTTCGCTCCGCTGAGGCCCGGCGTTGAATCGGGCTTATAGATAAACCGATGATGAATCTCATGAACGAACTGGCAAATCGTTCCCGGGTGGCCCACCGAAAACTGATCGATGATGAACGGTTCTGGCCAATCTTCGTCGACCGTTTTCCAGTCCTTGGCATCGAGGAACTTCCGAGCGCATCCAGACCAGTTTCACGTTCGGGCAGCGACATCACATTCGAGAATCTTCGCGCTATCCCATGGGTCTTCGCCTGGACCCAGATGAGATACAACGCACCAGGCTGGTATGGAACCGGTTCCGCATTCGACCAATTGATCCTTCAGGACGAAGCGATGCTCAAGAAGTGCCGTGCGGAACATGGCGAAGGTGGATTCTTTCGAGCATTCATCGACAACGCTCAGCAGGAGATGGCCCGCGCACGTCTGACAGTCGCGGCGTGGTACACGGATGACAATGAACGCCCATTCCACGACCACCTGTTCGAAGAATTCCGACTCGCGGAACGTGCCATACTTGAGATCACCGGACAGAATGCTCTTCTAGACAACAACAAGATCATTCAGCAGTCGATCGAAGAACGCAACGGCGACACGGACGTGACCAATGCCCTTCAAGTCGAATGGCTTCGACGTTGGCGAGACGACGCGGACGACTAGGCATTAAAGACGTTGATCCTGCTGAGCGTCAATGCATTCGCGGCAGCGATGCAGAGCACCGGCCGAAAAAAATGCCACCGCGACGGCGAAGACTCGAATCACTTCATCCGGATGCTGGCTTGCGAGCAAGGATCTTGTTAATCGGATGACGATGCTTGGACCCATCGGGATGCTCATCATCCAAAATGAATGACTCCTTGATCAGGAACTCCCAATCAGAATACCGATCAAAAAGCTCGGTCTCTTCCCAGAGCCCGATGTGAAACTCGGCGAGTTCCGGTGGAGGCGCGACCTTGGTGGTGAACAATTTCACCAGGTTGTAGCCACCGGGCGCAGTGTGCTCCTTCATCTCTTGAATCAGACGCTCGGCGTGTTCTCTGTGGATGTTGTGAAACACACCATCTGAAACGATGAGCTGAAAAGTGCCTTCGATCGAATAAGTATTCAGGTCACCCGGAGCGACACTAATGGAAAGTCCCTCGTCGGCGGCACGTCGTAGCAACTTCTTGACGCCTGCCGCCGAAATATCAAGGCCCGTCACTGCCATGCCTGATTGCGCAAGAGGAATACTCAGTCTTCCTTCACCACAGCCCAAGTCCAGCGCACGACTTCCTGCCGGCATATCCGGAAGGAGATCCATGATCTCAGGATTGGGTGGCCCAAAGGTGTCTGCTGCAATCCGGTTGGTGTAAAGTCCTTCCCAGAACGGTTTGTTGTCTTGCGATGACATCTTGAGACCTTTCCATAAAATGATTTGATTCAAAATATGGTACTCAAATCAAAGTGAGAAACACATGACCATGTACAAATTATCTGCCGGAGAAGGTCGCCGAATTCAGATTCGCAATGGAGAAATTTTTCTCAAAACAGTCGGATCCGAAACTGGTGGGCACGTCGGCGTTTTCGAGCAAGTCATGGAAAAGGGCCACCCCGGACCAGTGCCGCATTTTCACAAGTTGACCACGGAGATGTTCTTCATTGTGGATGGCGCACTCAATTTCACGCTGGACGACTCGAACATCGAGTTGAGCGCTGGTGAATTTCTTCGTGTGCCACCCAACACCATTCACAGCTTTGCGCAGACCGGAGCAATTCCAACACGTTTTCTCATCATGTTCAGCCCCGGTGGGCAGCGCGAGGGATATTTCGAGGGACTGGCCAGTATGGCCGCGGAACCTGGGGACAGTGATCGTGAAAAACTGGTCGATCTGATGCACGAATACGATCAGTATCTCGCCGACGAATACCAGACCCTCGATGAAAACTACTGAGCCAACGACCCGGAGATACCCAGGGCTTTGCGTCCGTTAATCGTGAACATGTCGATGATCTGTTCGTCTGAGATCTGATCCTCAAGTAACGGAATCATTCGGGCTAGAAGGGTACGATTTCCGTCCGGAAAAGATTCCGAATGAACCTGTCCGAAGTCACTCGCAAGCAGGACTTGTTCGGGTCCGGTTGCCTTGATGGATTTCGCGAATCGTTCTAAAGGGACATTTTCCAGGGTGTGGATTGCGAGGCAATGCTCAAGCCAGACCCGCGGACTAGAAGCGAGTTGCTTCAGTTGCTCATCGTTGAGATCCGTACATGGGTAATGAGGGTGGGTCACGATGATCCGCTCGATGTCGCTTTCAAGGGCCAGTGCGACGAGTTTCATGGTCTCCTCCGCGTCGAGATGCCCAGTAGCAAGAGTGCTACCCGTCTTGGCGATCGCGTTCAGAACCAGCAAGAGCTCCGGAAGTGGTTCTCCCTGGGAGTCGAACGCCTCCACCGGATCGACGGCCTCATCTTCGAGGGCCTCGAATTCCTCGCCACCGCACCCACTCCAACGGGCATCAAAGGTACCACCGTTGTGGTACTTCATATGAGCGGATGCGTGAACCGTCGGCATCCAGACGACCGCAGGCGGATCGGTCCGAGAAGAGACCTGAAGGTTGGTGTGATTAGCACTGACTGCGGCAAGGACCGCATGCGGGTTCATGCCACCGACGCCGCGATTCAGAACGACACTTCCAATGAAGGACGCATTCATCTCAAGTCGAGCCAGCGAGGCCACCGGCGTAGTGGGCCATGTGTGGCATTTGAGAACAATGGTCGCCTGGATCTCGCGCGCCGCTTCAGCAAGTGTCAGGACATCATATTTTCTAGGTACGACTTCCGGTCCGACGTGAAAGTGTGAATCAACGAGACCACGTTCAACGATGGTCGACCAGAGGCGTTCCGCACGTTGATCAAGTTTCATTCAAAGCCTCTGTAGCTGGCTTCGAAAATCGGGTGGCCACCGAATCAAGCCATGTTTCAAGAAAAACCATAGACCACACACGCGTGGCAAGAGTCCGTGAATTCGCTGGATCCGCAAATCGAGAGAGAAGAGCCGAAACATCGATGCGATCAGAAATCCTTGGATTCGTCCGGTCATCCATGGCACGCAACCGTGACGCCAACGGACCCTGAAGCCATCCGAGCACCGGACCAGAGAATGGCTGTTTTTTACGATTCAGCAGCCATTCAGGAAGAATATTTCGCGAGGCGTCCAGTAATGGAATCTTAACTCGAGTGCCATCTCTCTTGAATGTCGCAGGTATCCGCATCGCCATGTCGCTCAGCTCGAGATCGAGAAAGGGACAGCGAACTTCGAGGGAACTGGCCATCGACAGCTTGTCGATACGCGACAGGTGGTAGTTACGCAGTCGGTTCTGTACTTCGCCTCGCATGATGCGATCCAGTGGATCCAGAGAAGAATTGATTCTCACCGAATCAATATAGGATTCAGGCGCCTCGCCGAGTCCTATCTCGTCGGGTCGAAACACCATGGTACGAAGGAGATACTCCCCAAAGGAATCCGGGGGGTTCTCGAAACGATCGTAGCCACCCCAGAATTCATCTGAACCATCACCAGTCAGAACCACTCTTGTTCTTTGCGCCGCGTATCTGGTGACGGCAAAATAAGGAAGCGTGATCGGATCTTCGACTGGATCTTCAAGAAAACCCGCGACAGTTTCTATCATGTCCGGAACATCATGCGAGTGCAGAGTGACCACCTCGTGATCCATGCCAAGCTCACCGGCAAGTCGAGCGGCGTACTTCGTTTCATCCTCTTCGCCGGGTATGTCGTAGCCGATACTCAGAGCAAGAGCGGGCTCATCAGGGGAAGAGTGTCGACTGACTCCTGCTGCCACGATGGAGGAATCAAGTCCCCCACTCAAGAGCACGGTTGGCCGAAAACGAGGACAGATCCTTTTCGAGACTGCCTGCAGCAAATATCGCTCTATCTCTTCCGGATCCACCGCGATCTGATGATCAGGTTCAGGGATTTCATGCCAGCGCCCATGAGTGACCGTCCCTTCGCTGTCGATCTTCATCCAGCAACCCGGACCAAGTTGATCGACATCCTCAAAAGCACTTCCAGTACCACCGATGCTCTTGAAGATCAGGTATTCATCAATGGCGTCTTCACGCACCGTGAACGGCCCGGCCACGACATGAAGAGAAGCGAGAGTGGATGCAAATGCGAGTGTGCCGTCACTCATCGTTCTGTAGTAGAGAGGCTTCTGGCCGTAGGCGTCACGAGCAAGGAGAAGCGTTCGTTCTGCAGAATCGTAATATGCGAGCGCAAACATCGCGGAAATGCCTTCGAGCCCATGCGGCCCTCGTTGGTGAAGGAGCTCGGCAAGAACCACGCCATCCGATTGCTGACTGGAAAATGACTCGTGGAGTCTTCTTGCCAGTTTTTCGGGCTCGTAGACCTCACCATTGAATGTGAATACACCACCGCGCTCATCAAGAAGTGGCTGGGTACCCCTGCGAAATCCTCCGGTGACCATCAAACGGTTCGTACCCGATGCGTATCGAGAATCCGACCAGACTCCTTGATGGTCAGGCCCTCGAAAAGTAGCCGCGTCGAGCATCTTCCCAACGACATCACTCAGGCGTTTGGAATCACGATTTCTGGATGGATTGAAGATACCCGCAATACCGCACATGGCTGTCTACCACTCTTGTGAAGATCACAAAGAAAGAATCGCTTTACATAGAAACAACAATTGAATTTCCGAGTTGATGCAGGTCGACTCCACGAACCACTCACCATCGGTCTTCTTCATTGAGACCTCTGCCGGCTCACGTCCGGACGGTGATTCCATTGCAAACAAAAATTTCGATTCTTCGACGTCAGAAAATTCAGACTCGCCGATCTCTGCTAACCGAAGCATGCTCAGGTACTCGCATAATACGATGGCACCAGAAACAGGCATTGATTGATGCATCTTGTCCGAGTTGTAACAGCGACATCGGACCACGGCTTGCCGACTGCTCAACCATTCGACTGCATACGGGATACAGCGTACGTATTCGACACCCAGGTTACTGCGTTTCGATTCGCGGGCTGATTCAACCACCTTGCTCGTGATGGAACGACGCACGAACAAATTCTCACAGGAATACAGACCCTCCACGAGAGCGAAGGAATTTCCGTGGTGGAAAACACAACACTTCGTCTCGATATTGAGCTCATCGACATGCACGGTCTGAATGAGAGGCGCCGTAGCCTGTTCATGCTCGAACACCGTGATTTTACAGAGCGTATTCCAGAAGCGTTCTGAAGATATGGGGCTGCAGACGATCACCTGATGCGTATCAAGATTGATTACTCGGGCGTTTCGCTCCGATGAGTCTGTCGATTGCTCAAGGATCGCCATCAAGCCAACCGCGGCAGCCGCATGCCCGCATTCCGCACCCGAAATGATCTTTGTCAGATTCGTATCGAGGTTGAAAAAATGAAATTGAGCGATGCCTTCCGAAGGTTTCCAGATCGCCACTTTGTTGAGCTGATAGTTCTGCCCGCCGAGACTACCGAGAAGATCGTCGTGCCCAAGTAATTTCCCCGCAAGTTCAGACAGCTGCATACCGGATGGTGCTGTACGGCCATCTACAACAATGATCCTGCTGGTACCAGATTTAACCAGCGCCACTGACACGACGCAGTCGTTTGGACTAACTTTTATTGCTTGTTCACGGCTGTCTTCTGAGACTTCATACATAGTCTAAGTACCATACCGGTTTGCTTCTTTTTGAGTTGAAGCGTGAACACTCTAATGGACGAAAAATGACTGGTCGATTGAACATTGGAATCGTAGGCGGAAGCGTCGCAGGCCAAGCCGCCGCCGCCTGCTTGCACGAATCCGGACACCGTATTCGAATATTCGAACGATCACGATCCAAGATGAGTGACCGCGGTGCGGGAATCGCTCTCGACCCTCGAATCGCAAAATGGCTTGGGCCAGATTTCGGTCTGCCGATCATCCACCGATCCGTGCTCGATCGGACTGGAAGGATCTGCTGGGAACCAGCTCTGGACAAAAAAGTCGCCAGCTGGAATTCCGTGTATCAGGAGCTTCTATCACGTGTCCCTGATGGGTTACTGGAGACCGGAACAGAAGTTTTTTCAGCTGGCAGTGACACAGATCACGCATGGCTTGAAACCAAGACGGGCGAACGACTCGAATTCGACCTTGTCATCGGAGCCGATGGAATTGGATCGGACATACGAAAAGTGATCGATCATGACTTCGAAGCAGAATACCTAGGCTACGTGGCTTACCGTGGCATGCTGGATATCGAGAAAATTCCGCAGGAGGGACAATCCATTCTGCAGGAACTGAATCGAAAGAAGATGGTGAATGTCTATCTTTCAGGATCACACCTGGTCGCGTATTTGATCGAGCGAAGGGATGGTTCCAGATGCATCAACTGGATGTGGTATCGAAACATTCCCGAAGACGAACTTGATCAAGCCCTGACCGATCGGAGCGGGCGTATCCGTAAATGGTCGCTTCCTGAGGGTGAGGTCGCAGCTCAAACCAGAGCGCAGTTAGGCCTGGAAGCAAGAAACCAGATGCCGGAATCGGTCTCATCGATCATTACGGCTACCACCCTTTGCTCCGCTCAGGCCATCTATGCCGGCAATGCATCGACCTTTCACTCGACAAGACTGATCCTGATCGGAGACGCGGCACGAATTGGAATCCCTCATATCGGCGCAGGAACTTCAATGGCCATCGAAGATGCCCGCACGCTGACGGATGCTATTGATTCCGAAGACAGCACTGCGCACCTGATCGCTCGTCTTGCCGAATGGAATGAAGCGCGCCGGGCGCAGACCATCGACACAATGCTTTTCGGCAGAGAGCTGGGACAGGCGATTCAATTCTCAGGGAATGAGTGGCATACCTGGGAACCAAAGGATTTTGATCGCTGGTGGGACAAGCTCATCGGTACCAGATCGGTCTACTTCGATAAGAAGAACCTCGATTCCAAATGATCAGAATCAGCCGTTGAGCGTGAAACCGTCGATCAGATCGGTCTCGAAAACGCATCGAGTCAGACAGACCGGTTCGGAAGTGGTCTAGGAAATCAATGGTCGCGCCATTGTCGAAATCTCGAGGGTTCCACGCGGGAAACGAAAGGGCTCCACGGATCTTCACTTTAGATGAGATCGCATAGGACACACCGAACAACCATTCGGCGGCACCCTTGACTTCATCATCTCCATCAAGACTCAGCTCACCACCGATTTCAGCGATGGGGCTCAACATCCCTTTTGGAAAGTGGCCACGCACGCCTCCGGAACCGTTGGTGATGCGCGGGCTTCCATCCGTGTACATCGAATAGATCAAGGCACCACCCCAGAACAAGGCATCCGTGTTCGAAGTGAATCCATGTTCGATGCCGACGTTGTTCTGAAGCGAGAAGTTTTTTCCCAGATCAAGCCAGGTCGAGATCGACGGCGCGAAGAGCGGTTGTTCGGCCGAATATCCGGCACAAACGAAGCGAGGCGAACATCCAGCCGTCGCGACGGGCCACTCAGGACCGTCGACGACGAGCAATGAGACCGGCCATCGCAAGCACACCGAACACGCCCGGCGCCGGAACGAGATTGCCCTCTACCCATTCGACCGAGGCCTCAAAATCTTCGTCATCCAGCCCGTAGTTGAAGGCGATCCAGAACGAGTCGCTCGTTTCGAATCCCGCGATGGAGACGTTGAACTCCAGGAGGTACGAGCCGGACTCGGAGTCAGGGTTAATCGAACAGATCGGATGCAGGTCGTAATCATCTGAGATGAGAAAATCGATCAGGCCACCGGTCTTCGAATTGATTGACGATGGTCCGTAGTCGATGAACATCGTCAAACTGAAGTTGGTGTCGAAACCATCACCGTTCCAAACTCGGAGCCCTGAAAGCATGTTCAGACCGAGCGTGGCGCTTTCCGGCAGGCCGAGGTCGGCCGCAACGCCACCGATCCCCGGTTCGTCGATCGAAAAAGGAAAATCGGGGTCCTCGCCAAGATGGGCCTCGTGGACTCGGAGGTTGGCGACCTCGAGGGACTCGGTGTCGTGATCCCAACCGCCGGCGCGGAGAACCCCACCGTCGTTCCAAACACCGATATCAAAGTGCTCTTCACCCTCGGTGTCCGCGAACGTCATCGCGGAGACCTCGAGGGGAAGGGAAGCCACGAGGATTGACCTCGCGGCCCTCGAACGACTCATTGAAGAAAACAGCGTCATCTTGGTGTACCTCTCGTAGAGAAATGTCATAAAAAAACTTGGAACAGAAATAAACTCGAAAAACTGAGGAAGTCGAGGACGAAGCGCCGAGCACGTCACTCGAATCACTCGTCCACCAGATCAGGGGCAGCCCCCCCCACGAAGCGAGCAGAATTCCGAAGTCGGCGCCGTCCACGACGCCGTTCCCATCGAAATCTCCCGGACACGGCGTCGACGGGTCGAACGAGTCGATGGCCGCGTCGACCTCCGCCTGCGAGGCGTCGTAGTTGAAGAGAATGGTGAAGGGCTCGCTGTCCGCGATCCCCATGGTGGCGCACAGAGAGAGATTGACGCCACCGCCAGCGAACACGCCCCCTCACGGCGCCTTCGCACCGTCGATCGCACGATTCGTCGGCTCTGTGAGGAGGATGGCGTGTGGCCGCGAACGTCTCCGTCCCGGACGCCGCGAATCACTCCGAACCCGCCCACGTTGCCTCCAAAAACCACCACCACTTCCACGGCCGCGTCTGCGATCACCTCTAAGACGTCGATGGTTGCCCGGGTGGATTGAGCGCCATGCTCCCGGAAGGCTTCGAACTCGAGGCGCACGAGCTCACGCGCTGCGGTCGTGGCGCTGCCGGCGCGTGAAAACCGGCGCCCGCCCCGGCAGCGATGTGGCGACGGTCAGAATCGCCGGGTCATGCAGACGCTGTCCGGGCAGTGACGGTAGTCCCCGAAGGGCGGGCAGATCTTGAAACCGCCGCGTGCATAGAGCCTGCGGGCGGGCGAAAACGCCTTGCCAGTTCCCGTCTTGAGACTCACCCGCCGGCATCCCTGCTCGTACGCAGTCGACACCAGACGCTCAAGCATCGCCCACCCCACGCCCCGTTCCCGCGCCGCGTCCACCGTGTGCATCGACTTAATCTCCGCGTGGTCCGTCTCGAACGGACTCAACGCACCGATCGCCAGCAGCCGGCCTTCCGCTCGAGCGGCGAAGAACTGCACGCCCTCCGAAGTGAGCGCCGCGACGTCGAGTACCTTCACGTTCTCCGGCAACGACCATTCCCGGGCGAAGTCGAGATCAGCCTGCAGGACCTGCGTGACGTCGACGGCGGTCGGGTCGTCGAGGGCGATGTCGAAATCGGTCATCGAGGTGATGCCTTCCGGTGCATGGGTGGACTCGGATTCCGGCGCTTCGCCGCAGACGTCGTCCGAGGCGGCTACTTGCTCGGTGCCTGGGCGAGGATATGGCTCACCACCCGGCCCCAGGGAAGGCTCTGCATGATGACCTTGCCCGAACCCCTGATCGTGGCCAGGAAGACGCCATCACCACCGAACACCATGGTCTTGAGATTGCCGGCCCGCTCGATCGAGAAGTCGAGCCCCTGATCGAACGCGACCACGGCACCGGGTTCGCATCGCAGAACCTCGTTGTCGAGCGTTCGCTCGATCACCGAACCACAGCAGTGCAGGAACGCGGTGCCGTCGCCTTCCAGCTGCTGGAGGAAGAACCCTGCGCCACCGAACACGCCCGCCCGGATGCGGTTCGCCCGCTTCGCGTTGATGTGGGTGCCCTTGGTGGCGCAGAGGAAGCCGCTGTGCTCCACCTTGATCGCGTTGCCCCAGTCGGGAAGATGGACCGGCACGATCCGACCCGGGCTGTTGGCGGCGAACGAAACCTTCGCCGGCCCGCTTCCACCGTTCTCGAAGTGGGTCAGAAACACCCCGGCCCCGGTGACCGCCCGTCCCAGCGCTCCCATGAGCCCCCCGCTCTTGCCGGAGCCGTCACCCACCCGTGCCTCGAAGGTGATGCCCTCGTCCATCGCCAGCAGGGTCGACGCCTCCGCGACGAGTTCCTGGCCCGGCTGCAGCGTGACCTCGACCGCCTGCATGTCGTTTCCGAGGATGGTGTGTTCGATCAGCATGTTCGACCTCTTTCTTCGGGTTGGGGGATCGGAGCGGCAGAAGGGCCGGTCGGGGCCGAGTCTATCGATCTTGACTCGCAATGCACTCCTCGCCGATGCGGGATCACTCGAATCCCGTCAAGATGCATGCGATGAACGACGAGAGAATCGACCGCCGAACCGCCTTCGGGCGACTGGGCGTCGGCGCGGTGCTTCTCGCATCGAACCGGCCGACCACCGCGACGCCATCGCGGGTCGCCCCCCTGCCCGATCGCTTTCGCCGCGTGGTGCTTCGACTCGATCCCGATCCCGTCGATCTCGAGGTATCCCTCCGGTACGAAGGGAACAATCTCGATCTCCGTGGTCCACGTGGAGCCGAAGGCCTGCATATCGACTCCGGCGAGATGGTCTCGCGGCGCTGGCGACTCGCCGCCGCCGGATGTGCCGGGCTCTTCGTGCTGCGGGACTCTCTGTGGAGTCAGCAGGATCATCCGACCCGACAGCATGCCTTCGCCCCCTATCTCCCACCCGCGTGGATCACAGCCGCATGCCTGGTCGCCCGAGGCGATCTGCGCTGGCGACCCATGCTCGACGCATCGATCGACGACGATGCCGCCTGGACAGAGCGCACGACGCCGGAGTCGCTGTTCGGCATCGCGCCGATCAGCGAGAGCCTCCATTCGTCGATCCTCGGCCCGCTCGACGAGACGCCGGCCGCCGATTCCGCTCGCGGCATGATGGCGACGAACGCACGCCGGACATTCCGCGAACTCGGTGCCGCCATGCGACGCATGCATGCGGCCGCCGCCGACGGACCGGATGCGGTGGCCTCCATCGGAGCGGAGATCGCCTGCCGGACCGACCGACGCTACTTCACGCCCGAGCTCCGTCGTCGGCGGGTCATCCCCATCACCGTGACGAATCCGAATCCCATGGAGATCGACGAAGGCAAGGGGCCGATCGCTCGCGAACACCTCTCCATCCCCCGGGTCGGCGAAGTCGGAACGATGGTGATGCGCTCACTGCTCCGCCGAAGACTCGCGGACGGAGACATCGCGGTCGAGCGCTACGATCTTTCGAAGGTCGCGTCTCGAGCCGCCGCCATCGATCTGCTTCGAGATCTCGTCCCGAAGCGAGAATCCGAGCCGGGTGACGGCCGGGTCTGGCTCTGGGTCAACGGACCACTCGATCCGCGTCGCAAGCTGCGCGGTATCGACGCGGGCGAGTGGATTCCCACCTTTCGACGTGAACTCGATCGCAGCGACATCGATCATCGTCGCGTCCGCCTCTTCAACAAGCCGTCGTTCGATCTTCCATTGGGCCTGGGCCGAGCGGCGGCACTGGATGTGGGGCTGGCACGAGCCGCTCGACTCGAAGTCCCCCTGAGTCTCAATCTGCGAACCACGGCTTTTCGACGTATTCTGAGGTGACCCGGGGTCGCTTCCGGCGGCTTGCATCGCGCCGAATGATCGCGTCCTGCAGTCGTGAAATCCCTCGGTGTCGGGTACCGCCGTCCAGTCGCCCCCGACCTCCGCACCCGCGGTGGCATCCCGGCCCGAAGTCCCCCGCTGTCTGCCCGGCGGATTCCCGTCTGCACCCGATCGCCATGCCACGGGCATCGCGAACTGTAACTCCGTAGAATTCGAGATATCTGGAGAAAGAAAGATGACTGAATCCAACCCACTACAAGACGTCTCCGACTGCATCCAACGCCACGATCCCGACGCAGCGTTGGTCGCACTGAAGAACCACGTCCGCCACGAACCGGGTGATGCCGGGCTTCGACTCAGCCTCGCACAACTCGAGCTAGTCAACGGCGACTGGGACAAGGCCGATGCCGCACTCGACACCACCGGCAACCTCGATCCAGAACGGGCCCTGCTCTGCCAGCAGTGGCGACTACAGACCGAAGCGGAACGCACGCGGACAGAGGTCTTCGCCGGACGCAAGACCGCATTCGTGATGGGCGACCCCGCCTCATGGATCGCGTTACTGCAGGATGCGTTGCGACTGGACGCGGAAGGAAACGCCCAAGCCGCGGACGCCGCGCGACGAAAGGCCTTCGAGTCCGCGCCGGCACGAACCGGAACCATCGACGGAATCGCGTTCGACTGGATCTGCGATGCTGATGAACGCCTCGGCCCCATCTTCGAGGCGGTCGTCAACGGCCGGTACACCTGGCTGCCCCAGACCGTGATCGAGTCGATGGCCATCCCGTCACCCCGTGAGCTGATCGATGGAGTCTGGTGCGAGGCCGTGGTCCGACTGGTCAACGGGGGAGAAACCGCGGTCATGATGCCCGTCCGCTACCCCGGATCCGAGCACGCCGAGGACGGACGAATCCGACTCGCCCGGTTGACCAGCTTCGAAACCACGCCGGCCGGAACCCAGATTGGGCTCGGGCAGCGACTCTTCGCCACCGCCGATGCCGATCACCCCCTGCTCGAAACCCGCAAAATCGATTTTGATTCCTGACCCGAGGACCCCGATGTCACTTCAAATCCGCCGCACCGCCCTCTTCTCCCGATTAAACGAGTTGTCCTACAAATCGCTCGAAGGAGCGACCGTACTGTGCAAACTACGCGGTAATACGCAGGTCGAGATCGTTCATTGGTTCAACCAGATCCTGAACGAGCAGGACAGCGACGTCCACCACATCGTCCGTGCCTTCGGGATCGATGCCGGGCGGATCGCCGCGGATCTTCAGTCGTCCATGGAGTCACTCTCCACCGGCTCGACCGAAGTCGCCGACCTGTCTGGCGCCGTGGATGAACTCGCGAAAGAAGCGTGGCTTCAGTGCTCTCTCGCCCAGGGTGGACTGGCGATCCGGACCGGCCATCTCATTCTCGCGCTGTGCGGAACCGATACGCTCGCACCGGAGATCGAGAAGCTCTCGAACCAGTTTCGGATGATCGACGTGCTCCGCCTTGCCGAGGAATTCGACGACGTCGTGAAGGGCTCGCCGGAGTCGGCCGATGCGTCCGTCGCCTCGATGGTCGGCGAGACCATGCCGGGCGAGAGCAGCGGTGCGATCGCGCCCGCACAGCTCGGCAAGCAGGAAGCGCTCAAGAAGTTCACCACCGATCTCACCGCGCAGGCCCGCGACGGCGAGCTCGATCCGATCGTCGGCCGCGACGGCGAGATCCGACAGGCGATCGACATCCTTCTCCGTCGCCGGCAGAACAATCCGATCCTCGTCGGCGAGGCCGGCGTGGGCAAGACCGCGGTGGTCGAGGGACTCGCACAGCGGATCGTCCGAGGAGACGTCCCCCCTTCGGTCCAAGACGTCCGGCTACTCACCCTCGACATCGGGCTCCTGCAGGCCGGGGCGAGTATGAAGGGTGAATTCGAGAGCCGGCTTCGCCAGGTGATCGACGAGGTCAACGCTTCGCCCGAGCCGATCATCCTCTTCATCGACGAAGCCCATACCCTGCTCGGCGCCGGAGGCCAACAGGGAACCGGTGATGCCGCAAATCTTCTCAAGCCGGCCCTCGCCCGCGGATCCCTTCGAACCGTCGCGGCCACCACTTGGGACGAGTACAAGAAGTACATCGAAAAGGATCCCGCCCTCGCCCGGCGATTCCAGACCATCCTGATCGAGGAGCCGTCGATCGAACGGGCCGAACTCATGATGCGCGGCGTCGCCGACAGCCTCGCCCGCCACCACAAAGTGCTGATCACCGAGGACGGCATCGAAGCCTCCGTCGAACTCAGCGCGCGATACCTCCAGTCACGACAGCTCCCGGACAAGTCGGTCAGCGTGCTCGATACCGCCTGCGCCCGAGTAGCGGTCACCCAGCATGCGGTCCCTCCCCAGCTTGACGATCTCAACCGACAGCTCGAGGCGCTCGAGATCGAACGCGGCATGGTCGAGCGAGAAACGTCGCTCGGCATCGACAATCCCCGCGGCGAAGCCATTGAAGCGGAGGTCGCCAGGGTTCAGGCCGAGGCTGCGGAAACCGAGATCCGTTACCAAAAGGAACTCAGTCTCACCCAGCGGATCCTCGCCAACCGGGACGCCCTGCTCGCGATGCAGGCCGACACGACGTCGGACGAAGCCGCGGAAGCGGACTCGGACGAACCGGCCGGACACGCCCCCGAGACCGAGACCCGGACGCCCGATGAGATCCTCACCGAGCTCAAGGCGCTCGGGAAGGAACTCGCGTCCCTCCAGGGCGATGCGCCGATGGTCCTCCCCACCGTGGACGAGGATGCGGTCGCCGCGGTGATCGGGGAGTGGACGGGAATTCCCGTGGGCCGCATGGTCTCGGACCAGGTCGAAGCCGCCCTTGATCTACCCAACCGGCTGGGCGTTCGAATCCTCGGACAGCCTCAGGCCCTCGCCGAAGTCTCCTCGAGGATCCAGACCGCCAAGGCCGGACTGGAAGACCCGGGGAAGCCCTCGGGCGTCTTCATGCTCGTCGGCCCCTCCGGCGTTGGCAAGACCGAGACAGCGCTCACCCTCGCAGAGATTCTCTTTGGCGGCGACCAGGGACTCATCACCATCAACATGAGCGAGTTCCAGGAAGCGCACACCGTCTCGACCCTCAAGGGGGCCCCTCCCGGATACGTCGGATACGGCGAAGGCGGCGTGTTGACCGAAGCCGTTCGACGGAAGCCCTATTCCGTCGTGCTCCTCGACGAGATGGAGAAGGCGCACAAAGATGTTCACCAGATGTTCTTCCAGGTGTTCGACAAGGGCTGGATGGAGGATGGCGAAGGAAGGCGGATCGACTTCCGCAACACCGTCATCATCATGACCAGCAACGTGGCCACCGACGAAATCATCCAGTTCACCAAGGACCCGGAACTCTCGCCCCCGTACGAAGATCTCGTCCGAGAGATCAAGCCCGCGATGCTCAAGGTCTTCCCACCGGCGCTGCTCGGCCGGATCGTGACGATCCCCTATCTCCCCTTCGCCGACGACGTTCTCCTGGCCATCGTCCGTCTCAAGCTCGACAAGGTCGCCCGCCGGATGGAGACCGAACGGGACATCCATCTCGACTACGACGACGCCGTGGTCTCCTTCGTGCACGAACGATGTCAGGATGCCGGTTCCGGGGCCCGGATGATCGACGCGATCCTGACCAACACCCTGCTCCCGGAGATCAGCCGGCGGCTGCTCGAGCGGATGCTGACCGAGGAACCGACCAAGGCCGTGAAGGTCACGATCAAGGACGGATCACTCGACGCGGTGTTCTCCTGAGCCCGTTCAGGCGGTGGGCGAAGTGCCGGCGTTGCTCATCGCCGCGGCCTTGGCCGCGAGATCCTCACGCTCTTCAAGCAGCGAGATCTCACCGAAGGTGGCCTCGTGGGCCTGGACCGCGCCGGCGATGATCCGCGAGAACCGCTTGGCGGCAGCCCAGTTCATGTACACCCGACTCTCGTGACGGAACATGACCCTCACCTGGGTCGCCATCTCCGGAGTCATGGGCTTCCCTTGAAACTCCGGCGGCATGACCACGCTTGAGACACCAAGGTCGATGATGCACTCATCGACCGAAGGTGCCACGCTTACCGCATTCGCATAGAGATGCTTGACCTCGTTGGGGTCGAGATGGATGTTTGAATTCGATGCGTTAGAGGGCAAGTTTGGTTGATTCATGGATATCTCTCCTAGTCCAATTTTGAAAGTTGCTCGAATCTTCGATGATATCCCTTCGCCGATACTTCCGGTCGCGCACTCCCGATCCAGCTGTCCCGCCGGAGTTCTCCCCGACGCCCTAAGCACCAGCCGGTCGCGGATTTCGATTTCATAAGAAGTTGGAGATCCCAGTCGATATCCTTCCCGACGTAGAGCAGGATCCAGTCCTCGAGCCTCGCCCGGCTCTTGCCTTCTGGCAGGAAACGGACGTAGTCTTCCGGTTCCAACGGCCCAATAACGACCCGGAATCGGTTGGAAAGACTGATGGTGGTCTTGCCGATCGGCAAGCCGGCACCGAGCCGCATCGTCGAATCCATCGAATACCGCCCGAGCCTCCACCGTCCACTCTTCGAGATTGGCGTGACGCTCGAGACGAACGGCTCGACCTTCACCGGCACCTCGAAGTAGTGGCAGAGCTGCTTCTCCAGTTCATCGGGCCCGCGGGTGGACCTTGAAAGTTCGCCGAGACGGACCGCGACCGACCTGGGATCGATTGTCCCTCGGTTCTGGAGGTGCTCCCAACTCAGTCCAGTCATCGCGAGGATCGCCTTGAGAACGCCGTCGTCCTCGATTGGATGATCGGCGGAGACCTCGATCCGATTGAGCGCCCACGCCCGGTAGTACAGACTGAGCACCCGATGCAACAGCGTGTCCAGAAATCTCGAAAGAACCGGGTCTCCCTGCAGGAAGGCTCGTTCTCTGACCAATTCCGCGAAATGGAGCGGCATCGGACCGGACGGACCGGCGAACGAGACCACGTTCTGGAGCAGACGCGGCGGCTGTCCGGATACCCCGGAATGAATCGCCGCGATCTCCCGCCCCTCGAATGCAAGGGAGAGATTCTGGGTGATCCTGATCGGGTCGTCTTCAGGACTCTTGGACTCTCCCCAGCGATAGCCGGAACCCACAAGCCGTTCGATCTCCCGAAGTACCACGAACAGTCCGTGGTGCCCGGGGTCCTTCGTGATCTCGTGAATCAGAGCATCGAATCGAGACCGTTCGTCGGCATCCAGGTGAATAGGACTTCTCCCTTCTCGTCGACCACGCTCGTCTCGAGGAAACTACCCACCGGGATGAGCCGCCGGAGGAACCGCGAGAGAACCAGCGGCAACGTGTAGATGTCGACTCCGCCCCGCAATGCGGACTCCGTGATCTCGATGCGACACGCGAGGCCCCGCACCTCCGCAGCCCGACGACCGACGAGCCGGCGTCGGATCACGGATTGCCCTGTGATGCTCCGGATTGCATCGACCTGCTGGAGCCCCGCCTGGTCCTCCGGATCGATGTAGTTCCTGAGCATGGACTGGATCGAATTGCCCACATGGTTGTGATTTGTGACGTCCAGCGAACGAAGCACGCCATGCCCCAAGTGGCCGAGCATGTTCCACTGCCGGGATACGTCCGACTCCGGCAGACGCGGCTTGCTGGGGCCGATCGCGATGCGCGCGGAAGCCACGCCCGGCATCGTGTCCCGGGGACGGCAGATCGCGTGCGCGGGCAGTAGCAGCGGAAGATCCCGGTTCGTGCACCAGACCGAAAGCGACATCTGCGAGACCGACTCCCTCCGGATACGAGCCGGAAGGGAAAGGGCGATGAGCGTATTCGTTCCTCGATACTCAGACCGTCGGCCGTTTCGCCGCGATTGCTCGGAATCAGGACGCGGGCGACGGATCAGGTTGTAGAAACCGGTGTCCTCGGAATCGAGATCGCGAAGATCGTAGACCGACCGGAGATGAACCGACACGTTTCCCTCGGGGCTGATCCCTTCGACTTCGTCGATCTTGAAGACCTCGTAGTCCATCGGCCGGGAGCGATCCACCACGACCTCTTGTTCGTTGGAGAGCGTGTCGACGACGATGCGATCCGCCCGTCGCTTAAAGAGGTTGACCACGGGCACCGCGTGCAATAGGAACATCTCGGTTTCAATTCGCGACGCGATCTCCTCCTGGTTCCCTTTGAGCATGAACAGGATCCGAACTCGCCCCGGGCCGTTGGGAAGTCTGGACGCGTCGATGCCCCGGAGCGAGATCCCATGGAACTGCTGGGGCAGGGTCGAGAACCGCTGCATCATCAAGAGCTGATGGGCGTTTTCGTTCGCGTCCTCGAGATCGATCTCGTCGAGCAGATCTTGCGGTGACAGCCACTGAAAGACCTGGGAGTCGTCGCAGATGGCGATGCGGGTGCAGGAACTCCGCAGACACTGCATCAGCCGACCGGGAAGCCCCGGAGGACCTTGAAGCTGAATCGACAGCGGGCCGCCCTCGCCAACGGCTTGTTGTGAGACCCGCGCGAGCAGGGAGAGGTCCAACCAGGCCTGCTCACCCGGACGTATCGCGATCCCACCGGGCGGATTACCCCGATTGATCAGCTCGACTTTGTTGATTGCAAGCGGCCGAATGGTCGTCTCACGCATGGAATTCCAGCGGCAAGCCACCCGCGCCCCGGCCGGGACATCGGTCTGAAACTCGGCGCCCGCCGGAATCCGCTGCACGCTCGCGAGATCGCTTGGCGTCTCAAGTTCGAGAATCGCGAACGACGGGAGCGGAGCGGCCGCCCGTGGCTCGGCGATGTTGACCAGAGACTGGGCCAGCAGGGGCAACCCGCCATCAAGTTCTCGACGGACACGGGCGGTCAGGAACGCCACGCCTTCCAGCGTGCGCTCAACCCATGGATCCTCGCAATCGAACTGCGTGAGATCCAGACGACCGGCGACCGCGGGGAACTCTCTTGCGAATTCGCCCGACATCCGACGAAGGTAGTCGAGTTCTTCGGTGTAGAACTGTAGAAACTGACCGTCGATGTGATTACTCATACGAGTTCAACCCGTCCGGTGGCGGAACTGACCTGAGAACGGAACACCAGACGCCGCGGCGTCTCAAGTCCGACGAAATCGCCCTCGATGTTCAGCGAGAACACCGCATTCGACCCCCCCAAATTTGGCTCGCTCGTCGTGACCACCAGCGTCTCGGGATTTATCCTCGGCTCGAACCGACGAATGGCGGTCGTGATATCCGTCTCATACTGGAAGAGACTAGACGGACTGACCATCCTCCCGGCGACGTTGGGCACGCCGTAGTTCAGCACGCTGGACTCCACTTCCGCGGATTGCTTCCCACCAAAGGGAGGAAGGATTTCCCAGGTATTAAGGAGGCTGAGCAGATCGCGAATGACCGCCACGGACATCGAGGAGACATCCGAAGCCGGAGATGGCCCGACGACCAGACGGTCAATGATCGAAAGCTTTGGGGGCACGGAGAAAACCCAGGGCGTTTAGACCGAAAGTGCCTCCCCCGCTGATTCGGAGGAGGCACGTTGTTCGGAGGTCGGTCTTACTTGTTCTGACTCTGGTCGTACTTGCCGGAGACAACACCCTTCTTCGCACCCTTGGTGTCGGTCTCGGTGTAAGTGAAGTCGTGGGTGACACCCACGAACTTGACCGCTTCCATCGGCATCGCGGCTTCGCCGCTCTCACTCTTGTCATAGGCATCGGCTTCTTGATGGAAGCTGAGCACCATGACGTTGGTGATCTCGTACTTGATGAACTCAGTGGCTCCACTGCTGCCACCCATCTGACGAGAGACGGAAAGCGTGAGCTTCGGAATATGCGTGCCCTTGAGACACGCATCGAAGATCTTGGGGCTGGACTTGTCGACCAGCTTGAACACGGTGAACGGCTCGAGCACACTCCGACCGGCGCTGAGGGCGCCGCCCTGGCTCATGCTTTGGCCGGACTGCTGCTGCTTGCCACTGATCTCGAACTTGTGAAGCTCGATCCAGTTCTTGTGCTGGGAGTCTGTAGACTCACCAGGCATCCCTTCAATCTGCAAATAAGCGGTGAACATGTTGGAATCCTTGTTTCTTAACTTCGGCGGAGGAACTCGTCTCCGCACGAGATGATTTGAATTGTCCTAGAAAGTTCCTGCCGCCGGCCCGACCGAAGTCAACCGGCCGGCGACAGGATCTTTTTTTCGACTGCAAGCAGTCCGAGTCAGCCAGCGGCCTTCTCGGAAGGCAGCTTCGTGACCAGCCGCATGGAAGCGGTGAGACCTTCGAGCTGGTAATGCGGACGAAGTTCGAATCGGGCGCTGTAATAACCCGGATCTCCTTCGACCTCCTGCACCAGAACTTCGGCCGCGGCGAGCGGATACTTCGCCTTGACCTCGTCCGAAGCGGTCGGATCGGTGGTGACGTACTGCGCAACCCAGTCTTGCAGCCAGGACTGCATCTCGGCTCGGCCCTTGAAAGAGCCGATCTTGTCCCGAACGATGCACTTCAGATAGTGCGAGAAGCGGCTGACCGCGAAGATGTACGGCAGGCGTGCCGCGAGCTTCGCATTCCCCGTCGCATCAGGATCCTGATACTCCGCGGGATCGTTGGTGGTCTGGCCGCCGATGAACACCGCGTAGTCGGTGTTCTTCCAGTGGACCAGCGGGAGGAAGCCATTCTTCGCGAGCTCGGCTTCACGTCGGTCGGTGATCGCGACCTCGGTCGGGCACTTCATGGCCATCCCGCCATCGTCGGTCGGGAAGGTATGGGTGGGCAGTCCTTCGACCATGCCGCCGCTCTCGACGCCGCGAATCGCGGTCGTCCAGCCGTACTCCTTGAAGGCCTGGCTGATGTTCGCACCCATGGCGTAGGCCGCGTTCATCCAGGTGTAGTCGCCGCTGTTGCCCTGTTCGGTGTCTTCTTCGTAGTTGAACTCGTCCACGGGGTTCGTGCTGCCGCCGTAGGGAAGTCGGGAGAGGACCCGAGGCATGGTGAGCGCGACGTAACGGCTGTCCTCGCTCTTTCGGAAACTCTGCCACCCCGCGTAGTCCGGCGTGCTCATGAGCTTGGTCAGGTCGCGGGGGTTGGCCAGCTCCTGCCAAGAATCCATACCCATGATCGAGGGATCGGAAGCCGCGATGAACGGCGCCTGCGCCGCGGCCGCGACCTGTGCGATCTCCTTGAGGAGCTCGACATCCGGAGGTGACTGATCGAAGTAGAAATCACCGACCAGGCAGCCGTAAGGCTCGCCGCCGGGGGTGCCGAATTCGTTTTCGTAGACGGACTTGAAGAACGGGCTCTGATCCCAGGCGGTGCCCTTGTACTTCTTCAATTCCTTCGTGAGATCGTGCTTGGAGATGTTCAGCACCTTGATCTTGAGCGTCTCGTCGGTTTCGGAGTTGCTCACGAGGTACTGAAGCCCGCGCCAGGCGCTTTCAAGCTTCTGAAACGCCTCGTTATGCATGATCTGATCGAGCTGGGCGGAGAGCCGCTGGTCCAGCTCGGCAACCATGCCTTCGATCGACTTGACGGCGTCATCGGAAATCAGCGTCGCGTTCTTGAGCGCCGTGGCCGCAAGCGTGTCAACGGCGGATCGGATCGCAGCCTTCTGCGAATCGCTCTTGGGCTTAAAACTTTTTTCAAGCAGTGAATCGAGCGTGCCAGCCTCAAGCGTTCCCGCCGAGGCGTCGGATTGGTTTTGTTGATTGGGAGTCATTTTTCTCGCTTCCAGTTTGTCGGTATCAGTTGTCGCTATCGGCGGCCGGCTTGGCGCTGCCCGTGAGCGATTCGAGCAAGGCAGGGTCTTTCAGGACCTTGCCGATCAGGTCTTCCGCGTTGGTCTTCCCATCCATGTAGGAAAGGAGGTTGGCGAGTTGCTCGCGGGCTTCGAGGAGATCTTTCAATCCATCGACGCGCCGGGCGACTGCCGCCGGTGAGAAATCATCGAGACTCTCGAAGTGAAGATCCACGGGGATCTCGCCTTCACCGGTCATGGTGTTCGGCACCCGCAAGGTCACTGCGGGCTTCATGCTCTTAAGGCGGTCGTCGAAGTTGTCGATGTCAATGCCTTGGAACGAGCGATCTCCGGGGGACGGAAGGCCTTCGCCGCCTGATCCTGAGAGGTCGGAGACGACGCCGGTGACAAAGGGAAGGTTTACCTTCTTCTCTGAGCCGTAGAGTTCCACGTCGTATTCGATCTGAACGCGGGGTGGTCGGTTACGGCCGATGAATTTCTGGCTGCTTTTTGATGTACCCATGAGGGTTTTCTCCTAGCGGATTGACTAGCGATTGGGACCCCCTCGTCGCGGGCCTCGGACCAATGTTGCTAACATGATAGTAGTGCTTGCGCTTCCGCGAGGATGCTTGCCCGGGAATCATGTTAATTCCTCCGACACGGAACGTCTTAAGGGAGAGATCGATGTTTACCAACGACTACATCGACGGCCTGCTCGCTTCGAAATCCGAAGAAAATCTGTCGGGCGACAATATTGAGTACGACCCTGGCTTTCTGGCGCTGGAGGCGATGCTTCCGGAAACCACGACTTCGATGATTGATGGCGCCGAAATCCAAACCACCGACTGGCGGGCGGTTCGGTCAGCAGCTGAAGATTTGCTTGGTCGGTCGCTCCACCTTCCCTCGGCCGTGATTCTCACTGCGGCCCTCGTCGAGACCGCGTCGATATCCGGGCTGCGGGACGGACTCTGCTTGATCGACAACATGCTGGACCGATTCTGGGACGACTTCTGGCCCCGGCTCGATCCAGAAGACCCAGACCTTCTGGAACGCGAAAACGCCCTCAGCAGTCTGTCGCCCGCGATTGGAGCCTATTCCGATCCGATCGCGATCACCCAACGCCTTCGTGACGCCACGATTCTTCAAGGCCGACAGGCCGGCATTCTGACGCTTCGATGCATCACCGACGGTCCAGACCGCGAGAAGAACGAAGCGGACGCTTCGATCGTGCTCCCTGATGCCGACCCCGAGGACACCAACGCGGCCTTCGAGGCACTGACGCAATGCCTTGAAGCGATTACTTCGATTGAAGCAACGCTCACCAGCCACACCGACGACATCGTCAGTGTCGATTTCTCGGTCCTCCAACAGGAATTGAACGAGATCCACAGCGTGCTGGCGAACTTCCTCGGCCAGCCAACTCTGGATGATGATGAAACCGCCGGAGAGAACCATCGCGAGGACCGCGGGCTCGGAAGCACGATCGAGAACCGGTCGGACATCGTCGAAATGCTGGACCGGATCAACTCCTGGTACGAGTTGAACGAGCCGGGAAGTCCGATTCCCTTGCTGGTCAATCAGATCCGCAGCATGGTCAATATGCGTTTCTCCGAACTGATGGCGGAGATCTACCCCGATGCCGTGCAAGGTTCGAGACTGATGGTGTCGAAGCCCGACGAAGAGTAGGCCTCGCCCTCCCGACGGCCACCTCTCATTCGCTCGCCGGCCCGATCGGATCGTACGGCCAGTCGCTTAACGTCGGCCACTGATTTACCGCAGGCAACGGGCGATCGAATCGCAGACCGAGCCACCAGTAGCATTCGAGTTCCACCTGATTATTGAAGGTCACGGCAATCCAAGAGATTCCCGTCTTCGCGTCGGATACCGTGCGCGGGTCGAGGTACGCATCGATCAAGGCCCACGCCGTTTTCCAGGTCGCCTCGGCACCTTCCGTGGTGGCATCGATGCTCCGGAAGAACTTGAACGTGAGCTCGTTCGCCGCCGCCAAGATTCGAATGTTCTTCTGGACCATCTGGCCGCCATCGCCTCGCATCGTTTCGATTCGGGGCCCGACCTGCTTCCCGTCGACCCAGATCTCGACGTACCGGAACTGCATCGCGGCACTCACCGGATCACGTTGTGCCGTCGGCATCGACGGCACCATCAGAAGGCGCTCGATCGGCGGTTGGACCAGGGTCCCCCTCATCGGTGACGGCGTTCCAGAGAGGGCCATGATGACGTTACCTACCCGCTGCGAGGCGGTGTACTCGGTCGCCGCGGGCGAAACGTTCGAACGTGGAAGCCCCTGAGACGGCAGGAGGCCGTCCCGTAACCGGTCGAGTTCATAGTTGACGCCTCGATCGGAGGTCTTGCCCCCCGCGAGCAGCGTGGTGCTTTTCGAATCCGGAACGTTCGCACCAGTCTTGCCGGGCGAGGTGGTAGAGCCGTCCACCTGGGCGCGAGGGCCGACCATAAAACGACCGATGGTCGACGCCATCGAATCAATCTGGGCCTGGGTGAGCGCCGGGGAACGCGATTGATCATCGAGAACCGGCCAGAGATTGGCGGTGGGGATGATCGCGGCCATCGAAGACTTCGCTCCTTGGCTGACCGCGGTCGACAGCGAATCCAATCCTGCCTTGGTGAGACTGTCCCAGTACGCGACGGTCTCCGGACGCCCCGGGGCGTACATGTAGAAGTAGTTGCCCGTGAACTGCCCGACGGTCAGGTTGAGGAGTTCAACCCGAGCCCTGGCGGGATTCTCGGAAAGGCCCTCCCACCGACCAATCGCCGCCTTGGCACTCGCCGTGGTCATCGGCGTGAGTTGCGCGACCTGAGTCTTGACGCTCGACAACGCCTTTCCGACCGTATCCGCGGCGTTCTGGCTGTTGGTTAGGAAGCTCACTTCCAACGCCAGTTCAACCTGCTGGAGATAGCTTAGCAGTGCACTGTTGACCTGAAACGGTTGGATAGACGCGATCCCTGCACGGTACGAATCCCAATCGGGCTTCAGTTCGATCTGGCCGGCCTGACGCATCTCGGTAACCCAGTAGTCGAGATACCGATTGGCATAACCCTCGAGTGCCGTGACACGGCCCCGATACCGGGCATTGAGCTGTGACTGCCCCTTCATCGGAATGCTCGGTATCGCCTTGCCGCCCTCGGTCGAATTAGCATCGCTCGTACCAGTCGCCTGGTTCACCTCGGAGGGAGAGACCACCGAATCGATCTGGCTTCGAACCAGTCGCCAAGGGGCCACCACTTCTTCCGCGACCTTCGGGTTGTATTCCCCCGCGAACACGCCGGAGTCCGGATTGGGCCCGAGCGGAATACCGGGGCGGAACCACGCGACCGACGCGTCAACCCTCGACTCAACCTGCGCCGCGATCTCCGTCGTGGACCTCGGCAAGGAGTCGATCGTATTCGCGATCGCCCAGAACATGGCGTTCCAATTGGCCACGAGGGTCAGCATCGACATCGACGATTTGAATCGCTTGATCGAATCCGAGGCCCCAAGTTCCTTCATCGAGTCCGTCACGTCTCCGTAGAGACGACGGCTCTGCATCGCCTGGGTTGATACCGTGACGTTGAAGTTGGCGACGGATCCGGACGGCCTCGAGGCCATTCGATCGTTGATCTCCAGCATCACCGCCATCATCTTCTCGGGAAGGAACGCCATTGGCTCCTTGGCCGAGGTCTGAGCCGATCCGACGCTCCGGGATTCGGTCGGCTTGATCCAAACCGAGAGGTCCAGAATTTTGGCTTCCTTCGCCAGCCGCTTCGCGATCACAACCTGGTCCTTCACGACCTTGTTCCGCAGGAATCCCAGTTCCTCCCGGATGGAGTCCAGAAGCTGGCCAGATCGAAGGACACTCGACTCGCCAAGCACCACGGTTCTCGCCTTGAGCATGTCGAACTGCGCGGAGACCGCGGCCGTTCCGGAAACCGTGGCACTTGCCACCAGTTCGGCGAGCGTCTCATTCGGCTTCATATCCAACGCAGAGGTGCTGGTCTTCCACGCCTTGATGGCGAGTTCCGCCTTGCGGTTGGCACGGTTCCAGTCGGCAACCGTCGCGGCGACCTGCATTTCGGAAGGCGTGATCCGCGTGTAGATCTCCACGGATTTTCCGAGTTCTTCGAGCGAGACCACAGCGGCGTTGAAGTCAAGAACCGCCTGCACCGCGACCTCCGCCTTGCCGAGCGGAAGCGTCGCCCGGTAGTCAAGCTCACCCCATGCCTTGCGATAACCGGAGAATCCATCGACGACCGCCCGCGAGAGCCCCGCCGACCCCACCGATGCCGCGGTCAGCGAATCGGCCATGGCCTGAATGGAAACGCTGCTCAGCAGCTCATTGGAACCGACCGCCGCCGTGAAACCATCCTCCGCCGATTCGATACTGGCCACGGAATCGTAATTGAGGACGAAAGCGAGGAGTTTGGCGGTGTTGAGGTCACCGATTTCAGACGAATAAGTCCAATCTTGCGAGAGGTTCGCCCCCGCCTGTTCGATCTGCAGGATGCCCGCCCAGGCCGTGGTGGAAGGGGCCGTCCACACCAGGCTCGGATCTCCGAGCTTCAAGATCGTGGCGTCCACGATGGGACCGAGCACCATTGGATTGAAGGCCGACCGGTAGGCGAGCTGCCGCTGTCGCCACAACAGATTGTCGGCCCAGGTGCCCTGACCCGGCGCGGTGAGTCGATACGCGGCTGGGACCGGGATCGGCTCGAAGGAATCGGCCGCGACCGACTCGAGGAACAGTTGGCGTCGTGGTCCGCCGCCGTGCAGGGGCTTGTCCTCCACGACTTCGAAATCGCCTTGGGCGTTTTGCTCGATCATCGGGGATCTCAAGACGTCACCCTGAATGATCCGGGGCTCGACCTGGGACCAGGCCAGCCCGAGATTGGCGGCCCGGATCTCAAGCAGTTCTCGACCTCGGATCGTGCCGGCGAGGAATAATGCGAGAACGAGGAAGATTGCGAAGGCCGCGGCGACCATCGTCGAGTAGATCCTTCGGAAACGGGCGCGACTCACGCCCGCGAGCGTCTTCTCCCGGAAAATCTTTTCCGCAAAGAGGTCGCGAATGAATCTTCCCGAGGTCCGCTTTACGCCGGACCCAGCATTCTCCCCGACGGCCGTCAGATAAACCCCACGGAGTCGACCATCGTGAAGTGCGGCAGCCTCCCCGAAGATCGCAGAGGCGAGCGAGACCATTCGGCCCGTGAACTCTTCGATTCGCTGGGGCAGTTCGAACAAGTCGGCGGAACGCATGAAGCGATCCCGAATGGTCGAATCGATGACCAGATCCCGGCGAGCGACGAGTGAGTCGCTTACGTACTTGATCCGGCTGACCAGTTCCTCCATACCTGCACGCATCGACTGCTCGTCGAAATGATCGAGGCTGGACTTGCCCGCCGACCAGCCAACCATCTGCCTGAACTGCCGGCCTTCGGCGAGCCCGTCCATGATCGGCGACATGCCGGGTATTTGATCGCACTTCGAAACAACGAGATAGACCGGAAGATTCAGCCCCAGGGTGCGACCAATATCGAGCATCATGCTTCGGAGTCGGCTGACCTCCTGATCGAATTCATCATCAGTTCCCATGACCTTATTGGCCGGAATGACCAGGACGACTCCACCGATCTCCGGCGCCTTCCGGTCCTGCTTCACCAGACGAAGAAGTTGACGGAACTCGGCGGCGCCGTGATTCCCCCATTGTGGATTCAGAACGTCTCCCGCGGGATCCAAGATCGTGCCACTGGGATGAAACCACCATCGCAGTCGTGCATCCTCTGAGCCGCCCATGCTGTCGCCCGCGTCGAGGAGGTCCAGATCGCTTCCGGCCATCATCGATGAACGACCAGACTGCTCGTTTCCAAGCAGGAGGAACCACGGTCGCAGCACGGCGTCCGAGCCGGTCCCTTCCAGTGCCGCCCTCCCATCGGCGAAATTCTGCTTCAGTTCACTGATTCGACGCCGAAGCACATCCGGCTCTGCCGCTTCACCTTCTCGACCGCCCCGTGCGACCTCCGCGAGACGCGTCCGCAGGTAGATGTCCTTTCGAGACTTGCGAATCGCGCGATGACGCTGACGGGACATCTGGAAACGCATCCAGAACCCGCGCATCATCGGGAAGAGAATCACGATCAGGCCGGCCAGCCCGATGATGATTGCCCCCCAGAAGAACCAGGAACTACTCGAGGAACCATCGTCACCCGGCGAACTGAAGAAACTCGTCATTGAATTCACGGCCGCTCCTCCCGATCAGTCGACGAACGTGTCTCCGATGCACCGCCCGAAGGGGTGGCAGGAGGCGAAGAAATCGCAGGGCTCGAGGCGGGAACCGGAGCATCACCAACTGGCGTCGTCTCAGCCTTGGTTGCCGGAGCATCACCAACTGGCGTCGCCTCAGCCTTGGTTGCCGGAGCATCACCAACTGGCATCGTCTCAGCCTTGGTTGCCGGAGCATCACCAACTGGCATCGTCTCAGCCTTGGTTGCCGGAGCATCACCAACTGGCATCGTCTCAGCCTTGGTTGCCGGAGCATCACCAACTGGCGTCGTCTGGCTTTTGGTTGCCGGAGCGTCATCGACTGGCGTCGTCTGGCCTTTGGTTGCCGGAGCATCACGAACCGGCGTCGTCTGGCTTTTGGTTGCCGGAGCGTCATCGACTGGCGTCGTCTGGCCTTTGGTTGCCGGAGCATCACGAACCGGCGTTGTCTCAACCTTGGTTGCCGGAGCACCACCAACTGGCGTCGTCTGGCTTTTAGTTGCCGGAGCGTCGCCAACCGGAGTCGTTTCGATATTGGACGAAGTCCCGACTTGGATTGGATTCCTTCGGGCACCGCCGGGTCTTTCCTCTTCGTCATTTTTTGACGTAGAGAGATCCGCCGGCGGCATGACCCGATCCTCAACTGGAATTCGCGCCGGAGCCTCGACCACGTCCTCATCAGGCTCTCGATATGCCGGTGCAAGATTCGCATAGGAACCGATTCGCTCGATCTGCCGAGTCAACTCATCCGTTTCATCAAAGAACATCCATATGTTGACGATGTGGACCGCGATCAGCAGACTGGCCGCGACGAGGGCCGCTCGACGCCATTTTCGAGGGTCAAAGGGACGGCGCCGAGTGACCAGGTCCAGATTCTCGTACGCCTCGGGCGTCAGCTGGCCCGACTCCACAATCTCCGGCGCCAGCCCGAGACGAAGCGCACATCTTCGGAAGATCCGATGCAGATCCGCGGAATTCGCATCGAAGGTCCCGGTGAAACCCAATGCCATGCATTGATAATAGACATTGACGCGTTCCGTGGCGGTGTCCGACGGGTTTCCGAGCGTCTGTTCGAGAAGGTCGAAAAACTTCTCATCACCCGCAAGTTCGTTGCGCTCGAAGGCCATCTCCTGCCATGGCCCGGTCGTCTCGACGACATCATGCATCATGAAGTCGATAAAGAAGAGGAGCGGCAGCTCCACTTGGAGAAACTGCTGACCGAGCTGGGGCTGCTGACGACTGTCCAGCCGCATCCGATCCAGCAAGGCGGCCAGCGCCAAGCGGGCGGTGATCGGATCGATCAACTCCCCGCTGGATACATCACGTCCCCAGACCACGATCTGGCGAAAGACCGGACTGCAGAGTTCCACAAGACGCGTTTCAGCCATTGGTTTTGCCCGTCGTATCGGTGATAAATGACATCGTCATCTTGAGCGCTCGCCCCTTTGACCAGACGGCGGAGAGTGATCGCTCCTCACGGACCGCGGCCCATGCCGCCTGATTCGAGGCCGGAGATATCGAGAAGTAGACTCTGCCAGAGCGGGCGGGAAGGGCGAGCGGTGGGAAGCGATCCTCTTGAAGTTGCATGCCGCGGATCCTGCTTCCCGCCCTCGAGGATGGGAGCAACTTGAATGCGTCGGCATCCATGACCAGATCCACGAGCGAGGACGTGTCCGCGCGCGCCTCGCCATCGACGGCGAGATAGAACCGCTTGCCGTTGACGAAATGAGCATCCGTAAGTTTGACGTCCATTCGGTTGTCGTCGCCCTCGGACGGAACTTCAACAAACGATTCCTTGAGATAGCTTCCGAGCCCGGAATCGAAGATGAGGTTCCGGATTCGGAGGGAGATCTCGGCCAATCCCGGCATCGCGTCCGCGTGGTCGTATTCGGGGACCTCGAAGAGATCCTGCGTCGGGCGAAGTGGATTCAAAAGCCCCAGAAGCGACCGCAGTTGGTGGTAGAACTCGAAGGGGCTGCAGTTCGACATCCAAGTCGAGTCGGCAAGCCTCGGAAGCGAAGAGGCGATTGCCTGAGTTCGCAGCATCCATTCGACCTGTTGGCCCATCAGTCGATCAGCGTCGTATCCACCCCGGGACAGATACGCGAGATGCTCTTCGCGTGCCGTCGAGAGCCGGCCTGCAAGTTCGCTCGCAAGCGACATCAGATCGCGGCTCCCACCACAGACCAGCGACGGCGGGACGTAGGCCGGGTCGAGCCGGAGCGCGAATCGATCCCCGGTCTGATCGGACATGATGCGACAAAGCGGGAGGGCCTCGATCCCTGCGGGAGCCTCGCTTTCCAGAACGAGTTTTGCATTGATCCGCCGTACAAGGATCTTCTCGGGGTCGGTACCGTCGTTCTCGTCGCGAACGTCGATCGCTTCCGCCTGCCACCGAGCCATGGTGGCCGACTGATCTTCGGCCCCTGTCACCGTCTCTGTCATGTTTGCCGAGGTCGGGCTCCAGTTGCTCACGGCGAGGAGAACCCTCTCCCCAGACGGAACGTCTCGAAGCGCGTCCGCCAGCCGGACTGGCTCGAGCCCCGCGGCCTCGGGGACGTCGACGAGCAGCCCGCTCGGCATGACCGCCCGCAATGACCGAATCGCGATGGTGCCCTCTTTGAGGCTTTCCTCGTCAAGGTCCATCCCGAGAATCCCCCAGGGATACGCCGTTCCTATATTTCGTGCGGTCGCGACCTTCGCGTTGAAAGATCGTTGAAGAAGCTGGAGATGATGCTGGAGGACGAAAAGACCGTCGTGCCAGTGGATGTCAGTGCCGTCTAATGCCAAACGAGAACCTTTCCTTGACGGTGAATCAGCTCCCCGAAGCAGGGACGGCCTTCGACATGTCGACCGGGGTCTTGAGGACGATGCCGGTGGGCTCGAGCGCGATCTCGATGTCGTGAGTGAAGAATCCGTAGGCCTGCTGGACCCATGGGATGATCAACCTGCGAGGATCCTGCCCAGGCTCGTACCACTGAACCCCCCGTGGCGGGCCTCCCTTTGCGTCCGCCGGCCGTTTCTGCCATGCCCCGGGAAGGTCGGCGATGATCACGACGCTCGTGACACCAGCTTTCTTCCAATCGGACCTCACGTCGGCCCAATTCGTGGAGAGAAAGGGGCCGGGTGCCTCCGTGGTCATCACGAAAGACTGTTTCTTTGCGGTTTTTCGGAGCGATCCATCCACGCTCCAGTAGTCGGTGACCGGGTAGGTCTTCCACCGCTGGAGTTCAAGCGCCGTGGCTCCAATCAGATCGACCTGGATCGTCGGAAGAAGCCCGGAGTCTTCCTTGAACGACGGCGCGGGCGTGAGGGTGACGTCCCCGGTGTACGGAGAGTGACAACCCTGAATTCCCATGACCAAGATGACCAAGATCACCGACATCGAAAGTACTTGCCATGCTCCCTGCATACGCCGGGAGCGAATTCGCGTCCCAATCTCCGCCTCGATCACGTCAAGTCTCCTCAGAACCAGCCAGCCAGCCAACCAACCCATTGACAAAATCCCGGCCTCTCACGCGAAAGACGGATGGGCCCGGGGAACTGCACGGAAGATATCCGAAAACAGGGGCCGCCGGGACTTCTCGTGTCTTCGTGTATCCGTGGAGTGAGTTGTACAAACTTATGTCACGATTTTCAGACCAGCATCGTGGGATCGCCCTCGAGCACCTCACCACCATGATCGGTCGTTGACAGCATGACGGCGACCGGAAGAAAGTCTGCGATAAAAGTGGGCGAGCCATCAAGGATCGTGGCGGGCGGGCCGATGCAGATCGCCGTGCCGAGCATCGACGCCGCAGGCAAGATCCCTGCAATGACATTGTCGCATGACGACTCAACGACGATACCACCAACGTGCGGAACCGGTCCGTCGAACATCGGGCAGAGCTGGAAACTTGTCAACATCGCGCAAGGAAAAGGCACCGCAATAGCATAGCACGGATAGAGTATTAATCGACGACCTCGATTCACGCCGATTCGGCGTCCGACCCGCCACGTGTCCTCGAGTCCGGAGAGAGACCGACCCCATGAATTCTGCCACGATCACCGTCGACGGCGACGACTCTTGGAGCCTGCGGCAGGCTGAAGTGGTCGAGGCAGTTTCCGCTCCGGGATACGTCCGGATCGAGGCGCTCCGCAAGGGGCCAGCACCAGATCCCAAATCGCTGCTCTACAAGACCGTCGAGCTCAAGATCCCCACCATGGAGACGTCGAATCCGTGGCGAAAGGTCAAGGGCATCGTCTGGGAGGCCCGCTCCCTTGGTCCATTTCGTCCCGGTGATCCCCGGTCGGTGATCAAGCTGGTCGTGGTCCCGCCGATGATGGTGATGTCCCTTCGCCGGATCGACCGTTCCTTCGGATCCCTTCCGGCGATGCAGGTCTGGGAGGAGGTCGTCGACGCCTGGGGCGAACGGGTCCCCTTCGCGACCGAAGGGCCCATGATGGTGCTCGCCAACGAGCCGTGCACCCTGCCGCTCCAGACCACCCACCAGGCGATGGAGACGGATCTGGAGTTCCTGCTTCGGCTCTGGAACATCCACGGCGTCTTCTGGTTCAACGACTCCGACGGCGAGGACGCACTCCCCACCCTTCGGCTCGGGACCTACAGCCCCGGGGCCGCCCCGTGGGGTTCGGGAACCACCCTCACCTACAACCCGCAGGTGACGACGGCCCGCCTCGACGCGAACGTGCTTCAGTTCACGCGGCTGGCGATGGCCGGCCCCCGGACCCCGGTGGTCATCAGCATGCACCCGGCCCTCCGCCCTTCCGTGCCCCCCGCGAACGTCGACGTCGTCGGCCACCCCCCCTCCGCCGCTTCCTTTCGGGGCTACGACTGGTTCGAGGAGGAGTCTCTCGCCCCCCTGCACGGCTCGAATCTCGGCGAAATGCAGACCCGTGCCGCCGGGGTGCTGGAGCAGACCATGCTGCTCGACGAGCACTGGGCGATCGGAACCGCGTCCACCACCACGGTGACCGCCGGTCGGCGGCTCGACATCTCCGGCCTGCCGGGCGATCCCGGGGATTCGTGGTTCATCACGGCCAATCGCACCCTGATCGCGGGCCCGGGCGTGGTCGGCGGCGTCGATCCCGAAGAGCCGCAGATCCTCACCAGTTTCCGCGCGGTTCCACTTCAGGTCCGTTTCCGGCCACCGCTGCTGTCGAGCCGACTCGATCCGCCACCACTGCAGGGCGGCCTCCACGGCCACGACTTCGACCAGGTCCTCTCACTCGGAAAGGGTGATGCCGATGTCTCTCAATAGTGGAAGCGCTTCCGGCATCCTTCAGGGCAGCCGATACAACCGAGGCGCGGGCACCGCCGGGACCGGGGCGACGCACGCGTCGACCGTCGACACCGGAAGCGTGCTCCGCATCGAGACGAACAAGACCAACGGCATCATCCTGTACTGCCAGCCGGAGACGACCGTACCGTCGGTGAACGCCGAGGTGCAGGTCACGCTGTTGACGGCACAGTCCACGAATCGAGGCGGCGCTTTCGTCGCCCCCCGGGTCGGCGACAAGATCGTCTGGTTGACTTCGAAGGGCAACAGCTTCTATCTCGGCATGTCGCACCAGGCCACGTCGCCACATCCCTTTCTCGGCGACACCGACGTGGATGCCACGACCGGTGGCACCAACACCGGCGGAGCCTCCATGCTCATGACGGGGATGCGAATTGCCGATCAGCCACTGGGCACGACGAGCGATGATCCGCTTCCCATCGAGAACGCGCAGGTCGACGGTGCGCCTGGCACCGGGTTCGCGAACGTCCCCGGATCCGACGTCCTCATGGACCCCAAGACGAACACCTTCCGCAGCGTCGGCGAGATCACCGGCAACGCGTCACCCAACGAGCCCTACGACATTCCCGACTCGGTCTTCGAAAACTCGTCATCCGACTTCAAGACCGTGATGCAGGCCTTGAACAAGGCCAAGGATCCCGCCTACACCACCGCCAAGGGCTTCGGTTTCAACGAGATCTCGACGCGGAGCCGGTTGGCGACCGTTCAAGGTGGATCCGGCTCCACAACCGGGTCAAGCACCGCGAAGAGTGGAACCTCCCCCACCAACTACGGCGGCGTGATCCCTCCCGGGGCAAAGCAATCCCCAGATGCCCTCCATCCCGGATTAAAAACCAACCCCGAAACGTACACGCCGGGGGAAAAGGCTGGCAATAACACATACAAACCAACCAACCCGGGGGGCGCCATGGTCTACGGGCAGGACTACGTGGACCTGTGGTCGACCAAAACCCTCACCTCGATCTCTGCAGAAAAATCGACGTATTTCGCCGGCTCGACGTTGTGGATCGAAGCCGGCGAAGAGATCGTCCTTCAAGTCGGCGACTCCTCGATCACCATCAATCAGGATGGAATCGCGATCGGCCAGCGTGAACTCGGGCCAATCGGCTCCTCGTTCAAGATGTCCAACGACAGCATCGAGGCCTTTTCGGTCAGTCATGAGATCAGCGCGTGGACGTACGACGTGTCGGTGCCCTGGGCCACGATGAATCTCTCGCCGATGAATGCGGTCATCGCCGCCTGCCAAGGGGTGGAGATCAAGAGCGGATTCCAGAACTTCGCGCCGTTCGCCGAGAACCTCGCTGAATTTGCGATCCAGATGACCATCATGGCAGCCGACATGGCCGATGCATCCGGTGACGATGCGGCTGCGGAGAGGAAGGACCTCGGCGAAGACATGGCCGATGAGACGATCATGGCAGTCCTCGGCGTCCCCGTGAATGTGCCGATCAGCACGTCCAGTGCCGACTCTCCTCTCAGCGTTCCTCCCGGCTTCGCGGCTCTCGACATCATGGGACCCGCCTTGGGCATGATTACTGCGATCACCTCGGAATTGAAGGCTTGTACTGCGGGCAAGGGGGGCAGCGCCACGGTCAAGTTGAACAACGCTGACGTGACCATACAGGGGGGTTACATCGAGCAGATTCCGGAGGCCGTAATTCGAGCCATGAAGATTCAAACTGCACTCATGGCCATGGCTGCCGGGGCAAGTATCGCGGCAGGAGTCGCCTCACAACATTCTTCGTTTGGAGGCTCGGCTGAGACTGATACGGTTGTGGGTGCTACGGCAGCAGCGACGATCTTAGCGGCCATCGTTGCGGATACGGGTGCCAATCTGGCCGCGAAAGCCCCAGAGTTGCCGTTGCTGATCGCCGGCAGCGGCAACGTTCGCATTGAAGCCTCGGGTTCCCTTACCAGCGGGGCCTACTTGTCGGCAGAACAGATGGCCGAAGCCGCAGACGGGCGGCTGAAGGAAGCCGCTATTTCGGGAACAAAGGCCGGACCTTTCCCTCTTTCCGTCGGCGGGATGTTCAACATTGTTACCGCTCTAAGTTACGCCAAGCACATGGGCAAAACGGCATTCGTCGGCGTCGCCGGGGTCGGGCCGCAAAACTCGTTCCTCTACCACAACCTCCAGATACAGAATTCCGCCCCCCTACTTTCGAATGTGACCCTAGATCCCCTCGAGGAAGATGAAGTCATTGCCATGACGAATATTCTGCTCGAGGGCCCCGAAGAGCAAGAAGAATTAGACGAAAGGCTTGGTGGTGTAACCACCAATACGAGAAGGAGCAAAGAACATACCGATGAGACAACGGAAGATAAAACGGTAATTACGAACGACAAGGACAACGCCGGTAATCCTCGGAGGACTACCACCAGTGGAGGAGAGAGGAAGGTGGAGACGTTCGACCCTGTTACCGGAGTACACACGAAAAAGGTGGTAACCGACGAGGGGGACCCGAACGGAAACTTGGGGTTGGAAACGACCGATTACGACGACCATGGAAACGCTGAAACGGTGACCAATACCCTCATTTCGGGCAAGAAGACGGTCACAACCAATAAGTACGACAAACACAACAAGATGATTTCAACGGAAACCGTGGAAAACAACGTACACACAAGCTTGCGTCCAGGAAAAACTCGTCCAATACACAACCAGGACGTGCCAACTTCAAGAAAAAGTACGACACTCGACCCGGAGACGGGCAAGACGACTTCAGAGAGGAAGGTGACGTACGAAACGGTCCCAGAGAGCACGGACGCGGCGGACCTCACTCCGAAGGACACTCAGGAGCACGGCAAGCAGGTGACTTCACTGGTCAAGACTAATACGACCTACCACCCCGAATACAGGCGGGGCGGGGGAGGAAAAACCACAGTTACCGAAACCACAGACAACAATGTGCTTAAAACTGAAACGTCGGATTACAACAGAGAGGGCTTCCTCACGAAGACGACGAAAAAGACGTTGGGCAACGAGTACACAACAACGTACGCTAACCCGTCAAATCTAGAAGATGGTTCGGGGACAACGACCGTAACACAAGGCAACAATACGCCAAATTTAATAACAAACGGACTAAAAGGACCCAGCGATAAATCTTTACCAAGCCGGGAGTCAAAATAGAACATGATTTCCACCATGTCCAAGACGCCCACACTGGACGTGGCCAAAGCAGTCCGTAACGAAGACGACGAACGATGACTCAGGATCAGCCGACAACACCCGCCCCGCCCATGCCGCCCGAGGAGCTGCTCGTCCATCTTCCCGAGAAGGGCATCTCCGCGACGACCTCGGTCGTCAAGCCGCTGGTGATGCTCCCCGACGATGCGGTGACGACCGCCCTCGCGAAGGCGAACCTCGGCGTGGCGGCGAAACTCGTCGCCGAGGACACCACCGATCCGGAGCGTTTCATCAACGCTCTGCTCGAGGCGGGCGAGACCAATACCGCCCTGAGCTTCCTGGCCTGGTCGCTGCCCAAGCGACTGGGACTCTGGTGGGCGTTCGACTGCTGCTGGACCACGACCCTCGATCAGGAACGCCACCTCGCTCGCATCGCCGCGGCCCGTGGCGGAACCGGTAAAGCCGGTGAAAAGAAAGGCTCGGCTCCACCGCCCGCCACCCCCGAACGCCCCACCGATTCGCCCGCCTTCAAGGACGCGTTGAAAAAGGCGACCGCCCAGGCCCAGGCCGCGAGCGACGAGGCGGCCGCGGGCATCCCGGAACTCCAGTCGAGGTTGAACGAGATGATCGAGCGATACACCGCCAAGTATTCGACCCCGTCGACCCCGGGGGTCGCGTCGGACCTCGAGCAGTCGGTCCGCCGGGCCCGGGTGACCAGGCTCAAGATGCACGAAGCCCGGATCAAGGCCAAGGCCGGCCAGCGGGAACCGAAGCCCCTTCGCATCAAGCATCCCAAGCCGGCCGCCCGGGGCGGCGGAGCGGCGGGGAAGAAAGCGGCACCGGACCATCCGCTGCACGATCGCATCTCCCACCGACAGCGCGAAGGCCAACTCCGCGGGATGGCGTCGTGCCTGCAGTGGATTCTCGATCCTTGCCAGAAACATGCCGCCGCCGCGGTCGCGGCCCTCCCGAGCATTCACGACTGCCCTCCGGTCACCGCCCTCGCGAAGGCCACCTTCTGGTGCGGCGAGAACATGAGCCTCGATCCGAGGAAGCCACAGGTCGCCCCCCCCGTCACCCTGCCATTGAAGGGGATCTCGGTCGCGATCACCAAGGCCGGGAGCATCAAAAAGACCAGCTGGACTCGAGCCGACAAGACGAACTGGTACCTTGATCTCGGCCTGAAGATCGCCGGGGGCGAACACCCGTGGGACCGCGCCGACGAGCGATTCGACCGATACATGACCTGGGCCCTCGAAGAGACCCCGAAAGGATCCTCCCGATGATCGACGTGGAAGAAGAAGAAGACGCCGTGGTCATGACCATTCCCTCTCTGGTCCAGGTGATCAACAACGCCGAGGGAATGCAGATCCTGAGCGAGGACGGACTCCCGATCACGATCAGCGTGGACGACACCAACATCGAGATCACCTCCGCCGCGGTCGAGATCGAATCCGGCGACATCAACCTCACCGCGGAGGCCGCGATCGAGGTCGAGGCCGGCGCAGACTTCGACCTCACGGTCGGCGGCGCGATCGAGGTGGAATCCCCCGACGTCACGGTCACGTCCGCCGCGGTCGAGTTCGAGTCGGCCCTGTTCACGGTCGAGTAGCCGCGTTCGCGTTTGCTGGCGCGATCGCCGGTGCCGCGAATCACGGCCCCCCGCCTCGCGCGGTGTTCTTCGTCCCGATCCCCAGCTCCGTGGGCGGAATGAATACCATCGAATCCACACCCTCGCCGGTCGCGAAACAAATTCGATGCCACCCGCCGTCGTCTGGTTCAAGCGCGACCTACGGGTCGCGGATCATGCACCCCTGGTCGAAGCCGCAGAATGCGGACCGGTGGTCGGTCTGTATGTCCACGAGCCTGAAGTGCTGGCATCTCCTGAGTGGTCGCCCGGGCACCTTGCCTTCATCGAGGACTGCCTCGCCGAGCTCCGGGAGCGATTCGCCTCGCTCGGCTCGATCCTGCTGGTGCGGCACGGCGCGATGCCGGACACGCTCGACCGCCTGCACGATCAATGGCGATTCGAAGAACTCTGGAGCCATGAAGAGACCGGGCTTGCGATCACCTACGCCCGCGATCGCCGCGTTGCGGCGTGGTGCCGGCGCCGGGACGTCCGCTGGACGGAACGACCCCAGCATGGCGTGGTCCGACCACTCGCCTCCCGCGACGGATGGGCGGGTCGCTGGCGAGGAAGAATGGCCCCCCCGCCACTTCCCACACCGACGTCGCTCACGGGGCCGACCGCCGACGAGATGACCTTCCTCGCGACCGAGGACGCGTCGACGAGCGACGTTCGCGGGAATGCCCCGAATCCGATGATGGACGCCCAGTCCGGCGGCGAGACCGACGCGAACCTGGTTCTGCACTCGTTCCTTCACGAACGTGGCGAGCACTACCAGCGAGCGATGTCGACTCCCATCGAAGGCTGGACGGCGTGCAGCCGACTGAGCCCGCATCTCGCGTATGGCTCGCTCTCCATTCGGACCGTGCACCATGCCACCCGCGACCGGATCGAATCGCTTCGCGAGGAGCCGAATGCCGGCGAGTGGCGACGATCGCTCGCGAGCTACGAGAAACGACTGCGGTGGCACTGCCACTTCATCCAGAAGCTCGAGGACGAGCCCGAGATCGAATTCCGTAACTTCAACCGGGCTTTCGACGGCCTGCGACAGGAAGACCGGTCCTGCTGGACCACGGAGGAACAGCGCCGATTCGACGCCTGGGTCGGTGGGCGAACCGGCTATCCGCTGGTCGACGCGTGCATGCGTTGTCTCGATCGCACCGGATGGATCAACTTCCGCATGCGGGCGATGCTCGTCTCGTTCGCCGCGTATCACCTCTGGCTGCACTGGAAGCCGGTGGCCGAGCACCTCGCCACCCGTTTCCTCGATTTCGAAGCCGGGATCCACTACTCCCAGTGCCAGATGCAGTCGGGGGTGACCGGGATCAACACCGTCCGCATCTACTCCCCGGTGAAACAAGCGGCCGACCAGGATCCCAACGGACGTTTCATCCGGCGCTGGGTCCCCGAACTCGCCGACGTGCCGGACGAACACATCGCGCGACCGGAGGAGATGCCCCCGCTCACCCAGCACATGGCCGGATGCCTCGTCGGCGAGACGTATCCCGCGCCCGTCGTCGATCACGAAACGGCGTACCGTGCGGCGAAAGAGCGGATCTTCGACGCCCGCGGCACGAGCCGGGCCAGGCAGGAGGCGTCCCGCGTCTACCGGAAGCACGGCTCGCGAAGTCGTCGCACCGAACGGCGGTGATCATCGGATCGCGACGAACTCAAGACTCGACGTGGAAGAGCTTGTTGTAGATCGTCCAGCGGCCGTCGACCCGGAGCATCGAGAAGGTGTCGAGGAAGGTCATGCCGAGGTAGGACTCGCGGAGACGCACCGCCGCCGTCTCGCCCGCGACCTCGCAGGCAAGGATCTCCAGCATCCGCGGCTCGCCCGACGCATCGGGTGACGGCTGCTGGGCCTCGACGAATCCGGCGAAGTCCTCGACGCTCATCTCGTGAAGCCCGTCCGGGAGGTAGCCGGTGATCTTCGCGTTGTCGTGGAAGACCTCGCGGACCATCGCGGGGTCCGAGCCGCGAAGGCTCTCGTAGTACCGCTCGACGCAGGATCGGATTTCATTCGTGTCGTTCATGCTCAATCTCCAATCTGAGAATTCTGCGATTGTCACGATGCCGCGGCCATCGTCAAGTTCCTCCCCAAGCGTACGGACGACGTGGCGAGTCTCGCCCAAGGCCCGCCGTCGGGCGAAACGCGAGGATCACACCACGAAGGTGCGCTCCGGATGCTTCGAGGACCAACGGCGATCTCGATGGACCCGCGTTCCCACGGTGTACCCAATGGTGAATGCCGAGTATTCCATCACAGCCGGGCAAGGAACGCCTCTGCGATTCGAATATGTTCGTCTCTCTTCGCCGGATCCATTTTTTTCGCCATCGCACACATCATCGCCCAGCGAGGGTTTCGACCCAGCTCCTCGACGTGGTTCCAGATCCATCGCCAGTAGAGGCCGTCCCAGATCGCCGTCCAATCGCCCGGCGGATGGTTGCTCATTTTTCGAACGTATGACGACCCTGAAAAATAAGGCTTCGTGGTGATTGATCCGCCATCGGCATGCTGGCTCATCGCATACACATTGGGCACCATGACCCAGTCGTAACTGTCCACGAACAATTCCATGAACCAACGATAGATCGCGTCGGGATGGATCTCGCACAGAAACATGAATCCACCCAGCACCATCAGACGCTCGATGTGATGGCAATATCCCGTGTCCAAGACTCGGCCGATGACATCATCGACCGGATCAATACCCGTGGTCCCATCGTAGAAACTGGCTGGCATGGGGCGAACATGCCCCCAGTGATTGCTGGTTCGCATGTCGACGCCAAGATCCTCGTAGGTCGCGCGCATGAACTCCCGCCAGCCGATGAGCTGCCGAACGAACCCCTCCAGTGAATTGATGGGGACGTCATGCTTCGCGGCATGAATCAACGCCGCATCCAGTACTTGTCGTGGCGTCAGCAACCCGATGTTGAGCATTGGCGTTAAGACGCCATGCCAGAGCCATCGTTCACCCTTGACCATCGCATCCTCATAGTCTCCGAACAGACCGAATCGCTGTTCGAGGAAACACGCCAGCCAGCGTTCCGCGCCGGCGTGCGATGTGGGATAGATCAGTTCGTCCAGACCTCCCGGGTTGTCGCCGTAGTGGGTCATGACGTGCGACTTTGCGGACTCGTCAAAATCGTCTTGGGCATCGCGAGCAGCCACTGGAAGGCTGGGAATCTCCGCGAGCATCTTCCGCGGTACTTTCTTGCGGTTTTCTTCGTCGAAACTCCATCGCCCCCCCACCGGCTCGCCATCCTCGACCATGACTTCCAATCGTTGCCGCTGGTGCCGGTAGAAGTCGGCCATGAACCATCGCTTCCGACCGGACCGATATTCGCGGTTCTCCTCCGGCGAATTGAGGAACATCGGCGTCTCAAGAAACCGAAGTTCGATCGATCGCTGCTCGCATCCGCGACGCAGACGCTTCGAGAGCATGTCATCGTGGGGATCCAACACCTCGACACGCGTCAATCCCGCACTCACCAACGCCTCAAACACTCGGTCGAGGGCCGGATCGGTCGCAAGATGATCCACGTACTCGACGGACAGTCCGCGGCCTTGGAGCAGTTGCTCATACCGCTTCATACTGGATCGATGCAGCCACAGCTTTTGTTTGTGAAACGCGGCCGGGTAGACATGATCACCAAAGAACAAATCGTCTTCGACAAGGATCACTTGGCTTAGAGACGAGGCGAGCCCCGGGTGCTCGTCGAACAACTGGTGCGGAAATATAAGCAGCGCGTGCGTCAACGTCTTCATACCTTTTTTTGAGGGGGGAAACGACCATACGCTCGAAAAGATCCCCGGCGTTTTCTGGCGAAAATTAGCTCCGCCGATGAACCACTTGCCTCTCGTCGGTCGCATCATGACATTATGACATCGTGACACAGCGCTCTCCAGGCGCTCGACAAGCCACGCGATCATCACCGGCCTCGGAAGGCTATTCCGAATCAAGACCGCGTCGACATTCCCTCATCCTTTCGCTTCAGTTTCCTTCTGCGATTCCAGAATCCCCCCGATTGCCCGGACGGCCTCACAAGTACCGGGAAGGAAGTTTTAGGGAGTTGTGGACACCCATCGACTGATGCCAATTGTGGAAGTTGTGGACACCCATCGACTGATGCCAATGACCGCCCTTGTGGAGAACGGGAAGTTGTGGACACCCATCGATTGATGCCAAAAACAGCCGTTTTCGTCGCCTACAACGGCTCGGCGTTGAACCTCCACGACCTTGGCCCACGGCATCGCTCAGCTGCGGAAACCAACGAAGTACGGCATGTGCCGAAACTCGCCTTTAAAGGCGGGTGGCCAGAAGCCGTTGGCAAGCATGCGATCCCTCGCCGACTGCGGCGGGTTTTCATACACGCTGATCCGGAAGTTCGTGAAGGCCCTGGCGAATTACTCGACCCGAAAGTTCTCAAGGTGGGCGGCCTGGCTGGCGTCATCGCGGAAGCACTCCACCAGCACGGCCCGGGTTGGCTTCTCGTCGTCGTCCACGAAGAACTCGAACGAATGCATGCCATTACGTTCCGAGATCATGGTCTGCTCGCGCAGATGTTCGCGAGCGGCGACGGCGTCGATGACATCCATCTCCACGTGACAGTGCCAGTGGGTGGCGTCACCCTCGTGAAAATGTGGCATGGGTCTGACTCCGAGCGTTCATGGATCCGGCGAAGGGGAACGTACCACCGACTGCTCTATAGAGGACTTCGTCCCTTTTGGGGTCTTGAGGGTCACACCCCTCACCCCCGGGAATGTGATTTCCAAACGTTCAAACCCCCGAAAGCCGGCGGACTGCGAAACAATGCCGCGGACGGGTCGCCTTCACTCGAGCCTCAATGACAGGCAGATACTGTCTTCGTGACTTTGATAACTGCCGAACGGCGGACACGTCTCGAATCCAAGACCTCGATACAGCGCCCGAGCGGGCGCGAACGCGTCTCCCGTCCCAGTTTCCAGACTCACCCGACGATACCCCCGACCAATGGCGGTGTTCAGCAGGTGCTGAAGCATGGCCCGCCCGACCCCCCGACCGCGAGCTTCTTCTGCGGTGTGCATCGACTTAATCTCGACGTGGGCAGCGTCGAGATGTTGTAGAGCACCGGTTCCAACGAGCTTTCCCGAGTGCCGAGCCGAGAAAAATGAGATGTCATCAGCGGCCAGTTGGTCCACATCAAGGGCATGACCAACACCGGGCTGCGACCACGTGACGGCGAAAGTCCGGTGGGCCTCCAGAAGCTGAGCCACATCGAGCGCCCTTGGCGAATCGGAATTGATATCGAGCCGAGTCATGAACCGACACCGTACCCCATAAGGACTTTGCGTCCCATTGTCCCAACTGATCTCTCGAGCGCTAACCACCCCGCGCGCCAGACCGATGATCCCCTCGAGCATCGCTCCGAAGAGAATGCGTGTTCAAACCAGTCATCGTGGCGACGCATCGATCTCCAAGATCATGCAAGATCATGCAAGATCGCCTCGATCAACCGAATCACGCCGTGACGAATTCGTCATCGCGCGAAGTCGTTCTACGACGAATTCATGCAACCTCGTGCGGACCACCGTGTTGAGGTCAAGGCCTTAGAAAACGGCTTGTCGTTCCGCGGGCGGAAATGGTGTTCTGGTCGAACC